>Ga0136617_10002398_pt1 | contig 16700 bp, 18 predicted proteins | sample AntDrymUQ3222106_2_FD_129672 | JGI IMG/M metagenome (GOLD analysis project Ga0136617, IMG submission 129672) | Polar desert sand microbial communities from Dry Valleys, Antarctica - metaG UQ322 (21.06) | ecosystem: Environmental > Terrestrial > Soil > Desert | place: Antarctica: Dry Valley...
CGATCCCGAGCAGATCAGCATCCGCTTCACAGGGCAGCTGCTACCCCAGCAGGCGTCAGCGGTCGGCGATCTCGTCGGTCACGACCGCGGGGTCCTCGTCGCTCCGCCTGGCGCAGGCAAGACCGTGATGGCCTGTGCCGTCATCGCCCACCACGGCAGGCCGACCCTCGTGCTGGTCGACCGGATGGAACTGGTCGACCAGTGGCGATCACGTCTCGGCGAACACCTCGGTCTGGCGCAGGAGCAGGTCGGCCAGATCGGCGGCGGCAGGGACAAGCCGACCGGCGTCGTCGACGTCGCGATGCTCCAAAGCCTGGCCCGCCGCGACGATGCGTCCGTGTTCGACCGGTACGGCCTCGTGGTGGTCGACGAGTGCCACCACCTGCCAGCGGTCTCGTTCGCGGCGTGCGCCGAGCGGGCCCGAACGCGGCGGTGGCTCGGCCTGACCGCCACCCCGTACCGGCGGGACAAACTCGAAGCGATCATCGGGTTCCACTGCGGACCAACCCGCCACGAGATCAAGCCCGGCACTGTCGCAGGAGCCGAGCTGGTGCGTCGGGAGCTCGTCGTTCACCAGACTAGCGCCGAGGCGAGCGATGACGATCGCGTCGACATCCAGGCCGTGTTCACCGCTCTTGTCGCCGACGACCGGCGAACGGCGCAGATCTGCGGCGACGTCCACTCGGCTGTCACGAGCGGTCGCACCTGTCTCGTCCTGACACAGCGCAAGGACCACATCGACTCGATCGTCGCCGGACTCGCCAAGCTTGGCGACGGTGCGCTGGTGTTGCGCGGCGGCCTCGGCAAGAAGGCAAGAGCCGCGGTCGGCGACGCCATCACAGCTCGTCCTCCCGACACCGGCATCGTCCTGGTCGCGACAGGCTCCTACCTCGGCGAAGGCTTCGACTGGCCCGAGCTCGACACATTGTTTCTCGCGTTCCCACTGGCGTTCAAGGGACGGGTCATCCAGTACGTCGGACGCCTCCTGCGCTCCCACGAGGGCAAGCATCACGTCGAGCTCCACGACTACGTCGATGCCCGAATCCCCGTCCTGGACCGGATGCACACCAAGCGCCTCCCCGCCTACGCCACCCTCGGCTTCGAGGTCCCCACGCCCCGCCGGCGTCGGCCATCCCCACCGCCGCCAGTCGGCAGCGCCACTGGTCCGCCGTTACCACAGTGCGCGCCGTCGACGCCACGAGCGGACTGATCAACGCGTGCTATCGAGGTCGACGCCACCCCACCATCTCCCCTGGCGGCAGCAGTGGCACATCTACCGGATCGGCCGTTGACCCGGCAGCCGTCATGACCTGGAGCCCTTCGGCACTGCGGAGGCGGTGGACGCAGCAGCCAACGGTGTTCTACCGATCGTTCCACCGGATCGCACGGATCCGGTGGACGAAAGGAACACCATCATGAAGGGCTACGTCACAACCAAGCGAGGCCGCTACTACGCCGTCATCTACGAAGGGCTCGACCCTGTCACCGGCAGGGAGCGACGGTCCTGGCATCCCGCCGGAACCGATCGATCCGAGGCGGAACGGCTCGCCGCCCGAATCGCAGCGGAATGCAACGGACGCAACGATCACGTCCGTTCGCTCACCTTCGGCGCCTACCTGACACGGCAGTGGCTGCCCGGCAAGAAGCTCACCCTGGCCACCAGCACCGATCGCGGCTACGTACACAAGACCGAGCGCCACATCCTCCCCGCCCTCGGCACCACCCGGCTCCGCGGGCTGCGACCCCATCACCTCGAGACTCTGTACGACCGGATGCTGCACCCCGGCGACAGCCGTCGAGCGCTGGCTGTCAACGGCCCCCAAGTCGGTGTACGAGGTACACCTCATCATCCGCGGTGCCCTCGGCGACGCTGTTCGTCGCGGGCTCATCACCCACAACGTCGCCCTCGTGGCCCACGCACCGCGGCTCCGGTCGATCCCCAAGGTCGAGCAGCAGGCCTGGACAGCCGAGGAGTTGAAGCTGTTCCTGCGGACCGCCGCCGGACATCGGCTGTTCCCAACCCTGTGGCTGTCGGCCATGACCGGCATGCGACGCAGCGAACTACTCGGCCTGCGCTGGACCGACACGACTTCGACAAGTCCACCGTGTCGATCAACCGTGGCCTTGTCGCCATCGGCTACGAGCTCCACGAGTCACGCGGGAAGACCGACAACTCGCGCCGCTCCATCGACCTCGACCCCACCACCCTCACCGTCCTACGCGGATGGCGGGCCCTCCAGGCCGCCGAATTCGACGCCGTCGGCATCAACGATCCCGGATGGGTGTTCGCCGACGCCGAAGGCCGACCCATCCACCCGCACGCCCTCTCCCAAGCCTTCGAACGGATCGCCCGCCGCGCTGGCGTCCCCGTGATCCGCCTCCACGACCTCCGCCACACCCACGGCACCCTGCTCATCAAGGACCTCATCCCGGTGAAGGTGGTCAGCGAACGGCTCGGTCACGCCAACATCGCCTTCACCATCGAGACCTACCAACACGTCCTCCCCGGCATGCAACGCGACGCCGCCCACGCCTTCGAGGCGCTCGTCGCACCGAGCGTTCCACCGGCCGCCCGCTCCGGCCGCCCGAGCCGGTTGAGCATCCGGGAGAACACGGCCCGCACCCGGTAGAACACCACCCCAACGACGAAGGCCCAGGTCGCTGACCTGGGCCTTCATGCTTCAATTGGTGGCGGGGGGCAGGATTTGAACCTGCGACCTTCGGGTTATGAGTTGGCCAGACTCAGGCGTTCTTCCTGGTAGACGGCCATTTTGGCCTGCTCAGTGGGGGTCGTCAAGTGCCCGTTGTTCCCTGCTGTTCCCCGTTGTTTACCGCTGGCGTGGTACATGGTTGGTACATCGCCGAGGGGCGCGGTCAGGCTCGTTCGCGCCGCTCGACCGTGGCCGAATCATCAGCCGGCCCCGCGGCGAAGTGGACCTGGCCGTCGGTGTCGACCTGTTCGATCCGCACCACGGACCAGTGGCGCTCGCTCCCCGCCACCAGCACCGCGCCAGGCACGACCGCCGCCGGGTCGACGGCGTCGCGCAGCAGCGACCACCATCGACCATCGTCGTCCTCGGCGTTCAGGTCGGCTCGCAGATCGATCATCGGCATCGCTCATCCTCCGCTCCGGTGGTGCGGGTTGGGCACCGCCCGGTGCGACGCGGAGCCTACGAGCCGCCGAGCGCGTCCCGGTCGGCGTCCACCGGTCTTCACCACCACGGTTCCGTCGTCATTCCTGCGGCGAGTCGGGCGCGATCATGCGCTCAGCGAACGCCGGCAGCATGGGGCTGAGCCGATCGAGCAGCTCAGTGACCCTCATCGGTGGCCGGGTGCGGCGACCGGCGATGTCTTCGAGGGCTCGGCGAACGGCGACGACGTCGGCGTCGGCGATCGCAACAACGAAGTCGTCGGGGCTGACGGCTTCGACGCCGTACGGTGCGCAGGCCTTGGCCAGGAAGTCGCGGAGGTTCGATGTCACGATGACGCCTGCCTCGACGTGCACCGCGAGGGCGAGCACGTGGCGGTCCTTGTCGTTGATCGGCATCGATGCGACGAGAGCGGCCGGTGCCTGGTCGAGAGCGCTCGGCATCGCGATGTTCATCCGTGCGATCCGGTAGTCGATCGCCGCCTGAGAGACATTCGGGCGGCGTGCGAGGTTGCGGCGGACCTCGTCGAGGATCTCCGGTGACCAGTGCAGCCGGACCAGGCGGCGGGAAGCCAGGGTCAGCAGCAGGCCGGTGAGCACGATCGAGTACAAGACGTTGGCGTCGACGACCGCGACCGGGACAGCCACGCGAAAGTCAGTCGTACAGGCCGAGCTCTTCGGCCTGCACCGTGAGCTCGTCGAGCGCCGCCGGGGCCTCGGCGTCCTCGCGGTCGCGGTAGGCGAGCACGTCGACCAGCCGCACCCGCCGGTGGGTGCCGACCATGCGGAACGCGACCGCGCCGTTGTCCAGGAGCTTGATGAGATGCGGGCGGCTCACGTTCAATAGTTCGGCCGCCTCGACCGTGGTGAGCTCGGCGTGGAGCGCGGCCACCGACACCCCGTGACCGGCCCTGAGATGCTGCACGATCGCCATCATCACCTCGACGAGCTGCTCGGGCACGTCGACCGGTGTCCCATCGGCATCGATGAGTCGTGCTGCGTGGCGATCACCGGCCGCCCGGTCCAGGGCGCGCTCGACCAGGGCGAGCTCGCGCTGCTCGACTGAACCAGGGCGGATCTCCGCAGTGGTCGGCACGCCCGACACCATACAGTCCCAAGTGCAATAAGTGCAACAGACCCGCGTACCGTCCGAGGATCGACTGAACCACCTCCCGAAGACCGGAGCGACCTTCGCGCTCGACCTGACGTTGGCCGGTTCAGGTCACCGTGGCCGCGATCGGAGGGTGGGCGGTCGCTTCGAGGAAGCGGCTCAGCTGCGCGGGAGTGAGGCCGATGCTCTCGGTGTGGACCATGGGATGGAAGTTGATCTGGGCGGCATCGACGAGGGTGTCGTCGAGCACGACCGTGACCAGGCCGTCGACGTCGTTGATGACGGCGAGCGGGGTGAGGGTTCCTGGTCGGACACCGAGCACGGCGTACATCTGCTCGCTGGGCGCGAACCTGAGCCGTCCTCGGGCGCCGATGCGGGTGTGCAGTGATCGGAGGTCGATCTCGTTGGTCTCGTCCGCGGCGACGAGGAAGAGCTGACCTTTCTTGTCTTTCAGGAGGAGGTTCTTGGTGAAGACCCCGGGGAGGGCGCCTCGGCGTTGGCGTCCTTCCTCGACCGTGGCGTGCTCGGGATAGTGCACGATCGGCGCCCTGATCTCGAGTTCGGCGAGGCGCGCCAGCAGGGTGGATCGGGCTGCGTCGGTGGCCGGCGCCGGATCTTCGTCATCCACCCGGAGCCTCCGCAGGGTTGGCGGCCGCGCCTCCCGAAGCACCGCCGTCGCAGACGCAGAACTCGTTGCCTTCAGGGTCGATCATGAGGATCCAGGTCGAGCCGTGCTCGCACATGGCGGTCTCGGTGACTGGGTGGGCGCCGAGGTCGGCGAGGCGGTCTGCTTCGGCGTGGATGTCGCTGACTTCGAGGTCGAGGTGCATCCGGTTCTTGGTCGTCTTGGTCTCGGTGACCCGCTGGAGGAGGAGCTTGGGACCGTCCCCGTGGCGGGGATACAAGGCCACGTACGCGCCTGCGGATCCGACGTTGACGTAGTCGAGGGCGGCAGCCCAGAACGTCGCGAGCTGGTCGGGGTCGGCGCAGTCGAGCACCAGCCCGAACCGAGTGCCGGTCGGATCGGTCATGTCGGGCGTTCCGTCGAGGGTCCGACGGGCAGCGATTGGATCGGGAGGCGGGCGTGGCGCCATTCGGGGAAGCCGTCTTCGAGTCGGCGGGCCGGTCGGCCGCGGCGGCGCAGGAGCCGCACGGCCTCGTCGGCGAGCACGCAGTACGGGCCACGGCAGTAGGCCACGACCTCGACGTCGGCAGGCAGCGTGCGCAGCTGTCGGGCCAGTCGATCGGCGGGGATCGATCGGGCCCCGGCGATGTGACCGGCTGCGTACTCGGGCGCGGGTCGGACGTCGAGCACGATGACATCGCCGGCTGCGAGGCGCTCCGCCAACTCTGCTCGGCTGACTTGGTCGAGCTCGTCACGTCGCCCGAGGTAGGCGGCGGCCAACGAGTCGATCTCGTCATGATGGGCGGCGGCGACATCGCGTAGCGCGCCCCACAGCTCGACGACGCGTTCGGAGGCGAGCCGGTAGTAGATGCGGGTCCTGTCCCGACGCGTCACGACGAGGCCGGCGCTGGCGAGAGCGCGCAAGTGGAACGAAGTGTTGGCGACGCTCTGGCCGATCTCGTCGGCCAGCTCCTCGACGTGGCGTTCACCCTGGGCGAGCACGTCGACCAGTTCGGCCCGACGCCCATTGGCCAGCGCCTTGGCGACGTCAGCGAACCCGTCGAACAACGCATCCTTGGCGACCCGGTCTCCCACAATCTCTCCTTCTGTTCAAAGGACTTCTTGACAAGGTACCCTGCGCTTCGCGACTATTCAAGGAGTTCTTTGAGGAGGAGAGATGCGGGTTCACGAGTTCGTCGACGAAGGCCTCGGTCACTCGTCGTACGTGGTCGACCTCGGTGACGGCACCGCGGCGGTGATCGATCCGCCCCGCTTCCCGACCGCCCAGGAGGCAATTGCCGATCGTGTCGATCTCAGCGTCGCCTGGACGCTCGATACCCACTCCCATGCCGACTACGTGACCGGCAGCCCGGCCCTGGCCGCCCGCCGTGACGCCACCTTCATCGCGCCCGAAGCGTCGCAGCTGGCCACGCCGTATCGACCGGTGCGCGACGGCGATCACGTCAGCCTGGCTGAGGGGGTGGAGCTGCTCGCGGTGGCCACCCCAGGCCACACGCTCGACCATCACGCCTACGTGCTCGGCCAACGAGGGGCACCGGTGGCGTTGTTCTCCGGGGGTTCGCTGATGGTCGGCGCGGTGGGCCGCACCGACCTGTGCGGCCCTGAGCTCACCGAACCCCTGGCCCATCAGATGTTCCGTTCGCTGCGCCGCCTCGACGATCTGCCTACCGAACTGCCGGTCTACCCGACGCACGGGGCCGGGTCGTTCTGCTCGGCTCCCGGCACCTCCGAGCGCAGCAGCACCCTCGGGCGCGAACGGGCGACCAACCCGCTGTTCGCCATCGACGACGAGGACACCTTCGTGCGCCGGCTCGTCGCCGGCTTCGGGACGTTCCCCAGCTACTTCGCCCGGCTCCCCGAGCTGAACCGGCGCGGACCCACCCGCTACGACACGATCCCCCGCCTGGCCTCGCTTCGCCCCTCCGCCGTTGACCGTCACCTGGACAGTGGCGGCGTCGTGATCGATGTCCGACCCATCGCGGAGTTCTCCCAAGGGCACGCGCCGGGGTCGATGTCGAACACGTTGCGTCCGGTGTTCGCCAGCTGGCTGGGTTGGCTCGTCCCCGCCGACCGCCCACTCGCCTTCGTCCTCGACCCCGACCAGGATCGCAGCGACCTGGTCCGCCAGTGCCTCGACGTCGGCCACGAACGCCTCGTCGGTGAGCTGGCCGGTGGCATCGACGCCTGGACCAGCAGCGGCCGCGCCGTCTCGACGATCCCGCTTGTCGACCCGGCGCATCTGACCGGACAGGTGGTCGACGTCCGCCAAGCCGTCGAGTACTCCGCCGGTCACGTTCCCGGTGCGGTCAACGTCGAGCTGGGCCGGGTCGCCGGCGCTGAGCTCCCCGAAGGTCCGGTGACGGTGATGTGCGGTCACGGGGAACGGGCGATGACCGGCGCCAGTCTGCTTACCGCCCGCCGGCGCAGCGAGGTCGTGGTCCTCGACGGCGGGCCCGACACCTGGTCGTCGGCGACCGGCCTGCCGTTGGCGAGTGGACGGTGAGCACCAAGACCGAGCCGGCACCGTTGCGGCTGGGGCTGCGCGAGAACCTGGCCCAGTTCTCGCTCCTCGTCGGTGTGAACGCGTTGGTGGGCGGCATGATCGGCCAGGAACGCACCGTGCTGCCGCTGCTCGCCGACCAGGAGTTCGGCCTGACCGCGTTCACCGCCACGCTGACGTTCATCGTGGCGTTCGGCGCCGTGAAGGCGGCGACGAACTTCTTCGCCGGCACCCTGTCGGACCGCTTCGGTCGCAAACCGGTCCTCGTGGCCGGCTGGATCGTCGCCCTGCCCATCCCGCTGCTGTTGATCTGGGCGCCGTCGTGGGGTTGGGTGGTGTTCGCCAACGTCCTGCTCGGCGTCAACCAGGGGCTGACCTGGTCGACGACGGTCATCATGAAGATCGACCTCGTCGGCCCGGCCCGCCGCGGCTTCGCGATGGGCCTCAACGAAGCCGCCGGGTACGGCGCCGTCGCCGTGACCGCGCTGGCCACCGGCTACCTCGCCCAGCGGTACGGCCTGCGTCCCGAGCCGTTCTTCCTGGGGATCGCTTACGCCGGGCTCGGTCTCGGGTTGTCGGTGTTCTTGGTGCGCGAGACGCAGGCCTACGCCCGTCACGAAGCGGCCACCCACGTCGCGACCAGCGACACCCAACCCGCAGCGTTGAGTACCGGGGAGATCTTCCGGCTCACGTCGTTCGGCGACAAGGCGCTGTCGTCGTGCTCGCAGGCCGGGCTGGTCAACAACCTGAACGACGGCCTGGCCTGGGGGCTGTTCCCGATCTTCTTCGCCTCGTCCGGGCTGTCGATCGGGCGCATCGGGGTGCTGGCCGCGCTGTACCCGGCGGTGTGGGGCCTCGGCCAGCTCTACACCGGCGGCCTGTCCGATCGGGTCGGGCGCAAACCGTTGATCGTCGGCGGGATGCTCACCCAGGCGGTGGCCATCACCTGGATCGCCGCCACCGGCAGCTTCACCGCATGGGCCGTTGGGGCGATGGTGCTCGGCGCCGGCACCGCCATGGTCTATCCGACGCTGCTGGCCGCGATCGGCGACGTCGCTTACCCGATCTGGCGGGCCCGCTCCGTCGGTGTGTACCGGTTGTGGCGCGACGGCGGCTTCGCCGTCGGCGCCCTCCTCGCCGGCTTCCTCGCCGACCTCATCTCGATCCCCGCCGCCATCTACGCCGTCGCCGCCCTCACCGCCGCCTCCGGCCTGGTCGTCGCCGTCCGCATGTACGAAACGCACCCGCCGGGGCGTCGGGCTGCCAGGCTGCCGGCGTGAAGCCGGAGAGCCGCGCCGCACAAGCCCTGGGGTTCGTCGACCCCACCACCCGAGCCGTCGTCCCCCCGATCCACCTGTCGACCACGTTCGAACGCGATGCCGATGGCCGCTACCCGGCCGGGTTCGAGTACACGAGAGCCGACAACCCCGGCTACGAGCTGCCCGAGCGGCTCCTGGCCGAGCTCGAGGGCGGAGCGAGCGCGACGTTGTTCTCATCGGGGATGGCCGCCGCCACCTCGGTGTTCTGCGCCCTCGTCCCCGGCGACCACGTCGTCGCCCCCCAGGTCATGTACTGGGCGTTGCGCAAGTGGATCAGCGAGTTCGCGCTCACCTGGGGCATCGACGTCACCTACGTCGATCCCGGCGACCTCGACGCCCTCGACGCAGCCGTGCGGGTCGGGCGAACGCGGGTCGTGTGGGTCGAGACACCCGCCAACCCGACCTGGTCGATCACCGACCTCGACGCGTCCGCACGCATCACCCATGGTGCCGGGGCTCGCCTCGTGGCCGACAGCACCGTCGCCACCCCCGTCCACAGCCGACCGATCGAGCACGGCGCCGATCTCGTGGTGCACTCGGCGACCAAGTACCTCAACGGTCACGGCGACGTCCTCGCCGGCGCAGTCGTCGCCGCCGTCGACGACCCGTTCATGCAACGGATCCGGGCGTGGCGGCGCAGCGCCGGCGCCGTCCCCGGCGGGTTCGACGCCTGGCTCCTGCTGCGAGGCATGCGCACCCTGTTCCCCCGGGTGCGACAAGCCTCCGCCACCGCGCTGCGCATCGCCGAACACTTCGAGCACGACCCCCGCATCCACGTCGTCCTCTACCCCGGGTTGGCCAGCCACCCCGGCCACGACATCGCCCGCCGCCAGATGAACGACGGCTACAGCGCCATGCTGTCCATGCGCATCCGCGGCGGGGAAGCCGCCGCCGTCGCCACCGCCGGGCGGCTCCACACCTTCGTGCGGGCCACATCCCTCGGAGGCACCGAAAGCCTCGTCGAGCATCGGGCATCGGCCGAAGGTCGTTCCACACCCGTGCCGGCGGATCTGCTGCGGTTCTCCATCGGCCTCGAAGATCCCGACGACCTCATCGCCGACCTGGACCAGGCCCTCGATCACGGGATCGCCGGCGAACCCTCTCCGGTGCCGCCCACCGACGCGTTCAGCGCGCTGCGCCGCACTGTCATCGCCCGCGGCGGCGACCTCGAAACCCGCGACGGTCACCTGGTCGCGTTTGGCTCCCCGGGCGCGGTCGAACCGATCCGGACCGAGCTCGACCTCGCCGAGATCACCGCCACCACCGCGGCCGGGGTGATCGACGACGTCCTCAACCCGATGGTCGCCGCCCATGGCGGCCACATCGACCTGCTGGCCGACAATGACGGGGTGATCCGGATCCGGCTCAGCGGCGGCTGCCAAGGCTGTGCCCTGGCCCAGGTCACCGTCCGCCAAGGCATCGAAGCGGTCCTGCGCCGACACGTCTCCGGCGTCGTCGCCGTGTTCGACGACACCAACCACAGCGCCGGGCAGGCACCGCACTTCCCCGCTACGAAACGCTGATCTCGACCTCGATGGCGGCCCACGCCGCCCGCAACGCCACCTCGACCTCGTCGGCCGTCTCGTTCCGGGCGAACACGAACCCCAGATATCGGTCCCCGGCGGGCAGGGCCACCACGTGCTGGCCGACGCCGACCGCCATCACCACCTCGGTCACCCCTCGCACCATTCGCGCCGCGTCTACGCCCCTGACCGCGTCGACCCGCCCGGTCGCGGTGACCGGCAGCATGAGCACCCCGGTCGCCGGCGGGCCCGCTATCGGTGCCGGCAACGGCAGGTTGAGCGCGTGGCGGATCACCAGCTCCTCCAGGCTCACCCCGCCGTGCTGCAACGCCCGGCTGCACAGACCGCCGATCGTTCGGGCGGCCAGCTCCAAGAACCAGACGTCGGTCCCGTCGACCTTGAACTCGATGTGCACCGGCCCCTCCGTCAGACCGATCGTCGCCACGACACGCTCCACAGAGTCGACCAGCCGGTCGAGGGTCTCCGGTTCGAGCCGGGCCGGGCTCACCAGCAGCGTCTCGGGGAACGTGGGGCCCTGCGGGGTCTCGGGCTTGTCGAACACGGCCAGCACATCCAACCGTCCGCCCCGCAGCAGGGCCTCGACCGCCACCTCGATCCCCGGCACGAACGCCTCCACCAGCAACGGCGCACCCGGCCCGACGATGCCGCCGACGGTGTGCACTGCGTCGAGGAGATCGTCCGGTGAGTCGACCCGCACCACACCTTGGCTGGCCGAGCGATCTAACGGCTTGACCACCGCCGGGAACCGCAACCACGACCCGATGGCGGTGTCGTCGATGAGGGCGAAGTCCGGTTGGGTCACGCCCATCGCGGCGGCGCTCTGGCGTTGCAACAGCTTGTTCCCCGCCGTCGCCAAGGCCTCCGCGGCGTTGGTGGGGAGACCCAGCAGCCGGGCGGTCTCAGCAGCCACCGCCACCGCCGCCCCATCGGTGCCGACGACACCGTCGATGTCGCCGACCATGGCCACCAGCTGTTGCGCGGCGCGCGCCGGATCGTCGAAGGCGACCTCGACGAACGAGCCGGGAATCGCCGACCCCGCGTCCGAAGCGACCGTGACATCGCAGCCCATCGCCTCGGTTGCGTAGAGGAAGTCGCCGATCCGATACGAACCCGATGGCGTCACCAGCACCAACCGCACACACCGCAGACTCTCACCCCGAAAACCCGTTCGTGAACTCCGTCGCGATTCGCTGAGCCACGGTGTTGTAGGTCGTCAGCGGTGCTCGGCCCGGCCGCGCACCGCTCCGATACGAAGTTCCTCGACCAGCATCTCCAGACCCTTCCCGCCCGGCATGTCGGATCGGCGCAGCAGCTCTGAGCCGACCGCGTCGATGATCAACGCCGCCGCGGCCTGGCTCAGCAACAGCCGAGCACGCCGTCCCATCGGCGCCAGCGCAGCGACCGACGGCGGGCGTTCGTCCCACAGCTCCTCGGCGACGAGATCAGCCAGCGCCACTGCCTGCACCCGGGCCCCCTTGGCCAGGCCGGCGATCAGCCGCAGCGCAGCCCTCGGCCCCGCGCCGGCACTGATCGCATCGCGCACCAGCCCCAACAGCGCCGGGCTGCGCACCAACCACTCGCCGTCGACGCCACCGACGTGAAGGAGCCCACACTCGACCGCCGCTCGACGGAGCCGCGCGTCGGCCAACACCGGCACTTCGCCCACCAGTTCATCGGTGGTGAGTGAAAGCGGTGCGTCGTCGATGGCTGCCGAGGCGGCGCCGCCCAGCACGTCCTCCAACGATCGGCCGGTCGCCGACGCCGCACACAGGTCGCGGATCGCGGCGAGCGAGTAGCCGCGGGCCTGCAACCGGGCGATCAGCTCGAGCCGGCGGCGATGCGACTCGTCGTACCGACCGACACGACCCGCCATGCGGGGCGGATCGATCACCCCCATCGTGCGGTACTCGCGCAACGTCCGCGTCGGCACCCCGGCCAGCACCGCCAACTCGTCGATCGACCACGATGGCGACGAGTCAGCCTCCGCGCTAGACATTGCCGGTATTTACCGTTACGGTCATCGTCGTGAGTATTGCCCGACAGGTCCCCGACGTCAACCCACCCACCGAGCTCGACGGGGTCCTCGACCAGCTCCGCGAGCAGTACAACACCCCGGACGTGGCGCTCGACGGCCCGCCTCGCCGACTCGCGGCGGGTTCTGGGCCGAGATGTGGACCCTCCACCTCACCCAACCAACCGGCTCGGCCCTCCCGGCTCGAGTGGTGCTCCGCCTCGCCCCCGACGCCCACCTCGCAGCACGGGAAACCGCCGTCCAAGCAGGCGTCGCCGCCCAGGGCTACCCCACACCGCGCATCCACGCGTCCGGCCCCGCGCACGACGGCACACGGGCATGGAGCGTCATGGACTTCGCCGACGGGCAACCACTGCTCGCCGGACTCAACGGTGTCCGCGCCTTGGCGACCCTTCCTCGCCTCGCCACCGGTCTGCCTGACACGCTCGCCCACGCAGCCGTCGCCCTCCACCAGCTCGACCCCCGCCCCATCGAGGCCGAACTGGACGCCCTCACCAACGGCTCCGCCGGCCTCGACGGGCTCCTCGACCACTACCTCGGCCAAGTCGCCGCCTTCGGCGACGTGCGACTTCGGCGACTCGTCGAACGCGTCGCCGCGACCCGGCCCGACGATCCGCCCTGCGTCGTCTGCCACGGCGACCTACACCCGTTCAACGTCCTCACCGACGGCGAGCACACCGTCGTGCTCGACTGGACCGCCGCCCGAATCACCCACCCCGCCTACGACCTCGCGTTCACCCGGCTCCTCCTCGCCCACCCACCGCTCGACGCCCCACGAGCACTCCGGCCGATCATCAACACCGCCGCACGACGCATCGCGAACCGCTTCCTCGCGACCTACCAGGAGCACAGCCCGTACGCCATCGACGGCGACACCCTCGCCTGGTACCGCTCCCTCCACGCTTGTCGCATCCTCATCGACCTCGCCGGCTGGCGAGCCAACGGCACCACCACCCACCACCGGGGACACCCCTGGTTCGCGATCGAGCCCGCCCTGGAACCGCTTCTCGCACCTTGAACCGGACCACGTATCGTAAGAGCACTCACGTTTGGTCCCCGGATCGAGCCAATCGCGTCCGCGGGTAGTTGAACGCTCTCGCGCTTCTACCGGCTGGGGGGAGCCGCTGGCCCCTGGTTGAGTGGCATGAGCGCCATGGCACCTTGGCGGCGAGCGCCGCTTCTACCGATCCTTCTACCGAGTCTCGAGCGTCGAGTCCGGAAGGAGAACCATGAAGGGATACGTGGCCCGCAAGGGTCAACGCTGGTACGCAGTCATCTACGAAGGCCTCGACCCGATCACCGGTCGGGAGCGTCGCAGCTGGCACGCCGCCGGGACCGATCGCGCCGACGCGGAACGGCTCGCCGCCCGCCTCGCCGGCGAACGCAACGGACGCGACGACTCACGCTCGCTCAGCTTCGGTGTCTACCTCACCAGCCGTTGGCTACCCGGCAAGCGCATCGTGCTGGCCGCCAGCACCTACGACAGCTACCGCCGAACGTCGAACGCCGCGTCGTGCCGACGCTCGGGCGGATCGGGTTGCGGCGGCTGCGACCACATCATCTCGAGGCGCTCTACGAACAGCTGCTGCGCCCCACCGATGGCAACCCGGGTCTCGCACCGAAGACCGTCTACGAGGTCCACCTCGTCATCCGCGGCGCGCTCGCCGACGCCGTCCGCCGGGGCATCGTCTCCCGCAACGCCGCCCTCGTCGCCCACGCCCCGCGGCTGCGCTCCATCAGCAAGGTCGAGCAGCAGGCGTGGACCGCCGAGAACTGCAAGCGTTCCTGCGGGCGTCGGCTGGGCACCGGCTGTTTCCCGCGTTATGGGTCGCTGCGGTCACCGGCATGCGCCGCAACGAGTTGCTCGGCCTCCGATGGGACGACTTCGACGCTGCCGCCGCGACCTTGTCCATCAACCGCGGCTTGATCGCCGTCGCCTACGAACTGCACGAGACCCGCGGCAAGACCCGCAACGCCCGGCGGCGCATCGATCTCGACGCCACCACCGTCGAGATCCTCACCATGTGGCGCGGCTGGCAACGCGCCGAACAGCACGCCGTCGGGATAGCCACCGACGGATGGATCTTCACCGACGGCAGCGGCGAGCCAATCCATCCCCATGCCATCTCCCAAACCTTTGAACGCCTCGCCCGGCGAGCCGGCGTCAAGGTGATACGGCTGCACGATCTCCGCCACACCCACGGCACGTTGCTCATCGCAGCCGGTGTGCCCGTGAAGGTGGTCAGCGAACGCCTCGGGCACGCCACCCCGGTGTTCACCATCGCCACCTACCAGCACGTGCTCCCCGGCATGCAAGCCGACGCCGCCCGCGTATTCGAGCGACTCGTCGCACCAGCCGTTCTACCCGACACCGATTCGACGGAGAAGACCCGGTTGAAGCCCCGGGAGAAGTCCGCCTGAAACGGTAGAAGCCCAGGTCCGGCATAGTGCCTGACCTGGGCTTCGTTGGTGGCGGGGGCAGGATTTGAACCTGCGACCTTCGGGTTATGAGCCCGACGAGCTACCGGACTGCTCCACCCCGCGTCGGAGTGGACTCCTAACCTACGCCTGTCCCGGCGGCCTGACAACCCCGGGTCGGCCGTCCGGCGGGCGGAGGTGCGGGCGCCTGTCAGGATGAGGCGATGGGTGAGTTGTGGCAGCTGGGCGCGGTGGAGCTGGCGGCGGTGATCGCCGGGAAGGAGGCGTCCAGCCGCGAGGTCGTGGAGGCGCACCTGGCGCGCATCGACGCCGTCAACGGGCACCTCAACGCCGTCGTGCGCCGGCTCGACGACGAGGCGCTGGCGGCGGCCGACGCCGCCGACCGGGCGCTCGCCGAGGGTGCGCCGGTCGGCCCCTTGCACGGCGTGCCCGTTACGGTCAAGGAGAACATCGACCTCGCAGGGACGCCGACAACGCAGGGCCTCCCGGCACTCGCCGACGCCGTGGCCGACCGGGACGCACCGACGGTCGAGCGGCTGCGTGCCGCAGGTGCCATCCCCATCGCCCGCACCAACCTGCCCGACCTCGGGTTGCGCGTTCACACGCACTCGAGCCTGCACGGCCTGACCCGCAACCCGTGGAACCCGAGGGTCACCGCAGGCGGGTCGAGCGGGGGAGAGGCGTCAGCGATTGCCTCGGGGATGAGCCCGCTCGGCCTCGGCAACGACATCGGCGGCTCGCTGCGCAACCCGGCGCACTGCTGCGGCATCGCTTCGCTGAAGCCAACCGTCGGCGTCGTCCCGATGGCCACCGTCATCCCGCCCGAGGACGAGCTGCTGGCAAGCCAGCAGATGGTCGTCGAGGGTCCGATGGCCCGTCACGTCGTCGACCTGCGCGCCGGGCTCCTCGCGATCGCCGGGCCGAGCCCGCGCGACCCACGCACCGTCCCCGCCGTCCTCACGGATCTCGGATCGGGGGAGCGGTTGCGCATCGGCGTGCTCGCCGATCCACCGGGCGGGACGACCGACCCGGCGATCGCCGCCGCCGTGCGGATGGCCGGCGACATCCTGGCCGGTCAGGGCCACGACGTCGTCGAGGTCGTGCCGCCCGACTACGAGGAGGTCCTCGAGCTGTGGGCGCGGCTGCTCATCGCCGACCTCTTCGTCCAACGCCCCGTGCTCGACTCGGTGATGTCGCCCGACGCCCGTGCCGTCCTCGATGCCCTCCAAGCGGGGTACCCCGAACCGACGCTGGCTGCGGCGTCAGAGCTGCAGGGCCGGCGCTTCCGGGCGATGCGCCAGTGGTCGATGTTCTTCGCCGACACCCCGATCGTGCTCTCGCCGACGTGGGCCCATCCGGCGTTCGAGCACGACGCCGACCTCGACGAAGCCAACTTCCAGCGGATGCTCGAGACCCTGCGCCCGGTGCTGCCGATGAACCTTCTCGCCCTTCCTGCGGCGGTCGTGCCGTGCGGCACCGCCGACGACATGCCCGTCGGCGTGCAGGTCGTCGGTGATCGCTTCACCGACCTGCGCTGTCTCGCCATCGCCGAGCAGATCGAGGCCGCCGTCGGGGTCGTCACCCCGATCGACCCCGTCACGGACTGACCACCGCCGTTCTGTCCTCCCGGACCGGCCCGAAGAGGCCGATTCGAAAGGGCAGATCGGGTTCAATCGTCGTCGAGGACGTAGCGCGGGCCGGGACCGGCGAGCGCCGCTTGGTCGCCCGGGTTGGCCAAGCGACAGGCCTGCAGCGAGAGGCAGCCACACCCGATGCACCCGGCGAGGCGCTCCTCCAACCGTTGCAGCACCTTGATCTGGTGCTCGATGCGCGGCTGCCAGGACCGTGACAGCCGGGCCCAGTCGGTGGTGTTCGGCGTCCGCGCGTCGGGCAGCGAGGCCAGCGCGTCCCCGATCTCGGCGAGGCTCAGGCCGACCTGCTGAGCGACGAGCACGAACGAC
>Ga0136617_10002399_pt1 | contig 16700 bp, 16 predicted proteins | sample AntDrymUQ3222106_2_FD_129672 | JGI IMG/M metagenome (GOLD analysis project Ga0136617, IMG submission 129672) | Polar desert sand microbial communities from Dry Valleys, Antarctica - metaG UQ322 (21.06) | ecosystem: Environmental > Terrestrial > Soil > Desert | place: Antarctica: Dry Valley...
CGCACCATGCGACGTAGCTCGGGCGACACCGGCATGGCGTTCCCCGGCCACGCAGGCCGAAGTTGACCGCTCCCTCGCTGGCGCTCGCTCGCACCACGCGACGCGGCTCGGGCGCCTCATTGGTCGGCCCGGGCCAGGTGCCGTTCGAGCACCCAGGTGAACGTCGCCGCCGTGAGGGTGACGGCGATGATGATGATGGCCGCCGCGGTGTACAGCTCGAAGGGACTGAACGTGTCGAACGACACGGTGCGGGCCACGTAGAACATGTCGGCGAGGCCGATGATGGACACGATGGTGGCCCCCTTGAGCAGGGCGATGAGGACGTTGATCGCCGGCGGGAGCACGATTCGCAGCGCCTGCGGCGCGATGACCGAGCCGAAGGTCGTCGCCGGGCCCAGACCGACGGCCGACGCCGCCTCCCGTTGGCCGGCGTCGACCGACTGGATCGCCCCGCGGTAGTTCTCGGCCATGTACCCGGAGCCGGTCAGCCCGAGGGCGAACACCCCCGCCCGGAACTCGCTGAGGGCGAACCAGCCGCGGCTGGCCGCCGCGAAGTACAGCCAGTACAGGAACACCAGCAGCGGCACGCCCCGCATTACGGCGATCCAGGCCGCGGCCGGCCGGTTGAGCAGCGGCGAGGTCGACATCCGCATCAGCGCCACCGGCAATCCGAGCCCGCAGGCGAGGGCGAACGCGAGTGCCGCCACCTGGAGGGTCAACCACAGTCCGCTGAGCAACTCGTCGCGATGGTCCCAGATGGTCCCCCAGCGAAAGTCGTAAGAGATCACGCCGAGAGCGCTCCGCCAGCGCCCAGGGAGCTGAGGAAGGCCTGGGTGCGCGGTTCGGTCGGTTCGTGGAACCGCTCCGGCGGGCCCGCTTCGACGATGCGGCCGTGATCCATGAACACGATCCGGTCGGCAACCTCCATGGCAAAGCGTAGTTCGTGCGTAACGACCAGCATCGTCATCCCGTCGGCGGCCAGTGATCGCATCACGTCGAGGACGCCGGCGACCAGTTCCGGATCGAGCGACGACGTTGCTTCGTCGAACAACATGAGTTGCGGATCGAGCGCCAAGGCGCGGGCGATGGCGACGCGCTGCTTCTGCCCGCCCGACAGCCTCGCCGGGTACTCGTCCGCCTTGTCGAGCAGACCGATGTTGGTGAGCTCGGTGCGGGCCCGGGCGACGGCTGCGGCCCGGCCGAGGCCGCGGGTGCGGCGCAGCCCGAGAGTCAGATTCTGCTCCGCCGTGAGGTGGGGGAAGACGTTGAAGTGCTGGAAGACCATGCCGATCTCGCTGCGCAATCGGGTGAGCCGGCGGCGTTCGTCGCGCCCGAGCAGGGGCAGCCAGCGATGCTCGCGGGGTGACGAGTATTCGTGGCCGTCGAAGATCACCGAACCGGACGACGGTGGGGCGACGAAGTTGACGCAGCGCAGCAGTGTGCTCTTGCCCGAGCCGCTCGGTCCGATGATGCAGACGACCTCACCCCGTTCCACCTCGAGGTCGATGCCGTGCAGCACTTCGGTGGATCGGAACGACTTGGTGATCGATCGGAGTCGGAGGAGCGGTTCGGCCTCGATCCGGGGATGATAGTCTAAGAACAATCGCTCGTTCGTTGCCAGTGCGGTCTCGCACCGTGGCGTCGATCGGTCGTCGTTCGGAAGGCCGGTCCCGGTCCCGGTCGTTCGGAAGACCGGTCCCGATCGGCGAGAAACGGACCGATCGGCGAGAACGGAGAGGGGTCAGATGACAGCCACCACACCACACATGAAGGGCATCGACCAGCTGGATCCACTGGCATCGCGGTATGTCGACGTGGACTCGCTGCCCTGGAAGCCGACGCCCAGCGAGGGCATCGAGATGAAGGTGCTCCTGGAGGACAAGGAAACGGGGCTGCTCACGGCGCTGTTCCGCTGGCAGCCGGGCGCCCACCTGGCGTTGCACGAACACATCCAGATCGAGCAGAGCTACGTGCTGGAGGGCTCCATCGAGGACGCCGAAGGCGTCGTCACCACCGGCAACTTCGTGTGGCGCCCGACGGGCAACCGCCACGACGCCTGGTCGCCTGAGGGCTGCCTGCTGATCGCCTTCTTCCTCAAGCCCAATAAGTTCCTCGACGGCCCCCTCGCGGGCACCTTGCTGGAATGAGGGGGCGAACCCCAGCGCATGGGTGCGAGCGACGAGGCGCCACCACCGCCGATGCGAGCGAGCGAGCGCCAGCGAGGGAGCGGTCATATCCTGCGCAGGCAGTTCATGGCGTGGCCGGGGAACGCCGTGACGGCGCAGGCAGTTCATGGCGTGGCCGGGGAACGCTGTCATGAGCGATTTTCCCACGCGGGTCGTCATCCAGGAGGAAGGGCCTCGCGAGGGGTTCCAGATCGAGCCCAAGCCGATCCCGGTGGTCGACAAGGTGCGCCTCATCGAAGCGTTGGCCGAAACCGGCGTCACCAAGATCGACTGTGTGTCGTTCGTGAACCCCCAGCGCGTCCCCACCATGGCCGACGCCGAGGAGGTCGCGGCCACCATCACCAAGCGCGACGACGTCGCGTACACCGGTCTCTGGCTGAACAGCCGCGGACTGGATCGTGCGTTGGCCACCCCCCTCGACATCATCGGCGCCATCCGCGTCACCGCGTCCGAGCAGTTCTCCATCCACAACACCGGGATGGACGCCGCCCAGACCGCGGCCGAGCAGCGGGCCTGGCTGGCGCGCTATCGCGAGGCTGGGGTACCGACGCGTTGGGGTTACGTGATGACCGCGTTCGGTTGCAACTACCAGGGCGAAGTGCCGCTCGCCGACGTCACCGCGCGCGTCACCGAGATCCTCGCCCTGGCCGAGGAGTTCGACGTGGAACTCGATTCAGTCTTCCTCGCCGACACCGTTGGATTCGCCGGCCCCTCGGCGATCGAACGGACCATCGGGGCAGTGCGCGAACAGTGGCCGGACCTGGCCCTCGGCCTTCACCTCCACGACACGCGCGGGCTCGGCGTGGCGAACGCCTACGCCGCGCTCCGGCTCGGCGTCGATCGTTTCGATTCGACGTGCGCCGGCCTCGGCGGGTGTCCGTTCGCAGGGCACCAAGGCGCCGCCGGCAACGTCTCCACCGAGGAACTGGTGTTTCTCTGCGACGAGTTGGGCATCGAAACTGGCGTCGACCTGGACGCCATGATTGAGTGTGCCCGCCTGGCCGAATCCATCGTCGGCCACCCCTTGCCGGCCAAGCTGGCGCGCGGCGGCAGTCTGCGGGCCGTGCGCGACCGAACCCGGATGGCGTGAGGGTGCACACCGGCACTCGTATGGTTGGCGCCGTGCCCAGTACCAGGTCTGACGCAGCGCCGAAGACGTCCACCGCCGATCTCATCCGTTCGGCGGCCATCGACCTGTTCTTCGAGCACGGGTACGAGGCGACCAGCCTGCGGGCGATCGCCGGCGAGGTCGGCATCCAGGTGGGCAGTCTGTACAACCACCTCACGTCGAAGGAGAGCCTCCTTTACTCGATCATGTCGAAGATCATCGAGGACCTGCTCAGCGATCTCGACAGCCGGTTGGAGGCCGTGGAGGGAAGCGTCGAACGGCTCCGTGAGGGCATCGCCGTGCACGTGTTCTTCCACACGGCCCGGTCGCGCGAGGTGTTCATCGGCAACTCCGAGCTGCGCAGCCTCACGCCGGCCCACCGACGCAAGGTCGTCAAGCTGCGCGACCAGTACGAGTCCCGCTTCATCGACATCGTGAGCCAGGGGGTGGCCGACGGCAGCTTCGACACCGCCGACCCCAAGATGGCCGCGTGGGCCATCCTCGCCGTGGGCACCAGCACATCGACCTGGTTCCGGCCCGACGGCCGCCTGCAGCTCGACGACATCGCGACGCTCTACACCGACTTGGTCCTGAAAGGCCTGGCCGCTCGTCCGGTTTGAACGCAGTCGGTAACGCGTGGTGCGTTTCGGTTGCGTGGCCCAGTCGTGTTCTGTCAGGCTGAGCGTGCGAACGTTCGCTCGCCCAAGCGACGCACTGAGGAGGCGCCGATGAACGCTGGTGGAAAGCTGGTCCGAGTCGTTGGCTTGGCCGCGCTGGTCGTCGGGGCCAACACGGGGATCGGGCCGGTCGCCGCTGGCGACGTCCGGCCCACGGGCGCCGAGGGCGGGACCCTCGTCGTGGGCAAGAGCTTCGACCTGGCGACACTCGACCCCGGTCGCATGTTCGAGACGACCGGGGGGTTCATCATCCCGGCCATGTACGACACCTTGCTGACGTTCGAGAACAACGACGTCACCGAACCGCAACCGAGCCTGGCCGAGAGCTTCGAGATCAACGAGGACGCCACCGAGTTCACGTTTGTGCTGCGCGACGATGCCATCTTCTCCGACGGGTCGCCGGTGACCGCCGATGACGTGGTGTTCTCGCTCAACCGGGTGCGCGAGCTGCAGGGCAACGGCTCGTTCCTCATGGAAGGCGTCACCGCCGAGGCCGTCGACGAGTCGACGGTGCTGCTGGTCTCCGAGGTGCCCAACCCGGCGCTGCCGCGCATCCTGCCCACCCCGACCCTGGGCATCGTGAACAGCGAGGTCGTCATCGAGAACGGCGGCACCGATCAGCCAGGTGCCGACGTCGACGACGGCGCCGAGGAGTACCTCAACACGACGTCGGCCGGATCCGGGCCCTACATCTTGGAGAGCTTCAGCACCACCACCGAGACGATCGTCGCCCGTAACCCGGAGTACGTCGGGCCAACTCCGGCCACGTTCGACCGCATCGTCTTTCGCAACAGTGATGTGACCACGCAGGCCATCGACATCCAGAACGGCAACGCCGACATCGTTCTCGACCTGGCCAGCGACCAGTTGAGCTCGCTGCGCGGGGCCGAGGGCATCACGATCGTCGAGGAGGCGTCGCCGTCGATCTGGTTCCTGTTCGCCAACGCCGATCCGGCGATCTCGGAAGTCACGTCCAATCCCGACTTCGTCGAAGCCGTCCGCTACGGACTGGACTATGCCGGCATCCTGGAACTGGCCGGCGAGGGCGCCGTGCAGGCACCCGGCGTCATCCCCACCACGTTCCTGGGCGCGCTCTCACCCGACCTCGCGCTGGAACGTGACCTCGCCCGGGCCCAGGAGGCCCTCGGTCGCTGTGACTGCGAGGGCACCACGATCGAACTCGAGTACCCGAGCGACTTCACAGCCAACGGCCTGTCCTTCGGACCGATCGCCGAGCGGGTGGCCGCCAACCTCGACGAGGTGGGCATCACCGTCGAGCTCGTTCCGTCGCCGATCGCGACCGCGCTGGAGAACTACCGGGCCGGCACCGAGCAGATGGGCCTTTGGCTGTGGAACCCCGACTATCCAGATCCCCAGGATTACCTGGTGTTCGGGCCGGGGGCCCTGGTCGGCCTGCGCGCCGGCTGGCCGGCTGAGGCGGCGACCGAGATCGACGCCGTCGCCCAGGAAGCGGCGACCACGGTCGACGACGCGGCGCGCACGCCGCTGTACGACGAGTTCCAGCAACTGCTGAACGAGTCGGGTCCCTTCTTCCCGCTCTTCCAGCCGACGGCGTCAGTGGTGTCGGTCGACGCCCGGGTGACCAACGCCGGCTACCACGCCACGATCCTGCTGGACGTGCGACTGCTGGCGCCGGCCTGATCGAGCCATCAGCACCATCGGTGCGCCGTACTCGCGGCGACGCCGCGGCGCGGTGCTGCGGTCCCACCCGCTCCCCTCAGTGATGGTCGGGTCAGTGATGGTCGGGTCAGTGATGGTCGGGCACTGATGGCGAGGTTCCTCACCCGACGCCTCCTGGCGGCGTTGCTGCTCTTGCTCGGTATCACGCTGGTGACGTTCCTGCTCACCAACGTGGTGCCGGGCGACCCGGCGGCCGCCAACCTCGGCCAGCGGGCCATCGAGGATCCCGAGGTGGTCGCGTCGTTCAATCGCCGATACGGGTTGGACCGGCCGTTGCCGGCGCAGTACGCGACGTACCTGGGCAACTTGATCCAGGGAGATTTCGGCGATTCGCAGCAGAGTCGGCGCCCGGTGCGCGACGACTTGGCCGAGTTCGCGCCGGCCACGCTCGAGCTGGCCGGAACGGCGATCGGTATCTCCATGGTCGTCGGCATCGGCCTGGGGACGCTGGCCGCGTTCAAACGCGATCGCCCGGTCGACTGGGTGTTGCGGGTGGTCTCCCTCGGGGGCGTGTCGATCCCATTGTTCTGGCTCTCGCTCACCGCCCTGTACGGCCTGACGTTCCGCTGGCGCATCTTCCCTGGTTCGGGCCGGCTGGCACCGGGGGGCATCCCGCCCGACCGGGTGACCGGCATGTACACCGTCGATGCCCTGCTCGACGGGGATTGGACGACGTTCCGCGAGGCGCTGATGCGGTTGCTGCTCCCCGCCCTCGTGCTCGCTGCGTACGCCATCGGCCTGATCACCCGCTTCACGCGGAGCGCCGTGCTGGAGGTGCTCGGCAACGACTACGTGCGCGCCGCCTACGCCAAGGGCCTGCCGCTGCGCACCGTCGTGACCCGCCACGTGCTGCGGGCCGCGCTGGTACCGATCATCACGGTCATCGGCGTGACGTTCGCCGGCCTGCTCGCCGGCACCGTCCTGGTCGAGCGCATCTTCAACTGGCCGGGCATCGGCACCTACGCCTACCGCAGTGCCACGTCGCTCGACCTGCCCGCCATCATGGGCGTCGGCCTGTTCGTCGCCGCCGTGTACATCACCCTCAACCTGCTCGTCGACGTGCTGTACGGCGTCATTGACCCCCGGGTGCGGGCGTGAGTGACGGCCGGCAACGAACCAACCAAAGGGTGCCAGCATGACCGTACGGTCCGGTAGGCACCCTTTGGTTGACGCGAGTGAGCGCCGGTGACCGACGTGCTGGCACCGGAGCCGAGGCTCGATGAGTCCCTGGCCGTCGGCCGTCGGCGTGGTTTGCGCCGGCGGCGGCCGGCCCTACGCCGCCCGCTGACGGTGGTCGGTCTCGTCATCGCCGCCGCCTGGTTGCTGCTGTTGATCCTCGGCGACGTAGTCGCGCCGGCGGACCCGCTGGGGCAGGACTTCCCCCGCTTCGAACCGCCGAGCGCCGACCACTGGTTCGGTACCGATGGCCTGGGCCGCGACGTGCTGAGCCGGGTGATCCTGGGCGCCAGGGTGACGATCCCCCTCGCCGTGCTGCTCGTCGTGTTGGCCCTGGCCATCGGTGCCCTCGCCGGTGCGGTGGCCGGGTACGCCACCGGAGCCGTTGACGGGGTCATCATGCGCATCACCGACCTGGTGTTCGCGTTCCCGCCAATCATCCTGGCCATGGCCGTCGTCGCGTCGCTGGGGCCGGGGCTGCGCAACGCCGTGCTGGCCATCGTCGTGGTCGCCTGGCCCTCCTACGCGCGGGTCGTGCGCAGCCTCGTGCTCACGTTCCGCGGCCGGGACTTCGTGGCGGCGTCCCGATTGCTCGGCGCGTCCAACCGCCGGGCGTTGCTGGTCGACGTGATGCCCAACGTGTTCGGGCCGGTGCTGGTGCTGGCCACGCTCGAGTTGGGCAACGCCCTGCTGCTGCTCTCGGGGCTCAGCTTCCTCGGCCTCGGCGCCCGCCCGCCCTCACCGGAGTGGGGCGCCATGGTGGCCGACGGAGCGCGCACGTTCGACCGCTGGTGGATCGGGATGTTCCCGGGGCTGGCCATCCTCACCGTGGTGGTCGCCTTCAACTTCCTGGGTGACAGCCTGCGCGACGCTCTCGATCCCCGGACCTCCCGCACGCTCGGCAACGAAGCGCGATGAAGCTGGTGGACATCTGGCGCCGGCCGTCGCGACGAGGCGCCAGCCCCCAGGATTGCACCAGGGTCGTGACATCGCGCTGCGTAGGCAGTTCATCGCGTGGCCGGGGAACGCAACGATGACCAGCCTCCTGGAGATCGACGACTTGCGCATCCTGCTGCACAACGGGGCTGAGGAGATCGCCCTCGTCGACGGCGTGTCGCTGGCGGTTGCCCCCGGCTCGGTCGTCGGGCTGGCCGGCGAGTCGGGCAGCGGCAAGACGCTCACTGGGCTGTCGGCCCTGGGCTTTCTCCCCGACCGGTCGCGGGCCACCGGATCGGTGCGCTTCGATGGCGAGGACGTGCTCACCATGCGTCCGTCTCGGCTGCGGCACATGCGCGGCAAGGACGTGGCCGTCGTGTTCCAGGATCCGATGACCTCGCTGCACCCGATGCTCACCGTCGGTCGCCAGCTCACCGAGCACGTCCAGGTCCACCTCGGGCTGTCGCGGGCCGAGGCCAAGGCGCGGGCGGTCGAGTTGCTGCACACCGTGCGCCTGCCCGACCCGGAACAGGTGTTGACGAGCTTCCCGCACCAGTTCTCGGGCGGGATGCGCCAACGCATCGCCCTGGCCAGTGCGCTGGCATGCGGACCGCGACTCCTCATTGCCGACGAGCCGACGACGGCGCTTGACGTGACCGTGCAGGCCGGCATCCTCCGGCTGATCGATCGCTTGCGCCGTGAGAACGACCTGGCCGTGCTGATGATCAGCCACGACCTCGGCGTGATGTCGGCCCTCGCCGACACCCTCCACGTGCTGTACGCCGGGCGGGTGGTGGAGTCCGGCTCGGTCGGGGGGCTGCTGCGGGCCCCCCGGCATCCCTACACCCGCAGCCTGCTCGACAGCCTCCCCGACCCGGACGCCCGCGGCAGCGAGCTCAGGGTGATCCGCGGCGAACCACCCCCGCCCGACCGGCGGCCGGCCGGCTGCCCGTTTGCACCGCGCTGCTCGTTCGCTGAGCCGCGATGCAGCGATGTGGTGCCACCGCTGGAGTCGGTGGCGCCCGGCCGGTTGGCGGCCTGCGTCGTCGACCCCTTCGCCGACCCGGTGACCACGACGACGTTCGGGGCCGCCGCCAAACCGGGCCAACCATGAGCCTGGAGATTCGCCGACTCAGCGTGCAGTACGAACGCCGCCGTCAGCCTCCGGTGAAGGCGGTCGTTGACGTCGATCTCGACGTCGGAGCCGGCCAGGTCGTCGGGCTGGTGGGTGAATCGGGCTGCGGCAAATCGACGCTGGCCCGGGCCGCCATCGGTCTGGTGCCGCGCGCCGGCGGTGAGGTGTCGTTCCGCGGGCAGGACGTGCCGCCGCTCGGTAACGGCGTCCGATCCCCGCACCTGCAACGGATCCAGATGGTGTTCCAGGACCCGTACGCGTCGCTCAACCCCCGCCGGCGCGTCGGCCACCAGATCGCCGACGGGCTGCGCGGTCGCCCGGGCGGTGACGGCGCCCGCACGCAGCGGGTCGCCGAACTGCTCGAACAGGTCGGGCTGAACCGTTCGATCGCCCGCCGCTACCCGTTCGAGTTCTCCGGAGGGCAGCGTCAGCGCATCGCCATCGCCAGAGCGCTGGCCACCGACCCGGAGGTCATCATCGCCGACGAGGCGGTCTCCGCCCTCGACGCGTCGACGCAGGCCCAGGTGGCCAACCTGCTGGTCCGTCTCGCCCGGGAGCGCGATGCCGGGCTGCTGTTCATCTCCCACGACCTGGGCATCGTGCGCCACATCAGCGACACCGTGGCCGTCATGTACCTGGGCCGGATCGTCGAGCAGGGCGCCACCGAATCAGTGTGGGAGCAGCCGGCGCACCCGTACACCAGGGCGCTGATCGCCGCCGTACCGCGCCACGACGGCTCACGCCTGCTCCCCGAAGCGCTGGAGGGTGAGGTGCCCGATCCGTCGCGACCGCCCAGCGGCTGTCGCTTCCACCCGCGCTGTCCGGACCGGATCGACCGCTGCTCCGCCGAGAGCCCGGTACTCGTCGCCCTCCGCCCGTCGCAGCGCGCCGCCTGCTGGGTGACCGCGCCCCCGCCGGAGCAGCCACCATGCTGATCGCGTTCCCCGGCCACGCAGGCCGTTGCTGGCCGCTCCCTCGCTGGCGCTCGGTCGCTCGCATCGACCTTCGCGCCGGGTCGCGCTCGTCTGGCCGCTCGCTCGCGGGCGCTCGCTCGCATCAGAGACATGAGGTACCAATGACCCGTCCAATCGCGAACGAAGTCGCCGAGTTGGCGACCGACGTGTGGGCCTGGCGGGCCGTCCAGCAGCCGGCGCTCGGCGACGACATCCCCCGGCTGACCCGACCGGCCGGCTGGCTTCCCGATTTCTCGCCCGACGGGGTCGCCCGGGCCCGCGCCCGACGCGACGAGCTCGCCGCCCGGTGGAAGGCCATCGACGTCAGCGCCGCCGATGTCGGCACCCAGATCGATCATCGCCTGCTCGGATCGGTGCTCGGCCGGGTCACGTGGGAGCTCGACGTGCTGCAGAGTTGGCGACGCGATCCCGTCTTTCACGTCCACCAGGCGCTGGGGCCGTTTTTCGACCTGCTGCTGGCGCGACCGCCGTTCGGCGACGAGCGGGCGGCGTCGATCGTCGCAGCCCTCGCCCAGGTGCCCGCGGCCGTCGACCGGGCGCGGGCTTCGCTCGATCGCCCAACTGGTGCGCTGACGGCGGCCGCCATCGAGCTGCTCGACGGCGTCGGGGACCGGCTGGAGACGTCGGTGGCTGCGCTGGTGGAGCACCTTGGCGAGCCCCACCGATCACCGCTGCTGGCCGCGTCGGGCCCGGCGGTCGCGGCGCTGGACGGACTGCGGACGCACCTGGGCGCCCTCACCGGCCTGGACGATGGCGTGGGAGTCGGTGAGGAGGCGTTCGTCTGGTTCCTGCGCAACGTCGCCGTGATGGCCGAGTCGCCCGCCGAGTTGGTGAGCCGCGCTCGTCAGGAATGGGAGCGCGCCGTCGTCTGGGAGGCGGTCGCCAAGCATCGCGCCGCGTCGGTACCGCTGGCGCCATTGCCCATCTCGGCGGCCGAGCAGGTGGCCAACGAGGCGGCTGCGGTCGACGAGGTTGGTGCGTTCTACGAGTCGGGCGGATTTCTGAGCCAACCGGCCGGATTGGGTCGCTACCTGAACGCCGAGATGCCGGAGTACCTCGCACCGCTGCGGTTCCTCGGCGTCTGTGACGACCTGACCGACGACTTCCGCCTCGGTCAGGACGGGGTGTCGTACGTGCCCCCGCCCGGGCCCGACCTGCCCTACTTCTACGCCGCCAACGCCCGCGACCCCCGGGCGGGAATCGCCCACGAGGGCGCCCACTACCAGCAGCTGGCGACGTCCTACGGGCATCCCAATCCCGTGCGGCGTCGGTACTACGACTCAGGGCCCAACGAGGGCATCGCCTTCTACAACGAGGAGTACCTGTTGCAGGCCGGGCTGTTCGACGACGCGCCGCACACCCGGGCGGTCATCTGGAACTTCGCCCGGTTGCGCGCCCTACGGGTGGAGGCCGACGTCCACCTCGCCACCGGGGCGATGACCCTCGACGACGCGGTGGATTTCTTCGTCCAACGCGTGCCCATGGACCGGGAGACCGCGTTCGAGGAGTCCTGCTTCTACGCCGGGAACCCCGGCTTGGCCCTGTCCTACCAAACGGGAAAGCTGCAGCTGATGAGCCTCCTCGCCGCCGCCGCCGAGGCCGAGGGCGACGAGTTCTCGCTGCGCCGGATCCACGACGCCCTCTGGCTCGACGGCAACGTGCCGTTCGCCCTGCTCCGCTGGCAGCTGCTCGGCGATCGTTCGGCCCTCGACGCCGTCGACGCCGACCCGGCCACCGGAGCCCCGGCGCCGACGAGGGCCGACTGATGCGCGCCGGGGTGCCCCGGCCAGCCTCGAAGGATGCGGTGAGCGACCCGCGCGCTCACCGCATCGGCCCGGTCCGACGCTCACCCCACCAGTCGTCGCCGCACCTCACCGAGCAGGTCGATCGACTGACGCGTGGTGACGTCGTCGACCAACGGATACTTCGAGCGGAACATCACGTGGAGGTTGTCACCGACGACGTCGCGGACCTCCTCGAGGACCGGCCCGATGTCGTCGGGGGTGCCGAGCAGGATCTCCGACTGGCGCTGGGCCACCTCCTCGTCGGTGAGCTGGTCGGGGTACCACGTGGCGTACTCGGCCGGTTCCAGGCCGTACCAGTCTCCGTAGACGCGCCGGGTGAGCAGGTAGGCCTCGGCGAGCGCGTCCCAGGCGGCATCGCGACCGTCGGGGTGCAGGAAACCGCCGACGTTGAGCGAGAACGCCGGATCGGCCGAGGGTTTGCCGTGGCGGTCCAGCGCGTCCCGGTAGAGGCCGACGGCGGACTTCACGCGATCGATCAGGCCGCGGTTGCGCCCGGAGCCCTGCTCGTACGCCTCGGAGTCGGTGCCGGCGTCCATGCAGAAGCGGTCGGCCAACTGCGCCGTCCGATCAATGGCGTTGGGGTGGTGGCCCCCGAGCATGATCGGCGGACCGCCCAGTTGATGCGGCCGGGGACTGACGACGAGGCCGTGACGCTGGTAGTACCGGCCGTCGAACTCGACCGGCTCGCCCGACCAGGCCTGCCGGCAGATCTCGATGAGCTCCACTGTGCGCCCGACCCGCTCCCGACGGTGACCGCCGAAGCCCTCGAACTCCACGTCGCGATACCCGAGTCCCATCCCGAGCACGCAGCGACCGCTGGACAGACTGTCCAGGAAGGCGGCGTCCTCGGCCAGGCGGATCGGGTCGTGCAGCGGCGCCAACGCCAGCCCGAACCCGACGGTGATGCTGGTCGTCGCCTGCACCATCGCGGCCATGTATGGGGCTACCGACCCGACGAAGCCGGCCTCGTGGAAGTGGTGCTCACTGACCCACACGCTGTCGAGGCCCACCGTTTCGGCGTGCATGACCTGACCGATCGATTCCCGCAAGGTGGCGCCCTGATCGAGTCCGGTGCCCGGATGCCACTCGCCCGAGAACACCCCCAGGCCCACTTGAATACTCATCACCGCCACAGTAACGCTTGCCGAACGAGCGATCGTTCGTTACCGTGCTGAGCGAGAGTTCAGGGCAACGGGCCTGGGCAATGTGGAGGAGAATCATGGCCGCATTCGAGCCGTCCGTGTACGCCGAGCGCCGGTCGGTACTCGACGACCGCATGCGTGAGCAGGGGGTCGACCTGCTGTTCTGCCCGCCATCGGGCGATCTCGAGTACTTGACGGGTGCCCGCCGGCGGTTCCCGACGTTCGGCAACATCTCCTACACCCACGGCTGGGTCTGCGGAGCCTTTCTGCGCCCGGGCCACGACCCGGTGTTCGTGCTGCCACGCATGGTCGCCGAGTTCGACATGCCCACCGGAGTGCCCGGCGAGTTCGTGGTGGTCAAGGAGACCGACGACGGCGCGTCGCGCTTCGACGACATCGTGCGCGGCTTCGGCCCGCTGGGCACGATCGCCGTCGAGGCGCGTACGTGGGCCGAGACGGTGTTGGCCCTTGGTCGGGCGAGCGATGCCAAGGTGGTCAGCGGGGTCTCCCTGACCAACCCGATGCGCCGCATCAAGTCGCCGGCCGAGATCGAGTTGATGGCCGTTGCGTGTCGCGTCGCCGATTCGGCCATGGGAGTTGTCACCGCCGACATCGCCGACGGTGCGGTCGAGCGCGACCTCGTCGAGGAGTTGGACAGCCTCCTCCACCAGGACGGCTCTCGGGGCGTCTCGTTCGACACGGCGGTGTGGGGAATGGGGCCGTCGACCGCCCGCGACGCCTCCGATCGCGAGACCAGCTCGCGCGTCCAACACGGCAGCGGCGTCTCCTTCGACTTCGGCGCGGTCATCGACGGGTATTGCTCGGACTTCGGGCGCACGGTAGCCATCGGTGACGCCAGCGACGAGTACGCGCTGGTGTACGACGCCGTGATCTCGGCCCAGGCGGCCGGTCTCGCCGCCGTGCGCCCCGGGGCGCGAGCGTGCGATGTCGACGCGGCGTGCCGGCAGGTCATCACCGACGCCGGCTACGGCGAGTGGTTCCGGCACCGCACCGGCCACTGCATCGGACTCGACGTGCACGAGTACCCGTTCATCAGCGAAGAGGACGAGACCCCGCTGGAGGCCGGTATGACGTTCACCATCGAGCCGTCGATCTTCTGGCCGGGCCGGGTCGGCGTGCGCATCGAGGACATCGTCCTCGTCACCGACGATGGCGGCGTGAAACTCAACGAGTACTCGCCCGACATGGTGGTGGTCGACGGCTCCCCCGCGCTCGGACACGACCCCACGCTGCCCACCGCCGGATCGTGCTGCGGTCCGCAATGAGCGCGCTCACCGAGGAGCAGCGGGAGTTCGCCCGGGCCGGTAACTTCGCCACCCTCACGACGCTGCTGCCCGACGGTCGACCGGCCGCCCAGGTGATGTGGGTCGACAGCGACGACGAGTGCATCCTCATCAACACCGAGATCCACCGCCAGAAGTTCAAGTCCATCGAGGGCGATCCACGTGTCGCCGTCTGCATCTGGCAGCGCGACGATCCCTACCAATACATGGAGCTGCGGGGCCGGGTCGTGGAGATCGTGCGCGGGGAACCCGCTCGCCAGCACATCGACGAGTTGGCGATGCGGTACTTCGGCCGCCCCTACGACGAGACCATCATCACCAGCGAACGCGTCATCCTGCGTATCCGCCCGGAATAACTGCGTTCCCCGGCCACGCAGGCCGCGCGTAGCCGCTCGCTCGCTGGCGCTCCCTCGCTCGCAACCGAGCACGCGGCCCACCAACAACCAGTGCCATCCCCGGCCACCAGTTCACGTCGACAAACGAGCGTTCGTTTGCACTGCGTTCGGGTCGACCGGTACTGTCGATGATCGTGCGATTCGGTGTCGGGCTGTGGTGTCTCCAATCCACCGCGTCGACGCCCCGCGGCCACGTCCGGGCGTACCGCGAGTTCCTGGACGACGTGCGCCTGGCCGACGAGTTGGGCTATGACTCGCTGTGGCTCTCCGAGCACCACTTCTACTACGACGGCTACTGCCCGGCGTTGCTGACGGCGGCGGCGGCGGGCCTGGCCGTCTCCGAACGGCTCCGCGTCGGCACGGGCATGCTCCTGGCGCCGTACCAGCGGCCCGAGCGCATCGCCGCCGCCGCTCGGGAGATCGGCCAGCGTTTCGGCGGGCGCCTCGATGTGGGTGTCGGCATGGGGTACCGGGACGTCGAGTTCGACGGCAAGGGCATCTCGCGAGGCGAGCGCGTGCCCCGATTGTTGGAAGCGGTCCGCCAACTCGAGGAGAGTTCGGCGGACGACACGTTCGCCGTGTTGATGGGGGCCCAGGCCCCGCCCGGCATCGCCCGCGCCGGGCGGCTCGGCCACGACATCTTGCTGTCGGGTGCCCTCCCGCTCCCGGTGGTCCGTTCGTTGGCCGAGACCCATCACTCGGCCTGGATCGAAGGTGGCCGCCGCCGCGATCGCCAGCCGCGCGTCGCTGCGCTGCGCAACCTGTGGATCACGTCCGATGCCGCCGAGCGCGAAGCCGTCCTCGACTGGCAGCGCGCCAGCTACGTCCTCTACCAGGGACTCGGCTGGGCCGTCGCTGAGTCGGACGCCGGGGCGGCGATGGACTTCGCCGGCGACGCCCAGCAGGCGATCGACACTGCGGTGGCGACCACCATCATCGGTCCGGTCGGTGAAGTGGTCGACCGGCTCCACGAAGTCGCCGACGCCGGAGTCGACGATGTCGTGCTCCGCATCTCAGTCGAAGGCGCGCCGCAAGCGGCCGTACACACCGTGATGCGGGACTTCGCCGACGGCGTGTTCCCCGTGCTCGCCGAACCCGGAAGCGGCCGATGAGACTCGGCGTGACGTTGACCCCGGGGGATGAGGCCGCGACGGCCGTCGCGGCCGAGTCACTCGGTGTGCCCTTCGTGCACGTCACCGGCGCCGCTGCGACGGAGACGGCGGTCGCGGCGACGGTGGTGGTCGCCACGGCGAGCGTCCGGATCGTCGTCGGCATCGCTATCGGCGACGAGAATCCGGTGACCCTCGCCGAGGAGATCGCCGTCCTCGACAATCTCAGCAACGGTCGCATCGCGGTCCTCGCCGAGCTGGGCGACCTTGCCGCCGACGACGCCGTCGAAGATGTCACGGTGCTCCGCGCCGCATGGTCGGGCCGAGCCATCGCCCATCAGGGCAAGCGCTGGCGGGTGCCGGCCCGGCTCGACGGCCATCGGGCGCCATCCTCGGTGATGGTGACCCCTGCGCCAGCGCAGCTGCAGATCCCGCTGTGGGTCGCCGGTACGTCGGCCGCGACCGTTTCCGCCTCGCTCTCGCTCCCCGCCGTGGCCACTACGCCCGGCGACGTCGATCGAGCCGCGCCGGTGGCGCCGGGACGCAGCCCGCTCGTCGGCGACCTCGACACCGATCGGCAGGCGGTTGTCGACTGGGCGGCCGCCGGGGCCACCCATCTGCTGTGCGAGCTGGGCGAAGCCGCCACCTTGGACACCCTGGTTCGGTGGCTGCTGCCCGAAGTCGCCATGGTCGCCTTTCCTCGCGTCGTCGCCGACGCGCCGCTCCCGGCATCGTGGCCGCAACGATCAGCACCCGGTTCGGGCCGATGACGTTCTCCGTCGCGGCCCGCAGCGCCGACGGCGACTGGTGGGGTGTCGCGGTGGCGTCTTGCTGTCTTGCCGTCGGACGCGCCGTTCCGGCCGCCGAGGTGGGGGTCGGCGCCGTGGCCACCCAAGCCCGTTGCAACCTCACCTACAAGCGGCAGGGCCTTGACGCCCTGCGTTCGGGCCGAACCGCAAGCGAGGCCATCGCCGCGCTGGTCATCGACGACGACCTTCGCGACCACCGTCAGGTCGGCGTCGTCGATCGTCACGGAGGGGCGGCGACATACA
>Ga0136617_10002400_pt1 | contig 16698 bp, 14 predicted proteins | sample AntDrymUQ3222106_2_FD_129672 | JGI IMG/M metagenome (GOLD analysis project Ga0136617, IMG submission 129672) | Polar desert sand microbial communities from Dry Valleys, Antarctica - metaG UQ322 (21.06) | ecosystem: Environmental > Terrestrial > Soil > Desert | place: Antarctica: Dry Valley...
TACGAGCGCGTCGGCTTACTCACCACGATCGCACTCCGACCGGGGTGCTCACGATGGTGTGGACAACGCCGAACTTGGCGACTGGAGAAGATCGACTGCAGCGTTGACGACGCTCACCGTCGTCAACGCCGAACTCGACGCCGCGAAACGGTCGAGTGCTGCGTTGTCACCGCCGAGCCCGCCCGCGGGCACCGCGGGCGGCTCCCCACCTGCCGCCGTTGACGTTCCGAACGCTCAGGCAGTCGCCGGGGCGCGATCCGCGGCGAGGAGCGTCGCGCCGACCGCGCCGCCCAGGTCGCCCAGCGAGGCCAGCAGCACCTCCGGCGGGCGGTGGTCGGCGAACAGGTGGGGCATCATCGCGGCGCGCATCTTCTCCACGTAGGGGTCGCCCAGGCGCAGGCCGAGGCCGCCGCCGACCACGACCGCTTCGACGTCGAGCAGGTTGAGTGCGGAGGCGACCGCGACGCCGAGCGCCTCGACCGCGCGGTCGACCAGCTGGTGGGCGAGCTTGTCGTCGCGTTCGAGCGCGCGCGACCAGATGCCGCTGGAGAGGCGCGGCTTGCCCTTCTCCTCCATGATCTCGAACAGCACGGTCTTCTCGCCGTCGGCGACCTTCTCGCGCGCCCGCGCCTCCATGGCGCCGCGCCCCGCGTAGGCCTCCATGCAGCCGGTGCGCCCGCACGGGCAGGTGCGCCCGTCGGACTTGACCACCATGTGGCCGATCTCGCCCGCCGCCCCGCGGCCGGCCCAGAGCCGGCCGTCGATGACCACGCCGCCGCCCACGCCCGTGCCCCAGAACACGCCGAGGATCGACTTGAACGGCTTGGCCGCGCCCAGCTCGAACTCGGCCATGGTCGCCACGTTGACGTCGTTGTCGAGCGCCACCGGCGCATCGAGTGCGGTCTCGAGCTTCTCCCCGAGCGCGTAGGTGCCCTCCCAGTCGGGCAGGTTGCGCGCGCTGGTGACCGTCCCCGCGCTGTCGTCGACCGCGCCGGGGGAGCCGACCCCGACCGCGGTGAGCTCGCCGGGGGCGACGCCCGCTGCCTCCGAGGACTCCCGCACGGCGGCGATCATCGCCAGCGCGACGTCGGCCGGACCGCCCGAGGTCGGAGTAGGGAGGCGTGAGGAGCCCAGCACCCCGTGCGAGGCGTCCGTGATCACCGCCTGGATCTTCGTGCCGCCGAGGTCGATGCCCGCGTACCGTGCCATTGTGCCTCTGCCTCGCTTCGCTTCGCTCGTCACCGGCAACGGCTTCGCCGGTTGCCTCGCTCGCCTTCTTACCCGCTGCGCAGCGGATCCGCTCCGTCCCAGGTTCCCTCGGAACCATACGGGCGGAAGCGGGCGAACAGCTCCTCGCGGTACCAGCCCTCGGCGCGCGTGCGGCGCACGACCGCGCGGTGCTCCGGGCGGCGGTACGCGTAGGCCTGGGCGTCGGTGAGCGAGCGCCAGAGGGAGAAGGTCGCCTGGCGCGCCACCGGCCACTCGCCGGCGCCCACCGAGGCGAGCAGGCCGGGCTGGTGGAGGAGGTCGGCGGCCGGTGGGGCGATGGCGCGGTAGAAGGGCGCGAGGCGGCGCGCACGGATCGTCGCGTGGGTCAGGATCGCCACCGGTCCGGCGTCCGCGGAAGCGTCCGCGCCGGGGCCGCCCGGCACGTCTCCGGCGGCGCCCAGCGGGTTGCTCCCGCCCCAGGCCCCGTGCGCGCGCAGCGGCGCCAGGCGCACCGTGTAGCTCTCCCGCCCCAGCGTGCGCCAGCGCGCGGCGACCTCCGAGCGGGCCAGGAACGCCTCGAGCGCCGGCTCGTCCTCCCACACCGCGAACAGCGCCCAGCGCCGCAGGTCGGCGCTCAGCGTCATCGTCCGGCCGCGGCCGGTGCCCATCAGCCGCCAGAAGCGCAGCCCCTCCGTGCGGGCCAGCAGCGGGCGGTCGAGGCCCATGCGGGACAATGCCGCCGGAGCATGCTCGCGCGGGTAGCGCGTGAGGTGGAAGGAGGCCAGCGGCACTCGTGGGATACGTCGTAGCAGCCGTCCTGGGCTATCTGCTCGGCTCGATCCCCGTGTCGCTGCTCGTCGCGCGGCGTCACGGCGTCGACCTGCGGCGCACCGGCGACGGCAATCCCGGGGCCTGGAACGCGCTCGAGCAGCTCGGCGGCCGGCGTGCGGCGCCCGCCTTCTTCGGCGACGCGGCCAAGGCGCTCGCGGCGGGCGGCGCCGGCTGGCTGCTGGCCGGGTTCTGGGGTGCCTACGCCGGCGTGGCAGCCGCGATGGTCGGCCACGCCTTCCCGCTCTTCGCCGGCTTCCGCGGCGGCAAGGCGGTGATGGCCTTCGTCGGCGGCGCCTTCGCCCTCTCCCCGCTCGCGGCGCTCGGCTGCCTGGCGCTGTGCGGGGCCCTGACCGCCGCCACGGCGTTCAAGTGGGGCGCGCGCGCCGGGGTGTTCGCCTTCCCACTGGCCCAGCTCGCCGTCGACCCGGCGGTGCGGGTGGCCGCCACCGGCTCGCTCATGTGCCTGATCGGCCTGCTGTTCGCGCTCAAGCCGGGTAGGTCCGGCCCCGCCACTCACGCCGCGGGCGCAGCGCCGAGAGCGTGAGTCGGACGGCACTGGCCGGGTCGGCCAGCGGCGAGGCCCAGTAGGGCGGTCCGCGGCGCGCGTAGGCGGCGCGCAGCGGACCGAGCAGCGCGAACCGCGCGGCCAGCAGCGCGAGATCCAGTCGCGTGGGCCGCCCGGCAGCCGAGCGCAGGACGGGCAGGGCCATCGCGAGCCAGACCACCGCGAGGTCGCCGGCCTGAGCGAGCGGCGCCGTCACGCCCGGCAGCGCGATCGAGCGGCCCCACTCGCGCCACGTCTCCGCCGCCGAGGCGTGCATGCGCACCTCGACCAGCGCGGCGGCGTCGCGGAACGCCACGCGCCAGCCGGCGCGGGCCAGCGCCCGGGCCAGCGCGACGTCGTCGGTCATATGGGCGGACGCGAGCCCGTAGCCGCCTGCCGCCAGCAGCCGGTCGCGCTCCACCGCCGTGACCTGCCCGTTGGCCACGAGGCGGGCAGGCCGCGCCGGCGCGGCGGCGTCGGAGGGCCCGAAGCGGTAGACGAGCGTGGCGAGGAAGGAGGGGTGCAGCAGGCGCTCGGCCGCCGTCTCGCACACGAAGCTGACCCCGGCGGTGACGAGCTCGGCCTCCTCCAGCGCCCCGGTCAGCGCCCCCACCAGGCCGTGCCGGGGGCGCGTGTCGGCGTCGAGCGAGACGACCACGTCGCCCGCCGCCGCCTCCAGCCCCTGCTGCAGCGCCCACGGCTTGCCGACCCAGCCGGCGGGCAGCGGCGTGCCCGCGACGACCCGCGCCCCGCCCCGCTCGGCCACCGCCGCGGTGGCGTCGCTGGACCCGTCGTCGACCACGAGCACCTCGAGCACGTCGGGGTCGCCGGCCAGCCCGGCCAGGCAGGGACCGAGCCGCTCGGCCTCGTCGCGGGCCGGGATCACGACGCTGACCCGGCGGGTCGTCCGGCGCGCGGCCAGCGGCGGATGCCGCGTACGCCCGCGCGCGAGCCGAGCGGCCACGACGCCCCCGGCGAGGGCCTGGGCGGCGGTCGCGAGCACCGGCGCAGCCTGGCAGATCCGTGCGCTAGCGTCCGTCCGTGGACCTCAACGACACCCCCCAGCTCGCCGCCTACCGCGACCGCGTCCGGGCCTGGCTGGACGAGCACGCCGGACACGCGCCGACGTCGCGCCGCGAGGACGCCGAGAGCGTCGCCGCCCGACGCGCGTGGCAGCGGGAGCTGGCCGAGGGCGGCCTGGCCGCGCCGACCTGGCCGGCCGAGTACGGCGGCTCGGGGCTCGGCGCGCTCGAGCAGGTCGTGGTCAACCAGGAGATCGGGCGCGCCGGCGTGCCCGGCCTCTTCGACCTGATCGGTGTCGGCATGCTCGGCCCGACGCTCATGGCACACGGCACGGAGGCCCAGCGCCAGCGCCACCTCGGGCCGATGCTGACTGCCGACGAGGTCTGGTGCCAGCTGTTCTCCGAGCCCGCCGCGGGCTCCGACCTGGCCGGGATCCAGGCGCGCGCGCGCAGGCAGGACGACGGCTCGTGGCGGCTCTCGGGCCAGAAGATGTGGACCACCAACGCGCAGCACGCCGCCTTCGGCCTGCTGTTGGCCCGTACCGATCCCGGCCTGGCCAAGCACAAGGGCCTGACCATGTTCGTGGTGCCGATGGACGCCGAGGGCGTCACGGTCCGGCCGCTGCGCCAGGTCTCCGGCGCCGCTCACTTCAACGAGGTCTTCTTCGACGACGTGGCGCTGGAGGAGGAGGCGACCGTCGGGCCCGTCGACGGCGGCTGGACCGTCGCCCTGACCACGCTGATGTTCGAGCGGGTGGCGATCGGGCTGGGCGGCGAGGGCTTCGGCTGGCGCGCCGACCGCTTCGCGCACGCCCTGCTCGACGACGAGGCGTGCACACGCGACGCCGAGACGCGCCACCGGCTGGGCGAGATCGCCACCGAGTTCCTCGCCCTGCGCTACACGAGCTACCGCACGCTGACCGCGCTGCAGCAGGGCCAGATCCCCGGCGCGGAGGGCGCGCTGGCCAAGGTGACCACGATCCGCGCGGCGATCGCCGCCGGCGACCTGCTGTGCGACGTCCTCGGGCCCGACGGGCTGTCGGACGACCGCTGGGGCGAGCTGGTCTCCGACCTGCCCGGGCTCAAGTCGGCGGGCGGGACGGAGGAGATCCTGCGCAACATGGTCGGCGAGCGCGTGCTGGGCCTGCCGCCCGAGCCGCGGCTCGACAAGGGGATCCCCTTCGCCGAGCTGCGGGCGCGCGAGCGGGTCGCCGTCGGGGAGACGGCGTGAACTTCGCCCTCTCCGACGAGCAGGAGCTGCTCAAGGAGGCCGCGCGCGGCGCCCTCTCCCGTGCCGGCACCGTGGCCGGCGCGCGCGACGCGCTCGACGGGGGTGCGCTGCCCGACCTGTGGCCGGTCGCGGTGGCGGCGGGCTGGCCCGGCCTGCTCGTGTCCGAGGCGCGTGGCGGGGCGGAGCTGGCGCCGCTCGAGGCGATGCTGGTCTTCGAGGAGCTGGGCCGCGTGCTCGCGTCGCCCGGCCTGCTCGGCCACCTGCCCGCCTCCTGGCTGGCCGACCGGGGCGGCGCGCAGGACGACGTCGTCGAGGCGCTGGCCGCGGGTGACGCGCGCGCCGCCTTCGCGGGCGCCGCACCGCCCGGCGACGTGGAGGAGCGCTGGACCGCCGATCCGAGCCTGGGCCTGCGCCGAGCGGACCCGCCGTCGCTGACCGCGGACGGTGCGGTGAGCGGCGTCGCGCACTGGGTGCCCGACGCGCCCGGCGCCGATCACCTCGTGGTGGTGCTCGACGACGGCCGTGCCGCGCTGGTGGCGGGCGCGGACGTCACGGTCGAGCCCGTCGTGCGCTACGACGCCACCCGCGCCCTCGGCCACGTGCAGTTCGACGGCGCGCCGGCCGCGCTGCTCGACGCGGACGCCGCGGTGGCCTGGCACCTCGCTCAGGCGCTGCTGGCGGCCGAGTCGCTGGGCGCCGTCGAGGTGGCGCTCGCCACGAGCGTCGCCTACGCCAAGGAGCGCCACACGTTCGGCCGCGCGATCGGCTCATACCAGGCGGTCAAGCACGAGCTGGTGGAGATCCTGCGCCGGGCCGACAATGCCCGCTCGCTCATGTACTACGCGGGCTGGGCCGCCCAGGACAAGCCGGAGGAGTTCGCGCTCGCCGCCGCGGCGTTCCGGGTCGCGGCCTCCAAGGCGCTCGACCACGCCACGCGCACGCAGATCTCCGTCCACGGCGGGATCGGCGCCACCTGGGAGCACGACGCGCCGCTGTACTTCCGCCGCGCCCAGCTGGCCCGGCGGCTGCTGGGCGGCGAGGCCGGCGCGGCCGACCGGGTGGCGGGCGAGCTGCTCTCGGCCGCGCGCGTGGCGGCCTAGCGCCCGCGGCGGCTCGCCGTCGCACGACGGGCGAGCGGCAGCAGCAGCGACCGGGGGGCGAGGCGCCCGCCCAGCACGCTCGCCCGGTTCTGCACGCCTGGGACGACGCTGCGCCGTCCGGCGACCATGCCCTCGATGCCCGCGCGGGCCACGTCGGCGGCGTCCATGGTCAGGAAGCCCGGCGCGACGCCGCCGTCCTCGGGCACCCCGGCCACCGCGCCGAACTCCGTGCGGGTGAAGCCGGGGCACAGGCAGGTCACGCTGACGCCGGTGCCGGCCAGCTCGGCGTGCACGGCCTCGGAGAACGACTGCACGAAGGCCTTGCTCGCCGCATAGGTGGCGAAGCCCGGCAGCGGCTGGAAGGCGGCGATGGAGGCGACGTTGAGGATCGCTCCGACGCCCTGACGGCGCATGCGGGGCAGGAAGGCGCCGGTCAGGTGGTGCAGCGCCTCGACGTTGACGCGCACGAGCGCCTGCTCGCGGGCCAGGTCGGCCTCGGCGAAGTCGGCCACCGTGCCGAAGCCGGCGCCGTTGCAGACCCCGACCACCTCGCGCTCGCCGCCCTCCAGCTCGGCGACGAGCGCGGCGCGCGCCGCGGCGTCGCCCAGGTCGCACGCCACCACGTCGGCGTGAATCCCGTGCCGGAGGCGCAGGCGCTCGCCCAGCTCGGCCATCCGGTCCTCCCGGCGGGCGACCAGCACGACGTTGTAGGAGCGGTCGGCCAGCCCGCGGGCCAGCTCGGCGCCGATGCCCGAGGAGGCACCGGTGACCAGGACGGTGGAGTCGAGCGTTCCAGGAGGGAGAGCCATGCGCCAACGTGTGCCCTGAGATGCACGTCTGGACCCACCATCGGTGGCGCTTCCCACTGCCGCCGCGCCACAAGTTCCCGCTCGAGAAGTACGCGCTGCTGGCCGAGCGGGTGGTGGCGGACGGGACCGCGCGGCGCGATGAGGTGCACGAGCCGGGGCCGGTGGAGTGGGCCGACCTGGCCGCCGTGCACGATGCGGGACTGCTCGCGCGGATCCGCGCAGGGACGCTCACGCTGCGCGAGCGGCGCGGCCTGGGGCTGCTCTGGTCGGCCGAGCTGGTCGAGCGCGGCCGGCGTGCGGTGGCCGGGACGATCGCCGCCGCGCACCACGCGGTGGAGGCCGGCGTGGGGATGAACCTGGGCGGCGGCACCCACCACGCGGGGCGCGACTTCGCCCGCGGCTACTGCCTGTTCAACGACGTGGGCGTGGCGCTGGCGCGCCTGCGCCGCGAGGGGATCGCCGACCGCGCGCTGGTGGTCGACTGCGACGTGCACCAGGGTGACGGCACCGCGCAGCTGTTCGCCGAGGACCCGCGCACCTTCACCCTGTCGCTGCACGGCGCGCGCAACTACCCGTTCTCGCGCGTCCCGTCCGACCTCGACGTCGACCTCGCCTCGGGCACCGGCGACGCGCGCTATGAGCGCGCGCTCGCCGAGGCGCTGGACTGGGCGCTGCCGCGCGCCGGCGCCGACGTCGTCTTCTACCTCGCCGGCGCCGACCCGTGGGAGGGCGACCGGCTCGGGCGCCTGGCCCTGACCAAGCCCGGCCTGCGGGCGCGCGACGAGCTGGTGCTCGACCGCTGCGGCACGGGCGGTGCAGGCGCGGCGGTCTGCGTCGTGCTGGCGGGCGGGTACGCCGACGACGTGCGCGACACGGTCGACATCAACGCGGCGACCGCCGCCGCGGTGGCGGCCCGCCTGCGCACTACCCTTCCGGCGGCACCGGGGGCGTGGTGCTAACGGGAACACGCCGGCTTTGCAAGCCGGAGTTGGGGGTTCGATTCCCCCCGCCTCCACCTGAGGTTGATCGAGCCCGCGGGGACACAGAGGAGGTAGCCGCCGCGCTGCGTCGAGGCTGGCGAGCGCTCCCGGTCGTGTGTGGGTACACAGGGGGCGGTGGCATCGCCGCGAACCCAGATGGCGGCGGAGATGGCGGAGCCGCATCGCCCGCGGCTACGACGCCGATCTCGTCGTCCTCGATAGCAGCCTGCACGAGATGCTGCTGGAGATGGACGAGTTTCGCGCCCTGTCGCACCCCCCGCCTCCACCTGCGCCCGGCGCTGCGGTCGCCCCGTGAAGCGCCGGCGCGACCTGCGCGGCTTCGGACCGGGTCCGTACGTCCTCGGCCTGCGGCCGGTCCGCGAGCACTGGGGCGCGAGCTTCCCCTTCGACGTGCCGGCCGTGGCGGCCGTCGAGCAGCTGCGGCTGGACGCGCCGGTCACGCTCCTGGCGGGCGACAACGGCACCGGGAAGTCCACCCTCGTCGAGGCGATCGCCGAGGCGATCGGCTTCGCGGCCGAGGGTGGGGAGCTCGAGCGGGCCGGTGGGAAGCCCGCCGTGCCCCGCGCGGTCCTCGGCGGTGCCCTGGAGCCGGTGCTGACCCGGCGCAGGCCGCGCAACGGCTACTTCCTGCGGGCGGAGAGCTTCTTCAACCTGGCCGGTGCCATCGACCGCGGCGGCCGGTTCGCGCCGGACCTCTCGCTCTACGGCGACGTGCCGCTGCACGGCCAGTCGCACGGCCAGTCCTTCCTCGCCCTTGCGGCCAACCGCTTCGGCGCTGACGGCTTCTACGTGCTGGACGAGCCGGAGGCGGCCCTCTCGGTCAGCGGAGCGCTCGCCCTGCTCGCCATCGTGGTCCGGGCCGCGCGCGCGGGCGCCCAGTTCGTCATCGCCACACACTCGCCGGTGCTGCTGGCCTGCCCGGACGCGCGGATCTACGAGCTCGACGCCGCCGGCCTCGCGCCCCGGGACTACGACGAGCTCGAGACGGTGCGGTTCACGCGCGGTTTCCTGAACGCACCCGAGCGCTTCATCGCGCCGCGCTCGAGGAGTGACCGTCAGCACCAGAGTGCGTTATGCGTCAACGCATAATGCGCTGAGGCATAGGCTTGATCGAAGCCGCTTTCGGCCTGGTCCCGCGTGGCGGTAGGATATGTGCCATCGCATAATGTTGTGCTGCATAACTCAATGACGTTCACTTTTCACGCCGTCGACCGCTTCGTGAATCGCGACCATGACCTGGCCGCCCTGGAGGCCTGGTGGGCGAGCGAGGACCGCAACGCACTGAACCTGCACGGCCGCCGGCGGGTCGGCAAGTCCTGGCTGTTCCGGCGCTTTGCGCACGGCAAGCCCGCGACCGTGCTGGTCGCCGAGCGTCTGGCGCCCGGCGCGCAGCTCACCCGACTTGCGGTGCAGCTCGAGGGCTCGGTTGGGGTGCTCCCGCAGATCGCTGACGTCGCCGAGTTGTTCCGGCTGATGTACCGGCTCGGGGCTGAGGAGCCGCACCTGGTGGTGCTCGACGAGTTCCCGTACCTCTTGCCGACCGCCACCGCAGCGCGCGGGGAGTTGTTGACTTCGATCCAGGCGGTGATGGAGGAGGAGCGCGACCGCTCGAAGGCCAAAGTGGTGCTGTGCGGCTCACACGTGCAACAGATGCAGGCGCTGATGAGTGAAGGGTCCGCGCTGCGCGGCCGGCTGACCACGCTGCGCGTGGATCCACTGCGGTTCGGTGAGGCGGCCAGACTGATCGAGGACACGGGCGCAGTCGAGCGGATCGAGCGCTACGCCGTCGCCGGCGGCATGGCCCGGTACTTGGCCGAGCTCGGTGCCGGTGGGCCCCTGGACGAGCTGATCTGCAACCGGTTGCTCGATCCCAACGGGGCCCTGTTCAACGACCCGCGCGAAGTGCTTGAGCACGAGCTCGCGCAAGTCGGGACGTACTTCTCGGTACTGCAGGAGCTCTCCGGCGGTGAGAAGGCGCTAGGCGAAATCGCGGGCGCGTTGCGAATGCCGGCGACGAGCCTGCCGCGGCCGCTTGACACGTTGCGCGACATGGCGGTGACCGAGCGGCGCACGCCAGTCGATGCGCGCGCGAGCGAGAAGAGCAGCCGCTACCGGATCTCCGACCCGTTCCTGCGCTTCTGGTTCCGGTTCGTGTTCCCGTTCCAGGAGGACCTGGCGGCGGGTCTGGCGCCCGAGGACCTGTACCGGCTGGAGATCGCGCCCGAGCTGGCCGATCATGTCGCGCCCGTGTTCGAGTCACTCTGTCGCGAATGGGTACGGCGCAACCGCGGCGACCGGGTGTCGCGGGTGGGGAGCTGGTGGGGCCCGACCACCAAGGCCGGGCGTGACCAGGGCCGTTTCACCGAGGAGATCGACCTGATCGGCGTGGGTCGCAGCCGCGTGGCGGTGATGGGCGAATGCAAGTGGACCACCAAGCCGTTGAGCGTCTCCATCCTCGCCGCGCTGCACGAGTACAAGGTGCCGGCGCTCACCCAGCGCGGCCTGAAAGCGGCCCGGGAGGTCGAAACCGTGCTCTTCTGCCGGACCGGGTTCACCGATGGGCTGATCGAGGCGGCGGTCGCCGACGCACAGCTCACGCTCGTCACTCTCGACGAGCTCGTCGCCGGCCTGTGACCGACACGCGGCCGCTCGAAGAGAAGTAACCGTCAGGCGCGGCGCAGCGAGGCGCGCAGCGGCTTGAGGTCGCGCTCGGCAGCCTTCACGGCGTCGGCAGCGTCGTCGAGGGCCGCGTGGGCCGCCTCGGCCTCCGACTCGGAGCGGTGCAGCGTGCGGCGGGCCTCGTCGGCGCGCTCGTCGGCGGCCTCTGCGGCCGACTTGCGCTCGGCGGCCTCCTCGCGCAGGCGCTCGAGCGCCTGTTCGGCGTCCCGCACGCGAGCTTCGAGCTCGGCCTTGCGCTGCGCCTTCTCCTCCCCCTTGCGGTCACGCGCCGACGGCTTGGGCTTCCCCTCCGGCTGCGGCTGGGACTCCGGGAGGGAGACCAGCAGCTCCGCCTCCTCGTCTGCGGGCTCGGCCTCCTCCGTGACGCGGCCGGCCTTGAGCCGCTCGGCGACGTCCTCGTCGACGGTCGCGGCCTGCAGCACGGCGCGGACGCGCTCGAGCATCGGATCCGACAGCGGCTTGCCGCCCGGCTGCACGGTGTCACGGACGTGGGCGACGAGCTCCGACGTCGCCGTCCGGTGCGCGGCCATCGCGGCACGGAGCGCGTCGCCGCCGACGTCGGCCGCCCGGGTCGAGGCGTCGCGCAGCACCTCGGCGGCGTCGAGCCACGCCGCCAGGGCCTTGGCGTGGTCGCGCGCGAGGTGGTTGAGCGCCCAGGCGGCCGCGCTCGGCTTCGCCACCTTGGCCAGGGCGGTGGCCGCCGGACGGTCGCCGCTCTGGCGCAGCTCCCGCGCCAGTCGGGCGCGCTCGGCGACGAAGTCCTCCAGCGCCGCGGCGTAGAGCCGGTCGAGCGCGTCCGCGTGGTCGGCCTGGGCCATCCGCGCATTGTGCAGGAGACAGCCGGAGGCGGCGCGGGCGCACCGGGGCAGGAGATCGTCCCGCGCCGCCATCGGTTCCGGCTGTTGCGCCTCGCCGGGATGCGAGGCGGGCCCCGGCGGCCCCCCGTTCCTGGGGCCGCTGGCGCCTGGTCATCAGTTCGGCCTCGACCCGGATCCGGTCGAGGATCCGGCCGCGGAATCGATCAGGTGTCCAGACGGACGGTGCCCTCGATCACGACGACAACGTCACCGCCCAGGCGCACGCGGCCGTCCTCGAGCGCCGCGCGCAGGAGCGACGGGCGGCCCATCTCGACACCCTGGGTGATGTCGAGCCGCTCGACGCCGGTGCGCGCTGCGAGGTAGGCGCACAGCGGGCCCGCCGCCGCGCCGGTGGCCGGGTCCTCGCCCATCGCGACGGTGGCCAGGAACGACCGGGCGCGCGCGGTGCCGGCCTCCGGGTCGGGCACGGCGATGTAGAGGGCGATCGCGTCGTGCTCGGCCAGCAGCGGCGCGATCCGCGCGTGGTCGGCCCGAGCGCGGCCGAGCGCGCCGAGGTCGCGCACGGGGGCGATGACCTGCCAGGCGCCGGTGAAGACGACCTGGCAGGGCAGCTCGGGATCGGCGTCCGCGGCGTCCAGGCCCGCGCAGGCCAGCACCGCCCCGGGCTCGAGCACGGGCCCGAACCGCGCCGGCTCCTGGACCATCGCGGCGCGCCAGACGTCCCCGGCCACCTCCACCTCGACCGGCTGGAGCCCGGCGCGGGTCTGCTGGGTGAAGGCGGCGCGCGTGTCGCCGCGCGCCTGCGCGACCGCCACGGCGGTGCCCAGCGACGGGTGCCCAGCGAACGGGATCTCGCCGGTCGGCATCCAGATACGGTGGCGGTAGTCGGCGCCGCCGGCCTCGGGAGACTGGACGAAGGACGTCTCCGACAGCCGCGTCTCGCGGGCGAAGGCGTGCATGACGCGATCGGGGATGCCGTCGGCGTCGTGCACCACCGCGAGCGGGTTGCCCTGCAGCCGCGTGGCGGTGAAGACGTCGAGCAGCGTGTAGCGGTGGGTGCTCAGCGGTCGAAGTCGAAGTCGCGCGGCGGGCGCTGCTCGAACCAGAGCCGCTCGTGCTCCAGCGTCTCCTCCAGGAACTCGGGCGTCTCCTCCAGCACGTCCTCGCTCTCGGCGGCGGGCTCGGGCGACGGCTCCGGCTCACGTTCCGGTGCCGGGGCAGGCGCGCGCGCCCGCTCCTGCTCGTCCTCGAGCCAGGTGTCGTCGGGCTGGGGCGCCGGATCCAGCTCGGGCGCCGGCTCCGACTCCTCGGCCTCCGGCGCGTCCGCTTCCCGGACGTCCTCCTCGGGCTCGGGCGCGGGCTGCGGCGCGACCACCGCCGCCGGCCCCGCCTCCGCCGCCGGCTCCTCCGGCACCGCCCCAAGCACCTCGGACTCCTGGCGCTCGACCTCGCCCGGATCGGCCCCGTGCCGGCGCTTGAGCTCGAGGTGCTCGCGGATGGCGTCGTCCAGCAGTCCCACGCCCCGACAGCCTACTCCGCCTTCTCGGTGCGGTTCTTGCCCGCCCGCTTGGCCCGGTAGAGCGCGGCGTCCGCCGCGCCGACCAGCGAGTCCTTGTCCCCGGCGCGGTTCATCGAGGCCACGCCGAAGGAGGCGGTGACCTTCAGCGTGCCCTCGCCCTCGACCAGCGGCAGCTCGAGCCGCTCGATGCGCTGGCGCACCCGCTCGGCGAAGTCGTAGGCGCCCTGAAGGCCGGTCTGGGGCAGCGCCACGGCCATCTCCTCCCCGCCGTAGCGGGCGGGCTCGTCGACCTCGCGGGAGGAGTCGCGCAGCACGCGGGCCACCTCGCGCAGGACCTGGTCGCCCTGGAGGTGGCCGTAGGTGTCGTTGACGCGCTTGAAGTTGTCGATGTCGAGCATGATCAGGCCCAGCTCGTGGTCGAAGCGCTTCGTCCGCTCCGCCTCCATCGTGATGACCTCCTGGAAGCGGCGGTGGTTGAACAAGCCCGTGAGCTCGTCGGTGACGGCCTGGCGCTGCACGGCCTCGTGCAGGTCGTTGTTCTCCACCGACAACGCGGCTTGGTTGGCCAGATGGGAGAAGAGGTCCTTGTCGGCGTCGGAGAAGCGCCGCCCGGGCCGGGCGATCGCGATCACGCCGAGCAAGCCGTCGGCGGAGTCGGAGGCATGCAGCGGCCGGGCGAGCGCGTAGAGGTCGCCCATCTGCGTCTCGGCCTCCTCCTCGGCGGCGCGGGCCGCCGACTCGGCCGCCTTCATGACCTGCTCGAAGTTCGCCAGGTTGCCGATCTGCGCGGCCGAGCGCCCCCTCGGCTCGGGGACGTCGTACAGCCGCACCCGCCCGCAGTCGGCCCCCGCGCCGTCGCGCAAGGACTCCAGTACGGCTGCCAACAGCGCCGGTAAGTCCAGGCCCTTGCCGGCCGTGTCGCCGACCCGCCGCAGCACCTCCTGCAGGCGGGAGCGCTCCAGCTGGAGCTCGTGCAGGCGCGCCTCGAGCTGGCCGGCCATCGAGTTGAACTCGGCGCCCAGCCCGGCGAACTCGTCGTTGCCCTCCGTCGGGACCTTGACCCCGAAGTTGCCCTGGCCGAGCTCCTGCGCGGCGTTGAGCAGCCGGTTGGTCACCGACTTGAGCGAGAGGATGGCGGTCGCCGCGAAGATGATCGCGCAGGCCATGAAGGCCAGCAGGAGCACGGTGATCCCCAGCGAGCCCTCGGTCAGGCCGTCGCCGCTGGAGGACGGGACGAGCACCCGGACGGCGACCGGGTCCCCGTCGAAGCCCGGCGCCTCGAAGCCCGTGATCCGGTAGCCGGTGCCCGCGAGCTCGGCCTCGCCCCGCAGCGGCAGCCCCCTCGGACTGCCTTCCAGCGTGCCGCCGAGCAGGCTGTCTCCCTGCGTGACCAGCACCTCGAGGCCGCCGGTGATGCGGGAGAGCAGCGTCGCGTAGTCGTCCGCGCCAGTGACGGAGACGACCATCTCGCCCGCCTTTTCGCCGTCGCCGTCGACCAGCGGCGCGCGGGCCGGGGCGACCGTCGGGCCGCCCCCCACCTCGATCGGCTGCCCGCCTGCCGGCGTCAGCCGCAGGCGCACCGCCGCACTGCGGCCCGCGAGGTCCTCCAGCCGCGTGGTGAGCGCCTCGTCGTCGCCGTCGCGCAGGGCGCCGGCCACCTGCTGGTCGCCCGCGATCGTGCGCGCGACCGCCTCGGAGCGCGAGCGCGACTCCTGGTAGAGCCCCTCGGCCGCGCGCTGGCCCTGCGCCAGCCGCGTCTCGTCGCGCCCGTCCTGCGCGCCGCGCACGATCAGGATCCCCACGAGCGCCAACGCCAGCACCGGCACGATGACCAGCATCACGAAGAAGAGGGCGAGGCGGGTGCGGAAGCTCAACTTTCTGGGTGTCCTTGCCGTGGAGCCTACGCGGGTACCGTCCCGAGGACACCCAGGCTACACTCGATTCAGCCGCCGCCCTGCGGATTCCTGCTCGTGGGCGGCGTTGTGCGGGGCTATAGCTCAGTTGGGAGAGCGCCTGGATCGCACCCAGGAGGTCGGGGGTTCGAGTCCCCCTAGCTCCATTCGGAGGAAGCCCTGCTCATGCGGGGCTTCTGTCGTTCGGAGCGCCGGCTGAACCGCCAGTGATCGCGCTCCGTTTCAGGCACTAGTGCCTGAAATCGCGGGGATTGCCGCCGATAGGCGCGGATTCGCGACGATTCGAGCCCGCTTGCCCGCGCGGCCGGAGCCATGGTCGCCGGCGTCCGTCTAGGTGGCCCACGGGCGGGGCGCAGCGCCCTCGGGCCTGGCACCTTGGAACGAGGCCTCGATGCGTTCGGGATTGTCTCGCAGCTCCTCCGGGGTTGGACGTTACCGGCTGATCGTGTCCCGGCTCTCGCGGTGTCGCTGAACGAAGGGAGGCATCGCGACGATCACCGTCACGATCACCCGAGAGCAACTCGAGCGCTCTACGAGGAGATGCGTAGCGACCTCACCGAGGTCGGGGACATCTAGGTTTCCGCCGGTGCGAAGCGTATTTTGGGCCGTTGATGACGTTGCCGGTCATGCACCCTTCGCTCGCTCCTCCTTCGGGATTGCTCGTCCGTCTCATCGACCGCGATGAGGGTTGGGTGCGTGCGTCGAGCCGCGCGGAACTGGGCGGCGCCGTGCTCTCTACACGGTCGCTGGCGCGCACGCAGGGCCAGAGCCTGCTGGACGTGGTGCTGGCGTTGAAGGTTCCGCATCTGATGGATCCCGATACGGCTGTGCTGGTCGAGGTGGCGCCAGGGCATCGGCGAGCCGAGTGGCTGAACGCGATGCCGGCGGGCGCCCTCGTGAAGCTGCCGCCGATCGAGCCGCGCGACCTCGACCACGCCGACGACGTCGAGTTGTTCAACCGCGCAGTGCTTTCGACGCAGCGTGGCGCTGCGGCCTTGTCGGCCGGCTATTTCCGGATCGCCAGCGCTGATGACCCATGGCGGCGGGTGAACGAGCATCTGTTGGCGGCGGCGCGCGCGACGGCTTCCGGCCGACCGGTCTGCGGTTGGCTCGAAGTCACCGCAGCCGCACTCGTCGACGGAGTCGTCGGCGTGGTCGCCAGCGACTATGGAGCGGCGGACGCCGTGGTACTGCGGGTCGCCGGCTTGGCCGCGTCGTCGGCGTCTGAGGATCAGGCGGCCGCGTTGCTGGCTGCGGTCGTGCAGTTACGCCGCGCCGGGCCGCGGGTCGTCGTTGACGGACTCGGGACCCTGGGCACGGCGGCACTAGCGGTCGGTGCGTACGCTGTCAGCGCAGGCGCAGACCATCACCGCTCGGTACCGCTGATGCAGGTGCATCGCCGCCCACCGAGCGCGCGACCGCTCGGTTATGAGGTTCCGCTGCAGTGGCGCCAGCTGACGCTCGAGGAAGCGCAGGCCGAGGCGCGGGCCGAGGCCGACCGCCTCGAGGACGAGCAGTTCGGCGACAAGCGAGGCGACGAACTGCCGCCCGAGCTGGCGACCGCGCAGGGCCGGCGCGGGTGGCTGCGCGAGGCCAAGCGCCGCCTCGATGACCAACGGGCCGCGGAGGCCCGGCCGATCCCGGCCTCGCGTCCGGCGCGGCTTCGGGAAGCCAAGCGCCGCCTAGAGGAAGAGCTCGATGTTGAGTGTCGCGCCAACGCGGCCTACGAGACCTACCGGGCTCGCGGGGTGATGAAAGACGGGCGGCGCTTCGGGCGTCCGCCTGACCCCTACCAGCCACCGGCGACGCCGGCGGGAAAGATCAACGTGACCGACCCGGACTCGCGCAACGTCAAGACCTCACGCGGGTGGGTGCAGGGCTACAACGCCCAGGCCGCGGTGACCGCCGAGCAGATCGTGATCGCCGCCGAGGTCACCATCGACTCGCCGGACTTCGGGCACCTTCAGCCGATGGTCGACGCGACCGAACGCGAGCTCGCGAACGCCGGCATCGACGCGCTGA
>Ga0136617_10002401_pt1 | contig 16696 bp, 15 predicted proteins | sample AntDrymUQ3222106_2_FD_129672 | JGI IMG/M metagenome (GOLD analysis project Ga0136617, IMG submission 129672) | Polar desert sand microbial communities from Dry Valleys, Antarctica - metaG UQ322 (21.06) | ecosystem: Environmental > Terrestrial > Soil > Desert | place: Antarctica: Dry Valley...
CGCCTCGGGCATCAGGGGCTGAACTCGCCGCCCCAGTCCGAACCACCGCCGCCGTCGCCGGATGAGGGCGGCGCGGGAGCCGGTGGAGCTGGACGCTGCGCGACGGGCGGAGCCGGCGTTGCGGTCGGGGCGGGCGCCGGTGCGCTCGGGGGAGTGGGCGATGGCTGGCTGCGGCGCTCTGCCTGACGCCGCCGCTGCTCAGCCCGCCGCCGCTCGCGCTCCCGCCGCCGCGCAGCGCGCTCGCGCTGAAGCCGGCGCTGGCGCGCGGCGCTCCGCCGGGCCTGCTCCGCGCGCGCCGTGCGCGCGCGCGCACGCGCACGCGCACGCGCGACTCTCGAGTCGCCCGCGCGCGGTTCGATCAGATCCGCGCCCCGCAGCACCACGGGCGCATCGGCCGGGGTGGGCGAGGCGGTGGGCGTTGGCTGGGCCACCGACGCCCGGTCCGTGCCACCCTTTGGGATCGCGACGAGGGCGCCCCCCATTGCGAGTGCGACGGCCGCTGCCGTCGCCGCGACCCAGTGCCGTCGCGGCGGCGTGCGTCGCATCCAACGTCCGCCCTCGCCGCGCCCTCGCGCCGAAGGCGGAGCGGCGACCTCGTCGACGTGACCGTCCGGATGCACGATGAGCTGCCACTGCCCGGCGGGATCGGTGGTGTCCACCCGCACGGGCCGGCCGAGCACGACCGCCGCCTCCTCCCTGACCAGGTCGATGACGGTACGGCGAGTCTCGTGGATGTCCTCGGTGTGGATCGGGTGAGAGGTGCCGTTGACGGTCACGTGCGCGCTGCCGTCCTCCTGCACGACGGCGACGACCTTCGGCCAGCTCGGAGCGTTCGTGCCGGCGGTCATGCGGCGCCGCCTCCGAGCTGGACCTCCACGGCGGCCATGAACGGCACCGGGTCGGTGAACCTGCCGTCGACCATCACCTCGAAGTGGAGGTGACACCCGGAGGACTTCCCGTTGTTGCCGACGAGCCCGATCTGCTCGCCTGCCGCAACCTGCTGGCCGACCCGCACCAGCACGCCGTTGTCGAACATGTGCGCGTAGCGCGTGACGACGCCGCCATCGTGGTCGATGGTGATGAGGTTGCCGTAGCCCGAGCTCGGACCTGCCCTCACCACGGTCCCGGCGTTGACCGCGTAGATGGGCGTCCCGCAGCTCGGGGCGATGTCCGTGCCGTTGTGCATGGCCCCGCCGCGCAGGCCGAAGTGGCTCGTGATCGGGCCGCTCGTGGGCTGCGTCCAGCCGGAGGCCGACACCGCGCTGGGCGTCGTCGCCGTGCAGACGAGATCGCCGGTGCCTTCCGCGAGGCCGCTCACGGCGGTGCCGGCGAGGGCCTCGACGACCGTGATCGCCGGGTTCCAGAACCGCGTGTAGTAGTAGGGGTCGGAGTTCCTCTGCACCCGGTGCGCGGCGATCGTCGGCGCCAGCGACGCCCACCCTTCGACTCTCATTAGGGCCTTGAAGAAGTTGGTGGCGGAGATGGTCGGGTTCATCCGGTCCTCGTAGGATCCCCACGCACCGTTCGCGCGCTGCTGGAACAGCCCGCGCGAGTCCGGGCCCGCCGCGTCGCCGTGGTCGACGACGGTCAGCGTGGACTCGCCCATCGCGGTCATCACGCCGATGGTCTGGGCCTTGACGTCGAGACCCAGGGCCTGTGCGGCGTTCATGATGTACGCTGCGTTCTCCAGCTGCTTGCCGCTGTATCCGGCCACCGATCCGGCGGGGAGGGTCGTCCCGTCCACGGTGACGCCCGCGCCGGCGGGACCGCACGTCCCCGCCGCCGCCGAGGTGCTCGTGATCAGCATCATCGACGCGACGCATCCGCCGACGAACAACAGGGGCAGGCCGGCGAGCGCAACGAGCGGCCCGGATCGGCTCACGGCATCCGGAGCGCCCGCGGGGGTGTGAAGCGCTCGACCAGCCACGGCGAGCCCTGGCCGGCGCGGGACAGCAGCACGACGTAGTGGCCCGCGTCCGTCGGGACGCGCACCTTCGCGAGGTATGGGCTGGACGCGTCGACGAGCTCTGCCGCTCCGGTCACGTCGCGGACGGGGACAGTCGCCGGATCGGTGTTGACGTAGGCGACCGACGCCATCGGCGAGAGCAACGGCACAAGCTCGCTCCACCAGGCGTTCTCATCGAGGTCGGGGCGGGCGAAGCGGGACATCGCCTTGCGCGCAGCGACTCGGGCCGCGTCGCGTGCCTCCGCGTTCCAGGTCGGATACGGCTCCGGTGCGGCCACGTCCGCTCCCTCGTCGTTCGGGCCCGACACGCTCGGCGCTTCGGTGGGCGCGGCGGTCTCGGCGGTGCGAGCGTCACCGCCGCATGCGCCCAGGGCAATGCCCATGGCGCACACGGCTGCAACAAGAGCCCGACGCCGACGTACTCCAGCGCGCGCCAACTGATCGCCCGTCATTCCGAGCATGATGATCACTCCCGCCTTGGCAATGATTCACCATCGTCATCGCGATGATCGTTCACAATAAAGATGGTGCAGTACCTACCTGTCATGCTCGCCTCACAGTGAGTACTCGGGGACGTCCTCTGTCACGTCGGCATGCGGCACAGCACGCAAAGTCGCCGTGGGCGGCCAACCCGTGGCTCACCTCCCCACCCGGTGACGACCAGGATGAGCCCCCCGAGTCCCTCCTCGCCACGGCGCCGGCAGTGCCGCTCGCCTCGGGACCGACGGCTCCCCAGGCCGGGATTCCGGTGCCCGAGTGGGAGGATCGCCTGCCGCGGCGCGGGGCCGCCGCGGCGGCGCTGCTCTGGTGGGTCGGCGCGCACGGCGGGGCGGGAGAGACCACGCTCGCAGCCCTGCTGCCCGAGTCCCGGGCCGCGGGTCATGCGTGGCCCGTTCAGCCCGACCCGGCGAGCGTGCCGGTCCCCGCGATCCTCGTCGCACGCACGTCGATGCGGGGGCTGCGGGCGGCGCAGCTCGCGGCCGCCGACTGGGCGTCGGGCAGCGTCGAGGGCGTGGAGCTGCTGGGGCTGGTCCTGATCGCGGACGCCCCGGCCAAGCTCTCCCGGCCGCTGCGAGAGTTCGCCGCAGTGGTCTCCGGCGGCGTCCCGCGGGTGTGGTGGCTGCCGTGGAGCGAGCGGTGGCGCGAGGGTGAGCACCCCAGCCCGCAGTCCTCGCCGAGGCAGGCGCGCCGCCTCGTCGAGGACGCGCGGGCGTTGACGACAGGCCGGCGCGCACCCCGCTCTGCGCCGCTCGAAGGAGGTTCGTCGTGTACAGCATCCTGATCGATGTCGCCAGCTTCGTTCTGGCACAGGCGCCCACTCCCAAGTCCGCGAAACCTCCCGGAGGCGCCGGTCTCGAGCGGATCCTGGACTGGGCCGCGTGGATCGCCTTGGGCGTCGGCGTCCTGGGCTTCCTGATCGCGGGCTCGATGATGACCATCTCCGCCCGCCGCGGCGAGGGCGGCGAGCACGCGTCACGCCTCGGCTGGGTCATGGCCGGTTGCGTGGTCGTGTCGTCATCCTCGGCGATCGTCAATGCCCTGATCGCGCCCTGAGTCCTCTCGATGGACGACATGTCGCCGGACGACGACGCCCCCGCGACGGGCCCGTGGTCGCAACCGTGGTTCGTGATCGCCGCCGTGGCGTTGGCCTTCATCGCGGTGCTCGCCTTCGTCCTGGCTCTCACCGGCCCGGCCGACCGCGAGGCGGCGGCGCCGGGCCCGCCGCCGAAGGCCGCCGGTGCGACACAGTCCGCGACGGGCCCGCGCGCCAGCGCCTGCGGCCTCGCGGGGGGCGAGCAGGACGTGCCCGTCGTGGCCCCCGCCCGGACGCGGTGGGAGCTGGTCGGCACCATGGCGGCGCCGACCGCGCCCGACGCCCATGGTCCCGGTGTGGTCGACGACGGCTTCCGCTCGTGCTTCGCCCATTCGCCGGTCGGTGCGCTCTACGCGGCCGTCAGCTTCTGGGCGCTCGGCACGGCCAAGCCCGGGGCCGAGGTGATGGAGCGGTTGGCGGCCGAGACCGTGCACCGCGCCCGAGCGATCCGGGACGCGCGGGCGGGAGGCGACGAGCCGGCGCTCGACCGATCGACCACGCTCCAGGTCGCCGGCTTCCGCTTCGTGTCCTACGACGCCGGGACCGCCACCATCGACCTGGCCGTGCGGGTGTCCAACGGAGGCACTGCCTCGCTGCCCACCACGCTGCAGTGGGAGGACGGCGACTGGAAGTACGTCGTACCTTCCGACGGTGACCCGGGCGTCAGTCAACTGCCCGATCTCGCCGGCTACGCCACCTGGGTCGGTGCATGATGCCGGAGGAATGCGACACGTTCGACCTGATGTGCAAGGCGGGACGCGGGCTGGGCGGCGTGGCCGGCGGCGTGGCCGCCCGTGCGGCCGGCAATGTCATCGAGGCAATGGCCGATGCGGTCCTGGAGGCCGTCGGAAAGACGCTCGCGTCGCTCGGCACGGCGTGGGTCACGATCGGCACGCCGAATCTGACGACCTCGACCGGCGGCGCGACCCCGTCGGACGCCGTGGGGTTCCTCCAAGACTCGCTCTGGTGGTACATGGGCGCCGCCGCCGTCCTCGCGGTCATCGTGGGTGGCGCGAAGATGGTCTGGGACAATCGTGCCGAGCCGGGCCAGGAGCTGGTCAAGAGCATGCTGACGCTGGTGATCGTCTCCGGCGCCGGGCTGACCGCCATCGCCCTTGCGGTCACCGCGGCCGACGAGTTCTCGGTGTGGATCATCGACCGGTCGACCGAGGACAACGACTTCGGCAAGAACGTCGTCGGGCTCATCGCCTTGACGACGGCGGCGACGGCGGCGACGGGGGCGGCCGGTCTGGGGCCCCTGCTGATCATCATCCTGGGCATCATCGCGATCCTCGTCTCGTTGATCCAGATCATGCTCATGGTGGCCCGGGGCGGCATGCTGGTCATCCTGGCCGGGATCCTGCCGCTGACGGCGAGCTTCACGAACCTCGAGATGGGCCGGGACTGGTTCAAGAAGTGCGTCGCGTGGCTGATCGCCTGGATCCTCTACAAGCCCGCGGCGGCGATCGTCTATGCGACCGCCTTCCGTCTCGTCGGCACCGAGGACGTGTTCACCAACGACGACGAGTCCGGGCTGCTCAACGTGCTCGTCGGGATCATCCTCATGATCATGTCGCTGTTCGCGCTGCCGGCTCTGATGCGGTTCGTGACGCCCATGGTGGGCGCGATCTCGAGTGGTGGGGGCGGAGGCCTCGTCTCGACCGCCGTCTCGGTGCTGCCTACCGGGGCGATGGCCGCCGGCGCCTTCCGCACCTCCGGCGCCGGCCACGCGCCCCAGGCCCCCGGCGGAGAGGACGGCGCGCCGTCGCCCTCCGGGAGCCAGTCCGACGGCGGTGGCGCGCCGCAGAGCGCGGACGCGAGCACCGGCGACCCGGCGTCGAACGGCAGGGGGCAAAGCGCGAGCCGCCCAGCCCTTCCGGCCGGCGGCGCATCCGGGGAAGGCAACGAAGACGGCAGCGGCAGCCAGGGCGAAGAGTCGGCCGGCGGCCCGACCGGTGCTGACGACGAGGCGACAGGTGCCGGTTCGCGGGGCGGTGTTGGCACCACGACGGGCGCCGGCGCTGTGCCGACCGGTGGCGGTGGCGGCGGCGGCGCCACGACGGACGCGGGCGCGGCGGCGGGCGTCGCCGGCGGCCCGGTCGGCGCGCCGGCGGTGGCGGGCAAGCAGGCCGGCGAGGCGCTCGCCCGGGGCGTCCGCGACGGGGCGGAGACCGCGACGAACGACGAATCCAAGGACGGGGGTCCACGTGGCAGTAACGGGTGATGCCCGCCCGGTGCGCACCTACGGGAACTGGCGCAAGCCGATGTCGGCGGGCCTGGGCGGGCTCGGGTCGCTGGGGACCGCGATCCTCCTCGTGGGACTCGTCGCCGTGGTCATCGCGATCATGGTCGCCGGCTTTGCGGCCGCCATGCTGGTCGCCCTGCTGCTCGCGGCCTTCCTCGGCGTGCTCGTGCTACGTGACCGCCATGGGCGATCCGGGCTGCAGCGCGTCGCCGCCCGGGCCGGGTGGATGAGGGCCCGGGCGAGCGGCACGCACCTCTACCGCTCCGGGCCACTCGGTCGGGTCCCGTGGGGGGCGTTCCAGCTGCCGGGCCTGGCGGCACCGTCGCGGCTGAGCGAGTGGCGGGACTCCTACGGGCGGCCGTTTGCGATGCTGCACGTCCCGGTGACGCGCCACTACACCGTGGTGTTCGCCACCGAGCCCGACGGCGCTTCGCTCGTCGACGAAGAGCAGATCGACATGTGGGTGGCGCACTGGGGTGCGTGGCTCGCGTCGCTGGGCAACGAGCCCGGTGTGGAGGCCGCCTCGGTGACCGTGGAGACGGCGCCGGACTCGGGCACCCGGCTGCGCCGCGAGGTCGAGGCGCACAGCGACCCAGACGCCCCCGACGTCGCGCGGGCGATGCTCCGCGCGGTCGTGGACGTCTACCCGGAGGGCTCGGCGACCGTGAAGGCGTGGGTGGCCGTCACGTTCTCGGAGGCCGCCCGGTCGGGCGGGCGCCGCCGCGATCCGCAGGCTATGGGCCGTGAGCTGGCGTCGCGGCTGCCGGGCTTGACCCAGGGCCTTCACTCCACGGGCGCCGGCGCCGCGCGACCGGTCAGCGCTCAGGAGCTGTGCGAGGTGATCCGAGTCGCCTACGACCCCCCCGCTGCTCGGCTCATCGACACGGCGCGTGCTACGGGGCAAGTGCCCGAGCTGACCTGGAACGACGTGGGGCCGACCGCGACTCAGGCGGCCTGGGACCACTACCGCCACGACGGTGCCTGGTCGGTGTCCTGGTCGATGACCGCCGCGCCGCGCGGGGAGGCCTTCGCCTCGGTGCTGGGCCAGCTGCTGGCGCCACACGGCGACGTCGACCGCAAGCGCGTCACGCTGCTGTACCGGCCCGAGGACGCCGCGCAGGCGGCCCGCGTGGTCGAGCAGGACAAGCGCAACGCCGACTTCCGGGCCAGCGCCTCGAACCGGCCGACCGCGCGTGTGCTCGTCGCGCAGCGCGCCGCGGCGGCCACCGCCCGGGAGGAGGCCCGCGGGGCGGGCCTCGTGAACTTCGGGGCGATCGTCACCGCGACGGTGTCGGGCGCCGACCGTCTTCCCGACGCGCGGGCGGCGATCGACAACCTGGCAGCCACGGCTCGCATCCAGCTGCGCCCCGTGTACGGGTCGCAGGACAGCGCGTTCGCGGCCGGCCTGCCCCTCGGCCTGGTGCTGCGGCGGCACCTGAAGGTGCCCACCGAGATCCGGGAGACCCTGTGAAGACGCGCACGCGCCGCGGCAGGGCCGCCGACCGTCCCGTCTCGCGACCGCCCGTCCCCGGCGCGCGCGGCTGGACCGGTCGCGGACGCGGCAGCTCGACCTACGTGCAAGCTCCCGACGAGTGGCGAGGCACCACGGTGCAGGTGTGCGGGTTGTGGCCGTTCGCGGCCGGCACCGGATCCCCGATGATCGGCGTCCCGTTGGGCCGCAACCTGCTTTCGGGGGCGACGCTGTGTTGTGACCCGATCTCGTGGTTCCAGCGCGCGCGGCTGCTCTCGAACCCGTCCGTGTTCATCCTCGGCAAGCCGGGCCTCGGCAAGTCGACGATCGTCCGGCGCATGGCGCTCGGCCTCACGGGATACGGCGTCATGCCGCTGGTGCTGGGCGACTTGAAGCCCGACTACGTCGACCTGATTAAGGCGCTCGGCGGGCAGGTCATCGCCCTCGGCCGCGGCCGCGGCCACCTGAACATCCTCGACCCCGGTGAGGCGCATGCCGCCAGCGAGCGGCTGACCGGCTCCGCGCGCCAGGCCGTCCTCGCCGACGCCCACGGGCGCCGGCACGCCATGGTCTCGGCACTCATCACCATCATGCGCTCGGCTCCGCCGAGCGATCGCGAGGAGACGATCCTCGATCGCGCCCTGAAGGTCCTCGACGAACGGCACCCGGGCATCCCGGTGCTGCCGGACCTGCTGCAGGTCGTGCGCGAGGCGCCCGACGAGCTGCGCCAAGTGGCGCTCGACCGCGGTGACATGACGCGCTACATGGAGATCACCGAGGGGTTGGAGGCGACACTCATCGGGCTCGTCGCCGGCGGCCGTCTCGGCGAGATCTTCTCCGCCCCGACGACGACCCCGATGCGGCGCGACCGGCCCGTCGTCTTCGACGTCTCCTCGGTCGACGACGCGCAGACGGACCTGCAGGCCGCCCTCCTGCTCGCGTGCTGGTCCTACGGCTTCGGCGCGGTCAACATCGCCAACGCGCTGGCCGACGCGGACCTCGAGCCGCGTCGGCACTACTTCGTGATCCTCGACGAGTTGTGGCGCGCGCTGCGCGCGGGGCGCGGCATGGTCGACCGCGTCGATGCGCTCACGCGGCTCAACCGGCAGCGCGGCGTCGGCACGGCGATGATCTCCCACACGATGAGCGACCTGCTCGCGCTGGGCAGCGAGGAGGACCGCATGAAGGCCCGCGGCTTCGTCGAGCGCTCGGGCATGGTCATCTGCGGAGGCCTGCCCTCCGCCGAGATGCCGATGCTCAACTCGGCGGTGTCGTTCTCACGCGCGGAGCAGGACATGCTCATCGGCTGGCAGGACCCGCCGGCGTGGGATCCGGTCGAGGGCGCCGAGGTCGCGCCGCCCGGCCGCGGCAACTTCCTGGTCAAGGTGGGTGGACGGCCCGGCATCCCCGTGTACGTCGCCCTCACGACGATCGAGCTCAACTTGAACGACACGAACAAGCTCTGGCACCACGTCTCACGCATCGGCGAAGCCGGCGATCGGCCGGCGGCGGCGGCGCTGTGAGCCAATCAGGTGATGCTCGACCCGACGGCCGCGTTGCGCATCTCGACAGCCCATGCCGCGCAGGCGCTGCACGAGGCGAGGTGCCGGCGGGCCTCACAGGCTCGCGTCGAACCGGCTAGACCCGCGACGTACGCGAGAACAAGGCTGCGACGACTCTCGCAGAATCGGCCTTCCCGCACGAGCACGTACCGCTCAGAGATGTGACGCAGGGCACGTTCCAGCTCCCGACGGTAGACACGCTCAGAGATACCCATGGAGTCCTGGATCTCGTCCGGGCGCCGGTCGAGGAAGAATCGCAGCTTGATGATCGCCTGCTGGCGCGGCGGCAGCTCGCCGACGATCTCGCGCACCCGCGTGCCATCGAGGTTCGCGGCCGCCAGCTCGTCCGGCGACCGGCCTGCGTCGGGCATCGCCAGGACGTCGTCCTCCAGCGGCACCGAGCGGGTGCGCTCCGCGCGACCGCCTTCGTCGAGGCCCTTGTTGATCGCCGTCTGGGTCAGATATGCGCGCACCTGGTTGCGATGCATCGCGCTCGGCACCAACACACCGTCGCGTTCCTTCTCGAGTAGCACCAGGTTGGCGTCGTGGTAAATGGCCTCGCGCTCGTCGAGTGCAAGCCAACCACAGCGACGTGCGAGCACGGCGAGCACGTACGTGCGGTGCTCTTCATAGGCAGTCACTGCTGAAGAGCTCGTGGTCGGACGACAAGTCAGGTTCTCGCGCGGCAGCACCGCAGCCAGTGTCCCGCCACACACGTCACACGCCAACGCCACCTGGTGATCCCAGACTTCGTCGGACGTCATCATCGATCCCAAGGCACTCCGGGAGACACCGTCGAGCATCGTGGGCGTCGGCGGACGCTAGCCGGGGTGCACGTGACCCGGGGCGGCCTGCTCCGCGCCACGCTCAGGATCCGCCGCGGCCGCCGTGCCGTTGGTGAGCGAGGCGGTCACCGCCCGGGCGCGCCCACCGCGCGCGCGCCGCGGCCGTCCCGGGAGGCGGCGGTCCGGTGCTTCCAGTCCCACTCGCTTGAGCTCCTCGGGGCTCCAGCCCGCTCGCTCTGCCGCTGCGAAGGCTGCAGCGTACTGGCGCTCGGCAGTGTCGAGCTCGGCGCGCTTGCCGAGTCTGAGCTGGCGTGCCTCGGCAAGCGCTTGCACGGCGGAAATACGGTTCTCGAGCAGCTCGCGGGCGGCGCTCTCGACATCTTCGACAGTCACATCGGTGGTCATGTGCGCAGCGTACCTCCTGGTGCATGGGTGCAATGAGACTTCACTGCCAAAGATCAGGACTGATCATCACTCGTGCAAGATCGAGAATCTGCGTGTCGTCGACGTCGCAAGTGACCCGGGTGCTACCGCTCACTCGCGCCGCTGCTCAACTCGCCGCACCGATCCATCTCCTGTAGGAGCGCGGTCGCCTCGTTGACCCTCAGACGTCCGGCCGCGCATTCGAAGACGGCTCCGCGGACTTCACCGACCGATACCCCCGGCTCGCGCCCGCGGAGGCACCCGATGACCGCTGACCGCACTGCAGACGCGCGCTCGTCGAGGCTCTCCGAAAACCCGGAGCCCTGACGCAGGGCCTGAATGGTCGTCGGTCCGAAGTCGAACTCCTCGGCTTGCGCGCGCCAGGTCGCGGCCGTGTGTGCGGGAGACGTCTCGCTGCTCTTCGGCTTCCGGGTCTCCAACGCGATCACCGCGCGTTCACCGTTGGTGAGAGGCCTGCCCTTCGCCGCCTCGCGCCGTTGCATGCCCGCCGCGACGTCCCTGGTGCGACCGGACATCCGTTCGATGAGCTGTGGAGGGACATGCCGGATCTCGAAGAACCGGGCTCCCTGCCCGGTTCCAGCCACGATCTCGAATCCCATGTCGACCAGGAGCTCCGCGAGCTTCGCGCGCGCTGCCGCCCCGCCCTCCAGGGGAGCGCCGTGCTTGAAGAGCCCCGACAGCTCGGGCGCGGCGAAGAGTCCGTCCGCGCGCTCGACGCCGAGCACCACCCCATGCACGTGCAGCTGCGGCGAGGGCGCAAGGTCTCGCTGCGCCGTGCGCGCCACGGCGTGGAGCGCAGCCGCCGCCGCATGTCCGCGGGCGGGCCACAGTGAGCGCTGATGCGCTACGACGGGCTTCGTGAGCGTCATGCACTCGAGCATCGCGGCCGCTGCGCCGATCATCGCCGACTCCAGCGCCGTTCGAAGGCCGCGACCGGCCTGGCTCCAGACCACTGAGACCGACTTTGGCGCCGAGAACGTCAGGTCCACGCTCTTCGTGCCCAGGACGCGCTCCTTGCGCGGCCTACCCTGCTCGTCGCGCTCTCGCTGTCCACGGCCTGCGACCACGTGGCGCTGAATCCACCCTTCCCTCCGTATGCGCTCACCGGTCACCGCGTTGCAGCCCTGCAGCGCAAGCGCCAGCTGCGGGAGGGAAACCTGCGCGTCGGGCTCAACTCCGAGCTTGTCGAGCATGGACGACGACCCGAGCCATGCCGTCGTCGTGTCGCCGCTGTGAGCTTCTGTCGTCGTGAAAGCAGCGGGCGAGTCAGTGGCCTCGAGCAGGTACATGGCCGTCCGTCGCGCGTCGTTCCGGTCTCCTGAGGCGACTCTGATCTTACGAATGGTGAGCATCCGCGAGATCCATTGAGCCGATGGTCCAGGACGCCCCTTGCTACCAGTGGGGTTCCGGCCAGTCGAGCGGGTCGTGGTCTCGTGCCGCGGGCTGCCCTGACTTGCCATCCGCAACGGGGAGCGCCTCCTCTTCGGCCCACGGCTCGGTCGGTGCCTCCGACGCCGCGGGCGGGCTGGGCGGAGGCTCGGAGTCATGCGCCTGCGCCAGCATGAGCGAGACTCCCTCGGTCCGTGGGCTGGCGCCTTTGAGGCGACGCAGATCCCGGTCGAGGTAGTGACGGCGCTGACGGAAGACGACCGGCGGCAGCTCGCCCTTGATCAGCAGACCCTCGCCGGCGGTGGTTCGCTGCAGCGCCTGAGCGGTCATCACGTCGGGCCCGCGGCCGTCCCGCTGCTGACGCCGGCCGAGCAAGTCGACGATCTCCTCCCGCGTGTGTGGGTCGGTGATCGAGCCCATGAAGATCTTCGCCTGGGAAAGGGCCAGGATCTCGGCGGCCGCGTCGGCGCCGAAGTAGCGACGAATTTGGGAGACCGAGTGCCAGACGGTCATGAACCGCCCCCCGGAGCCGAGCGACGTGGCGAGGATCTGCGGGAGGTCTTGGATCGGCGCGATCGATGCGGTTTCGTCGAGCGCGAACAGGGCCGGCGGAACCAGCCCCCGCCCGGTGCGGTTCTCTCGCTCGCTCAGCCAGTAGAGCAGCGACGAGACCATCGTGACCACCAGCGGCGCGAGCAGCTGCTGATGGTCGCGGCCCGCCACGATGAACAGGGTGTTGGGCCCGTCGAACAGCGCCTCCGGGGAGACGCCCGCTCCGCGGATCGCGGTCCGCTTGGCGGCCGGGTGGCCGTAGGCCTTCAGCTGCACGGCGGCGGTTCCGATGATCCCGTCGCGCTGGCGCTCGGTGTAGGAGTAGACGGCTTGGAGTCGCGCGCGGGCGTCGGTGGCGCCGACGTCGGCGAGGATGCGGTCGGCGGTAGTGTCGTCGCGGTCGAGGATCCAGCCGTAGACGCCGGCGGCGTTCACGTCGGCAGTAAGCGCGGCGGCGTGGAGGTAGGGCGCCGTGAGTCCTTCCGCCTCGGCCTCGAAGTACTCCGAGTTCGCGGAGTCGCTGAGCTTGCGGGCGTGCCCGAGCCAGCGCGCCACCAGCAGCGCATGCTCCCAACTCTCACAACCTCGGAGGAGGTCCCAGGAGTCGCTTTGCGCTCCGAACGGGTCCCAGACCCACACGCGGCCCATCCGTCGGCGCCGTTCGATCGTGTGCTCGGCGATGTCGGTGCGCACGGAGGTCGCGATGATCGGTCCTTCGTGCTCGAGGATCGCCGGGATGACGAGACCCGAGCTCTTGCCCGTGCGAGGGGCGGCCAGCACCGCGATCTGTGCCGGCCCGGTGACCGCCACGAGCGACTTGGGGCGGGCGAAGTGCCCGACGATCACGTGGTCGGCCCCGGGCTGGTCGACGATCAGCTCCCGGATGGTCCGAAAGCGCGCGAAGTCGTGGGGGCTGCGCCCTCGGAGCTGCCACCAGCGCCGGTCGGCGGCGGGCCGGCTCATGCGGATATCGATCTCTCTGGCGAGCCCGACGAGCGTGGCGACGACGGTGACGACGAGGAGCGCGACCGTCGTCGCGAAGCCCTGCAGTGCCGGAAGGAGCCTCGTGATCTGACGCGGGTAGGCGCGCGCGGGATCGCCGTCGAAGAGCTGCCCGCTGCGAATGGCGTCGAACGCCTCGGTCACCCCGAGCCCGGCAAGGCGGCCCGAATGGGCCCAGACCGCGACGGTGGGAACCGCCCACAGCAGCCCGAGGACGAGTCCGGCGAGCAGCAACACCAGGAGCACCGCTACCAGCTCGAGACCGGAGCTGGATGGTTGCGACGAGCCGTTGCGCGTCACGACCCCGCCCGCTCCCTGCGGTGCGTCTTGGCGGCTCCCGGCCCACGTGCGCCACGCCCCTCCCTGCGACGCGGGCGCTTGTCGCGGGTGTCTCGCGTCGAGCGCTCGCTTGCCTTCTCCGGCGCAGCTCTTACGTCGCGAGCGGGTGCGGCTCCGGCCAGGGCCGCGACCGACGTGGCACACAGCACCGCCAGGGCGGCGCGGCTCGCGAAGCGCATTCGGGTCGTGCGCACGGCGCCGGCGGCGATGACCGCCAGCACCGCGGTGCGCCAGCTGTCGGCGGCGGCGATGGCGACGATGGCGGCCAGCGCGACGAGCGAAGCCGCAAGTTGAGACAGCCGGCTCCTGGCCCTACCCGGCAGTCTCGCAATGGCCACGCGAAGTCTCCTCAAGGTCAGTAGTCCTCGATGACTGTGTTGAGCGACGGCGGCTCACCGCCCGTCGCGACGCGGCGCTACATTCCGACACCGGCGGCCAGCTCGGGCGACGCGACCTTGATGGCGGGGGCCTCCATGTGCGGCGCCGCCGGCTCCTGGGCGCGTCGCAGCTCTGCGCGCCGGCCAAGCTCCATGTCGACGGCCGCGTCGAGCGCGGCCTCGGGATGCTCGAGCAGGAACCGACCGACGCTACCGGGCTTGGCGCGCTCGCCGGCCAGGTCGCCGTCGACGGCTCGCAGATCGCCGCCGAGCTTGCCGGCCGCGGCGCGACAGACTTCGGCCCGTTCGAGGTTCGCGGTCCGTATGCCCCATCCGGTTTGTCGGTCCTCGGCCACGCGGGAGCGGCGGCCCGCCTCGTGCAGGTAGCCCCCGCGCTCCATCGAGAGGGTGTCCCGGTGTCGCTCGGTGCGGGCGGTACGGAGCCCGCTCGCCGCATCCAGCCGGCTCCACGGCTGCCCGAGCTCGCGCCGCAGATCCTCGAGCGTCGCGTCGTCGAGCCCCCGAAGCTGCGGTGCCAGGGCCTCGGTGTAGCGGGTCAAGAGACCTTGACGGCGTGTACCGAGCGCACGTCCGTAGCGCTCGGGGAGGCTCACCGCGTCACTACGCCGACTCGTCGTCGTCGCGCCGGGCGTCGGCGCGGCGGCCAGCCGCTCTGCGATGGCCCGCAACTGCTCCCGTCGGTCGATCTCACGCTTTGCCGCGCAGACGCGGGCCGCGCGATCGACGCGCTCGACCTGGGCGTCCAGGCCGTCGAACGCCCCGCGTACACGCTGGGCGTGGTCGGCGAGGTACTGGTCGGGCGCGTCCTCGATCCAGCCCGCGAGAAAGCGCGACTCGCCCTCGATCCACCGAGTCCCGGCCTCGCCGAGAGCCAGGCGCCGGTGCTCGTCGAGCGGATCTCGGAACGGGCGCCCCCCGCGCCTGGCGCCCTCGCGCTCGAGCGCGACCCTCCAGGCGGCATCCTTCCAATTCGTCTGGCCCCAGGCGCGGACGTCGTTCTCGACCGACGCCAGCCCGGCGCGCGCGCGTGCGTGCTCCGCGACCTGTGCCTGGAGCTCGCTGTCCGACATGCCAACGGTCGTCGGACCCAGCTCCAGCGCGCGCTCCCCCACGGCGACGAGCAGCTCGTCGCCGACGGCGTCGCGAATCCAACCGAGCCCATCCTCGCCGCCGGCGGTGCGCGCCGGTCCCACGTCCGATCCGGTCGGAGCGAGCGCTTCACGGTCATTGGTGTCCAAGCCGTCCACGCCGCCGTCGAGCTCGGCGTCTGACCGCTCTGCCTCGACGTCGCTCGCGCGCTCGCCGCGCGGGCGCGGGGCCCGGACGAAGCTGCCCGCAGTGGGACCGGCTTGCTCGTGCTCGGGGGCGGCGACGAAGCCGTTGCGTCCCAGCCACTGCCGGATCTTCTCGCCGCTCTGGCTCGCCTCGAGCGCCTCCCGCCCGATCGCAACGGTCTTGCCGTTGCGATCGGCCCAACGAGCGAGCTCGCGCAGCGCTTGATAGGCGCTGCGCTGCTTGGCGGGCGCCACGTGGAGACGCGAGACGTTCACCGTCGCATCGACGACGTGTGTGGTCATCTCGACGTTCGGATGCCGGGCCGCCACGACCGAGAGCGTCATCTCCTCCAGGGCCTCCCGCTCGAGCGTCGCCTCCTTCCCGGATTCCAGCCTGTATCCGACTTTCCCCCAGTTCAGTTCCGCGGAGGCTGTCGCCGCGGCGAAGTACCGTTGGCGCTTGTCGTTCCACTCCTGCGCTTTGGCATGGAAGGCGGCGCCCCAGAGCTTGACCGGCTTCGCCCAGATCTTCAGCTGGTCGTGGACGCTCTCGAGCGCATTGGTGGTGCTGAGCGCCTTCCACAACGCTCTGTGGTTGGGCATCAGACGCTTCAGCGTGAGCGTCATGTCCCTACCTTCGCGTGCGGAGGAGGCGGCGCGTTTCTGGCCGCCGCGTTCGAGGCGTTTGGCCACGTCTTCCAGCTTCTCCACGGCCTTCTCGAGGTCGGGCTCGTCCCATGCCGCGTGGATGTCCTCGCGGAGCTTCTTGCCCATCACCTTGCGGATCGCGGCCGGCAGGCTCTTCCAGGCGATGTTGCGCGACTTGTGCACGACGCAGCGCTGGATCGCCGCACGTCGTCCCGCGACCGTATGGATGCCCGAACGCAGTGCGCTGCCCCCGTCGATGATCCACAGGCAGTCGCTCACGTCCAGCCCACGTTCGTCGACGAGACTGCGAAGGAGATCGGCCGTGAGGTCGCCGCTTTCGGTCGGCCCCTCCACGACCCCGAGCGGCAGCTTCTCGCCGTCCATCGTGATGCCGAGCGCCCAGATCTCCATCTGCACGTTCTCGTCGCGGCCGACCGGCGTGCCGTCGAGCATGATCGCGGCGAGGTTGAGGTCATCGAGCGGGCGCGAGTTCAGCTCCTTCAACAAAGCTCCGCTCAGCTTGATGAAGCGATCGGAGACGTTGTTCCGCGACATGCCCGCCACATCGTGCCGCGTGCCGGACCTGGCCAGCGCCCTTCCCGAGCGGCTGTCCCGGTAGTCGAGCAGGAACTTCGTCTGCTCGTCGCTTAGCGCGTCGAAGAGGCGGGGTACGCGACTCGTGCCCGCGGCCGCGCCGGAGGTGGCGCCGATCGGCGGCGCGCTCATCGTCCCCGCCGATCCCGGTCACCGAGTCCCGCGCGCGCGAGACGGCCACGACGGCGGAGACTCGGGGATCGAGGGCAGGCACCGGCAGCCCGCTTCGCGGGGCACATGGCTACTTGGTTGCCTGAGCCGCACCGACCGCCCCGCTCAACTATGGCACCGCCCCCAAGCCGCCCGGCAGCAGACTACACGGACGGCCAAAAGCGGGCCGTCCGTTCCGTCAGATGGGGCCGGGCACGGGGCCGGGCGAACGGGGCCGGGTTGGGCGGGTATTGCCCGGCCGCGCGGGGCTGCCGCCGAGCCG
>Ga0136617_10002402_pt1 | contig 16691 bp, 13 predicted proteins | sample AntDrymUQ3222106_2_FD_129672 | JGI IMG/M metagenome (GOLD analysis project Ga0136617, IMG submission 129672) | Polar desert sand microbial communities from Dry Valleys, Antarctica - metaG UQ322 (21.06) | ecosystem: Environmental > Terrestrial > Soil > Desert | place: Antarctica: Dry Valley...
AGCCGCACCACCGTCCGCGCCTTCAGGAGCGATCGATGGCGCAGCGTTCAAGCAAGCGCACGCGTCGCCGTCGGTGCGCAAGTTCGCGCGCGAGCTCGGTGTCGATCTGTCCAAGATACGCGGCACTGGGCCGAGCGCGCGCATTCTGCAGGAGGACGTGCAGCAGTTCGTCAAGGGCGCGTTGGCCGGCGGCGCCCTTCCCGGCGCGAGCGCGAGCGGCGGTGTCACAGGCGGAGGGACGCTCAACCTGCTGCCGTGGCCCCAGATCGATTTCGCGAAATTCGGGCCGGTGGAAACCAAGGCGCTCTCGCGGATCAAGAAGATTTCCGGCGCCTATCTCGCGCGCAATTGGGTGATGATCCCGCACGTCACGCAATTCGACGAAGCCGACATCACCGACCTCGAAGCGTTGCGCGTTGCGCTGAATAAGGAAAATGAAAAGGCGGGGATCAAGATCACCTTGCTCGCATTCCTGATCAAGGTGTCGGTCGCCGCGCTCAAGAAATTTCCCGACTTCAACTCGTCGTTGGTGTCCGGGCCTGACGGGGATGCACTCGTCCTCAAGCAATACTTTCACATCGGCTTTGCCGCCGACACGCCAAACGGCCTCGTCGTGCCGGTGATCAGGAACGCCGACCAAAAAGGCGTACTGCAAATCGCGCAGGAAATGACGGAGCTCTCGGGGAAAGCGCGCGAAGGCAAGCTCACCCCTGCCGACATGCAGGGCGGTTGCTTCTCGATCTCCTCGCTCGGGGGCATCGGCGGCACCGCTTTCACCCCCATCATCAATGCGCCGGAGGTCGCGATTCTTGGCGTGTCAAAAGGCCTGACCAAACCCGTTTGGAACGGACGGGAGTTCGCGCCGCGACTGGTGCTGCCGCTGTCTCTCTCCTACGACCACCGCGTGATCGACGGCGCCGCGGCCGCGCGTTTCATAACGCACTTGAGCGGCCTTCTGACCGACATGCGGCGGGCGATGCTGTGATCGCAGCGGCTTAGTTAGGTCGATGAGAGCACGCCAATGAGGCCACGGCGATGAGCACGACCGAAGTCAAGGTCCCCGACATCGGTGACTTCAAGGATATTCCGGTCATCGAGGTGTTGGTCAAACCTGGCGACACGGTGCAAGCGGACGATTCGCTCATCACCCTGGAATCGGACAAGGCGACGATGGACGTGCCTTCGCCGGTGCCAGGTGTTGTGGCCGACTTGAAAGTGAAAGTCGGCGACCGCGTCAGCGAAGGCAGCGTGGTGCTTACACTCGAGGTCGCGGAGACCGCCGCCGAGGCCCCGACCGCCGCCGGGACGGGTGCCCAGCGTGGCGATGAAAGCCGCGCCGAATTGGCAACCCCAGCGACAACCCCCGCGGGACGCCAAACTGCTCCCGCTAGCGGCGCTGTTGGGGAAGATGCACGCAGCGCCGGGGCCCCCGCGGCGAGGACACCCACACCGAAAATCGCCACCGCTACCGGCTCCGCGTATCAGGGCGACGTCGACGTCGAATGCCAGATGCTCGTCGTCGGAGCGGGACCCGGCGGCTACAGTGCGGCGTTTCGTGCCGCTGACCTGGGGATGATGACGGTACTGGTCGAGCGTTATCCAACCTTGGGCGGAGTCTGCCTCAACGTCGGCTGCATCCCGTCGAAGGCGTTGCTGCACGCGGCCAAAGTGATCGATGACGCTGCCGAAATGAACCATTTCGGCGTCACCTTCGGCAAACCAGCAATCCATGCGGACAAGCTGCGCGGATGGAAAGATTCGGTCGTCAAGAAACTGACCGGCGGATTGACCACGCTGGCCAAGCAACGCAAGGTGACGACACTCGAGGGCGTCGCGCAGTTCGTCGATGCCCATCATGTTTCCGTCGCGGCTGTGGGCGGCACCTCGCAGATCGTCAAATTTGCCCATTGCATCATCGCCGCCGGTTCACAGCCCGTCGTGTTGCCGTTCATGCCGAACGATCCGCGGGTCATCGATTCCACGGGCGCGCTCATGCTCGAGGGTGTGCCGGAGCACCTGTTGGTCATCGGTGGCGGCATCATCGGCATGGAAATGGCGCAGGTGTTCTCCGCACTCGGGGCCCAAGTATCTGTCGTCGAAATGATGCCGCAACTCATGCCGGGCGCGGATCCCGATCTGGTGCGTCCGTTCGCCAAGCGAATGACCGCGCGCTACGCCAAAATCATGCTGAAAACGAAGGTCGTCAAAGCCGAGGCGCAGGACAACGGCATCAAAGTATGGTTCGAAGGCGAGCAGGCGCCAGCGGAGCCGCAGCTATACGACCGAGTCCTGGTTGCCGTCGGCCGCACGCCGAACGGCGGAAAACTCGCCGCCGACAAAGGCGGTGTCGCAGTAACCGAGCGCGGCTTTATCGAAGTCGACGAGCAGATGCGCACGAACGTCAGTCACATTTTCGCGATCGGCGACGTCGTCGGCCAGCCGATGCTCGCGCACAAAGCCGTGCACGAAGGGCACGTCGCGGCGGAAGCGGCGTTCGGAATGAAATCGTATTTCGACGCGCGCGTGATTCCGTCGGTCGCCTACACCGATCCGGAAGTGGCGTGGGTCGGCGTGACCGAGGAAGAGGCTAAAGCCAACGGCGTCAAGTACGGCAAGGGCGTTTTCCCGTGGGCCGCGTCCGGACGCTCGCTAGCGCTTGGCCGCGACGAAGGAATGACCAAGCTATTGTTCGATGAGGCGACGCACCGGATCATCGGCGGCGGTGTCGTTGGGCCGAACGCTGGAGACTTAATCGCCGAGGTTGCACTCGCGATCGAGCTCGGCTGCAATCCTGTGGATATCGGCAGGACGATTCATCCGCATCCGACGCTATCGGAGACCATCGGCATGGCGGCGGAAGTCTTCGAGGGGACGATCACCGACCTGTACGCGCCGAAGAAGAAGTAACGCCGGTTGGTCAACCAAACAACCTTGGGCATGACCGCCCTTGGCGGTGCGCCGAGCACAGCGGCCGGTCGCATCGCCCAACACCTTGCCGAGTGGCGCCACATCGTCTTCGCGAACGTGCGGCGGCATGCCGAGCATCGCGCAACCCACGCCGGCAGGTTCACCGGATAGATGACCACGACCACGTAGGCGATGCCGCGCACGGCGAGCCAGCCCAAACTTCGCTCAACGACCAGACAGTAGCGTCAACTTATATCGAATTTGTATTGACTGAACTTATACCTAATTTGTATTATCCGAACGGGCATCGAGGGAAGCAAATGATTCGCTACCGCGCCATCGCCGAGGAGCTTCGGGCCAGCTTCGTCCGCAGCAACTTTCCGGACGGCCATCCGCTGCCCTCGGAGCACGAACTGTGCGCCGCCTACGGCGCGAGTCGCACGACCATCCGCGGCGCCCTCAACTGGCTCGAGAAACAGGGCCTCGTCGTCCGGCGCCAAGGTAGCGGGACGTTCTATCGCTCGCCTTCGCTCGCCAAGCATCTCGGCAGCGTCGTCGACTTCCATACCGAGGCGCTGAAGGCCGGGCGGCGCCCGCGCACCCGGGTTCTCAGCCTCATCGTGCGCCCGCCCTCGCCGGCCGAGGCTTCCGTTTTCGGCCCCGAAGACGCGCGCGGCGGCATCACCGAACTGAGACGCCTGCGCTCGCTTGACGGCGAGCCCGGGGTTCTGCAGCGCTCGTACCTCTCCGCCGCCTTGCTTGGCCGCGTCACGGCAGGCCAGCTCCATGACAAATCGCTCTACGGCTTCCTCGCCCAGCGGCGCGGCGTCACGATCCATTCAATTGAGGAGACGCTCGAGCCCGCCCTGGCCGAGGGGGAGGATGCCGAACTGCTCCGGGTCGCGCCGGGAACGCCGGTATTCCGATCGCACCGCATGGCGCGCGACGCCGGCGGGCGGCTCGTCGAACTCAGCGACAATCTTATTCGCGGCGACATTTACCACTTCACCGTCCGCCGCACTGCCGGCGAGGACGCCTCGTGAGCGTCGTCCTGGCCTGCGATATCGGCGCCACGAGCCTGCGCGCCGCGCTCGTCGACCGGACGGGACACGTTACGCGCGTCCATCGGCGCGCGGCGCCGACGGAGCACGAGCATGATGGTATGTGCGACATCGACCCAGCCGTGTGGTGGTCGAACTTCTGCGAGCTTGCCGACGCGCTGGCGGCCGATGCCGGGCGCGACTTCGCGAAGGTCGAGGCTGTCGCCGTCTGCGGTGTGACGCGCACCCAGGTGATACTCGACCGCGCGGGCGCTCCGCTGCGCCCGGCCATGAGCTGGAGCGACACGCGGGCGGATGCACTGGTGGAGCGCCTCGTTGCAAGCCTGCCGCAAGCCCATCCCGAGCGTCCGCGCATCAACGCGTTTCATCCGCTGGCGCGCCTCGCTTGGCTCAAGGCGCAAGAGCCGCGGGCCCTTGAGGCCGCGGCCGCCGTCCTCGACCCCAAGGACTACGTGAATTTCCGCCTCACCGGCCGCATCGCGACCGACCCGATTTCGAGCGCGCGCTTGATCGCCGCGGCCGCGCCGGGGCCTGACGGCGAAACCCTTTTCGGCGCGGCCGGTATCCCGCAAGACATCGTACCGCTGCGCCTCGCCCCCACCGAAGTCGTCGGACAGATCTCCGCCGGTCTTAACAGTGCCCTCGCGCAGCTCGTGGGCCGTCCGGTCTTCTGCCTCGCGAACGACACCTGGGCCGCGGTGCTCGGCCTCGGTGCGCTCAGGTCGGGTTACGCCTACAACATCTCCGGCACCACTGACGTGATCGGTGTGGTGAGCGAAACGCCGGCTTCGGCGCCGGGCCTGATGCCGGTCGATTGGGGAACGGGGCTGCACCACCTCGGTGGACCCAGCCAGAATGGTGCCGACACGCTGGCGTGGCTCGTCGGGTTATTCGAGGAAGGCGAAGCGGAGGCGTCCGCGATCGGTCCGGCGGTGGAGCGGCTTCTCTCCAGCCCGCGCGACGCACAGCCGATCCTGTTCCTGCCCTACCTTAAGGGCGAGCGCACGCCACATTGGGATCCCGCGCTGCGCGGGGCCGCGCTTGGGCTCAATCGCCGCCACACTCGCACCGATCTTTGCTGGGCCGTGCTCGAGAGTATCGCTTTCCTCAGTCGCCGCGTGCTGGAGAGCGCGGAGGCGGCACTCTCCGCACCTGTGCGCGAGATCCGCTTCGGCGGTGGCGGCGCTGCCAACGCCACGTGGTGCCAGATCAAAGCCGATATCTGCGAGCGGCCGGTCGTCGTCGGCGCCGCGCCCGAACCGGGACTGCTCGGCTGCGCTATCGCCGCGCGCGTCGGCCTCGACCAATACCCCTCGCTCGAGGCGGCGCAGGAGGCCCTGGTCCGCGTCGCCCATCGCTATCAGCCGCGGATCGAGCACCGCGCCGCCTATCGCAAGCTCTACGAGATCTACCGCTCTGCCGAGGCGGCGCTATGCCCGCTGTCGCACGCCTTGAGCGCCCTGGACGGACGCCGCGATCCGCTCCCAGGCATCGGCGCCGCCAGCACCCGCGAGGCCGTGCCGCAGTGAAATCGCTCATCCGCACTGAGTTCGGCCGCGATCCGCTTCCCGGCATCCGCGCCGCCAGCACCCGGGGGGTCGTGCCGCAATGAAATCCCTCATCCGCACCGAGTTCGGCCGCGATCACCTGTTGATCGGTATGGTGCATACGCTGGCGCTGCCCGGTGCGCCGCTCTACGACCGCGCCGGCGGCATGCGAAAGATCGTGGCCCAGGCGCGCGCCGACGCGAAAGCGCTCGCGGAGGCAGGCTTCCACACCCTCATGTATTGCAACGAATCCGACATGCCGTATCAGGCGGCGCTACCGGCTGAGATCGTGGCGGCCATGACCGAGGTCATCGCCTCGTGTCAGGCTGCGACGCCCCTGCCGCATGGCGTAAATATGCTGATCGACCCCGCCGCGTCGATCGCCATCGCCCACGCCACGGGCGGGCGCTTCGTGCGCGCGTCGCTGACCGGCTTGCCGGTGGGCGATCTCGGCATGATGGCGCCCGACGGGGCGCGCGCACTCCGCCTCCGCGCCCAACTCGGCGCCGAAGCGGTGCGCATCATCTGCAACGTGACGCCGGGTTTCTCGATGAATCTCGACACGCGACCGATTGAGCAGCAGGCGTCCGGCGCGGTGTTCATCGGCCTCGCCGACCTGGTGTGCGTGAGCGGTCCGGCGGCGGGGAGAGAGACCGATCTCGACCTCATCCAGCGTGTGGCCCGCGCCGTGCCCGAGACACCGGTCGTGGTCGGGACCGGCGTGGCGGCGAACAACATCCGCACCCTCGCGCGGGTGGCGGACGCGTTTATCGTCGGGACCTCGATCAAGAAAGACGGGCAGACGTTGAATCCGATCGACCCCGCGCGCGCCGCGGCATTCGTGCGCGCGTTCGAAGAGCGCGCGGCGGCGTGACCGGGCTTAAGGCACTTACGCCTTGCGCATTGCCGTGATCACTGGAGCGGCGGGTGGCATCGGCAGCGCAATCGCGCGCCGGCTGGCCGCCGACGGTTATGGGCTCGCGCTCACCGACCGCAACGCGCCCGCGCTCGAGACACTGGCGAAAAGCCTCGTCGCGCAGGACGCGGCCGTGGCGACGTTGTCCGGCGACGTGCGCCAGCGGGCCTTCGCCGGGCGCCTCGCAACCTTCGCCGCCGAGCGCTTCGGCCGCATCGACGTGCTGGTCGGCGGCGCCGGCGCGTCGCGCCTCGCGAACTTCCCCGATATCTCGGACGAGGAGTGGGAGGAGCTTATCGACATCAATCTCTCCGCGGCCTTCCGGGTCGCGCGTGAGGTCGCGCGACGCATGATTGCTGACGCCGGCGGCGGTGCGATCGTGCAGATCAGCTCGATCGCGCATCGCAGCGGGGGTGGCCACCCGGCCTACGGCGCCGCCAAGGGTGGGCTGGTGACGCTCTGCTACGCGCTGGCGCAGCGCTTGGGCCCCGAAAACATCACGGTCAACGCCGTAGCGCCTGGCGTCATCGACACCGCGATGGTGCGCGCAAATTTCCCCGGCGATGCCTTCGCTCGACTCGCGCGCGGCGCAGGCGCCCACACACCGCTCCGCCGTCTCGGCAGCGCCGACGACGTCGCCGAGCTCGTGGCCTTCCTCGCGTCGGAACGCGCACGCTTCATTACCGGCGCCGTCATCCCGGTCACCGGCGGCATCGAGCTGCTGCCGCCGATCGGCGCGCTTGCCGAGAGCGGGTGATCCGATGCGCACCGCGCTCGAGCGTTACGGAACCGCACTCGCGGGTCTCGCGCTCGCGCTGTTCTTCGTCGCCGCCGCGCCCAACTTCGCCTCCGGCACGAACCTCCTCAACGTGCTCAAGGAGACGAGCTTCCTCGCCATCCTGTCGCTCGGCTTCACGCTAGCGCTGATCACAGCCGAGCTCGACCTTTCGGTCGCCGAAGTGGCGAGCCTCGCGGCGGTGGTTACGGGGGCGCTCGTCCATGCCGGTCAGCCCGCCCTGCTCGGCATCGGCGCCGGGCTCGCGGTGGGTTTGGGCGCCGGCGTCTTGAACGGCGTCGCCGTCACTGTGCTGAAAGTCCCATCGCTCATCGCGACGCTTGGCACCGCCGCCATCGCCAAGGGCCTGGCGTTCATGATCACGGGCGGCGTCGCCTTTGTCGGCCGCTGGCCGAGCTCGTTCACCGGCCTTGCGCGAGACACGATCCTCGGCGTCCCCAATGTCGTCGTGTGGATGGTGGCCATCGCCAGCGCCGCAGTGTTCCTGGTGAAATCCACGCGCCCCGGCGCGCACATGACCGCCACCGGCGAAGCCGACGAGGCGGCACGCCTGGCCGGCATCGCCACCGCGCGCATGAAACGCATTGGCCTCGCGCTCTCGGGCCTGCTCGCGGGCATCACCGCGGTGCTGCTGGCAGCGAGCCTTTCCTCCGCAGCGCCCAACATGGCCGGCGACTATTTCCTCTACGCCATCGCCGCCGTGCTGCTCGGCATGACGATGTTCGAGCCGGGGCGCGCGAACGTGCCGGGTACGCTGGTGGCGGCGCTCACGCTCAAGGTGCTCGGCAACGGCCTCGTGCTCATGGGCGCGGACTATTACGTGCAGGACATCGTGCTCGGCGTCATCATCATCGTCTCGGTTGCCCTTTCGGCCACGGCGCTGAAGCAGGCTGCGTTCAAGCTTTGATCACCAACTAGGAGGACGACCATGCACAAGAACCATCGCACCCTACTGGCGGCGTACGCGCTCGCCGTTGCGACCACCGGCACCGGCGGCCCTGCCGCGGCCTTCGAGCTCGGCATCATCGCGTTCCAGATGTCGGCCGAAACCCACGCTCGCGTCGCCAATTCCGCCGCGACGGCCGCCAAAGCCAAGGGCTGGACGGTGACGCTTTTGAACTCCGAAGGCGCTCTCCCCAAGCACGCCGAGCAGTTCGACGCGCTCATCGCCAAGAAGGTCGACGCCATCGTCGTCGCCATGGGCAAGCCGGTCGAGGCCGACGCGCAGTTCAAGGCGGCCAAGGACAAGGGCATTGCGGTCATCACCGTCATGTCGGGCACGAGCCCGCACACGCTCTTCGACATCCAGGTGAACGAATACAAGGTGGGCGCCGAGGCCGCGCTTTACCTCCTCGGCGTGCTCGGCTACCAAGGCAACATCATCACCCAGCGCTTCGACGGCAACGTCGGCACGCGCATCCGCGGCAAGGTCCTCGACATCGTGCTGGCCGAGAACACGGCAGTGAAGGAACTCGCCAAGCACTCGATGGCGCGCACGCAAAGTTGGCGCGACGACGTGCGCGGTGGCATGCAAGCGCTCATCCTGAAGCACAGGGGCCAGTTCCAGGGCATCTGGGCCTCGTTCGACGGCCAGGCCTTCGTCATTGACGACCTGCTGAAGGCGCAGGGCATGAAGAAGGGCCAGATCCCGCTGGTCTCGATCGACGGCGGACCCGAGACTTACCGCCGCATCGCCGACCCGGAGAGCACGCTCACGGCCACCGTCGCGATTCCGTTCGAGCCGATGGGCAAGGCTGTCGTCGACGCAATCGAGACCATCGTGGTCAAGAAGCAGCCCAAGACCGCCGTGACCCAGGGCCCTTATCTGTACATGGACGCGATCCTAGTCGACGCTAGCAACGTGAAGGACTTTGCGAAGTAGCGAAGAGGCTGCGCACTGCGCCCCCATACGTCGCCGCTCGTCGGGCGCCTTACGATGATGTCCCCGCTCCTCTCGCTGCGCGGCCTGCGCAAATCGTATGGCGGCGTCGAGGCCCTCAAGGGCGTCGATCTCGACGTGCAGCGGGGCGATGTGCTCGCGATCTGCGGTGACAACGGCGCGGGCAAGTCGACGCTGATCCGCATCGTCTCGGGCGCGCAGGAGCGGAGCGGCGGCACGGTCACCTTGCGCGGCGAGCCGGTCGACTTCAGCTCGCCGCAGCAAGCGCTAGCGCGCGGCGTCGCCACGATCTACCAGGACTTGGCACTCGCACCGCGGCTGTCGATCGCCGAGAACGTGTTCATGGGCGCCGAGCTCACGCGTCCGCTGCTCGGCCGCTTTCTGCCCGTGCTGGACAAGCGCCGGATGGCCGGCGACGCCCGCGCCTATCTCGCCCGGCTCGGCATCGAGCTCGCCGACATGCGCCGTCCGGTCGAGCGACTGTCCGGCGGCCAACGCCAGGCCGTCGCCATCTCGCGCGCCCTGCGCTGGAACGCCGACATCGTGATCATGGACGAGCCCACCGCCGCGCTCGGCGTCAAGGAATCGGCGCAGGTGCTAAGCCTGATCCGGCGCCTGCGCGAGGAAGGCCGCACCGTGATTCTCATCAGCCACAACATGGCCGACGTCGTCGCGGTAGCGAGCCGAGTCGCCATCCTGAAAAACGGTGCGAAAGTCATCGACCGGCCGACACAAGACCTCGATGCCGACCGCCTCGCCCACATGGTCATGCTCGGTCGCGACGAAGCGATGGCCTCTCCCAGGTAAGCGCTTGGCCCTCGAGAAGCCGAACCTACCTCTTCCCGGCCCGCGCCAGATCGCCGCCGACGCGACCGGCGTGCACGCGGTCAACGCGATCGCCGCGTTCATCTTCGCCGCGTCCGGACCGGTCGCGATCATTCTCGCCGTGGGTGGCCGCGGTGGGCTCACGGAGTCGGATCTCTCCTCCTGGATCTTCGGGGCGTTCTTCGTGAACGGCCTCGTCTCGATCGCCTTCTGCCTGCTCTACCGCCAGCCGCTCGTTTTTTTCTGGACCATACCAGGTACGGTGCTCCTCGGCCCGGCGCTCGGGCACCTGAGTTTTCCCGAGGTGATCGGCGCCTTCCTCGCCACGGGGGTTGTGATGCTCGCGCTCGGGCTCTCGGGCTGGGTGCGTCGCGCGATGGACGCCGTGCCGATGCCGATCGTGATGGCGATGGTCGCGGGCGTATTCCTGCGCTTCGGCCTTGACCTGGTCTTCGCGCTGCGCGACGACTTCTGGATCGCGGCGCCGATGATCGTGGCGTTCCTGGTGCTGAGCGCCTCGGCGCGACTCGGGCGCGTGTTACCGCCGCTCATCGGCGCGCTCGGCGTCGGCGCGATCATGATCGCCGTGCTCGGCAATTTCACGCCGCCCAGCGGCGCGTTCTTCGCCTTTGCACAGCCAAATTTCTACACGCCCGCCTTTTCGTGGCAGGCGATGGTCGAGCTCGTGGTGCCGCTCGCGATCACGGTGCTCGTGGTACAGAACGGGCAGGGGTTCGCGGTGCTCGGGGTCGCCGGCCACAGCGCCCCGATCAACGCAATCACGGTTGCCTGCGGCGCAGGATCACTCGTCACCGCGTTCGTCGGCTCGGTCTCGACCTGCCTCACCGGGCCGGTGAATGCGATCATCTCGTCTTCGGGCGAGAAGCATCGCCACTACGCGGCTGGCGTCCTTGTTGGTCTCTTCGCGATCGTCTTCGGCCTGGCTGCGCCGTTCTTCACCCGGCTCATGCTCGCCGCGCCGGGCTCGTTCATCGCCGCGCTCGCCGGACTCGCGATGCTCCGCGTGCTGCAGACCGCGTTCACGATCTCCTTCGGCGGCCGCTTCACCCTCGGCGCGCTCATCACCTTCGTCGTCACGGTGGCGGATGTGGCGATCCTCAATATCGGCGCGCCGTTCTGGGGTCTCGTCTGCGGCTTCGCCGCCGCGCGGCTCCTCGAACGCGAGGAGTTCCGCAGTTAGACTGGGATCCGACCTACGGCATTCTCGGTTCGTTTCGCGACAATGCGCGAAGGCAGGCACCCCGTTTCAGCACTGACGCGCGAGCCTGGTTAGGTTTGGTCCTTCGACGGTCAAAACCCGACGTTGTCCTTGCCTTTGAGCGCGAGCATCTTTCGCGCTTCGTCGGACGTCGCGGCTTCCAGCGACAGCTCGTGCAAGATCGTGCGAATCTTTGCGACCTGTTGCGCGTTGCTTTGCGCGAGCTCGCCCTTGCGCAAATAGATGCTGTCCTCGATGCCGACGCGACAGTGCCCGCCCATGATCGCGCCCATCGTGATCAACCCCATCTGGTGCCGGCCGGCGCCCAGTATCGACCAGTGGAAGTCGGCGCCGAAAAGGTGATCGGCGATGCGCCGCATGTGCATCAGGTTCTCAGTTTCGGGTCCGATACCGCCCAGGATGCCGAAGATGGTCTGGATCAGCATCGGCGGCTTGATGAGGCCGCGATCGACGAAGTGCGCGAGGTTGTAAAGGTGGCCGACGTCGTAACACTCGAATTCGAACTTGGTGCCGCACTCCTCCCCCAAATGCTTTAGCGAGAATTCGATGTCCTTGTACGTGTTCCTGAAGATAAAGTCGCGGGTGTTTTCGAGATACTCGGGTTCCCACGCGTGCTTCCACTGCGGATACTTGGAGACCAGGTGAAACAATCCGAAATTCATCGACCCCATGTTGAGCGAGCACATCTCGGGCTTGGCGGCGAGCGGCGCCTCCAACCGTTGCTGCACCGTCATGTTGTGCCCGCCGCCCGTGGTGATATTGATGATGGCGTCGGTTTCGGCTTTTATTCGCGGCAAGAATTGCATGAACACCTTCGGATCGGGCGTCGGCCGTCCATCACGTGGATCGCGTGCGTGCAGGTGGATGATCGCGGCGCCAGCCTGCCACGCGCCGATGGCGCCGTCCGCGATTTCCGCCGGCGTGATCGGCAGGTGCGGCGTCATCGTCGGCGTGTGGATCGCGCCGGTGACTGCGCAGGTGATGATGACTTTGTCGCGCCGGGCTGCCATGGCAATCTCCTTTTCGTGTATTTCCGCTTCAATCCTGCGCGGCGGCCTTGCGCTTGTGCGCGATCAATTGCATCAGGCGCCGGTCCCGCCATACGGCACGCTCGTCAAGCTCGGCTGCGTCGAGCAAAGCTCGTCGTTCGTTCTCGATGCTGCGCACCAGTCGCGCGTCCCATCGCCGCGGAGTCTGCGTTTTCGCCATCTCATAGTAAAGATCGCCGTAGCGCTCGCAATAAACTGCAACACCCCCCGGCGCATTGAGATCGATCGTCTCGAACGGGCCCATGAATGACCAGCGCAATCCGAGGCCATCGCGTATCGTCTTGTCGATGTCGTCGGTCGATGCGTAACCATCGGCGTAAAGGCGAAACGCTTCTGCCAAAAGCGCGCCCTGGAGGCGATTGAGGATGAATCCCTGAATCTCTTTCGTGACGACGATCGGCACCTGCCCCACCGATTCGTGCAACGCCCGGGCACGCGCGACGACGTCGGGCGACGTCCACGGCGCGGGCGAGAGTTCCACCAGCGGCACCAGATGCGGCGGGTTGACCGGATGAGCGACGAGACACCGGGCGCGGCCAGCCAACGCCGCGCTCCATTGCGACGCCGGAATGGTCGACGTCGAGCTTGCGAGGACGGCATCCGCCGGAGCGAGTCGGTCGAGTTCGGCGAATAGCGCCTGTTTCGCGGCGAGATTTTCGCTGATGTTCTCCTGGACGTAGCCTGCGTTCGTTACAGCGTCCCCCAGCGCGAACGCCGGCGTTACGCGTGCGCGCACCGTCGCGGGCAACTCATCGAGTAGGCCGGCAGCCTCGAGATCCGAGAGTGCGATTTCCAGCGCTGCGATGCTGCGCACCAATGCGTCGCGATCGGCATCAAAGAGCGACACCGGATGACCGGCGCGCGCGAATACGATGGCCCACGCGCGGCCGATGAGGCCCGAACCGACGATGGCGATTTTGGCTTTGTCGTGGCTCATACCCTCGGCTTCCTTGGGCGGATCGTGCGAGGCCGAATCGGTGCGCGTCGGGCTCCGATGGCATTCGAGTTGACCGTGGATCCCCCTTCGGCGGTCCCTCGCCGGTGCCTCATACCATCATAGCCACGTCACCGCACACCGATAACGCTTGGCCCGAGATATTCGCGCCTGCGGGCGTCGCGAGAAATAGTCCCATGTTCGCGATGTCCTGCGCGCTGACCATTTTGCGCAGCGAGACCTTGGACAAAAGCTCCGCCTTGAACTCTTCGAAGGTCACGCCGAGCGCGGCGGCCTTGGCGCTGATCACGCGATCGACGCGATCCCCCTCGACGACACCGGGCTGGATCGCGTTGACGCGGATGTTCGAGGGGCCGAGCTCGATTGCCAGGCTCTTGGTGAATCCGACGACGCCCCATTTGGCCGCCGAGTACGGCGTGCGCAACGGAAATCCGAGCCGGCCGGCGATCGACGACAGGTTGATGATGCTGCCGCCACCCGCCTGTTTCAGCAGCGGCACCGCACGCCGCGTGCAGTAGAACATGCCGTTCAAATCGACGGCGATCGTGCGGTCCCAATCCGCGATCTCGATATCCTCGACTGGCGCCGTCGGTCCGGCGATGCCGGCGTTGTTGACGAGAACATCGAGACCTCCGAGGAAAGTGACCGCGGCGGCGAACATCGTGTCGACTTGCGCGGGAACGGAGACGTCCGCGACTGCAGTGCCAACGGCCGTATAAGCGTTGCGAAATCCCTCCAGCGCGACTGTGTCGTTGTCGCAGATAAAAACTCTTGCGCCGGCGGCGGCGAACGTGGACGCGAATGCACGACCGATTCCGGCCGCCCCCGCAGTGATGAGTACGCGCAGACCCTCAGCTGACATATTCGCAGATGTATTCATATCCAGAGTACCTTTTTGCGAAAGTCCAAATCGTGGAGAAGCGGATAGGTCGGCCCCTGGTGGCTGACGTGACCGCGATCGAGAACGACGGCGCGCTCCGCCAATGCCAGCACGAGATCCAGATGATGGTCGATGATCAGAATCGAGATTTCGCGGCGCAACTCTTCGATCGCCCCGAACAACTCGTCGACCAGCGCGGGCGACAGGCCCTCAAACGGTTCGTCGAGCAACAGCAGGCGGACATTACCGGACAACGCGCGCGCGATGGCGACCATTTGCTGCTCGCCGCCCGACAGGCGATCGGCTTTGACCTGCATGCGTTCGCGGATACGCGGGAACACGCCAAAAATTCGCGCGAGATCCCAATGCACGCCCTTCGCCGTTGCCGACCGGTAATGCAATGCGCCCAGCGCCAGATTCTCGGCGACGGACAGGCCGGCGAACAGGCGCCGTCCCTGCGGCACCAGCCCGATGCCCAACCGCGCAACGGCTTCTGGCGACATGCCTTCGATGCGTGTGCCGGCAAGAGTGATGTTCCCCGCGGCCGGATGGTTGATCCCCATAATGCTCTTGAACGTCGACGTCTTGCCGGCGCCGTTGCGGCCGAGGAGTGCGACGACTTCCCGTTCACGCAACGCAAAAGACACGTCGTGCAGCACGTGGCTTTTGCCGTAGAACGTATTGATCACAGCGACTTCGAGCAGATCGTTGCCGGCGGTGGTCGCTGCCGGATGCGTTTCGCTTGGCGCACGCTGCCCGCCGCTGCCCAGATAAACGCGCTGCACCTCGGCGTCGCTGCGCACTTCGGCCGGCGTGCCTTCGGCGATGACGCGACCTTCGTTCATCGCGGTGATCTCATCGGCGAGCGAAAACACGCGGTCCATGTCGTGCTCGACCAGCAGGATCGCCATATGCGGCGTGAGACTTTGGATGAGGGCCGCGATGCGTTCGCGCTCCGCGGCGGCGAGGCCCACCAGCGGCTCATCCAGCAGCAGCACACGCGGTTTCGCGGCGAGCGGGATACCGATTTCGACCAGCCGTTGTCCCCCGTACGACAAGGTGGATACCGGCACGTGTTCGAGCCCTTCGAGTCCGAGAAAATGGATGAGCGCTGCCGTCTCTTGATTGACCTCGACCAGCGCTGCGGCGGATCGCCACAGATCAAACCGTGCCGGGTCCCGTGCTTGGCAACCGAGACGCAAATTTTCGCCGACCGAAAGCGACGGAAAGATGTTGGTGATCTGGAACGAACGGGACAACCCACGTGCCGCAATGCGGTCCGCCGGCAGCGTGTCGATGCGCGAATTTGACGACATCTCGCCGGCGAGAGTGATGGTTCCGCCATCCGCCGGATAAAGGCCGGAGATCGCGTTGAACAACGTCGTCTTTCCGGCGCCGTTGGGTCCGATCAGCGCGTGCAGGCGCCGATCCGCGACCTTGAGACTCGCACCGTCGACGGCAGCGAAGTCGCCAAAGCGCTTGACGACATCCGTACATTCGAGGACGACGGAGACTCCGGAATTTGCCGCCCGGTGCAGGAACGCCGGCACCGGTTGCCCGGAGATGGGCGCGATGCGCGCGGCCATCGCCGCGGCTTCTGCATCGAATCGTCCACGCAGCTTTTGCCATTGCTCCCACGCGCGCGTACCCAACCCCGCAAGACCCGCCGGCGAATATAGGATGAAAGCCATGAACAGCAGGCCGAACCAGAACAACCAGGCGTCGGTATGCGACGAGAGAATTTCGCGGAACAGGATGAAGAACAACGCGCCCAGCGCCGGGCCGAGAAACGTGCGCGTACCGCCAATGATCGTCATCGCGACGATCTCGCCGGAAAACGACACATGCACGGTGTCGGCGGACACGATCGATTTGAGATACGCGAATAAACCGCCGGCGAGGCCGGTTGCAGTCGCCGCGATCACGAACGCGATCAGCTTGTAGTGGCGGACCGGGTAGCCGGCAAACAGCGTCCGCTGCTCGTTCTCGCGAATCGCCAGCAGCACGCTGCCGAACGGCGAGCGGACGACGCGCAGCAGCGCCCACGCCGCGGCAAACACGGTGATCGCCGTCAACGCATAGAAAGCAACCTGATCGTTCAAGTCGACACCGGCGACGACCGGTCGGACAATGCCGCGCAATCCGGATTCGCCGCCCGTGAACTCGGTCCAGCGAAACGCGATGAAAAACGCCAGTGCGGTGAACGCCAAGGTTAAGAGCGAGAAGTACACACCCCGCCGGCGCAAGGCGAAAAAGCCCACGGCGAGACCCAGCAAGGCAGTCGCGCCGACTGCGAACAAGAGCGGCAGTGCGAAGCTCCCGCGAAACCAGTGGATCTGCGAGAGCGCCGTCGCGTACGCGGCGAAGCCGAAGAACAGGCCATGGCCGAACGACAAAAGACCGGTGTATCCAAGCAGCAGATTGAACGCGATTCCCACCAGCGCAAACAACGCGATTTCGGTGCCGAGACTCTCGGTCATGCCGATCGCGAGCATCGCAAACGGCAACGCGACCAGCGCAAGTGCGAGGATCACCAGCGGGCCGCGCGGTATCGTCATTCAAACTTCTCGAAGCGCTCGCCCATCAGTCCCCGCGGCCGGAACAGGAGCACCAGA
>Ga0136617_10002403_pt1 | contig 16680 bp, 16 predicted proteins | sample AntDrymUQ3222106_2_FD_129672 | JGI IMG/M metagenome (GOLD analysis project Ga0136617, IMG submission 129672) | Polar desert sand microbial communities from Dry Valleys, Antarctica - metaG UQ322 (21.06) | ecosystem: Environmental > Terrestrial > Soil > Desert | place: Antarctica: Dry Valley...
CCGACGGCCACGCCGCCTCGGGTCAGGCCCTGCTCGACCTGCTGGCCGGGTTCATCATCGAGCTGCGCGAGGCGGGGCTGCCGGTCAGCCTGACCGAGAACCTCGACGCCCTGGAGGCCGTGAAGCACATCCCGCTCGAGGACCGCAGCGCCTTCAAGTACGCGTTGGGCGCGACCCTCGTGAAGTCCAATGCCCACTGGCGGGCCTTCGAGACCGTCTTCGAGGTCTACTTCTCCCTACGGAGCGCGGAGTCGGCCAGCGACGCTGACGGCGTCGCGGGCGAGGGCGACCCCGAGGCCGACCTCGACAGCCAGCTCGCCGGCCCGGGGGAGGGAGAGGGCAAGGGAAGTGGCGGCGGCGGGCAGCCGCTCAGCGCGGAGGAGCTGGCCCATCAGCTCTACCAGGCCTTGCTCGGCGGCAACGACGCCATGCTGCGGGCCCTGGCCCGCCAGTCCGTGCGGCGCTACGCAGGGATGGAACCGGGCCGGCCCGTCGGGGGCACCTATTACCTGTACCGCACGCTGCGGAACCTCGACCTCGACTCGATCCTCGACAAGCTGATGGCCTCGGCCCGCCAGCAGGCCGCGGAGGAGGGCAACGACCTCACGCCGCTCGAGGAGCGCCTCGAGCGCGACGAGTTCCAGACTCGCATCGACGGGCTCAAGCGCGAGGTGGAGGCGGAGATCCGCCGTCGCCTGGTGGCCGACCGGGGCGTCGAGGCCATGGCCCGCACCCTGCGCAAGCCGCTGCCCGAGGACGTCGACTTCATGCACGCCAGCCGGGAGGAGATGGCCAACCTCCGCAAGGCGCTCTACCCCCTCACCCGTCGGCTCGCCGTCCGCCTGGCCCGCAAGCGCCGCCATGGGCGCAAGGGGCCGCTCGACTTCCGGGCCACGGTGCGCCACTCGCTCAGCTACGGCGGCGTGCCTGCGGATCCGAAGTTCCGCTACCCCCGCCCCCACAAGCCGGAGATCTTCGTGGTCGCCGACATCTCCGGCTCGGTCGCCGCCTTCGCCCGCTTCACCCTGATGCTCGTCTACGCCATCAGCCACCAGTTCTCACGGGTGCGGGCCTTCACCTTCATCGACGGCATCGACGAGGTGACCGCCTTCTTCGAGGGCACCGAGGACATCAACGAGGCCATCCACCGGGTGAACACCGAGGCCGACGTGGTGTGGGTCGACGGGCACTCCGACTACGGCCACGCCTTCGAGGCGTTCTGGCAGCGCTGGGGCAAGGAGATCGGGCCCAAGACGACGGTGATCCTCCTCGGCGACGCCCGCAACAACTACCACGCAGCGCAGTCGTGGGTGGTCAAGGAGATGCAGCAACGGGCTCGTCACGTGTACTGGTTGAACCCCGAGCCCAAGAGCTACTGGGACACCGGCGATTCGATCGTGGGGGAGTACGCAACGCACTGCGACGGCGTGTTCGAGTGCCGCAACCTGCGCCAGCTCGAGGGCTTCGTCGACCACCTGGCCTGAGGGGGAGGGGCCGCCAGGACGCGGCGATCCCGGCGCCGGCTGGGAGACTGTGCGTGGTATCTTTACGCCGCACGGCGGTCGCTGACAGTCGGTGGACAGCCCCGGCGGGGATCGGTTCCCTGCGTCCCCACGTTCTCGCCGCGACCACATCATCAATGGGAGGGACATAGTCGATGAGCTCCACGTCGTCTCGCAACCGGGCCGGGCGGCTCCTCGTCGGGGTGCTGGCGGTGATGGCGGCCGTCGTCGCCCTGACCGGCCCGACATCGGCCCAGGCCCCCGGTGACGACGACAGCCGGGGCCCGGCCCCGGAGCGATCGAGTCGGATCGTCGGCGGCACGGTGGCCTACCCGGGGGCATGGCCCTCGCAGGTGGCGCTGCTCTACTCGAGCGTGCCCGACGAGTTCGCAGCCTGGTTCTGTGGTGGCAGCGTCATCAACCGCTCATGGATCCTCACCGCCGCCCACTGCGTCCTCGACGACAACTACCGGCTGCTCCCGAGCGGGCTCGACATCCTGGTCGGCACGCAAACCCTCGACGGCAGCGGCACCCGCATCCGTGCCGTCGAGATCCGCGTGCACCCGCGCTGGACCCCCGACACCGAGGAGAACGACCTGGCCCTGGTCCGCCTCGACCACCCGACCGTGCAGCCCAGCCAACCGTTCCTGTCCCAGGGGACCACGATCGCCGGCGGGACCGACCTCGTGGCGACCGGTTGGGGCGACCAGGGCGAGGGCCGGGGCGACTACTCCGAACAGCTTCGGCAGGTGACGGTGCCCCAGCAGACCGACGCGCAGTGCTCCACCTATTACGGACCGGAGTTCAAGGCCGCCTCGATGACCTGCGCCGGGGAGGCCGGCAGTGACACCTGCCAAGGCGACAGCGGCGGGCCCCTGGTCGTGTACCAGGGCGGGACGTACGTACAGGCGGGCATCACCAGCTGGGGTGTGGGGTGCGCACGAGGCGACTTCCCGGGCATCTACACGCGCGTGGCCGCCTACTCCACCTACCTCAAGCAGCAGATCCGCTACGGCCCGCACCCCGACGCCGGGGCGTTCGTGCGGCGGATGCACCTCGATCTGTTCAACCGCCAGCCGACCAACGCCGAGCTGTTCTACGGGATCACCGGGTTGAACGACGGGACGCCGAACTCGCTGTATGCCCGCAACCTGATCCAGACCGACGCCTACCAGCGCCGCACGGGCGGGGTGACCCGTTTGTACCGGGCCCTGTTCCTGCGTGACCCCGACACCCCGGGCCTGGCTTACTGGTGGGGGCAGGTCAACAGCCCGCAGCCTCCAGCGCATCGCCAACATCATGGCGGCGTCATCGGAGTTCCGCGAGCGCTACGGCGACTTGTCCAACGATGGCTACGTCGACCTCGTCTACCAGAACGTCCTGAATCGCCCACCCGACGAGGCGGGACGGGCCTTCTGGGTCGGCGAGCTGGACTCGGGCCGACGGACCCGGGGCGAGATGATGGCTGGGTTCACCGAGTCGTCGGAGTACCGCAACGCCACCAACGCCCCGGTGAACGTCATCATCACCTACTTCGGGCTACTCCGGCGGGTGGCGACGCCGGCGGAGATCACCACCTGGCAGTCGCAGTCGAACCAGGCCCTGGCCAGCAGCCTGCTCAGCTCCTTCAGCTACGCCAACCGCTTCTGACCGTCGCCGGACCGCAGCGGTCGTGCGCGCCCTACCTGGTTGAGCGTCGCTCCCGCCGTCGGATCTTCCTCGACTTGGACGCGGGGGTGACCGGTGAGTCCTCGGCGCTGGTGTCACCGGCGGCGGCCAGGTGGGTGGGAACGCCGCCGAGGGCGTCGAGGACGAGGTTGAGGCCGACGAAGGGATCGTCGGCCAGCTCCGCGGCGCCGATGTCGGACGGGTCGCCGACGTGTCCGGTGGCGTCGAAGGCCACGGCGTGGCCGGCTGTGATGAGGCGCACGGCCTGACCGTCGACGAACACCTCGACCGCACCGCGCACGGCGATCACCAGGCCTGATCCGCCGTGGGCTTCGAGCAGCGCAGTGCCGGCCCGCACCACGACGTCGATCGTGCCGTGGCCGAGGTCGACGCCGGGACCGTCGGGCTCGGCCCGAGCCCAGATCGTCCCGTCGCCCACGCCGACTACCGGAGGGGCGGCGTCGACGCCGGGACGGATCTCGACATCGGTGCTACCAGCGCGTCGGATGACGACATCCGACGCCAGCGTGTCCTCGATGAGATCGCTCATGGTGGTGGTGGTGGTGGAGTGGTCGATGGTCGGCGCTGGGGGAGATCGGGGCGGGCCGAAGCCGCACGTTACTGGTCACCAGGGCCCGGACCAGGTGGTCAGACCTGCAGGGCGGCGCCGATGACGTGGTCGACCCCGCGGCGAGCAGGTTCACGCCGCGCCAAGGCGGCGTCGACGGCGGGGGCCAGCCGCTCACGGCGCGCCGCGTCTGCCTCGTCGGCCCGCTCGGCGAAGTCGGGCAGCACCTCTCGGGCGAACAGCTCCAGGCTCTCGCAGATGTGGTCGTGGCGGTTGCGGCCAGCCTGGGCCACGAAGATGACCTGGTCGACGCCGACCGCCTCGTAAGCCGAGAGCAGCTCGCGCACCTGATCAGGGGTGCCGACGGCTCCCCGCAGGGCACCGATGCCGTTGCGCTCAACGGTGGCGCCGAGGTGATCGCCCACGTTGCCGGCGATCGTGCGGTCGAAGCCGAACATGGCCCGCTTCTCGAGGAACTCCTCCCAGATGTTGGTGACCCCGGGCCGGTGCTGGCCGAAGGCGTAGTAGTGCAGGAGTGAGAAGCCGAAGAAGTGTCCACCGTCGAGACCGCGGTCGATGGCGGTCTGCTCGTCGGGGTGGCACATGAAGGGCAGGACCACGGCGAGGTTGGCGTTCACGTCGAAGCCAGCCGGAACGCAGGCCTCGGAGGCGAGGGTGGCGTAGTAGTCGTCGACCCAGTGCTTGGCCTCGTCGGGGTTCACGAAGCTGAACGACAGGGCCCCGATGCCCTTCTCGGCCGCCAGGTGGATCGTCTCCTTGCGGCTGCATGCGACCCAAAGCGGCGGGTGTGGCTTCTGACGGGGCTTGGGCACCACGTTGCGGGGCGGCATGTGGAGATGTCGGCCGTCGACCCCTCCGAAGGGCTCCTCGACCATCATCCGGGCGAGGACATCGATCGCCTCCAGCCATTGAGCGCGCTTGGTGGCCCGGTCGACACCGAAGCCTCCCAGCTCAGCCTCCGACGACGCCTCGCCGGTGCCCAGCTCGACCCGACCGTTCGACAGGAGGTCGAGCGTGGCCGCCCGCTCCGCCACCCGCGCCGTGTGGTTGAACTGCTGGGGGAGCTGGACGATGCCGTGCCCGAGGCGGATCCGCTCGGTGCGCTGGCTGGCGGCGGCCAGGAACACCTCGGGGGCCGAGGAGTGGCTGTACTCCTCCAGGAAGTGGTGCTCGACCTCCCACAGGTAGTCGATGCCCAGGCGGTCGGCCAGCTCCACCTGTTCCAGGGCGTCCTGCAGGAGCTGGTACTCGTCGTCGGGTCCCCACGGCCGCGGGAGCTGGTGCTCGTAGAAGATGCCGAAGCGCATGGCCACATGCTTGCACGCCCCATGCAGGTTGTGTCGGCCGTGAACGACTTGAGATGGCCGGGCAACCGCATGGCCCGCCACCCCGCTCTCCTGTGCCGCCTGCGCCGAGTCGCCGACGTCGTCACCTGAGCCAGGGCCACGGCGAGCTCGGTCGGCGACACTGGGGCGATGAGCCCTCGATCGTTCCTGCTCACCGATGCCCTGGCCGACTACGTCGTCAGCCACAGCGAGCCGCTCGACGAGGTGGCCAGCGCGCTGGTCGCTCGCACGGCCTCCATGGGCGACGTATCGAGCATGCAGATCAGCGCCGATCAGGCTGTGTTCATGGGCCTGCTGGCTCGCCTCACCGGGGCCCGGCGGGCCGTCGAGGTGGGCACGTTCACCGGGCTGTCAGCTCTGGCCGTGGCCCGCAACCTCGCCCCCGGCGGTCGCCTCGTCTGCTGCGACGTCAGCGAGGACTGGACTGCCATCGGCCGTGAGGCGTGGGAGCAGGCGGAGGTCGCCGACCGCATCGATCTGAGGATCGCCCCGGCCACCGAGACCCTCGCCGGTGACCTGTTCGGCGACGACGAGCCGATCGACCTGGCCTTCATCGATGCCGACAAGAGCGGCTACGTCGGTTACCACGACGCCCTCGTCCCGATGCTGCGGCCGGGCGGAGTGCTAGCCGTCGACAACACCCTGTGGAGCGGATCGGTCGTCGAGGCCGACGACGCTGATGACAACCGGACCGCTCTCCGCGCCTACAACGACCACGCCCTGGCCGACGAGGCAGTCGACACCGTGATCCTCACCCTCGGCGACGGCCTCACCCTCAACGTCAAGCGCTGACCGGCGCTACCGGCCGTGACCAGCCAGTAGCGCGGCGCGGTCAGATGTGCAGGCCGCACTCCGTCTTGTCCTGATCGCGCCAGCGTCCGGCCCTGGGGTGCTCGCCGTCGGCCACCGGGGAGGTGCACGGCATGCACCCGATCGATAGGTAGCCCTGCTGGGTCAGCGGGTTGACGGCTACGTCGTGGGTGGCGATGTAGTCCTGCACCTGGGCGTCGGACCAGGTGGCGATGGGGTTGACCTTCACCAGGCCCCGCAGGTCGCGCACAACGATCGGGGCGGTCTCGCGCACGGTGGCCTCGGCTCGGCGCAGGCCGCTCATCCACGCCGCCTTGCCGGCCAAGGCCCGGTCGAGCTGGCCGACCTTCACCGCCGAGCAGCAGTTCTCGGGATCGGCCGCCCAGAGCTCCTCGGACTGGCGGGCGACGGTCATCATCCGCAGGTTCAACCCGTAGCGGCGCCGCACGTCCTCGACGGTCTGGAGCGTCTCGGGGAAGTGGTACCCGGTGTCGATGAACACCACCTCGATGCCCGGGTCGATCTGCACGGCCAGGTCGATGAGGACGGCGTCGGTGAACGACGCGGTCATGCACAAGTGAGGCGAGAACGTGTCGATCGCCCACTGGATGATCTTCGGCGCCGGCAGGTGCTCGAACTCTCCGTTGAGCTCGGCGAGCTCTTCGTCGGTGAAGTCCGGGATGGTCAACGGCCCGAGCCCGGGACCGCTCAAGGCGCTCATGAGGCGGCCTCCGTGACAGATGGGACGGGGCGCTCGGCGCTCATGTGGCCGCGCACTCGCCCTCGCCCACCTCGGCTGAGTACGGACCGGTCTCGTCGTAGTCGACGTAGAAGTCGGGTGCTTCGTCGGGCGACGGGAACACGCCGTATTCCTTGAGCCCCTCGGCCACGCCCTTGGCCCCGCCGGAGCGGTCGAGCCACGAGCGGAACGACTCGCCCGCGCTGCGCTCGTCGTTGAAGCGGCGGACCACGGCGGCGGCGGCCTCGGGTGCGGCCTTGGCCGGCAACCGGAGGGCCCGGCTGCCGAAGTGGACCTGCTCCTGGCCGACGTAGCCGCCGAGCAGCATCTGGTAGCCGGGCGCCGACGTGCCGTGAGCCCGCCGCTCGGCCCCGTAGAAGCCGATGTCGGAGGTGTGGTGCTGGCCGCAGGAGTTGGTGCAACCGGAGATGTTGATGCGCACACCCCCCACCTCGGCCAGGCCTTCGGCGTCGAGGGTGTCGCCGATGGCGGCGGCCAAGCCCCGGCTCTGGGTGACGGCCAGGTTGCACGTGTCGGCTCCGGGGCAGGCGACGACGTCGCGCACCAGCTCGGCGCCGGGCTGGGCCATGCCGATCTCGCTCAGGCGCTCGAACAAGCGGGGGAGTTGACCCTCCGACAGGCCCCGGTACACCAGGTTCTGACGGTTCGTGACCCGCACGTCGGCGCCCAGCTCCCGCTGGATGGCGGCCAGCGCCCGCCATTGCTCGGAGGTGACGTCGCCCAGGCGGCTCCATGCGTAGGCCGACACGGTGCCCTTGGCCACGCCCCGCACCACGTTCGCGCTCTCCCAAGCCTCATAGGCGCCGGTGCGGATGGCGACGTTCACGCCGTGGCCGACCGGGGTGGCGGCGACGGTCTCGCTGCGACCAGCCGGGTCGTCGCCGTGCTTCTGGACGTAGGCGGGGATGCCGCCGGGCCACGACGACGAGGCCACCAGCAGCCGCCGTTCCTTGAGGATCCGCTGCTGCAGCTCGTCCCAGCCCATGGTGTCGACCAGCCACTTGAGCCGGGCCCGGATCTTGTTGTCGCGGTTGCCGTGGTTGCTGAAGACCCGCAGCACCGCCTCGATGGTGGGCATCAGCTCTTCACGCGGGGTGAAGGGTTCGAGGGCTAGCGCCGGGTGCGGGTTCGCGCCCAGGCCGCCGGCCACGAAGACCCGGAACCCGGCCTCGACGGTGCCGTCGTCGAGGGGGCGGGTGACGGCGATGACGCCCACGTCGTTGAACATGGCCTGGCCGCAGTCGGTTGCGCAGCCCGAGAAGTTGATCTTGAACTTGCGGGGCAGGCGCTGGCTGAACGGGTGGCGCAGCAGGTGGCGATGGGTCGCCTCGGCCCAGGGGCTGATGTCGAGCTGCTCGAACGGGCACGCTCCGGCCAGGTGGCACCCCTGCACGTTGCGCACGGTGTCACCGCACGCCTCGCGGGTCGTCAGCCCGACTGAGGCGAGGCGGCGGAGCAGCTCCGGCACCCGTTCGAGGGCCACGAAGTGGAACTGCAGGTTCTGGCGGGTGGTGATGTGGCCCCAGCCCCGGGAGAAGTCGTCGGCCACCTCGGCGAACATCTCGAGCTGGTCCGGCAGCAGAGACCCGTAGGGGACCTTCACCCGCACCATCTGGTCGTGCCCGCCCTGGCGCTGGCCGTAGATGCCGTTGTTGAGGCGGAAGACCCGGAAGGCGTCGGGGTCGATGGTGCCCTCGAGGTGCTGGGCCAGCATGGTCTCGAACTTCTCGATGTCGGCCAGCTGGGCGGGGTCGATCTCGGTGGTGAGCACGGGGCCTCTCAGGGGATCGGGTGCCGTCGGGTCACTCCCTCAGCAAAGAGTGACAAACCTGATCGCTTAGGTCAACATTCCCCGAGCACTCAGGAACGGGCCCGCAACAGCTCGGCCACCCGGAAGGCCAGGTCTAGCGATTGTCGGCCGTTCAGGCGGGGGTCGCAGATCGTCTCGTAGTTCGTGTCGAGGTCGCTGTCGAGGACCTTGTGGGATCCACCCAGGCACTCGGTGACGTCCTCGCTGGTCAGCTCGACGTGGATCCCACCGGCCCAGGTGTGCTCCGCGTCGTGGGCCCCGAAGAAGCCGGCGATCTCGTCGAGGATGTCGTCGACGCGCCGGGTCTTGCGGCCGCTGGTCGAGGTGAAGGTGTTGCCGTGCATCGGGTCGCACGCCCACACGACCGGGTGGCCTGCGTCGCGGACGGCGCGCAGCAGGGGCCGGAGGCGGTCGGTGACCAGGTCGGCGCCCATGCGGGATATGAGGGTCAGGCGTCCGGGCACCCGTCCCGGGTTCAGGCTGGCGCACAGCTCGACGACCTCCTCTGGTGTCGCCGTCGGACCGATCTTGCAGCCGATGGGGTTGGCCACGCTGGCGAAGAAGGCGACGTGGGCGCCGTCGAGCTGGCGGGTGCGCTCGCCGATCCAGATCGTGTGGGCCGAGGTGGCGTAGAGATCGCCGCTCATGGGGTCGCGCCGGGTGAGTGCTTCCTCATACGGCAGGAGAAGGGCCTCGTGGCTGGTGAAGAACTCGGTCTGGTGGAGGGTGGGCAGGGACCCGGTGTCGACGCCGCACGCGGTCATGAACCGCAGAGCCCGCCCGGTCTCGTCGGCCAAGGCTCGGTACTGACGGCCCTCGGGGCTGCCCGTGACGAAGTCTTGGGTCCAGGAGTGGACGCGGTTGAGGTCGGCGAAGCCGCCGCGTGTGAGCGACCGCAGGAGGTTCAAGGTGGAGGCGGCCTGGTGGTAGGCCTGGAGCAGACGTCGGGGCTCAGGGGCGCGGGCCTCGGCGGTGAAGGCCTCCCCGTGGATGATGTGGCCGCGGAACGATGGGAGGGTGACCCCGTCACAGGTCTCGGTCGAGGCGGATCGGGGCTTGGCGAACTGGCCTGCGATCCGACCGATCTTCACCGTCGGGACTCCGGATGAGTAGGTGAGCACGACCGCCATCTGCAAGATGATCTGCAGACGACGGCGCACCGACTCTGCGGAGAACGAGTCGAACGACTCGGCGCAGTCGCCGGCCTGCAGCAGGAACGCCTGGCCCTCGGCCACCCGGGCCAGGGCGGCGGTCAGATCGCGGCTCTCGGCTGCGAACACCAACGGTGGGAGAATCGAGATCTCGTCGGTGACCTGGTCGAGCGCGGCGCGATCGGGCCAGTCGGGCTGCTGGTCGGCGGGCAGATGGCGCCACGCCCGCTCGGGCCGTTCCTGGGCCTGGTCGTCCACTGTCACAGCCATGGGTCACCAGCCTGCCTCGCCCGGGCCAGCCTGTCCACGCGGGAACCCTGGGCCATCATGTCAGTTGTCCCTCGAAGGCACGGCACATCGCTCAGTGCAGCTGGCCGAAATCCGGTCTCATCTGCGCGATTCGCACAGCGCACATGGTGCGGTGAAGGGCGACGGGTCAGGCCGCAGACGCCCGGGCCTCGGCCTCGGAGCGAACGGTGTGGACGGCTCGCTTGACCAGCCGTCGAGCCGCTTCGGCGGTGACGCCGAGCTCGTCACCCACCTCGCGGTAGGAGCGTCGTCGCCCGTCGTTGATACCGAAGCGCTGCTCGACGGCGTAGCGGGCCCGGGGCTCGAGGACCTCGAGCAGGCCGGTGGCGTAGTCCTCCTCGGATCGGGCCATGACGATCGCCTCGGGTCCGACCGTGTCGTCGGCCAGCAGGTCGATGAGCTCGTTGCCGTCGTCGTCGCCGACGGTTCGGTCGAGGGAGGTCGGCGTGGTGAGGCGGTGCAAGGTGGAGTGCTCGTCGTCGAGCTCGTCACCGTCGCCCGACACCTGGCGGAGGGCGGCCCGCAGGCTGGCCGAGCGATCGCCCGGGAGGCGGATGAGGCTGGCCTTCTGATCCAGAGCCCGGCCGATGGCCTGGCGGATCCAGAACGTGGCGTAGGTGGAGAACTTGAACCCCTTGCGCCAGTCGAACTTGTCGACCGCATGCTCGAGGCCGATGTTGCCCTCCTGCACCAGGTCGAGCAGCTCCATGCCCGGGGGCAGCGGATAGCGGCGAGCCACGCTCACCACCAGGCGGAGGTTGGCTCGGATGAACCGGTCCTTGGCCTTGGCCGCCTCACGGTCGGCTCGGCGCAGGGCCACGCTGTCCTCCCCGTCGCCCAGACGAGAGCGGGCCGCGACGCCAGCCTCGATGACCTGGGCCAGCTCCCGCTCCTCATCGGCCGTGAGCAGGGGAACCAGACCGATCTCGTTCAGGTACTGTCCAACTGAATCGCTCATTGCCTCACCTCTAACTGGGATGATCCTCCCCCGTATTCCGACCGCAGCCGTCCGGCCCTGGTCAGATGGGGGGGTGGCTACGGTTCAACCGTGACCCTTCCCTTCGCCTTCCGGCTGAGTCGGTGACGTCGGTCACCGGTGGTTCGGAGCGGCGCCTGGGTGTGTTCGGTGGGACCTTCGATCCTCCTCACATCGGCCACCTGCTGGCTGCCGTGAGCGCTCGGGACTTCCTCGGCCTCGACCGGATCCTCATGGTGCCCAACGGCGACCCGTGGCAGAAGCGGGACCGCCGTCGGATCACGCCGGCCGAGGTGCGCCTCGAGATGGTGGTGGCGGCCACCCAGGGGGTGCCCGGGGTGGACGTGAGCGACCTGGAGGTCCGACGAGACGGGCCCTCCTACGCCGTCGACACCGTGGCTGCACTGCGATCCACCCACGCTGACCTCGACATCACGCTGATCCTCGGTCGTGACGCGGCGGCCGGCCTGGCGAGCTGGCACCGCCACCACGACCTTTTGCGCTCGGTGGAGCTCGGCATCGTCGAGAGACCCGGGTGCCGGGCGACGCCGGGAGACGACGTGGTGGGCTCGACGCGGGTGTCGGTCGTCGGCATGCCGCGGGTCGACGTGTCCAGCTCCGACATCCGCCAGCGGGTGGCCCAGGGTCGACCCATCGACGTGATGGTCCCGCCGGCGGTGGTCGACCTCATCTCCTCCCATGGCCTCTACCGGGTGTCGCTGGGCCCCGTCGCAACCGCTCCGGATCGATGATCTTGCGTCGATCGCCGTGGGTTCGGCCGGCGTGGCTCCTCGGTGGAGGGGGTCGCCCTCTATCCTGGTGCCGATGAGCGACCGGCCATCGGACGATGGCCCGCGGTCACGCTCCTCTGCGGCGACACGATTGGCCGCCCTGCTCGCTGACGTGCCGGATGTCGCGGCCCCTGATCCCGAGCGACGACGGCCGCCGGTGTCCACCGATGACCAGGCGCCGGCCGCACCGGCAGGGCCTGGCCCGACCGCGACCCCCCGGGCCCCCGCTGCCGGGCGGATGGTGACAGCAGCCGCTTCCAGCCGCGGCTCGACGCTCACCAAGCCTGCGCCCCGCTCCTCGGCCCCTCCCACGTCGTCGGGCGCGCCGATGTCGCCGCCGGCTCCCCGGGACCCCGATGATGAGTCGAGTCAGCGACCGCCCCAGCTCGCACGGGCTGGACGGCCTCGGGTGACGATGAGGGTCGCAGCCTTCGCCACCGCCTTCGTGCTCCTGGTCGTCGCCGTGCCGGCGCTGGGCTGGGTCGGCAAGGAACGCCTGCTGGCCAGCCAGGGGGGAACGGTGGTCGAGGGCGGTGCCGACCCGACCGAGGAGGGTTACCGGGCGCTCGTGGATCCGACCCAGACCGCCCTCGTGATCCAGCGCGACGACGATGACGTGCCGGTGACGCTGACCGTCCTCGCCCTCGGGGCCGGCCAGGCGGGGGGGACGGTTCTGCAGGTCCCGCTCGGTACCAAGACCCGCAACACCCGCTACTTCGTCGACCGGATCGAACGAGTCGTCGAGCAGGGCGACACCGATGCAGTGGTCCGCGAGGTCGAGGATCGCCTGGGCATCGACCTCCCCGAGCCCATCGACCTCGACGACGAGGACATCGCCGCGCTGATCGCACCGACGGCCCCCCTGCCCATCGACAACCCCGACGCCGTCGTCACCGACGGCGGCGAGGAGTTCGCCGCCGGCGACCTGAACCTTGCGGCCGAGGATGTCGGGCCGTTCCTGCGGGCCACGAGCGAGGACGACGAGGCCGAGCTCACCCGGCTCTCGCGCAACGAGCAGGTGTGGTCCGCCTGGCTCGAGGCCATCGGCCGAGCCGGCGCCAGCGACTCGATCGGCGCCGCCACCACTGGGATAGGGCCGTTCCTCCAGGTGCTGGCCGACGGTGAACCTGTCGTCGAGACCCTGAGCGTCGAGCCGGCGACGGTCACCGGTGAGGACGACCCGCCCCTCGTCCCGTCCGACGGGTTCGACGAGCAGATCATCGACGCGGTGCCCTATCCGGTGTCGCCGGTCCCGGGCCGACGATGGAACATCAAGCTCCTCAACGGGGCTGAGGGGTCCGAGCTGCCCCGGCCCCTCCTACGCGACCTCATCCTCGCCGGGGGATCGCTCGGCACGCTCGGCAACGCCGATGAGTTCGAACAAGGCACCACCCTCGTCGAGTTCAACGGGACGCCCTTGGTTGACGCCGCTCGCTCGGCGCGCTTCGTCCTCGGACGAGACACCGAGCTCAAGCGCATGACACCCACCCGGGCCGAGGCCGAGGGGGCCGACCTGGTCATCACCATCGGTGAGGACACCCTGGACCGTTACCGAGAGCTCGAGGAGCGCGAAGGTGGCTGAGCGACCTGTGGTCGACGAGCTGGCCGAGGCTCCCAGCTTCGTCGACCCCGAAACCGACGCGGCGGCCGTCGGCGCCGCCCGGGCCGCGGATGACAAGGGCGGGGTCGCGACGGTGATCCTGCGCGTCGGCGACGTCTTGGCCATCACCGAGCTGTTCGTGATCACCAGCGCGTCGAACCCTCGCCTGGTCAGGGCGATCGTCGACGCCGTCGAGGAAGGGGTGGCGAACGAGAGCGGTGCTCGGCCGTTGCGGGTCGAGGGGCTCGACGACATGCGCTGGGTGCTCATGGACTACGGCGACTGGGTCATGCACGTCTTCGGAGAGGACGCTCGACGGTTCTACGACCTCGAGCGCCTCTGGGCCGACGTCCCCCGCCTGGAGTGGACGGGCGGCTGACGGGCCCGTGGGGGACCTGGCGACCGACACCGCCGTCGAGCCGACTGGAGAGGGCCTCTTTCGGGCGACGGTGAGCGCGGACTGGGAGATCTGGGGTCCGATGGGCGGCTACGTGGCGGCCATCGCCCTGCGTGCTGCCGGGGCAGCCAGCCCGCACCCCCACCCCGCTGCCTTCTCGTGTCACTACCTGGGTGTGGCCCGCTTCGAGCCGGTGGATGTTCGCGTCGAGACCCGTCGCAGCGGGCGGGCCGCGACCTCCCAGCGAGTGGAGATCAGCCAGGACGGGCGGGCGATCCTCGACGCCATGGTGTGGAGCGTCGGCGACGGCGAGGGGCTGGAGCACGACGAGACGGTGGCGCCGGAGGTGGGTGGCCCCGAGGAGGTGCCGTCGATCCAGGAGCTGCTGCCCGAGGATGCCGTGCCGCCGTTCCCGTTCTGGAACAACCTCGACGCCAAGCCCGTCGACTTCGAGCTGGAGTGGCCACCCGACGGTCCTCGACCGGCGCGGTGGCGCGAGTGGCTGCGGTTCGTGCCGACGGCGACCTACGACGACCCGTGGGTCGACGCCGCCCGGGTGGTGATCCTGGTGGATCTGCCGAGCTGGCCCTCGGCCCACCGGCCCCACGCCTGGAAGCAACCGCGGTTCACCGCGCCGACGCTCGACCTCAACGTGGTCTTCCACCGGCCCACGATCGCGGAGCCATGGCTCCTGTGCGACGGTGAGGCACCGGTGTCGACCGGTGGCCTGTTCGGATGGACGGCGCGGGTCTGGTCGCCCAGCGGCCGGCTTCACGCCTCCGGCGGCGGCCAGTGCATCTACCGCCGCCTCCCGGCCCCTTCGACCTGACGTGACGACGGCAGGCCTCGGTCGCACCAGTAGCCTCCTCGCCGTGCGTCACCGCCTCTGGATCCTCGGCGTGTCGCTGGTGCTCGTCATCGTGGCGGCGGGCGTCTTCGTCGCGCTGCGCTCCGACGACCCCGATGGGGATCGCCAGGAGGTCACGGCCTCGCCGACGACCGAGCCCCGTCGGTCGACGACCACAGCGCCCAGGACCACCACGACCAGTAGAACGACCGCCAGCAGCACGACCACCGCAACGACGACCACGCTGCCCCCACCACCGCCACCGCCCCAGAGCTCGTCGCCGCCGCCGCCGCAGAGTTCATCGCCGCCGCCGCCGCCGCAGAGCTCGCCGCCGCCGCCGCCGCCGAGCTCGTCGGCGCCGTCGTTCACGGTCGCAGACCCGGTGGTCGGGGCGGTCGAACTGTTCGACGCTCCCGGCGTGCCTGCGGCCGACGGGAAGGTCCTCGCCAACCCCACCGCCGAGCGCCTCCCGGTCGTGTTCCTGGTGCACGAGCAGCAGGGCGAGTGGCTCGAGGTGAGCGTCTCGGCCCGGCCCAACGGGCGGCGCGACTGGGTGCGGGCCTCCGACGTCGTCCTGCGCACGGTTCCCAACCACATCCTCGTCGAGGTGGGGGCGCGCCGGGCCACCGTGTTCCACGGCAACGAGGTCCTCCTCCAAGCCACGGTCGCCGTCGGCACCGGAGCCACGCCGACCCCGATCGGGGACTTCTTCGTCGACGGGGTGGTCCAGACCGGCAACCCGGGCGGTTCCTACGGGCCCAACCAGATCAGCGTGAGCGCCTTCTCCGAGGTGCTCGACACCTTCGCCGGCGGGAACGCCCAGATCGCCCTGCACGGCACCAACCGCCCCGAGCTGCTGGGCCAGGCCGTGAGCAACGGGTGCGTGCGCATGAGCAACGACGACGTCGTCGCCATGGTCGGGCTGGCGCCGTCGGGAACGCCGGTGAAGGTGGTGCCTTGACCCGAGTCCCCATCCCGTGGGGGCGACTGTTGAGGGTGATCGGGAAGGCGTCGGTCGGCCTGGGCGCGCTGGTGCTGCTCTTCGTGGGCTACCAGCTGTGGGGGACGGGGCTCCGGACGGCCCAGGCGCAGTCGCAGCTCGACCAGGAGTTCGAGGAGCTTCGCGACCGACAGGAGCGCGTGCTCGACGAGGCGCCCACCACCACCGTCTCTCCGGTCGCCCCGACCGCCTCGGAACCAGTAACGACCCTCCCTGCGGCGCCTCCCCTTCCGCCGCCCGCAGAAGGTGACGCCGTCGGCCTCATCGACATCCCCGCCATCGGCATCGACGACCTCAGCGTCGTGGAGGGGACGACCGTCGACGAGCTGGCGCGAGGACCGGGGCACTTCCCGACGACCCCCCTGCCGGGCCAGACCGGCAACGCAGCCATTGCGGGGCACCGCACCACCCACGGCGCCCCGTTCTTCAACCTCGATCAGCTCGAGCCGGGCGACGCGATCGTGGTCCAGACCCTGCAGGGAGAGTCGCGCTACGAGGTGGTGGGGCAGGAGGTCGTGGCCCCGACCGAGGTGGGAGTCGTCGGAGACCAGGGCGACGACCGCCTCACCCTCACCACCTGCGAGCCCAAGTACTCTGCGGCCCAGCGGCGGGTGGTCGTGGCCCGCCTCGTCACCGAGCCCTTCGTTCCCTGGCCGGCTGCCCCCGACTCCGCCCCGACCGATGGCGCCGCCCTCGACGACGGACCGCCGCCGTCGACCGTCGGTCCGGCCCTCCCGGGAGAGGCGGCGGCCGACCCACCCGCCCCCGAGGGGGCAGGGCAGGACGGCGGCGCGCCGCCGGCCGCCCCGGACCGGCTCGACGGCGGGGGCGGTGACAGCACCCTCGCGGTGGCCTGGGGGTTGGCCTGCGCGGCGGTGGCCGCCGCGGGGTGGGCCGTGTCCCGGTTTGGCCGGCGACGGGGCTGGCGGCCTGTCCGCGTGCTGCCCTACGTCGTGGGCCCGCCGATCTTCCTCGTACCGCTCTTCTTCTTCTTCGAGAGTGCCGCTCGGCTCCTGCCCGCCAGCTTCTGACCGCGCACGGTGAGGGCAGCTTCACCCGAAGAGGTCCTTCCTTACGGCCGCAGGATCCTCTATGGTCACCGGTCGACATAGGAGAAACGGGCG
>Ga0136617_10002404_pt1 | contig 16679 bp, 12 predicted proteins | sample AntDrymUQ3222106_2_FD_129672 | JGI IMG/M metagenome (GOLD analysis project Ga0136617, IMG submission 129672) | Polar desert sand microbial communities from Dry Valleys, Antarctica - metaG UQ322 (21.06) | ecosystem: Environmental > Terrestrial > Soil > Desert | place: Antarctica: Dry Valley...
CCAGCGGCTCCCCGGCGACCGCCCGGACACCGACTCCGACAGCGACGCCGACACCGACACCGGCACCGACCCCGACACCGACACCGACACCGACACCGACACCGACACCGACACCGACACCGACACCGACGCCAACACCGACTGACAAGGCTGCGTCAGCAGTGTGGACCGCTCCGACCGGCGCCAAGGTCGGCACGCCGGTCACGCTCGACGGCACGCGCTCCACGGGTGACGGCGCGCTGACCTGCACCTGGTCGTTCGAGGATCAGGCCGGGACCACGGTCTGGGAGACCGCGACGGGCTGCAAGCTCGTCAAGACCTTCCAGCTCGTGGGCGCGAAGTACGTCCGGCTCACCGTCCGTGACGCCGACGGCGACACCAACGCGAGCCTGAAGTCGTTCAGCGCCGCGGCCGCGGACACGCTCGCCACGGCCGTGTGGACGGCGCCGACCGGCGCCAAGGTCGGCACGCCGGTCACGCTCGACGGCACGCGGTCGACGGGCGACGGCCCGGTGACCTGCACCTGGTCCTTCGAGAACCAGGCCGGCACCACGATCTGGGAGACCGCGACGGGCTGCAAGCTCGTCAAGACCTTCCAGATCGCGGACGCGAAGTACGTCCGGCTCACCGTCCGTGACGCCGACGGCGACACCAACGCGAGCCTGAAGTCCTTCAGCGTGACGCGCTGAAGCCGACCGTCACGAGCTCACCGACCGCAAGGTCGGTGAGCCTCGCGGCGGGCGACGGTGCCGGAGCAGACCCGACACCACGATGATGGCCACGCACCACAGGAGGAACAGCAGGCCGGCGCCGAGCACCGCAAGCACCCGGCTCGAGCTCTTGACGACAGGGACGACCGTGACCGCCCCCGCCCGCTCGACGCTGATCTCGGCTTGACCCTGATCCTGTCGTGCCACCACGGACTCGAGCGTCGTCCTCGCCGCGGTGACGAGCTTCGCGGCGGCGGCCACATCCGGTGCGGTCACCTCCAGCGTCGCGAACGGGGCGTTCGTATCCCCCTCAATGCGCAGGACGTAGGGCTCTCGAACCTCCCGTGCGGCCTCGCTGGCCCGTACGGCGAGCGCGACCGGCACCGTGGGCGCTGCCAGCGCCGCGGGCCCTAGGACGGCGAGCTCATCGCGGTCGAGACCTGCCGCGCGAGCGGTCGCCGCGCGGGCTGCCTCGGTCGTCATGAGGTCCGCCAGCAGCGAAGCTCGCGCCGGAAGCGTCACGGCGACCTCCGACTCGAGGTTCGCCGAAGGCGAATTGGGGGCGTCGATCAGGACGCGCGCCGAGGCAGAGCCAGAGGTCTGTTCGCGCGCGGAGTACAGGAGGTACGCGCCCACGCAGACAGCCAGCACCGCACCGATCGCCACCAGCAGGCGCCGGCGGAGCAGGACCTTGAGAAGCTGCACGACCTCCACGTCACAGCCCCCTGCGGGCTCTGCGCAGGCGTGCGCCATGGCTATGCAGCCGGTGGGCCGCGCCCGTCACCAGGAACGGAGGGAACCACGCTGACCGGCCTGCGCCGAGCCGGCGCCGGACGTCCAGTCCGCGCCATTCCCGCAGCCGGCGCGCGTCCGGGCAGACCTCGAGCGCGAACGCCATCCCGTCTCCGGGGGCCAGCGCGTCGCGCCCGTCCGACAGCCCGCGATCCACGGTGCGGCTCGCCCGCCACAGCGCCTGGCGGGCCAGCGCCCGTCCGGCGAGCGATCGCAGGTCGTCGGCGTGCTCCAGCCGGGCGCCGGACGTCTCGAAGAACGCTTCGAACGCTTTGCTGCGCTCGCGGAGGTCGTCGAGCGGCCCGCTCTGGTTGCTGCGGAGCATGCTGCCGGGGTCGACGCGATACACGGCCTGCGCGGCGCCGCGCAGATAGGCCACGTCGGCGATGGCAGCGATCCGCAGCCACATGTTGAGGTCACTGGCGTGAGCGCACCGCGCGTCGTAGTCCCCGGCCGCGCGCTGGACCGAGTTGCGCACGACGACCTCGGGCGAGGAGATCGGGTTGTAGCCGCTGCGGCAGCGCATCCGGATCCAGTCCTCGCCCGCGTGGACGTCCGTCCCCCGCCAGCGCGAGGAGCCCGTCGGCAGGGGGCGGTCGGGGTATGCGAAGACGGTCGGGCCGTAGACCATGCCCACAGTGGGATGGCGCTCCATCGTCAGCGCCGCGCGATGCAGCGCGCCGGGGAGCAGGCGGTCGTCGGCGGACAGGAGCATCACGTGGTCGCCGTCCGCCCATCCGAGGCCCTCGTTGGCCGTGACGATCAAGCCCTGGTTGACGTCGTGGCGCCGGAACTCGACTCGCCGGTCGCGCTCTGCCAGCGCCCGTCCCACGCGCTCGGTGTCGTCCGGCGAGCGGTCGTCGATGACGAGTACGCGGACATCCACCCCCTCCTGGCCGAGCACGCTCTCGACGCATCCCTCCAGGAGATGGCCGTAGTTGTAGCTCGGCACGATCACGCTGACGATCCGCTGGGTCACACAGGTCAAACGCCCGGCCGCCGGCCGTTCTTCTGTGTGCAAGAACGCGCCGCCACCGGACGTTGACCAGTAAACCGCTGTCGTGGAGGAAGCCGTGCACCGAAGGATCAGCTCGTGAGCCGCCCCGGACCGCTTGATCGCGCGCGCCAGACCCGCCGTCTGTTGCGCAGCGAAGGCGGCGCGGCGGTGCTGGCCCGACTCGGCGACCGCGTCTCCAAGCGGCTCTCGCCGCCCGGGCAGGTCCGGCTCCCCATCTCGCGCGAGGACCTCGTGGCCGCGAGCGAGATCGCGGCCCGCGGCTGGACCCTGCCGCCGGCCCTGCCGTCGCGCCCGGGCGCGCCGCTGACGGTGGCATGGGTCTGTGTCCCACCCTCGCCGGGGTCCGGCGGCCACACGACGATGTTCCGTCTCGTCAGCGCGCTCGAGCGCGCCGGGCACACCTGCGTCATCTACCTCACCGACCGCCACGGGTGGTCGATCGACCAGCATCGGGCGACCGTGCGGTCGTGGTGGCCGGACGTCCGCGCCGAGGTGCGCGACGCCGCCGACGGGATCGAGGACGCCCATGCGATCTTCGCGACGGGCTGGTCGACCGCCTATCCGGTGCTCGCCTCCCCGTGCAGGGGCCTGCGGTTCTACCTCGTCCAGGACTTCGAGCCCTCGTTCTATCCGGCCGGGAGCGAGTCGCTGATGGCCGAGGCGACCTACCGCTTCGGCTTCCACGCCGTGACGGCCGGGGGCTGGCTCTCCGAGCTGCTCGCCCGCGACTACGGCGCACGGGCCGACCACTTCGAGTTCGGCTGCGACCTCGACCGGTATGCCCTGGACCGCAGCGTCCAGCGGACCGGCATCTGCTACTACGCCCGCTCCAGCAAGCCCCGCCGGGCCTACGAGCTGGGCATCGCGGCGCTCGAGCTCTTCGCCGAGCGCCATCCTGAGGTCGACATCCACTTCTATGGCGACGACGTCGCGGAGCCGTCGTTCCCGGTGGTCAACCACGGCACGCTGACGCCGGACGAGCTCAACGAGCTCTACAACCGCTGCGTCGCCGGGCTGGTGCTGTCGGCCACGAACGTGTCGCTCGTGCCCCACGAGATGCTGGCCGCCGGGTGCCTCCCGGTGGTCAACGACGCCGAGCACAACCGGATCGTCCTCGACAACTCCGAGGTGGTCTACTCCGGCGCGACTCCGTTCGAGCTGGCGGCCGCCCTCTCGGCACTCGTCGAGCGCGGGACCGCGGAGCGCACGGCAGCCGTCGAGGCCGCCGCGGCGAGCGTCCAGGGCCGGTCGTGGGATGAGGCCGGCGTGCAGGTCGAGCGGGTCGTGCGCGAAGCGGTCGAGGCCGCAAGCCGCCCCGCCGCGCTCGCCGCCTAGCTCCCTACTCGAAGCGACCCGTGACGTCACGACTGCGGTCGTATCTCCGCTCGAGCGGAAACGGCGGCAACCAGGACTCGCGACGGACGATCCAGCTCTCGTAGGTCGGCGTCAGCTGGTCAGGGGCATCCAGGGACCCCACGTTCACTTCGACCTCGTCTGCGCTGCGTGCGAAGACGGAGGAGCCGCAGCGGGGACAGAAAGACCGCCCGAAGTAGTCGCGGGTTTCGCCACTGATCGTCACCGCGTCCTGCGGGAACACCGCGGAGGCGTGAAACAGAGCTCCATGATGCTTGCGGCAGTCGAGACAGTGACAAAGGCCGACCCGGTACGGGCGTCCCGACGCCACGACTCGGACGTCGCCGCACAGGCAGCCGCCGGTGAAACGGTCCATGCTGCGTCTCCTCCAGGATCGAGCCGGGCGGGTCAGGTCGGGTCGGGCGACGACTCGCGTGCGTCTGCGAGCGCCCAGCCCCGGCGGACGCGGGCGATGAACACCGCGGCCGCGGCCGAGGCGGCGAAGACCAGCATGAAGGAGAGGGCCGCGACCGACAGGTTGGTGCCCGCGTTGACGACGGCGCCCTTCGCGCGCCCCAGCTGCTCGAGCTGGACCTGCTGGCTCGCGGGGATGTCCTGCCGGATCCCGAGGTCGCGCAGGTAGTCGCGCATGCCGTCGACCGCGCCGTTGGCGAGCGCCGCCGCGGCCGCGGCGGTGGGCGCCTGGGCGTCGATGATCACGACCGGCACGGTCGGGTTGGACTGGAGGCTGAGCCGGTACTCATCGACCGACTTCAGCAGGTCGCTCGTGCGCTTCTTGTTGCCGGTCGACGCGAGCGGCCGTGGCCAGTCCGGGGTGACCGGGCTGGCCACCTGGAGGACGCCGGCCGGGACACGGGCGCGGCGTGCGATGTACTCGCGGACCGGTGCGCTGGCCATGACGTTGCTGACGAGCAGCGCGCGATTCTTCGCCGCGGTGATGTCCGTGACGTCGACGTTGAGATCGAGCGTCGAGGACTTCGGCGTGTCGACCAGGGCGCGGGTGGACGCCACGGCCGTCTGGTGCGCGCGCGCTTCGAGGCGCGGGGGGATCACGCCGATCTTCGCGACGCTCAGCAGCGCGGCGACGAGACCGAGCGCCAGGCTGACGGCGAGTCCGATCCGGAGCCGCCACAGCTCGTGCAGATGCCTTCCGAGTTCCATAGTCACTTGATGCAACGCGCGAGCGGCGCCGGAACTTCCTCGCGTCGGTCGCTATGAGCCCGCCGAGCGCGCCGTGATGCCGACGTCGGCGCCGTCCGAAGCGGCCGCCTTTCCAGGGGAGCCGCTCGCGAGCCGGAACCCGTCCCAGGTGTCGGCCTGCAAACTGCCCGCGAAGCGGGGCCTGACGCGGTCGCGCGCCAGCAGGTTGTCGCTCTTCTCCGCGAGGCCGGCGCCGCCCGTGACCGAAACCTCGCTGAGCACGTTGTCGCGGACGACGGTCCCGCGCCCGCGCGCGCCGTCGGTCTTCGCGCCCAGGGAGACGATGCCGCAGCGCAGATCGAACGCGCACGCACCGGCCGGCAGCGTGTTGTGACGGATGACCGAGCCGTCGTCCGAGCCGATGGAGATCGCGAACGGGTAGGACCCCGGGTCGATCAGGTTGTTCTCGATGATCTCGTGGTCGGCACCGTCGGGCGCGACGATGCCGGTCGCGCTGTCGCGGATCCAGTTCCCCCGGATCACCGTGCCGCGCGAGCCGTACAGCTGGATGGCGTCGGTGTGCACGCCGCCGGAGGCCTGGATGCCGACGAAGTCGTTGCGGAGGATCCGCACGCCGTTGCCCCCGGTCTGGATGCCGTCGGCGTTGCCGCCGGGCCCGAAGACCGACCGCCTGATCGTGATGCCGGCCGGCCCGCCGGCCCTGCCGGTGACATGCACCCGGCCTTCGAAGCAGCCGTCGCAGACGTCGATGTTGCGATGCCGGTTGCCCTCGAGCACGATCCCCGCGTCGACCATCCGCCCCGCCCGGATGAGCGCAGGGCCCGTGAAGCGGCTGTTCGCCACCTCGACGCGGCGCGAGCGACCGGCGATCTCCACGCTGCGCAGGACCATCCCCTCGACGCGCACGTTGACCGCCCGCCTGAAGCGCAGCGCCATGTTCACCGTCCCGCGCTCGCGCGGCCTGAGCGTGACCCGGGAGCACTTCCGGCCACCGCTGAACGTTCGGTAGCGACCGGGCGCGAGCTCGATCGTGTCCCCTCCCTTGGCCGCCCTGAACACCTTGCCCAGCGTCGCCGGGGTGGCCGGAGTCGCGGGCACCACGGGCCGGGAGGAGGCCGGGCGCGGGATGACGCGCGGCCCGTCGTCACGGGCGAGCGCGAGCACGAGCCAGCACGCCGCCGCGGCGACGACAACCGCACCCAGCACCGCGGCGCTCCTCTTTTGCGTCTCTCGTCTCATCGTGTCTCAGACGATCAACGCGCGCCGAGGGCCGGATTTGCACGGAAGCCGCCTGCCGGTGCGCCCGTTTCTTGGTCGAGATGGATGCCGATGACGTCCGCACCAACGAGGATCTGACCGAGGCGACCGCCACCGGGTTGCGCTGGGTCGCCTATGCGCGCCTCGGCGTCGAGGTGCTGCTGCTCGCGTCGATGGTGGTGCTCGCGCGGCTCATGCCGCCCGCCGCCTTCGGCATCTTCGCCGTCGTGATGATCGTCCACGAGCTCGCGCTCATCATGCCGATGGAGGGGGTCGGCAGCGCCCTGGTGCAGCGAAGGAGCATCGGACGCGAGCATCTGAGCGCCGGGCTGGCACTCAGTCTCGGGGTCGCGCTGGTGCTGGCCGCCCTGATCGTCGCCCTCGCCGCGGTCCTGATCCGGCCGGTCTTCGGCGCCGAGACCGCACGGCTCGCGATGCTGGCGAGCGTGTGCTTCCCGCTCGGCGCGCTCTACGCCGTGCCCACGGCGGTGTTGCGGCGGCGGCTCGACTTTGCCCGGATGAGCCTCATCGAGTTCGTGTCGACCCTCACCCGCACCACGGTGACGGTCGCGCTCGCCTTCGGCGGGCTCGACGCGTCCGCGCTCGTCATCGGCCACATCGCGAGCATGGTCGTCAGCGTCTGCCTCGCCGGATACTTCGCCGGCGGGATCCCGCTGCCGCGCTGGAACCGCCGGGCAGTGAGCGATCTGCTCCCCTACGGCGGACCGGCCGCGCTCGCCTGCGTCGCCTGGACGGGCTTTCGCAACGGCGACTACGCGATCGTGGGCGCGCAGCTCGGGTCCGCCCAGGCCGGCCTGTACTGGCGCGGCTATCAGCTCGCGGTGGAGTACTCGCGCAAGATCAGCATCGTCACGACGCAGATGGCCTTCCCGGTCCTCTCGCGCACCGCCGGGCGCGCGGAGATGCTGGTGATGTGGCGGCGGATGGTGCAGCTGCTCACCGTCATCCTCTTCCCGCTGCTGGTGCTGCTCGTGCTGCTCGCGCCCACGGTCGTGCCGTGGCTGTTCGGGCCGGCGTGGGAGCCGGCCGTGCTGCCGGCGCAGATCCTCGCCGCGGGCGGCGCCGCGATGCTGGTGATCGACGCGGTCGGCTCCGCGCTGATGGCCGCCGGCCGCACCAAGGCGATGCTGGCCTATGGCGTTGGGCACTTCGTCGTCTACGCGGGCGCCGTGGTCATCGTGGCGCCGATGGGCCTGCCCGCCGTGGCGATCGCCGCCGGCGTCGTGCACTTCCTCTTCATGCTCATCGCCTACCAGATCCTCCTCGGCGGCCGCGGCAGCGCGGTCCGCTTCCTGTGGCTCGACGTGCGCGCCGCGGCGGTCTCCTGCGGGGCGCTGGCCGCGGTCGGCGGGCTGGTGGAGTGGGGGCTGCGCGGCGCCGGCGCGCCCGCGCTCGCCCACATGGTGCTCGTGGGCGGCGCCGGCGGCGGTGCGTATCTGGTCGCCCTGCGCGTGTGCTTCCCCGTCGCCTTCAGCGACCTCGCCTCGGCGCTGCGCCGGGTGATCCCCAGCCGCGGTCTGCGGCTCGCCGGGCGGCTCGTCCCCCGAGTGGGCGTGTAGCGGCGCGGCTCAGGTGCGGGCTGCGGCGCGCGCCTGGCGGACCGCTCGGGCCAGCGTCCGGCGCGCGAGCTCGCCCGTCCGTGCCGCGCTGCGCGCGGGCCCGTGCGCGAAGCGCTCGGCCGGACCGGAGAACGCCGTCGACTCGAGCGCGCCCGCGCGCAGCGCGGCGAGCACGGTCTCGACGTCCGCCGGACCCTCGCCGGAGCCGCTGAGCGCGAGCGGGAAGAACTGCCGCGCCGTGTGGAAGTCAAGCCCGACGAAGGGCGGTAGCTCGTAGCGGCGGGAGAGCTCGAGCGCGACCGCGCTCGGCGCCCACCCGTCGTACTTGCGGTTCCAGACCTCGACGCCGTCGAGGAGCGCCATGGCCTCCGGTGCGAGCGCGCGCCAGGCGTCGCGGCGCGCGGGATGGGCGAGGACCGCGACGCCTCCGGCCGCGCGCGCGTCGGCCAGCAGATCGGCCGTCGGCCGGCCGCGGCCGAGGAACGGCTCGGCGCCCCAGACCGGGACGTGGACGCGGTTCTCCGCGTCGGAGTACTCGATCCCCGGCACGAGCACCGCGCCGTGGCCGCTCGCCGCGGCGCAGGCCTCGCGGTACGCCGCCCAGTGGCCGGCGTCGAACGAGCGATCGTGCTCGGCGAGCAGCACGGCAGCGTAGCCCCGGCGCGCGAAGGCGCGCGCGAGCTCCTCGAGCGCCCAGCGCCCGTCGTAGGACCACGTGGAGTGCACGTGCGGCGCGATGCGCAGCGCGGTCACGTCACGCCGCCCGCCGGCGCGAGACCGCGCCGAGCACGGTCTGCACGGTGTCGTCGACGAAGACCCCCGGATGGCGGGCGGACCAGTTGTACCAGCGCTCGCCGCGCCGGATGCGCGCCACCTCGCGCACCGTCCCCCACTTCGAGGGCCAGTCCTCGAGGGCGGCGGAGCGCGGGCCGCGCAGGACGCTGACGGTGTGGACGATCTCGCGGCCGAGGTGGCGGCAGACGACCTCGCCCTCACCCGTCGAGGCCACTGTTGCGGGGGCCTCGCCCAGGCCGAGCGCCTCCAGCACCGCCCACGCGGGGTACTCCAGGCCGAGGCGCCGGGCCAGCGCGAGGCTGCCCCAGGTGCGCCCGTTGAGCTCCATGAACCACGGTTGGCCGTGCCGATCGCGCAGGAACTCGAGCATGAACAGGCCACGCCAGCCGGCCAGCGCCATCATCCTCGCGCCGGCCTCGACGAGCGCAGGGTCGGGCACGGCGGAGGCGCAGGCGCTCGATCCCGAGCCCTGCGGGTTGACCATGCGCAGGCGGCGGTGCGCGCTCCAGTGCCGCGCCTCCCCTCCGGTGGTGAGGGCGAAGAGCCCCTCCCCCGTCCCCGGCAGCCACGGCTGGGCCAGCAGCGGGCCGCTCGCGCGCCAGCTCGCCGCGGCAGCGCGGAGCTCTTCGGGGCCGGCGCAGGCGCGCGCCGTGCCGCGGGCCAGCCGGCCGTCCTCCTCGGCGAGCGCCAGCGCGGGCTTGAGGACGACCGGGTACGCGTCGATCTCCAGCGCCTCCTGAGCGGTCGCCAGCACCCGGGTGGGTGGCACCGGCAGCCCGGCGCGCGCAGCGAGCTCGAGCTGGCGGCGCTTGTCGAGGGCGATCTCGGCCTGAGTGCCCGTCGGCCCGACCACGGGCAGCCCGAGCCCGGCGGAGGCCCGATCGCAGACCCAGACGGCCGCGTCGTCGAGCGGCATCAGCGCGACCGCGCCCTGCGTGCGTGCGATCGCCTGCAGCTCGCCGACCGTCGCCGCGGCGTCGTGCTCGGGCGCGGTCACCTCGTGGAGGGTGAGCCGCGGGTGGCGGCGGAGCGCCGGCCGAGCGCCGCGGCGCGTGAAGGCGATGACCGGAAGGCCGGCCGCGAGCAGGCTCTCAGCCGTCTCCGGGCCCGCCAGCGCCTCGGCGAAGCCGATCAGCACCGGCCCTGGCGTCATGGCCATGGCTGCACGAGTTCGGGCACATCCTTACAACGCTCGGGGGCGGCGCGGGCTTGCGCGCGCCCCTAGTTGGGCAGGCGGCAGATCCAGCCTGCGCCGCCGCCGCTGCCCGTCGTCTTGACGAGGTGCTGGGCGAACTTGTCGCGCCCGCCGCGCGGGCGCTTCGCCCTCGTACGCAGGCCCGCCCGCAGGCGGCGCGCCGCCGGACTGTCGGTGGCGGCGGCCGCCGCGCTGTCGGCGAAGGTGACAGGCGACGCCGGCCGCGCGGTCCGTGGTGCCGAGCTCGGGGCCGCAGTCCGCGCCGCCGACCGGGCGCCCGCGCCGGCGCCGGCGCCCTTGAACACCACGGTCGCCATCTGCCACGTCACGTTCGCTCCCGTGCGCACGCTCGCGCTCGGCGTCTCGCCCGCGTCCACCACCCGGTCCTCCACGACCATCTGGGAGATGTCGTTCGGCGACACGTTGACGCGCTCGGTGTAGCCGGAACCCGCGGTCAGCGCGACGCCGAAGCCCGAGTCAACGTAGAAGCCGAGGGCGAGGCCGTCCGCCTCCGTCGTCGCGGCCGTCGGCCCCGACTGGACCGTCGTCGCGCTGCCACCGGCCGTGCCGGTCGCCGTGGCGAGCTGGTCGACGACCGCCGCGCCCGCGGCGGTGGACAGCCCCGAGTACTCGACCACCGAGACGCCCATATGCGCCGTCGAGGTCGGCTTGACCGTCACCACCGGACGCGTCCCACCGCCTGCGCTCACCGGCGCCGACCACGCGCTCAGCTCCGTCCCGTCGGGACCCTTGAAGCCCACCAGCCGCGTGTAGGCGTTGCCGGCCGAGTCGGTCACGCTCGCAGCCGTCGGCCCCGCCCAGTTCCACGCCTCGGTCAGCACCACCAGCCGGTTGCCCGCCGTCACGTTCGACGGCGGCGTCACCGAGATGCCGTTGACGGTGCCGACGGACAGCCGCTGCGCCGACGCGCGCTGCACGAAGCGCGGCCGCACCTCCGCGCTGGGGGTCACGGGCTGCGACGCCGCTGAGGCGGCGCTCGTGCCGAGCGCGTTGGTGGCGGAGACCTTGAAGGTGTAGGCGGTCTCGTTGGTCAGGCCGGTGACCGTGGTGCTCGTCGCCGGGGGCGAGCCGGACACCGTCTTGGGAGTCTGCGCCGCCCCGTTGATGTACGGCGTCACCTTGTAGCTCGTGATCGGGCTGCCGCCGCTGGGAGGCGCCGTCCACGTGACCGTCGCGCCGGCGTCGCCCGACGTGGCCGAGACGGCCGTCGGGGGCGACGGGGCCGTCAGGGCCGGCGTGACGTCGACGAACGACGCGACGGACGGCACGCCGTTCTCATCGACGATGAAGATCATGTAGGAGGCGGGCGGCGCGAGCGCAGCCGAGGCCGGCATATCGACCTGCAGGCCGCCCGCGCCGGCGGTGAAGTTCAGCGGGACGAAATGCTGGCTCATGTCGATCTGATGGGTGTCGGCGGCGAGCGAGACCAGGTTCACGGACCGGATCGAGGCCGCGTTCGGCGTCGAGATCGGGATCGTCGTGCCGTAGGACGCGACGTCCGGCGCCGCGGTGATCGTCGGGCGCGGCCCGCGGTCGAGGTAGGGCGGCGAGTAGATCTGCGCGGTCTTCCGCCCGGCCTCGTTCGCCGACTTGACGTGCCCGCCGCCGGCGAACAGCACGCGGCCGTCGGGCATGAGCACGGACGTCGAGTGGTAGTTGCGGGCGGCCCCGGCGGGCGCCACGGTCGTCCAGTCGCCGGTCGCCGGGTCCCAGATCTCAGCGTCCAGGACGCCGCTGGTGACGTTGCCCGCGTCGCTCTGGGGCTGCCCGCCCAGCGCGAGCACCTTGCCGTCGGCCAGCATCGTCAGCTTGTGGTAGACGCGCCGGTTCGCCATCGGCGCGGTCGGGCGCCAGTCCGGCGTCGCGTCCGTGAGGTCGATGATCGAGGCGTCGGTGCGAGCCGGGCCGATGCTCGTGAGATGCGCGGCGCCGCCGGAGTAGAGGACCTTGCCCGGCCGGTACATGACCGACGAGCCGTTCTCGATATCGCTCTTGCCCCCGACCGGCGTCCAGGTCTCGTTCGCCACGTCGAGCAGGAACGAGAGGTCCTCCTCGGTGCCGATCGTGAACACCTTGCCGCTGGGCGCCAGGTAGGTGAAGGGGTACTCCTCCTCGTGCACCTCCGGAGTCGAGACGCCCTCGAGCAGCGTCCACTCGTTCGTGACGGGGTCATAGACCTCGGGGGTGTCGGCCCAGGTCGAGGCGTCGGTCGTGTTGCCGCTGATCACGACGGAGCGGCCGTCGGCGAGCTCGGTCAGCCCGGGGTACCAGCGGGGGTAGTTCATGTCCGCCACGCGCGACCACGTCGAGGAGACCGGGTCGAAGATGTTCGTGTCGACGATCCCCAGCTCACCCGTTGTCGACTTCCCGTGCCCTCCGGCGACGAGGACGCGCCCGTCGGGCATCTGCACCACACCGGCGCAGAAGATGCTGCTGAACGGGGTGAAGGACGCGAACGACTGGTTGCTCGAGTCCCACAGCGACGTCGGCTGCGGCGCCGTCCAGCCGTCCCACATCAGGTACTTGCCGTTCTTGAGCTGCACCGTGTGCACGGCGACGAGCGGCCAGTCCAAGACCTCCGACCACTCGCCGTCGGGCGAGGGGGCGGGCGTGACGGCATTGGACGCCGCGGACGCGGGGCCCGTGCCCTCGGCGTTGGTCGCGGTGACCCTGAACGTGTAGCTCGTGCCGTTCGTCAGGCCGGTCACGGTGGTCGAGGTGGCCGGCGGCGAGCCGGTCACGGTCTTGGGCGTCTGCGCCGTCGCACCGGCGTACGGCGTGACCGTGTAGCTCGTGATGCCGCCACCGGCCGGCGCCGTCCAGTCGACGCGCGCGCTCGCGTCGCCGGCGGTCGCCGACACCCCGGTCGGCGCCGCGGGCGGCTGCGGAGCGGACGGCGTGACCGCGTTCGAGGCCGGGGAGGCCGGGCCGGTGCCGACCCCGTTCGTGGCCGTCACCTTGAACGTGTAGGCGGTGCCGTTGGTGAGACCCGTCACGGTGGTCTGGGTCGCGGGCGGCGATCCGGAGACGGACTTCGCCGTCTGAGCGACGCCGCCCGCATAAGGGGTCACCGTGTAGCTCGTGATCGGGCTGCCGCCGTCCGACGGCGCGGCCCAGCTGACGTCGGCGCGGCCGTTGCCGGCACTCGCCGTCACGCCCGCGGGCGCGCCCGGCGCCTGCGGCGCGCCGCTCGCGGCGGCCTTGAGCACGAGCGTGGCCATCAGCCAGGTGGTGCTGGAACCGGTGCGCACGGTCGCGTTGGGCGTGGCGCCCGCAGCGACCAGCCGGTCCTCGACCAGCCGCGCCGAGATGTCGTTCGGGGAGTTGTTGACGCGCTCCCGGTACGCCGCGTCGGCGGTCAGCGCGCGGTTGAAGCCGGAGTCGACGTAGAGGCCGAGCGCAAGCCCGTCCTGGGACACGGGCGCCGTCGCCCCCGAGGCGACCGTCGCCGCCGCGCTGCCGGTGGCGCCGCTCGTCCGCGCGAGTTGGTCGACCGCGGACGCCCCGCTCGCGGCCGAGAGGCCGCTGTACTCGACCACGGACACGCCCATGTGGGCGGTCGAGGTCGGCCGCACCGTGATCGACGGGCGCGTGCCGCCGCCGGCCGTCACCACGGCCGACCACACGCTCATCTCGGTGCCGTCGGCGGCCTTGTGGCTCGAGTGCCGCGTGTAGGTGTTGCCGGCCGAGTCCGTCACCGTGCTCGCGGTCGGCCCCACCCAGTTCCACATCTCCGTCAGGACGACGAGCCGGTTGCCCGCCGTGATGGGCGACGACGGCGTGACCGAGAGGCCGGCCAGGCCGACCGACAGCTGCTCGGCCCCGACCCGCTGCACGTACTGCGGGCCCTGGGGCGCGGAGGGGGTGACCGGATCGGAGGGCGCCGACGCGGGCCCGGTGCCGACGTCGTTGGTCGCCTTGACCCTGAAGGTGTATTCGGTCCCGTTGGTGAGGCCGGTCACGGTCGTGCTCGCCGCGGGCGGCGATCCGGTGACCGTCTTGGGCGCCTGCGCGGTCGACCCGGCGTACGGGGTGATCGTGTAGCTCGTGAGCGGGCTCCCGCCGTCCGCCGGCGCCGTCCACGACACCGATGCGGTCGTGTCGCCGGCGACGGCCGCGACCGCGGTCGGCGCGGCCGGGGGCTCGGGGGCGCCGGGTGTCACGGCGCTCGAGGCCGCCGACGCGGGGCCCGTGCCGACCGCGTTCGTCGCGGTCACCTTGAAGGTGTACGCCGTCCCGTTGGTGAGCCCCGTGACGGTCGTGCTCGTGGCCGGCGGCGAGCCGGACACTGTCTTGGGGGTCTGCGCCGCCCCGTTGATGTACGGGGTCACGGTGTGGCTCGTGAGCGGGCTGCCGCCGTCGGCGGGCGCGGTCCAGCTCACCGCGGCGCTGCCGTCGCCGGCGACGGCAGAGACGCCGGTCGGCGCCGCGGGCGCCTGCGGTGCTCCGCTTGCGTCGGCCTTGAAGACCACCGTTGCCATCAGCCAGGTCGTCCGCGCGCCGGTGCGCACCGATGCGCTCGGGATGGCGCCCGCGCCGACGACGCGGTCTTCCACGACCACCTGTGCGATGTCGTTCGGCGACACGTTGACGCGCTCCGTGTAGCCCGTGCCGGAGCTGACCGGCACACCGAAGCCCGAGTCCACGTAGAAGCCGACGGCGAGGCCGTCCGCCCCCGTCGTGGCGCCGGTCGGCCCCGACTCGACCGTCGCGGCGCTCGTGCCCGTCGTCCCGCTCCCGGTCGCGAGCTTGTCGACGACCGCCGCGCCCGCGGCGGAGCTGAGCCCCGCGTACTCCACCACCGAGACGCCCATGTGCGCCGTCGACGTCGGCTTGACCGTCACCACCGGACGCGTCCCACCGCCTGCGCCCACCGGCGCCGACCACACGCTCATCTCGGTCTTGTCCGACGCCTTGAACGTCAGCAGCCGCGTGTAGGTGTTGCCCGCGGTATCGGTCACGCTCGCCGCCGTCGGACCCCCCCAGTTCCAGGCCTCCGTGACCACGACGAGCCGGTTGCCCGCCGTCACGTTCGACGCCGGCGTCACCGACAGGCCGGTGGCCGCGGTCACGGACAGCTGCTGGGCCGACGCGCGCTGCACGAAGGACGCCGGATCCGCGCCGGCCGCGCCGGCGCTCAGCCCCGCCAGGCCCAGGACGACGGCACAGAGAGCTCCGAGGGCAAGCTGCCTACGCCGGCTCGTGCTCATGTTGTTGTCCTTCCTCAGTGCGCTTCGTGCAGGGATACCGTCCGTTGCCTAGTTAACGGTCCATTCACGAATGGATTTGTGACCTCCACCAAAGTTCGTCCTTCGCGGCCGCGGGCGTCAGCGCCAGCGCTTGACGACGCGCTTGATCGCACGCTGGGCGGCCGCCGCGGGGGTGGGCGCCACGGCCAGCGTCCCGGGCGCGTCTCGCACGGTGACGGAGATCCGGGGCTGCAGCCACGCGCCGTCGCGGGCAGGGCCGCCGTCGCTCGTGAAGACGCTCTCGTAGCCCGAGTCTCGCCGCAACCGCGTGAGGACATGGCGGTCATAGGCCCCGAAGGGCACCGCCGCGCAGGTCACGGCGCGTCCGGCCGCGGCCTCCAGGACGCGACGCGACTCGCACAGCTCCGCGGTCAGCCCGGGGTCGTCGAGCTCGCGCCAGTTGCGATGGTGCAGGCCGTGGGAGCCGATCGTCATCCCGGCGTCCACGAGCGCGGCGACGTCGTGCTCGCCGAGGTGCTCGGGGTGCCCGAGCCGGCCCGCCAGGACGAAGAAGGTGGCCGACAGCCCGCGCTCGGCCAGCGCCGGCAGCGCGACCTCGACATCCGACCGGAAGCTGTCGTCGAAGGAGAGCCGTACGTCGTCGCGACCGGCAATGGCGTCGAGCACGGCACGGAAGCGCGCCTCACTGAGCCACACCGTCGCCTCGCCGGGAGCGAGCTCGCGGGGTGGATCGCCGACGCCGTGGAAGTTCAGGTTGTGCACGCGGGCACCCATCACGCGCCCCTGGCGAGCACGGCGCGCAATGCGGCCGCATGGCCGCGCGCCCGGCCCGGACGCCGCAGACCGGCAAGGACGTGGGTGACCGCGTCGACCGCAAGTCCGATGCGCTGCATCGCGGCGGACAGCGGCGCCCCGTGTTTGCGGGCGTAGCGGATCCGGCTGCGGGCGAGCACCGCCAGCAGGCTGCTGCGGGGCGCCGAATGACCCCCGACGTGATGCACGACCGCACCGGGCTCGTAGCGGATGCGCCAGCCGGCCGCGCGCAGTCGCGCGCACAGGTCCATGTCCTCGCAGTAGAGGAAGAAGCCCTCGTCGAAGCCGCCGATGCGGTCGACCGCCTCACGCCGCGCCAGCATGCATGCCCCGGAGATCCACTCGGGATAGTCGACGCGGTCATAGGCCTCCGGCGCCCGGTCGATCTCGTTGGCCCAGGCGGCGCGCGGCAGCAGGCGATGGACGAACAGGGCCTGCGCCCAGGTCGAGCCCGCGCGCTGGTAGCGCCGGAGGCTCGGGATCAGCTCCCCTTCGTCGTCGAGCAGCCGCGGGCCGACCAGCCCGACATCGGGCTCGGCGTCCAGCACCGCGACGAGCCGGTCGAGGTCGTGCTGAGCGATCCTCGCGTCAGGGTTGACGAAGAGGACGAGCGGCGCCTCGCCCGCGGCCGCGCCGAGGTTGCAGCCGGAGCCGAATCCCAGGTTCTCGCCCGCCTGCAGCGCCTGGACGCGCAGGCCGGCGATCGCCTCGAGTGAGCCGTCGGGTGACGCGTTGTCGACGACGATGACGCCG
>Ga0136617_10002405_pt1 | contig 16671 bp, 14 predicted proteins | sample AntDrymUQ3222106_2_FD_129672 | JGI IMG/M metagenome (GOLD analysis project Ga0136617, IMG submission 129672) | Polar desert sand microbial communities from Dry Valleys, Antarctica - metaG UQ322 (21.06) | ecosystem: Environmental > Terrestrial > Soil > Desert | place: Antarctica: Dry Valley...
CACGAACGCGATGGCCAGGGCGAACTCGAAGTACGAGTTGGTCGGGAAGCCCGGGAGCTGCGTCGTCGAGTCGAGCCCGCTCGAGTTGATCGACAGCAGCATCAGGGGAAAGACGATTGACGGCACCACCATCGCCGGCTGACGTAACGTGCGCACCACCGAGCGGCGCGCGAGCGTTCCCACCTGCAGGAACAGGCCGGACCTCACAACAGAGCGCACCGCTTCGGTCACGCCGCCACGGGCTCCTTGGCCTCGGCCTCAGCCTCATCGCCCTCCGCCTTGTCAGCCTCACCCTCGAGCGAGCGTCCGGTCTTCTCCAGGAACACGTCGTCCAGCGTGGGTGCGTGGAGCTGAAGGGCTTCCACCGAGATGCTCTCGGCGTCGAGGGCCCGCACGACCTCGGCCAGCTGGGCGTCGCCTCCGGCTAGGCGCACCGCGGCGCCCTTCGGAGAGGCGGTCGCCGACTCGCCGAAGCGGGCCAGCACGTCCTTCATGCGGCCAAGATCACCAGACTCGGCGGGGATGACTTCCACGCTGGGCCGGCCGATCTCGGCCTTGAGGGCGTCGGGTGTGCCCTCGGCCACGATCCGGCCGTGGTCGATGATGCCCACGCGATCGGCGAGCACGTCGGCCTCCTCGAGGTACTGGGTGGTCAGGAAGACGGTTACCCCGCGATCGGAGGCAAGGCGCTGCACCTCGTCCCAGAGAGCCGTACGGCTCTGCACGTCGAGGCCGGTGGTGGGTTCGTCGAGAAAGAGGATCCGCGGCCGGTGCACGAGGGCAAGCGCCAGGTCGAGCCGGCGCTTCATGCCGCCCGAGTAGCCGCCCACGCGGCGATCGGCGGCCTGCGTCAGGCCCACCCGCTCGAGCAGGGCCTGGGAGCGCTCGCGCCCCTCCTGGCCGCGCATGCCGTGCAGCGCGGTCTGGAGCTTCATGTGCTCGCTACCGGTCAAGAAGGGATCGAGGGCGGCTTCCTGGAGGGCCGCGCCGATCGACGCCCGCACGGCGGGTCCGTCCTCGACCACGTCGTGACCCGCCACGCGCGCCGTACCCGAGGTGGGCGGCAGCAGCGTGGTGAGCATGTGCACGGTGGTGGACTTGCCGGCGCCGTTGGGCCCGAGGAATCCATACACCTCGCCCGGTTCGACACGTAGGTGGATGCCGTCGACGGCGCGCGGGCCCTTCTTGAAGTCCCGGACGAGGTCGGTGGCTTCGATGGCGGCTTCGCTCATGGTGTTGAAACTAGCAGAAGATGGTTGAGGTTGCCAAATGTCGGCGCGTTCGACTATGATGGGTATAGACCATGGCTAACGATCAAGATCCCGCCCATGAAGCCTGGGAGCTGCTGTGGAAGATCATGCAGGCCAACAAGCCCCGCTTCATGGCGCTCGCGCAGGAAATGGGCCTGGCGCCCATGCAGCTCCATGCACTACGGCTGATCGAGCCGGGTGAGGGCGTGCCGATGAGCTCTTTGGCCGGCAAGCTGTTCTGCGACGCCTCCAACGTCACCGGCATCGTCGACCGCCTCGAGGCTCGAGGTCTCATCGAGCGCCGGCCCTCCGAAAAGGACCGGCGCGTGAAGCTGCTGGTGCTGACCGCGCAAGGCGCGCGCATGCGCGAGACGGCCTACCGCCAGATGACCACGCCACCTCCGGCCATCGCCGAGCTTCCCCTCAAGCACCAGCGGGCGCTGCGCGACGCGCTGCGGGCGGCGGCCGGCGCAACCGAGGGTGCGCCGGCCTCCAGCTGACTCAGCTGTGTGATTCTTCCTTGGCCGGGGCAGGCTCGCCCGGCGCGTGCAGGAGGCTCTCCACCCCGCGGCTTCAGAATCGTAGGAGGGCGGCCACTCCGCCGGCGCGTTGCTCGAACTCCTCACGCCGGTGTCGCATGGCCGTGATCTCGGCCGCACCCTGTAGGGCGAGCTCGATCGCCCTGTCGGTCACGTCGTCGAGCTGATCGAGCTCGCGCCCGTCGAGAGGACAGGTTCGCTCATTGCCGGCGCCAAGCCAGCCGCACTCCGGACAGCTGACTCCGGCGGCGGCGAAATGCTCGTCGAGCAGGAGCGTCTCCACCCGCCGCTCGTTGAGAGCGCGCAGCGTGGCGTCGAGCGAAACGGCCGCACGGCCGGCCTCGCCCAGGCGCTCCAGCGCCTCGGCCTCGCGCTCGTCCTCGAGCTCGTCGAAGAGCGGTTGCGCGGCGGCCAGCACCTGCTCGGTGCTGGAGTTCTCGACGTCCACCTCGATCCGGCCCGCTAAGCGTTCGGCCAGGTATCCGTGCAGCTTCGATTCGAAGTCGGCCACCACCTCCCGCGGACCACCTACGATCAGCCGCTGAAAGGGCCGGCGCTTGTAGTGCTTCATCAGCGCTTCGGCGGTGTTCTTGAGGTGGTCGTCCTTCTCCTTCTCGATCCCCCGCTGGTACCGGGCCTGGGCGAGGCCGCCCTGGTCGTGCTGGCCGAACACGGTGTCGTGAATCTGCTCGACCTCGCGCAACCCGTCGGGCGAGCCTCGAAAGAGCCGTGCATCGCGGCGGTTGACTAGCGCGACGCACCACCGCTCGCGCCGCTCGAGGCGAGCCAGAGGGCCGACCAGCGGCGAGCGCCCGATCTCCACCCGGTTGGGCACCGATCGAGGGAGCTTCACGACCTCGAATAGCTCGGCCGCTTGGCTGGCGAACACGGCCACCGCATGTGCTCCCTCGGCGGGAAGGTCGTGCTCGAGAAGCTTCCGCGCCCGGCCCAGGCTCGCGTCGAGGCCGACTCGGTCGTCGTGGGAGAGGCCGTCCTGGTCGCGCAGCCTTCGGTCGGCTTCGTCGAGCAGCGAGCGAACCGCGGTGGCCCGCGCGGGCGGGGTGGCGAATTCGCCCGGATCGAGGTCGAGATACAGGCTCAGCACGACCGGACGATCCAGCCGTAGCTCGCTCAGCCGCCGCAATTCATCGCGACCGGGGGCCGTTACCTGCATGCGCTGCCTCCTTGACCGGTGCCGTTCGTTTGGCCTCTACCCAAGCGGGTAACCGCCAACACGCGCTAACCAATGGCCTCCCGCGGTGTACTGGTTCTTCTGGCGCTTTTTTCCGCCAAAAGGTCTTTATTTCGGGCCTTTGTTTCGCTATGCTTTCGATGAACCTCGAACTATCTAACGGATTATGGCTTCTTCTAGCACCACAGATTCCAAGAAAACCCACGACTTCACGCCCGAGCTCGAAGACTCCCTCCAGCTCTTCTTCAACGAGGCGCGCAAGCACCCGCTGCTGAACGCGGAGCAGGAAATCGAGCTGGCCCAGCTCATCGAACGCGGTGATCTCGACGCCAAGGATCGCATGGTCAACTCGAACCTGCGCCTAGTGATCTCGGTCGCCCGCAAGTACCAGGGCCAGGGCCTTCCGCTGGGCGACCTCATCCAGGAGGGCATGCTCGGCCTTATCCGCGCGGTCGAGAAGTTCGACTGGCGCAAGGGCTTCAAGTTCTCCACCTACGGGACCCTCTGGATCCGGCAGGCGATCGGTCGCGGCCTGGCCAACTCCGGCCGCACCGTGCGCCTTCCGGTGCACATCGTGGCTCGCGCGCGCAAGATCTCGGACGCCGAGCGCAAGCTCGCGGTCGAGTTCGGGCGCCAGGCCACGGACGAGGAGATAGCCGCCTTTGTGGATCTGCCGATGGACGAAGTGATCGACATCCGCCGGGCCGATCGCGGCCCGACGAGCCTCGACCAGGGCGTCGGCGAGGACGGGGACACAGCGCTCGGCGACCTGATCGCCGGTGACGGCCCCTCGATCGAGGACTACGTCAGCTCTGAGCTCGACTTCGAGACGCTGCGTGACGCCGTCGGCGGCCTGCCCGACAACGAGCGGACCGTGATCACGCTGCGGTTCGGCCTCGACCGCGAGGAGCCCCAGGCTCTCCGCGAAACCGGCCGCCGCCTCGGCCTCTCGAGCGAGCGCGTCCGCCAGCTCGAAGACCAGGCCCTCCGCCGTCTGTCCAAGGACGACGCGGTAGCGGCGCTGCGCGACGCGGCCTAGCCCCAATCCGAGCCACTGTCCTGGATTGACCGTCCCTCAGGCGGTCAAGTCAGGACAGCGGGCTCGAAGCTAGAGCGGCTGGGCGGTACGCGCCGCCAGCTCCCGGAGCAAAGCCTGCATCCCTTCCCGCTCCTTTATAGCTCGCTGTAAGCGCGGAGCACCGCCCTCACGCAGAATTTTCTCCACGCCGTCGAGAGCAGCGTCCGAACCGAGCGAATCCAGCAACTCCCGCGCCGCCTCCCGCACCGGGCGCAACCGACCACGGAACAGCAGCTCCGCATCGAGCCCATCCCTCACGGCTCGAAAGCTCGACCAATGCAGCGCCTCGGCAGGCGCCAACTCGGGCGGCGGCTCCTCCGCCGCCCGCGAAGCAATCGCATGGACGAGCGTAGCCATGCCGGCCGCCTCCACAAGCCCCGGCTGAACATCGAGCTCGCGCAGCTCAACGGTGCCCAGGCGTGGCTGCAGCCGGGCGTCCCACCACACCATCGTGCTCTCGCGCGGCCCGCCGCCCGCGGCGATGCCGTCGAGCACCTCCAGGTATTCGTCGTAGCCGCGCAAGGGCGGGGGAAGGCCGCGGCCGGGATAGGCGCGAACCACCGCCGAGCGGGCGCTGGCCAGGCCCGAGTCGATGCCGAACCAGTAGGGTGACCCCGCGCCCAGGGCGCCGATCAGGGGCAGCGCCTCGCGTAGCCCCATGAGACCGGCCACGGCGGCGTCAGCGCTCGGCATGGCCACGTGCACGTGCAGTGCGCACTCCGGCGTGCGCCTGATGAGTCCGCGCATCTGGCCCTCCACGCGCCGGTAGCGCTCGGAGTCGACCAGCTGCACATCGCCGAACTCAGCGGCCGGATGGACTCCGACGGCCATGGGCGTGCCCCCGGCACGGAGGATCGCCGCGCGACCCGCGGCAAGGTCGGCCACCGCTTCGCCGGCGCTTGCCCGGGGCTCGGAGCGGACCTCGATCTCGCACAGAAAGGCCTCGTGATCGGCCCTGTCTCGAGGCAGTTCGATGCCCGGCAGGACCTGGTCTGCCACGTGCGCCAACACGTACGTACTGGAGTCCACGAGCAGCAGCTCCTCCTCGATGCCGATCGTGAAGCCATCGCCGCTCCCGAAGCGATGCTCGTCGCCGGAGCTCAAGCCGCCGCGGCCAGCCGCTCGAACTCGTCATCGTCGAGCGAGATGCGCTGGGCGGCCAGGTTCTCCTCGAAGTGGTCCACCGAACCCGTGCCCGGGATGGGCAAGGTGATCGGCGACCGGGCAAGCAGCCAGGCCAGGGCCAGCTGCCCCGGCGCGGCGTCGTGAGAGCCGGACAGCTCGTCCAGAGGGCCGCCTGGGCGCGCAAGGTCACCCGTCGCGAGCGGGAACCACGGGATGAACCCGATCCCGTTTCGCTCGCAGGCTTCGAGCACGTCCTCAGCGCTGCGGTCGGCGAGGTTGTAGCGGTTCTGCACCGTCACCACCTCCACGACGCCCTGCGCCCGCTCGAGCTCCTCCACGGAAACATTGCACACGCCGATGTGGCGGACCTTGCCCTCCTCCTGGAGCTCACCCAGAGCCCCGAGGGAGTCCTCGAGCGGCACCTCCGGGTCGGGCGCGTGCAGCTGGTAGAGGTCGATGCGCTCGAGCCGCAGCCGCCGAAGCGACGCCTCGCAGCATTCCCTGAGGCGGTCAGGGTGAGCGTCGCGCGGCCACTCCCCCGGCCCCGTCCGGCGCAGTCCGCCCTTGGTGGCGATCACCAGGTCCTCGGGATAGGGGTGCAGCGCCTCGGCTATCAGATTCTCGCTCACCTCGGGACCGTAGGAGTCCGCGGTGTCGATCAGGTTGACGTCCAGCTCCACGACGCGCCGGAGGAGGCGCTTGGCCTCCTCCGGGTCGTCGGGCGGGCCCCAGATGCCGTCGCCGGTGATGCGCATGGCGCCGAAGCCCAGGCGGTTGACCTCGAGGTCACCGCCGATTGTGAAAGTGCTCATCCGGGGCTGTTACCCGCCGAACACCGCCCCCCAATCGCGCACGCGCATGGCGAGCAGCTGGCCGTACTCCACGTACTCAGGGTTGGGATTGGCCTTGTGGACCTGGGCGTCGAAGGCGAACCAGCCCTCGCCCTTGACCTTCGAGATGTCGATGATGCCGCTCGACTCCTCGTCCTGGGTGATCAGGCCGGGCGAATCCGGCTCGAACAGGTAGGGGTCGAACTCGGCCACCACACCGAGGTCACCGGTATCGACGTCGTAGGCCACGATGCGGGCCAGCTGGGCGTTGCCGCCCGGGTCCTCTTGGATCATGAAGTGCCCGTACTCGTCAAAGCCAACGTTGTCGGGCTTGTTGAGGTAGGGCGCCTCAGTGCCGTCCAGCAGCAGCGTCAGCGTCCCGCCCCTCCAGGGACGCTCCACGTCGTTGAGCGTCAACTTCCACACACCGCCGCCGTCGCGCGGGATTGCGGGGTCCGAGTCGGGCACCGTCCCGGGGGCTCCCTCCGTGGTCACGAAGTAGAAGTCCTCAGGATTGCGCGGGTCAAAGGCGCCGTCCTCGATGCGGTTGAGCGTGAGGCCCTTCGCCGCGGCGTCGGCGTTCTGCTTCTTGCCCGACGCATCCCACGGCACCTCCTCGTCGGCACCGAGGTCCCACTTGGCCGGAACGCCCTTGCCGTAGGTGGCGCGGAACTCGGCATCGGAGTCGACGGCCTCGTCGTCGAGGTCCATGACGAAGCTCTTGCCGTTGGTCAGTCCGGCACGGTCGAACGCGTTGCCGCGCAGCTGCTTGCGGCCGACGTAGACCCACAGCTGGCCGGTGGCGGCGTCCTCCTGGCCCATCGTGTAAGTCACATCGCCCTTGTTGTGGCCGGCGAGCGTGTTCTCCCATGAGAACAAGCCAAGCCGCGGAAGCTGCTGCGCCTGCCCGTCGGTGGTCACACCGAACGAGCGGCCCTCGTCACCGTTCTCCTCGTTGCCGAAGTAGATCTGGCCCTTGTAGCCACGGCCCGTGCGCTTGCTGTAAAGCTGCTTGGGCTCGGTGATCGAGCTCGAGCAGAAACGGGCGAACTCCGCCGTCTGGGCGAAAAAGTCATCCAGGGTTGCATCGGTCGCGTCGTCGGTCACACGGGGGTTGTCGCCCGCCGGCGAGGGCGTTGACCCGTACTCCTGAGTGATGTAGTTCCAATAGCGGACGCCGGGATCGATGAGGTCCTGACCCTCCTCGACCTCGAGGGTGCGCCGGTCGATCGAGAGGTCCGACACGAAGGCGCCCTTCTGGCCGTGACGCCGCACGACCCCTTCGGCGGGACGGATCTCGTGGTTCATGAAGAGCCGCAGGTTGTGCTTGTCCTTCACCAGGCCGAGACCATCGGGAATTCCGGCCATCTCGTAGCCGTTGGACGCCGACCCCGCGTCGTCGACGGTCAACAGCGAGGTGATCTTCACCCCGTCCGCGACCGGAAGTACGTAGGGCTCGGTGTCCGAGCTGGGACCAACATCGGTGGCGGCGGCGAACGCCGTGCCGACAAGCCCGAGGCTGAGAAGTCCGCCCAGCACAACGGGCCGTCGCAATATTCGAGTGCTCATTCGTCTCCCTTTGTTGCGTTGTGAGCGCGGCGACCGTATGGCCGCGAGGGGGAGGTGGTGTCAACGAGCCGTTACGAGGGGTAGCTTCTCGTGCTTCGTCCGCCAGAACCGCAAGGAGAATCCTGCCCGTGACCAGATCTTCTCGCCCCGCCGATCACAGCGAGTCCGCCGCACGACCGCTGCGCGGCAAGCTGACCTCCACCCGCCGCGATTTCATCCGCGGCGTCGCTGCCGCCGGCGCGGGCACGGCAGGAGCGGTGGCCATGCCGGGCGGGGTCGGCCACCTATTCGGGGAGGAGGCCTACGCGGGCACCGCGCCCAACAGCTTCAGCGACTTCACGGCAATCGCGCCCTCTAGCGCGGACGTGTTCGAGGTGGCGCCGGGCTTTCGCGCCGATGTGCTCATCTCGTGGGGCGACATCTTCCGCGACGGCGACCGGCGCAGGCTTCGCTACGGCTTCAACAACGACTTCTTGGCGTACTTCCCGCTGCGCGGCAGCCGCGAGGGCCTGCTGTTCGTCAATCACGAGTACCCCGACCCGTTCGCCCTCCACGGCTACAAGCCCGACGGGAGCGCCAAGAGCCCCGCTCAGGTACAGGAGGAGCAGGACTCAGTCGGCAACTCGATCGTGCACATCAGGCGCAAGCGCAACGGGCGCTGGAAGGTCGTGTCGCCTTCGGAATACAACCGGCGCATCTACGGAGACCGGCCGGATCTCGAGTTCACCGGGCCGCTGGCCGGCGAGGAAGGGATCGGGACCAGCGCCCGCGGGAGCCTGGGTAACTGCTCCGGCGGCATGACGCCGTGGGGCACCGCCATTTCCTGCGAGGAGAACTACGACGACTACGGGCTCGACGTGGAGGCCGACACTTCGGATGCCTACGGCTGGGCCCAGTACGGCGGCCGTCCCGAGGACGCGGAGTACGACGCCGAGGCCTACAAGAAGTACGGCTGGGTCTGCGAGCACGACCCCTACGACCCCGAGTACGTCGGCCGCAAGCACACGGCGTTGGGGCGCTTCCGCCACGAGAACGCCGCGTTCCGCCACGAGCCGGGCAAGCGGCTCGTCGTCTACATGGGCGACGACAAGACCAACGAGGGCGTCTACAAGTTCGTCTCGGACCGCCGCTTCCGCCCGCGCCAGTGGACGAACAACCGCAAGCTGCTCGAGTCGGGCCGGCTCTACATCGCCCGCTGGGAGCCGGAGGGCCGGCGCCGCTTCACGGTCGCGGGTGACACGAGCCCGATCACACCCACCGAAGGCACCGGCACCTGGGTGCCCGTGCCCGAGGAGGCGCTCGAGGACACGGCCGGCAAGCTGCGCGAAGCGATCGGTGACGACGAGTTCGACCTGCACTTCGCCACCAACCGGCCCGAGGACCTCGAGGTCGCCGAGGACGGCAGCGTCTTCATCGCGCTCACCAACAACGACACGGTCAAGGACTCGCACGGATCGGTGCGCCGCCTGCGCGAGACGGGCAACGACCCGGAGGCGCTCGAGTTTCGCTGGCGCGACTACGCCGCGGGCGGGCCAACCGGCTCGGGCGACCCGGGCGTCGAGGGGTTCTCGAGCCCCGACAATCTGGTCTTCGACAGGGCTCGGAACCTGTGGGTGGTCACCGACATCTCCACCAGCAAGCTCAACAAGCCCAACGAGTACGCCTACCACAAGAACAATGCGATGTTCATGGTCCCGACCTCGGGGCCCAACCGCGGGATTGCGTTCCGCTTCGCCAACGGTCCGGTTGAGTGCGAGATCACGGGCCCGTACTTCACTCCAAACGAGAAGACGCTGTTCTGCAATGTTCAGCACCCCGGTGAGCTGTCCGGCAACTCATCGTCCGCGCCGGGCGTGTTCGGGCAGGAAGCGACCTACACGAGCTGGTGGCCCGAGGGCAACAAGACGGCCGGGGACAACCCGTCCGCTCCCAAGCCCTCGACCATGGCGATCAGCCGCGTGGAGGACGTCAGGGGCGAGGAGGACTGAGGCGCTTGCGCAGCGCCTGCGCCCGCTTGCGGAAAAGCATCACGTTGCGCAGCTTGATCTCCTCGTAGCCCCGAATCGCGTCCGGCAGCTCGAGCAGTTCGCAAGCGGTCGCGTGGGTTTCCGGGGTGAGCTGGGCAAGAGCGTCCTCCACCATCGCCTCGTACTCGGCGATCAGCTCGCGCTCGACGCGGCGCACCTCGGCGCGGCCGAAGGGGTCGAGCTTCGTGCCTCGCAGGCGGCGCATGCGGTAGAGCGCCCTGAAGCTGGGGGTGAACCAGGGGCCGAGCTTGAGCTTGCGCTCGAGCCCCATGGAACGCAGCAGCGGCGGATGAAGGTTGAACCAAATCTTGGCATCCTCACCGAACTCGGCGCGCAGCTTGGCCTGCTCGACGGCGTCGAGATGCAGCCGGGCCACCTCGTACTCGTCTTTGTAGGCCATCAGCTTGAACAGCTGACGCGCCACGGCCTCGGCCAGGTCGCCGTGACCGGGGGTGTGCTCCTGTTCGGCCACCTGCACACGGCGCACCAACTCCGCGTAGCGGCGCGCGTAGCGCTCATCCTGAAAAGCCACAAGCTCGGGGATGCGCGTCTCGACCAGCCGGCGCAGCTCGCCGGCGTCGCCATTCACGGCCAGCGTCACGAGCTCCTGCTCGGCGCCGGTCAACTCGTGCACCGGCACGATCGACTCCGGTGCGCGCGTGGCTTCCTCGACCGCGTCGGGGGCAGCGACCACGGCGCGGCCCCAGGCAAATGCGGCCAGGTTCTTCTCCACCGCCGCGCCGTTGAGGCGGATTGCCTGCTCGAGCGCCTCGGCCGACACGGGCACCATGCCGCGCTGGTAGGCCGCACCGAGAGCGAGCGTGTTGGTCATCATGTGGTCGCCGAACAGGCGCTCGGAGAGTTGCTGCGCATCCAGGTAAAGGTTGTGCTCGCGCCGCGTGGCGGCGTCAATCTGGTCGAGCTGACCGGCGAGCGCGGGGAAGCGCTCGGCCACGTCGATCACCATGCTGCCCGTCGGCACTGCGCTCGTCGACACCACGGCCACGGTGCGATCGCGGGCCGCGGTCAGGAGGTTCGTGTCGCTTGCCGCCCCCAGCAGGTCGAACCCCAGGTAGAGGTCGACCGATCCAGCGGGCGCCTTGGAGGCCACGGCCAGCGGCTCGCGTGAGAGGCGCAGGTCGGAGACGACCGGGCCGCCCTTCTGGGAAAGGCCGGTCTGGTCGAGCCCGTACACGTGCAGGCCGTCGATCAGGCCCGCCATCCCCAGCATCTGGTTGACGGTGACCACTCCGGTGCCGCCGATGCCCATCATGCGCACCGCCCACTCCTCGTCGGAGACGAGTAGCTCCGGCTCGGGCAGCTCGGCGTGCAGCGCGGGTACCTCGTGCCTGGCCTTTTCGCCGGGCACGACGGTGAGAAAAGACGGGCAGTCCCCTTCCAGGCACGAGAGGTCCTTGTTGCAGGAGGCCTGGTGGATCTGGGTCTTGCGCCCGAACTCGGTGTCCACCGGCAGCACCGAAAGGCAGCTCGATTTGCTGCCGCAGTCGCCGCAGCCCTCGCAGACGCGCTCGTTGATCCAGATGCGCTCGGCCGGCTCGGCCTGCTTGCCGCGCTTGCGCGAGCGGCGCTTCTCCGCGGCGCACTCCTGGTCGTGGATGAGCACGGTCACGCCCTCGACCTGCGCCAGCTCCTGCTGGGCGCCCAACAGCTGCGAGCGGTCGCGCAGCTCGGCGATTGGCGAGAGCGTTACGCCCTTGTAGCGGGCGGTGTCCTCGGTGGTGACGATGATCCGCTTGACGCCTTCGAGCTCGAGCCAGCGGGTCAGGTCGGGGACCGACAGCTGGCCCTCGATGGCCTGGCCGCCGGTCATTGCGACGTGCTCGTTGTAGAGCAGCTTGTAGGTGATGTTCACCCCTGCGGCCACAGCCGCACGCACGGCCAGTGAGCCCGAGTGGTGGAAGGTGCCGTCGCCGAGGTTCTGCACGAGGTGGCGGTCGTCGGTGAAGGGCGCCTGCCCGATCCACTGGGCCCCCTCGCCGCCCATCTGAGTGATGCCGGTGATCTCGCCCTTGCCCTCAGGGTTGAGCAGCACCATCGTGTGACAGCCGATGCCGCCGCCGACGAGCGTTCCCTCGGGTGCCTTGAGCGACGCGTTGTGCGGACAACCCGAGCAGAAGAACGGTGTGCGCTGGGCCGCCGTGCGCGCAGCGATCGCATCAACCTCGGCGCGGCGGCCGGCGATCGCGTCGAGCCGGCGGATGTGCGCCTCGACCGAGTCCAGCTGCACTCGCGGCGCCAGCCGCGCGGCCACAGCCCGGGCGATGAGGTCCGCGTCGAGATCGAGCTCGACGGGCAGCAGGCACTCGCCGCGCTCGTCGGTCTTGCCCACTACCCGCGGCGTGTGAGGACCGCCGTAGAGGGCTTCCTTGAGCGCCGTCTCCACGAAGGGACCCTTTTCCTCGACCACGACGATCTCATCCAGGCCGCGCGCGAACTCGTGGACGATCTGGCGCTCCAACGGCCACACCATCCCGAGCTTGAGGATGCGGATTCCGGCGCGCTCGAGCGCGCGTTCGTCGAGCCCGAGGCTGCGCAGGGCGTGCAGCAAATCGTAGTAGGGCTTGCCGCCAGCCACTATGCCGAGGCGGGCGTCGCGGGCGCCCTCGACACGGTTGACGCCGTTCTCGCGCGCGTAGGCGAGCGCGAGGTCGGTGCGGACGCCCAGCATCGTGCGCTCCATGTCGAGCGACTGGGGCGCCAGCAGGTGTCCCGTGGGCTCGTGCGTGTAGCCGAGCTCGGGCAACACGGGGACGACGCGTCCGGGCGCCACCTCGGCGCTCCCGACGGCATCGGCCACGCTCGTCACGATCTTGAAGCCGGCCCAGAGTCCCGACGCGCGCGAACAGGCGTAGGCGTGGAGGCCGAGATCCACGACCTCCTGGACGCTGCCCGGGAAGAAGATGGGCATGTGCAGCGACGCCAGGAGCGGCTCGGACGCGCTCGGGATGGTGGAGGACTTGCAGCTCGGGTCGTCGCCCACAACCGCCAGGCCCCCGCCCGTGCGCGAGACGCCGACGAGGTTTCCGTGGCGCAGCGAGTCGGCCGCGCGGTCGAGCCCCGGCGCCTTTCCGTACCACAGCCCGAGCACGCCGTCGTACCGGGCGCCCGGAAGCAGGCCCGCGAGCTGGCTGCCCCAGGCCGAGGTGGCGCCGAGCTCTTCGTTGAGGCCGGGCACGTGGCGCACGTGGTGCTCGTCGAGGAGCTTCGAGTGGCGCGCCAGCTCCTGGTCGAAGCCGCCCAGCGGGGATCCCTGGTAGCCGGAGATCATCGTGGCGGTGGTGAGGCCGCGGCGCAGGTCTGCGCGGTGCTGGTCGAGCACCAGGCGCACCAGTCCCTGGACCCCGGTCAGCAGAACGCGGCCCTCGTCGAGGAGGTACTTGTCGTCGAGAGATATCTCCAGGACGGCCCTCTCGCGGCTGCGCGAGCCGGCGGTTCCGCGGCCGCGGCTCCGGGACGGCCGGGCGGAGCGCCTATGCAGGGCCGATGGGGTCATTGGTTAGCGCACCTTACCATTGAGTGCGGCTTGAAGCCAGCCCCTAGGCGCTATAAGGTCAGTGAACATGACCATTACCGCGCAGACCCCGGTTCGGGTCGCCACGGCGCTCAGCGAAGATGACCACGAGCACATAGTCGTTCGCCAAGACCCTCGCACCGGCCTGCGCTTCATCGTCGCCGTGCACTCCACGGTGCTCGGCCCGGCTCTGGGGGGCATGCGGCTCAAGCGCTACCCGGGCGGCCTGAGCGAAGCTCTCGAGGACGTGATGGGCCTGGCCCGCACGATGACCCTCAAGGCCTCGGCTGCGGGTCTCCATCTGGGTGGTGGCAAGGCGGTGCTGATCGACGACGGGCGCGGCGACATGCGCCACGCGCGCCTAGCCGGCGCGGCCCACGTGATCGACGAGCTCGGCGGCGCCTACATCACCGCGGAGGACATCGGCACCTCCACGGCGGACATGGACCACATGGCACGCTTCACGCGCTACTGCGTGGGGCGCTCCGTGGGCAACGGCGGCGGGGGGGATCCCTCGCCGGTCACCGCCGCCACGGTCTTCGAAGCCACCCGCCGCGGCTTGGACGCGCACGACGGCTCAGCAGATCTGGAGGACCGCAGGATCGGGATCATCGGCGTGGGCAAGGTGGGCGGCGCCCTCGCGGGCATGTTCGTGCGGGCCGGTGCCCGGGTGGTGGCCTTCGACGTCGAGCCCGCGCGCTGCGAGCGCCTGGCCGCCGAGCACGGCGCCGTGGAGGCCGCGCCCTCGATCGAGGCGGTGCTCTCCACCGAACTCGACGTGCTCGCCCCCTGTGCGGCGGGCGGGCTGATCGACGATTCGATCGCGCGTGCCCTCACCGTGCGCGTGATGGCCGGCGCAGCCAACAACCCGCTGGTCGGTCGCGGGGTCGCGCGCACGCTTATGAAGCGCGACATCCTCTACGTCCCGGACTTCCTGGCCAATTGTGGCGGCCTCATCCATGTAGCCGCTGAGTGGCACCGTGGGCGCGGCCCCTCGGAGGAGGAGCTCATCGCGGGCGCCATGAACAGCCTCGACCGCGCGATCACAACGGCCCAGCACGAGGGCCGCACGCCGCTCGAGGTCGCCGAGCGCCAGGCGCTCGAGCGCGTCGAGGCGGCGCGACGATGAGCTCTCAGGTCCACCTGGAGGGCTCTTTCGAGCCTGTCGCCACCCGACGGACCTTCGAGGAGGCGGTCGAGCAGATCGTCGACAAGATCAAGGCGGGCGACCTGCACACGGGCGACCGGCTGCCCTCCGAGCGCGACCTGGCGGCTCAGATGCGAATCAGCCGTCCGACGCTGCGCGAGGCGATCAAGACACTCACCGAGGCCGGTGTGCTCGAAGTGCACCGAGGGCAGTCAGGCGGCATCTTCGTCACCGCCGAGCTGATCCCGCGCGAGCTGTTGAAGTCGCGTCAGGAGATCCGCTTCAGCGAGATCGCCGGTGTGCTCGAAGCGCGGCGCCTGCTCGAGCCGCGCGTGGCCCAGCTGGCGGCGGTGCACGCCTCGGATGACGACTTCGCGCTGATGGCCCAAACGATCGAGCGCCAGCGCGAGCTGGCGGCCTCCGACGACTTTCTGAGCCACGAGGACCTGTTTCTCCAGCTCGACATGAAGTTCCACCTCGCCCTGGCTCGCGCCACGCGCAACTCCACGATCGTCGGGCTGATGCGCACACTGCTGCGGCAGCTCGAGATCGCCCGCGACATGGCGATGCACGCTGAGCTCGTGCCCGGCTGGACGATCGACATCCACGAGCGCTCGTTGTCCGCGGTCCGCGCTGCCGACTTCTCCCTGATCGATGAGGTTATGGACGAGCACCTCGCCCAGCTCGAGCAAATCTGGGAGCGTGAGACCGGCCGCGGGCTGGTGCGCCAAATACCGGACTTCTTGCAGCCGGTGGCCGACCGCTCGCGCGCGCTGCGTTTGTCGGGATAACATCGTTTGATGAAGCGAGGGCTTCTGGCCGCCCTCGGCACGGCGTTGGTCTGCCTGCTCTTCCCCGCCGCCGGCTCGGCCCAGGATTCGAAGCCCACCGAGGTTCGCGTGGGAGTGCTGGTGAACGACATTGCCCGACGGCTCTCAGTACCAGGTCCTCCGAAACCAGGGCAAGTTCAACGCCAAGCTGCCGCTTCAGCGATATCCGTTCGACACCCAAGACCTGGTGGTGGCGATCGAGAACACGACGGCCGACACCACTGAGGTCGTGTTCGTGCTCGACAGCCGGCCCATTGCGCTGAGCAACGACCTCACCCTGCCGGGATGGAAGTTCGAGGAGCCGGAGCTCATAGTGCTGGGAAACAGCTACGCCACCGACTTCGGCGACCCGACATCCGAATAACCCCGTGTATTAGCGCGCCGTAGTCATCGTTCTCGTCGTCCGCCCGCGCGGGCCCTAATGCGACCAAGCTGTTCCTGCCGATGCTGCTCGTAGCGCTCACCGCCGCCCTTGCGCTCTTGGTGCAACCGCGCTACGTGGAGGGCCGCATCGGCGTCGGCATCACTGCCCTGCTGACACTCGTGGCGCTGCAGATCACGTCGAACTCGAGCCTGCCCGAGGTCGACTACCTGCTGCTGCTCGACAAGCTCTACATCCTTTCGTACGCGTTCGTCGTGTTGACCCTGGCGGTGATCGTGCGCAACTCGTGGGTAGACGCCACGGGCGACGTGGCGGTGACTTCGCGCGCCGATCGTCGCGGGCTGGCCATCCTCACCGCCGCCTACTTCGCGGCCGCCGGCATCATCACGGTCCTCTCGCTGGCGTAACCACAGCCGAATCGCGGCGTATGTCTTGTTGACCGATGGTCAACAAAGGAGACCGACGATGGACGCACCGCGTGACAAGCAATTCCTTCTCGCCAACGCCGAGGGCCGCGCCCTCGACTGGGTAGCCCGGCGCCTCCCGGCCTGGGTGATGCCCGACCACATGACCGGGCTCGGGGTGGTGGCAGCACTCGGCATAGCTGCTGCCTACCTGCTCTCCAACGGGGACAAGCTGTGGCTGTGGGCGGCCTCTGCGCTGCTCGTGGTGCACTGGCTCGGGGACTCGCTGGACGGCACGCTGGCGCGGGTGCGCAAGATCGAACGCCCGAATTACGGCTACTACCTCGATCACCTCGTCGACGCGCTGGCCACTGCGGTGATCGGGCTGGGTCTCGGACTGTCGCCCTGGATGCTGCTTTCCGTAGGACTCGTGATCGTGATCGCCTACCTGATGCTCTCGATCAACGTCTATCTCGAGACCTACGCCTTCGGGGTGTTCACTCTCGGCTACGGGCGGGTTGGGCCGACCGAGGTGCGCCTGGCGCTGATTTCCGTAAACACCTTGATTGCGGTGGGTGCGGGAGTGGGCTTTCAGGTCGGCGGGCTGGGGTTGACCGTGGTCGACCTGATCGGCCTTGCGGTGGCCGGCGTGATGCTGGTGACGCTGGTGGGCAGGGGCGCGCGGAACCTGCGGATTCTCGGAGAGATGGAGCCGGCAGGGAAGGTCCGGGCGGAGAGCTCAGGCGCTTAAGGCAGCTATAAGGGG
>Ga0136617_10002406_pt1 | contig 16671 bp, 16 predicted proteins | sample AntDrymUQ3222106_2_FD_129672 | JGI IMG/M metagenome (GOLD analysis project Ga0136617, IMG submission 129672) | Polar desert sand microbial communities from Dry Valleys, Antarctica - metaG UQ322 (21.06) | ecosystem: Environmental > Terrestrial > Soil > Desert | place: Antarctica: Dry Valley...
CACCCGCGCCCTGGAGCGTCTGCAACAACTCCCGGAGGTCGTCTGCGGATTCTTCGGTGACCCGTCGCTGGCCTACATCGGAATGGGACAGGAGTCCGTTAGCTCAGTTTCCGGTTAGTATCTCTGAGTGGAGTTTGTCGGCCGCAGTGTCGAGCTCGCGTGGCTCGAACGGGAGCTCGATCTCGTCCGCCGGGGTGGGAGCCGTCCTGGGCGTTGTGTCCTGCTACGCGGTCGGCGGCGGGTCGGCAAGTCCCGCCTGGTGGAGGCGTTCATCGAGCGTGCGGGTGTTCCGTCGGTGTACTTCACCGCGGCTGGGGTCACGCCGGTCGCTGAGCGTGTGGACTTCGTGCGTGAGGTCCTCGCCTCCGATCTTCCCGATCGGGAGCTGTTCGACGGGGTGCAGCTCGACTCGTGGGACGCGGCGTTGCGCGTGCTCAGCGCGGCCGTACCCGACGACGGGCCGAGCATCGTCGTCCTCGACGAGGTGCCGTACCTGACCGCGGCGGAGACCGGGTTCGAGGGCATCCTGCAGCGGGTCTGGGACCGGGTGCTCGTCCGTCGTCCCGTGCTGCTCATCCTGATCGGGTCCGACCTGTCGATGATGGCGGCCCTCAACGAGCACGGCCGTCCGTTCCATCAGCGCGGGACGCCGATGGTGCTCGACCCGCTCACCCCGGCCGACGTCGCCGACCTGCTCGGCGGCACCGCGGCGGAGGCCGTCGACAGCTACCTCATCACCGGCGGGCTACCGCTGCTCTGCGCCGACTGGGAGCCCGGGACGACCAGGCGGGATTTCCTGCGCATCGCCCTGTCGGCGCCGACCTCCGCCCTGGTGGTGTCGGCCGAGCTCAGCCTCGCCGCCGAGTGTCCCGCCGAGGCGAACCCCCGCACGGTGCTTACCGCCATCGGTGCGGGGGAGCGAACGTTCACGGCGATCCAGCGAGCCTCCGGACTCCCCGGAGCCTCGCTGGCCCGTTCCCTGGACATGCTCACCCGGAAGACGATCGTGGCGGCGGATCGGCCGCTGTCGACCGTGGCCTCGAAGGAGACGCGGTACCGCATCGACGATCCGTACCTGCGGTTCTGGCTGTTCTTCCTCGGCCCGCGGACCAGTGAGATCGACCGCGGCCGGGGGGACCGCGTGCTGGAGCGGATCGAGCGAGGCTGGACGAGTTGGCGAGGGCGAGCGGTCGAGCCTGTCGTCAGACAGGCACTGCGACGGCAACCACCGGACACCGGGACCGCGTCATTCAGCGACGTGGTCGGTGGGTACTGGACCCGGACCAACGACGTCGAGATCGATCTGGTTGGCGCCGACCGCGCCCCGGTTGCGCAGCGGATCGGCTTCGTCGGCTCCATCACGTGGCATGACGAGCGCCCGTTCGATGCCCGTGACCTCGCTGACCTCATCGTCGCCCGCGACCGCGTGCCCGGAGCCGACCGGACCACACCTCTCGTCGTGGTCTCCCGCGTCCCCGCGAGCGTCGACGGCCCGGCCGTCAGCTATGGACCCGAGGACCTGCTCAGAGCCTGGCGTAGCTGAATAATGGGCGGGCTGTCGGGCTCGGAGTCTGCGGTCGTCCCCGTGCTTCCTGATCGTTCCAGACCCCCGCTATGCTCGGCGCTGTGAGCCGCCGCACTAAAGTTGTCTGCACCATCGGGCCTGCCACCGCGAGCCCGGACCGTATCCGGGAGCTCGTGCAGGCCGGTATGGACGTCGCCCGGTTGAACTTCAGCCATGGTAATCGGGACGATCATAAACGTGTCTACGAGATGGTGCGCCAGGCCGCCGACGCCGAGGGCCGTGCCGTGGGGACCCTCGCCGACCTGCAAGGCCCCAAGATCCGCCTCGGACGCTTCGCTGGCGGGCCCGTGGAGTGGTGCACCGGTGAGGAGGTGCGGATCACCGTCGAGGACGTCGCCGGCACCCACGACCGGGTGTCGACCACCTATGCGGGCCTCGCCGACGACGCGCGCCCCGACGACCGGCTGCTCGTCGACGACGGCAAGGTCGGCCTGCGTGTCGTCGGGGTCGAGGGACTCGACATCGTCTGCCGGGTCACCGAGGGTGGTCCGGTCAGCGACAACAAGGGCCTCTCACTGCCCGGCATGAACGTCTCGGTGCCGGCGATGAGCGACAAGGACACCGCCGACCTGGAGTTCGCGCTCGACCTGCGGGTGGACGCGATCGCGCTGTCGTTCGTGCGCAGCCCCGCCGACATCGACATGGTCCACAAGATTATGGACGGTCGCGGCACCCGGCTGCCGGTGATCGCCAAGCTGGAGAAGCCCGAGGCCGTCGACAACCTCGAGGCCATCGTGCTCGCCTTCGACGGCGTGATGGTCGCCCGCGGCGACCTGGGCGTCGAGCTGCCGCTGGAGCACGTCCCGCTGGTGCAGAAGCGGGCCATCCAGATCGCCCGCGAGAATGCCAAACCGGTCATCGTCGCCACCCAGATGCTCGACTCGATGATCACCAACTCGCGGCCGACGCGGGCCGAGGCGTCCGATGTGGCCAACGCGGTGCTTGACGGGGCCGACGCGCTGATGCTGTCGGGCGAGACGGGCGTCGGCCGCTACCCGATCAAGACGGTGCGCACGATGGCGCAGATCATCGAGGCTGTCGAGGACGGCCCCATCGCCATCCCGCCGCTCAACCACGTCCCGCGCACCAAGCGGGGGGTGTTGTCCTATGCCGCCCGCGACATCGGCGAGCGGCTCTCGGCGCGGGCGCTGGTGGCGTTCACGCAGTCCGGTGACACCATGCGCCGGCTTGCCCGGTTGCACACCCGGTTGCCGTTGCTCGCGTTCACTCCGACACCCGAGGTACGCAACCAGCTCTCGATGAGCTGGGGGGTCGAGACCTTCCTCGTGGACAGCGTGGAGGCCACCGACGCGATGGTCCGTCAGGTGGACCAGGCGATGCTCGCGATCGAGCGGTTCCAGCCCGGTGACCTTGTCGTGATCGTGGCCGGTTCCCCGCCCGGCACCGTCGGCTCCACCAACCTCATCCGGGTGCACCGTCTGGGCGAGGAGGACCACGCTTGAACGGGCGTTTCGGACGTGACTTAAGAGCCGCCGCCTTGGGTGGTGTGGTTACGTGTCCTGTTCGATGTGCTCGAAGATGTCCGAGTCGGTTTCTTGCTGCCATTCGGGCAGGTCGTCCCAGTCGGTGACGTAGGCCGGTTGGGGGTCCGGGAAGTGTTTGTGGATCTGGCCGATCCAGCACAGGGCGACGAAGCGGCCTTTCTGGGCTCGGGTGAGCTTGGCGGTGTTGCCGTCAGTGGCCTCGACGAACGCGCGGACCTGGTCGTAGACGGCGGTCGCGCTGGCGCGTTCCCAGTCCGGGGTGTTGTCCCAGGGCGTGACGTAGCTCGGCTTGGGTTCGCCGGGGTAGTGCGTGGTGACGCCGGTGATCCATGCTTCGCGGAACACTCGTCCTCGTTCGAGCTGCAACGGTTCTCCTCGTGGTTATCCAGTAACGGTGGCGTCGGCATGGTCGGTCAGGGTCTGAGGTTCCGTTGTAGGTGATCGAGTTCGATGTTGAGGGCTTCGTGGGCGTGGTCGGGGTCGCGCAGTCCGTGGGCCTCCTCGGGGAAGGTGATCAGGGTGGCGCGGGTGCCCAGGGCGTCGGCGAGCCGGGATGCTTGGGAGAGTGGTGTGACGGTGTCCTGCCCGCCGTGGATGATCAGTATGGGTGCGGTGATGGTGTGGGCGTGGTCGAGTACCGATTGTGGGTCGGTGGCGTCGTGTTCGGAGGGTGCTGCGGTCAGTAGGTCGGTGTGGTGGGCTTGGAACTTCGGTGCAGATCGTCCCCAGGTGGTGGGGTCGACGATCGGGTGGCGGACGGTGGCGGCGGCGAAGGTGTCGGTGGTGGCGACCGCGCGAAGGGCGGTGTATCCGCCGGCGCTGGATCCGCAGATGGCCACGCGTTCCGGGTCGACGTGTCCAGTCGTCGCGAGGTGGTGGACGGCGTCGACGCAGTCGGAGACGTCGAGCACGCCCCAGTGTCCGCGCAGCGCGGTACGGTAGGCGCGGCCGTAGCCGGTGCTTCCGCGGTAGTCCACGTCAAGTACGGCGAATCCGTGGGTGGTGAAGAACGTGACCCAGGGATCCAGTCGTAGTTGGGTGTTGGCGGTGGGGCCGGGGTGGGCGCGCACGAGCAGCGGGCGTCTCGATCGGGCGGGTGGGCCGGGGTGGTGAGCCGGGTAGAACACGGCGTGGGCGTGTGCGCCGTCGCGGGTCGGGAAACGCACGATCTCGGGCTGGGCGAGGGTGCTGGCCGGCACTGACCGGGAACCTCGGGTGAGTTCCTGGATCCGCGCGGTGCTCGGATCGACGAGGGTGACGGTCGGGGCCTGTGTCGGGGAGGCGCCGATGATTGCGAGCCGGTCTCGGTGGGTTGCGAGGTAGGGCTTGATGGTGGTGTAGGGCAGGGGGATCCGTTCGAGCTGGCCATGGTCGTCGTGGGATACGCCCAGCCACGTCTGGCAGCCCTGCTGGACGGTCGTGGCAATCCGGTGGTCGTCGAGGAACTGGTAGGTCGCGTAGCCGAGCTCCCACGGCGCTGGTCCCAGCTCGGCGTCGATGACGATGACCGGTTCGGTGTGGCCGTCGCGGTGGCTGTACAGGTTCCACCAGCCGGTCCGGTCGGAGAGGAAGTGCAGGACCCCGTCCGGGCTCCAGCGGGGCTGGGTGACCGACTCCTGCGGTCCTCCGGCGACCAGGGCTGGCGGGCCGAGAAGGCCGTCGTCGTGGAGGTCGGCCACCCACAGCCAGGAGCCGTCCCAGGGCATGAGCGGCTGGTTCCAGGTGATCCACGCCAGGCGTGCACCGTGCGGGTCTGGTCGGGGTGAGGAGTAGAAGTCCCAGCCCTCGGCGATCACCTGAGGGTCCGTGGAGCCGTCGGCGGGTAGCGCCACCAGCTCGTTGATGACCTGGTGTGTGTGGTGGCGTTCCCGGACGCAGACGAGCAGGCCATCGGGGCTGATCTGGATGTCGGCGTGTCGGTCCTGCCCGTGCTGGGGTGGGGGCGTGACGGGGACCAGTGCGCCGCCGGTGGTCCGCCAGATCCGCTGATCGTCGGCGCGGATGAACCAGACCTCGCCACCGTGGGCCAGGTACGCGCCACCGCCGTACTCGTGAACCCCCGACCCGACATGCACCCCGGGCGGCAGGACCTCACCGCTGCGGCCCTGGCTCCAGCAGACGAGCACGTCACCGTCGCGTCGTCCCTCCACCCAGTACACCGCCGCGTCGGCGACGCTGAGCCCGTCCAACGCAGGCACGGCCGGTGGCTGTGCCGGCGACGTGACCATCGGCTCGTCCGAGCCAGACCGCGTCGGCACGTGCTATACGGTGAGTTCTGCCCGCTGGGCGAGCTGGACAAGCTGGGGGTTGCTGCGCCGGTGCAGGGAGATCAGGACTCGCAGCACTTCGAGAGTCATCGGGTGGATCTTCGCCCCCTGGGGGGCGACGTTCCACGACTGCACCAGCGAGGATTGTGCACCGTCGCGGTCGCCCAGATCGAGTTTGGCGCGGGCGGTGTTGAGGTGGACAGCGCCGATCCGGGTGGGTGGCAGCCCGGTGTCGGTGCTGAACAGCTCGTCGGCGAGGCGGATCACCTCGCGGGGCCGACCGAGGTCTCCCTGGGTGGCCAGCACGTGGGTGGCGGTGTTGGCGGGACCGAAGATCTGGTTATGCAGGTGCAGGTCGGCGGGGAACTGCTCGGCCGCGGTCCGTGCGGCGTCGATGTGCCGCTGCGCCTCGGCGCGGTCGCCCCGCCTCCCCGCGAGGGTCATGCCGCGTAGGTGCAGCGTACCCGTGGCGAAGGCCTTCTCCGGGCCGGACAACGCCGCTTCGGCGACCACGACGGCCCGATCCACCACGGCGAGCCCACCGTCGAAGTCCCCGCAGTTGAGGAAGGTGCCGGCGCGGTCGCGGGCAGCGACTGCGGTCACCACCGGGTTGGGTTGCCGGCCTGCGGCCCAGCTCTGGTGGACGGGGGCGACCTCGACCAGGTCCATCCACCGATTCCGCGCAGCCAGCCAGTAAACGACGCTGTAGACGTCGGCCAGCAGCGCCCATCCCTGCGGGTTGGCCGCAGCGTACGCATAGGTTGTCGCTCCGGTCAGCAGATCGGGCAGCATGCGGAGCAGCCTGGCGTGGTCGGACTGCTCCCGCAGTGTGATGGCCTCGTCCAGATCGCCGCGTAGCTGGGGAAACTCGAGTACCGGGGCCTGGTCGGGGATGTCGTAGCGGCGGACGGCGGCGCGCAGGTCCTGCACCAGGGTGCTCTGGTCTTCGGAGACTGCGGTCTCGCCGTAGAGAGCACCGAGGGACATCTGCAGGGCTCGGGCGATCGCGGCGGCGATCGTCGGGGTGAGTGCCCGGTCGCCGACCTCGATCTTCGACAACAGACTCACCGACACCCCGGCCCGGCGCGCCAGTGCCACCTGCGTCAGATCACGCGCCTTACGCAGCTCAGCGACCCGCGAGCCACCACTGCCGCCAGCAGTACCCATGGATCCGAGTCTTCCATGCAGAGCGTCAGCGTCCATATCCGACCAGCATGCCCGCTCAACGGGCTGTGCAAACCATGTGCACGCTCACCGCTCACCAGACTGCGTGACTGGCTACGCCCGACCCGCCTCGGCATGCCGCTACAGAGTGAGTCCTGCCCGCCGGGCGAGCTCGACAAGCTCGGGGTTGCTGCGCTGATGTAGGGAGAACAGAACCCGCAGCACTTCGCGACTCATCGGGTGGATCTTCGCCATCTGAGGGGCGACGTCCCACGCCTGGATCAGCGAGGTCTGCGCGCCGTCCCGGTCACCCAGATCGAGCTGGGCGCGAGCGGTGTTGATGTGGACGGGCCCCAGCCGGGTAGGTGGTAGCCCAGTGTCCTTGCCGGCCAGCTCGTCGGCGAGGCGGACCACGTCACGAGGGCGGCCGAGATCTCCCTGGGTGGCCAATACGTGAGTGGCGGTGTTGACGGGGCCGAAGATCTGATTATGCACCCGTAGGTCGCTCGAGAACTCCGCAGCCGTACTCCACGCCGCCTGAATATGCCGCTCGGCCTCAACCCGGTCGCCCCACCGCCCTGCGAGGGTCATGCCGCGCAGATGCAGCGTACCCGTGGCGAATGCCCTCTCCAGGCTGGCAAGCTCAGCCTCGGCAGCCACAACGGCCCGGTCCACCACGGTGAGCCCGCCCTCGAAGTCCCCGCCGTTGAGGAAGGTGCCCGCGCGGTCCCGGGCAGCGACAGCGCTCGCCAGCGGGTTGGGTCGCTGGTCTACGGCCCAGGTTTGACGGGTCGGGGCCACCTCGACCAGGTCCATCCACCGGTTTCGCGCGGCCAAGGCGTAGACGACGCTGTACACGTCGGCCAGCTGCGCCCACCCTGCCGGGCTGGCCGCAGCGTGCGCGTACGTGGTCGCCCGGGGCAACAGGTCGGTCAGCTCCTCCAGCAGCGCCGTCAGATCGGCCTGCTCCCGCAGCGTGATGGCCTGGTCCAGATCGACGCTCAGCTGGGCAGGATCGGGCGCGGGCACCTGATCGGGGATGTCGTAACGGCGCACCGCGGTCCGCAGCTCCTCCAGCAGCACACCCTGGTCCGGGGAGACCTCGACCTCCCCGTACAGCGCGCCGAGGGACATGTGCAGGGCTCGGGCGATCGCGGCGGCGATAGTCGGGGTGAGCGTCCGGTCGCCGACCTCGATCTTCGACAACAAACTCACCGACACCCCGGCCCGGCGTGCCAGTGCCGCCTGGGTCAGATCGCGCGCCTTACGCAGCTCAGCGACCCGCAAACCACCACTGCCGCCAGCAGTACCCATGGATCCGAGTCTTCCACGCAGGGTGTCACCGTCCATATCCGACCTGCATGCCCGCTCGGCGGGCTGTGCAAACCATGTGCAAGCTCACCACTCACCAGGACTGTTGACTATCACGAGGAACACAACCCGGGGGAGCCGTGCATGACCAGCGAAAACGTCCTGGATCCCCAACGCCTGGACCCGCGATACCCGGCCAACTCCGGAGAAGACCCCACTCACCTGGCGGTCGATCGGCCACCAGCCCGCCCCCACGGGACGCACACCATGCCAACTCAACCCTACGACCCCTGGCGCGACGCCGACGGCACACCGATCCCACCGCAATGCCGCGTCGTGCAGATCGCGGTCGGCAAACAGCACGGGGCACTGCCGTCCCGACTGCACCACCACGGCCAGGTCCTCGGCCGCGGCATCAACCGCCTGATCGTGCGGTTCGACGACAACACGACGATCAACATCCGACCCCACCTGGTACGCGTACTCACGACATCGGACGGTCGTTGAGGACCACCACCTTGAGCACCGGCCGACGGATCGATCCGCACCGTCACTTCATGACCGATCACCCTTGCCCCTCACAGGAGATACACCGTCGTGACAACATCGAACACCAAAAGTCCAGCGGTACACCCGGACACCACCCCTGAACAACGGTGCGCTCGCTACCGCCGCGACTACCAGCTGCCCACCACCGTCGACCCTGCGTCCCGACGGATCCTCCTTTCGATCGGCGGCCTGATCGGAGCCGTCACCATGCCCACCGCACTCGGACATCGCGTACTCGCCGGTCTCCGCGTACGGATGCTGACCGGACCGGTCGTCGCACATCCCCAGGCCCAACGCTGGACCTTCATCACCGGCCCCGGTCACACCCTGACCGAGACAGTGCACGCCGACCTGCTCCGGCTACAGACCTCGGTCGCCCACCCCGGAGACAACGTCGTCCTACCCTCACCCGACGACGAACACCTCGGACGCTGGCACTGGATAGTCAGCCTCGACACGCTCAACGACTTTCCCCCACAGTCGGCAGTCATCGCGACCACCACAGCTATGGCGACAACAGCACCCTGACAACCGTCGTCAGGAACGAGGTCGCACCGGAGCGGTCACCCGGATCGTCGGCAGGTGACGCGTCAGCGCCGAGCGCACCGTCCACCCACTCCCCGCTTCCCAACGCTTCCACACCACCGAAAGGCGACTGCACGATGCCGGCCGACAATCCGCCCTCCGCGCCCGAGCCTGCCTACCGCGTCACCATCACGGCCTCGACGCTCGACGACGACCAGCCGCGCGGGCAGGTCGTCGTGACGACCACACCCGTGTTCAGCGAACGGCTCGCCGCCCGCAGCGCCCTGCCCGGCGAGACGGAACTCGCCGATTACATCGACTTCCAACGCATCGTCGTCGAGTGCGTGGGTCGAGTCGACTTCAGCCGGGCCGATGCCACCCGCCTCGCGACCACGCTTCTGCTCGCCGTCACTGACACCATGACACGGGGAACACTCCGCGGCGACGACGCCCTCGCCCTTCTCCACGAGATCACCGACCTGCACCCTGACCTCCTCCGTCTGCGCCGGTTGGCTCTCCAGTCCGCACGCCAGGCCGCCAGCACGGGCTCGGACGCCGCACTCGATACCGACGACCCGTCCGCGTCATGACCGCAGACGACCCGACGATGCCGGTCTGTGTGCTCTTCACCGAACGCGGACACGGCGACCTGAGCGTCGGACACCCCTACGACATCTTCTGGCGCATCCCCCGCGACCACACCGGTAGCCTGCGCCGCGCCCTCACCGACGCCCTCACCGGCTGCGGCTTCCACCAGCACACGGGTGCACCCGGCCATTGGGACGGCTCACGCGACCTGCCGAAGCTGCCTGGAAACATCACCGTCTGGCGCGGCGACGACGACACCCTGACCATCGGCCGCGCCGCAGAAGCCCACCACCGTGTCCGGGCCGAGCACACCGCGGCGTTACGCCACGCGATCCTCGCCGTCCTGCACGACCGCGCCACCGACCCGGGACGAGATTTCACACCACCCTGGCCGACCACAGGACCACCACCGAGCATCGTCGCATCGACCGCCGCTTCGGCTGCCGCCGACGAGGGGTCTTGGACCGGGCGGTGAACGGGTGCACGCGTTCACGGCGTGTCTGGACACTCACGTCACACCGGACAGGAGGACGGACGGATGGACCATGAGCTCACGCCCGAGAGCGGCCCGGACGCGGATGGCGGTGAGGCTGGATCTCAGGACGAGCCGGTGTCTGCTGGGGATGAGCGCGCCACACTGGTCGTTTCTGACGCCGACGCACCGGATCGTGTTCGGATGACGGTCGAGGAGTTCGGTCTGCGCTACTGGTTCGATCTGCCACTGGGTGCTGTGGCTGTTGTCATCTCGTCGTTGCTGGAGGCACTGAACCGCGCACTCGCAGCGGACTGTCAATCGGCGGACACAGCGTCATTGGACACGGTGCGTTCGGCCATCGACACGTATCTTCGGAACGCGGAAACTCATCGTCCGGACGCGGACGCCGCCGGGTAGCGGAATGGCGACGCGGCAGCTGGCAAGGTCCTGAACACTCAGGATCCGACTTGCGTTGCGAACGGCGCCTGACAGACTGCCCCAGTGAGTCACCCTCCCCGGACGGTCCCCGAGCTCGCCGCTGACGGTGTCCCGCGCGGTCAGGCGGTGCTGGACGGGTTGGTGGGGTTGCTCGATCTGGAGCGGTTGGAGGCGAACCTGTTCCGGGGGGTGAGCCCGCCGCGGAGTCCGCCGCGGGTGTTCGGTGGCCAGGTCGCCGGGCAGGCGCTGGTGGCGGCCGGGCGCACGGTGCCCGAGGACCGTGAGGTGCATTCGTTGCACGCCTACTTCATCCGCTCGGGTGATCCGCGCGCGCCGATCGTCTACGAGGCCGAACGGGTGCGCGACGGCCGCTCGTTCACCACCCGTCGGGTCCTCGCGATCCAGCACGGTGAGGCGATCTTCTCGCTGTCGGCGTCGTTCCAGCAGCCGCAGCACGGTCTGGAGCACACGGAGCCGCCGCCGGTCGACGTTGCGGCCCCGGAGTCGCTGCCCGACCTCGGCCAGTGGATCGTCGACGGTCGAGGCCGCGGCTGGATGTCGGATATCCCGCGCCCGCTCGACATCCGGTTCGTCGACGAGCCGGCGTGGTCGGCCGACCGCGTCCCGTCGGACGGTCCGGTGCGGGTGTGGATGCGTGCCGACGGCAGCCTGCCCGACGACCGGCTCCTACACGTGTGCCTGCTGACCTACGCCAGCGACCTCACCCTGCTCGGCTCGGTGCTCGCGCGTCACGACATGCGTTCCACCACGGTGCAGATGGCGAGCCTGGATCACGCCATGTGGTTCCACCGGCCCTTCCGGGCCGACGAGTGGCTGCTCTACACCTGCTACTCGCCCACGGCATCGGGGTCGCGGGGGCTCGCGACCGGGCGGTTCACGACCGAGGACGGCAGGCTCGTGGCCACCACGGTGCAGGAGGGGCTGGTCCGGCTGCCCCGGACGTGAGCCGCGACCGGGCTGGAAGGGCCGTCTATCGGTAACGGCTGTCGGTCGGAGGACCGATGAGTTCAGGACCGCTGCGCGGTCGACGATGGTGACAGGATTCTCCCGAACATCGCGAAGGAGTTGCCATGCCCACCCGAGATACCGTCCCCCTCGGAGCGCCCTGCTGGGTCGATCTGATGACCGCCGACACCGAACGCAGCCGCGAGTTCTACTGCCAGCTGTTCGGCTGGACCGCGCAGGAACCCGCCGAGGAGTTCGGCGGTTACTTCAACTTCACCAAAGACGGCGTCCGGGTCGCCGGATGCATGGCAAGCCAGCCCGGCTCGGAGATGCCGGACCTGTGGTCGGTCTACCTGGGCACCGATGACGCCAGGAAGACCCTCGACGCCGCTGCCGCCAACGGAGGCCAGGTCCTCGTCCCAGCCATGGACGTCGGTGATCTCGGCACCATGGCCGTCGTCAGTGGCCCCGACAGTGCCGTGATCGGCCTCTGGCAGCCCGGCAGCCACCAGGGATTTGGGGTTTTCGGTGAGTCTGGCACCCCGAGCTGGTTCGAGCTGCACACCCGCGACTACCAGGCCGCCGTCGGCTTCTACCGCGAGGTGTTCGGATGGAACACCCACGTCATCAGCGACACCCCGGAGTTCCGTTACACCACTCTCAAGCAGGACGAGAGCTGGCTGGCCGGGATCATGGACGCTGCGGGCTCCCTACCCGAGGGTGTCCCTGCCCACTGGTCGGTCTACTTCGGAGTCGACGACACCGATGCCGCGCTGGCGAAGATCGTCGATCTCGGCGGCTCGGTCCTGATGCCTGCCGAGGACACCCCCTACGGTCGCCTTGCGGCAGCTGCCGACCCGACCGGTGCCCAGTTCAAGCTGGTCGCTCCCAACGCGGCCATGCCGGCGAGCAGTTCTGCGACCTGAGAAGGTCGCTGCTGATCGAGGACTAGACGGAGATCACTTTTCCTGCGAGCGACGGAGTACGGATGCCCGGCGTGCTCACCGTCCCTGACGGTGCCGCCGGGCGCCGGGCCCGGCCCCGCGCTGGTGATGATCTACGAGGCCTTCGGGATGGCCGGTGAGGTGCGTCGCGTCGCCCGTGACCTCGCCGCCGAGAGCTATGTCGTGCTCATCCCGGACCTGTTCGCCCGCGGTCGATTGACCTCGCTGTGCGTGGCGCGCGCTCCGCACGACCCAACGCGGGCAGGGATGTGAGATCGACGACCTGGAGGCCGCGCGCCGCTGGCTCGCCGACCGCCCCGAGGTAGACGCCGGGCGCATCGGTGTGATCGGCTTCTGCCTCGGCGGCAGCTTCGCCCTGCTGCTGGCCCGCACGGGCTGTATCGGGTCACTGCCCCGTTCTACAGCGGCAGCATCGAGCTGACCCGTCCCTGTCCGGTCGTGGCCAGCTTCGGTGCGCGGGACGCGTCCACCCGCGGCTACCCGGAGAAGCTCGTGGCCGATCTCGACGCGCTCGGCGTACCGCACGACGTCGTCACCTACCCGCAGGCAGGCAGGCCACTCGTTCTTCACCCGCACTCCCGGACTACGGGTGTCCTGCTGGCCCTCCTCCCGCTGCACGTGGAGTACCACGAGGCCAGCGCCGAGGACGCGCACCGGCGGATCGTGGCGTTCTTCCGCGAGCATCTCGACCCGAGTTGATCAAAGGTCACCCGCGCGCAGGAGGTCTGGTATCGTGACGGCATCGTGAGCTACGTGAAGGGCGAGGTGAAATGCAAAAGATCTCGAAGCGCCTGTTCCTGAGCTGGTGCAGCATCGACGAGCAGGCCAAGAGCTCCCTGGTCACGCTCCTCAGGGCCAATCTGCAGATCTTGCATGGGGTGGAGCTGGTCTGGTGGGAGGACTCGCTGATCAGGATCGGCGAGGACTGGCGGCGTCAGATCCTGGCCCGGCTGGCCGACTGTGACTACGGCTTGTTGCTGCTCAGCCCTGGCTTCTTCGCCAGCGACTTCATCACCGGGCACGAGCTTCCTCGCTTCGTCGGGGAGCTCGCGGAGAAGGGTGCACTTCCGGTCGGTCTCAAACGGGTGCCACTCGATGGGACCCGGACGCTGTGCGGGGTCGACCGGCACCAGGTCTTCACGCTGGCGCCCCGGAAGCTCTTCTTCACCGAGACCCGGGGTCCGGCTCGGGAGCGGTTCGCGCAGGATCTGGCGACGGCGATCCGGGATCGGGTGCTCGGCGACTCATGAACGGCTCTCGGTTGCCCCGACGCGCGGTGGTGCGCCACCTGGATCGGCTGGCTGACGACCTCACCCCGCGGCAGCTGAGCCGGTTGCGTGCGCTGGCGGAGCTGATCGACGACGAGGGCCGGATCCCACTGGACCGGGCCTTGGCGGTGGCCACACCCGGCGGTGACGCGAAGACGACACAGGCGGCGTTCCGGCAGTTCCGCAGCGCGGTGAAGGAGGCGTCGGCCGCGGCCGGTGTCACCGTGGAGCTGGTCACCGATGGTCGCAAGTCGGCGCCTGCGGGCAGGTTCTGCTGGTTCGAGGGGGAGGACACGACAGCTCCGGAGCTGGCTGAGAGGTCGGCCCGGGAGGCCCGACGGATGGCCGGGGATGCGCTGGTAGAGCCGACCGTGGCCGAGGTCTTCGCGGCGCCGCCGGCCACGGTCTTTGTCAGCATCGCCGGTGGCGAATCGCGCGGTCCGGTGTGCCAGCGCGAGCGGGATGTGGTGGCGTTGCTGCGGGAGCGGCTCACCCTCCGCCGAGACCGCGAGTACCGGGTCATCAGCCCGCTCGACATCGATCTCGGACGGAACGTTGCGGCCGAGCGCCGCGGGATGTGCGTGCACGCCGACGTCGTCCTGGTCCTGGTCTCGCCGGCGTACCTGAGCAATTCCGGCGGTGACGTGCCGACGATCGTCACCTCGGCGCGGCGGCGACCGGTGCTGGAGGCGCTGGAGCGGCTGCCCCACGGCCTCCTGGACGCCCAGGGGCTGTCCCTGTCTGAGCTGCATCAGATGTCGCGTCCGTTCGGTGAACGCAGGACACGTGAGGGGAGGGTCGCGTTCGTCGACGAATGCCTGGTGCATATCACCGACCGGCTCGCCGAGCCCGTGCGCGCCGACATCTCGCACGACACGTGGGACGAGTGGACCGACGACCTCGGCGGAGGGTGTGAACTCGGCCGGTTGGCACGCCGCCAGGCGGAGCGGAACCGACCACAGGAACATCTGGTCGTGGTGGATGCGCAAGAGATCGACCTTGCGCAGCATCCGTCCGAGCTTGTCGATAGGACCCGCAACCTGGGGCGGACGGTACCTGCGGTGGAGCGGCTGCTGCGCTGGGCCACCGATGACGCCGACGCCGCCCAGCACCTGTGTGCGCTACTCGGCGATGTCGGTATGGGCAAGACCACGACCACCAAGCTGTTCACCGAGCAGCTCCTCGAACGGCGCGCCACCGACCCGACGGTTCCGCTGCCGATCCTGTTCGACCTGCGGGACCTTCCGCTCACGGTCCTGCGGGACGGCCCGAACCCGCGCCGGATCATTGAGGCGCTGCTGGACACCGCTGAGGCCTCGCAGCACCGACCGTCGGCCGACGATGTTCTGGACGTGGTCGCCCGCGGAAACTGCGTTCTGATCTTCGACGGTCTGGACGAGGTGCTCGTGCACCTCGAGCCGCACCCGGCGCAGGTCTTCACCCGAACGCTGTGGCGGGCCACCGAGGACACCTGGCTGCCCACCCGATCCGGTCGCGCCCTCCCACAACGGCGCCGTCCCAGCAGGCTGCTGCTGTCCTGCCGTACCCACTACTTCCGCTCGATCCGTGACGAGGCCAACCACTTCACCGGTCAGCACCGCGACGGTCCTGCCGCCCGGGACTACCTGGCCTTGCTGTTGCTCCCGTTCAATGAGGGGCAGATCCGGGACTACCTGCGGGCCAACCTGCCCGACAGAGATGTCGACACCTGTCTGGCACTGATCGACAGCGTGCACAACCTGCGCGAGATCGCTGAGCGACCGCTGACCCTGCGCATGGTTACCGAGCAGCTGAAGGTGATCGAGCGGGCGAAGTTCGACGGCCGCCCGGTGCGGGCGGTGGATCTGTACTCCTCATTCGTGGCGCAATGGCTGGACCGGGACAACGGTAAGCACTCACTGCTGCCCGAGCACAAGCAGTTGTTGATGGAGCACCTGGCCGGGCAGTTGTGGCGCTCGGGCGCGACCGGCTGGACCGTGCACGACGTCGAGCAATGGCTGCTGAAGTTCATGGCCTCCCGCCCTGACCTCGAACTGCATTACCCCACGCGGACGCCGGCGGTGTGGAAGGAGGACCTGCGCACGGCGACGTTCCTGGTCCGCCGCGATGACGACACCTTCGTCTTCGCCCACACCTCGCTGCGCGAGTACTTCCTCGCCTGCTACCTGTTACGCGGCCTGCAGTCCGGGGCCGACCGGTGGGAGTCGGCGCAGGAAGCCTGGTCGATGCCGGTACCCAGCCGCGAGACGCTGGCTTTCCTCGGCCAGCTGCTGGCTGGCCTGGACAGCCGCCCCGACCCTCCGTGGCGGACCGCGCTCACCGCCCTGGCCGGTTCGGTGCCCGGGTCGGCCGCCGCCGTGCTGGCCTTCGCCTACGGCCTGGTCGCCACCACCGGCGGCTACCCCCACCACCCGCTGACTGCCTCCCGGTTGGACGGCGCCGACCTGCGCGGGTGGCGGATCGAGGCACCTGAGGGTGCCCGGTTGAACCTGCGCGGTAGCTCATTCGCCCGAGCCGATCTGACCGGGGCCGTGCTGCGTGCGGTCGACCTGCAGGAGGTGGACCTGACCCACGCCGACCTGACCCGGGCCGAGCTGCACCACAGCAACCTGCGCGCCGCCGACCTGCGCCACGCCCTGCTCACCGGCACCATCCTGCGGTCCTGCTCGCTGCACGACGCGCGCTGGGACGGCTCCACCGCCCACCGCGCACAGGCGCTGCACTGCGACCCCGCAGCCACGCCCGGCGTGCCCGGCTGGCTGACCGCACCCACCGGACAACCGCCGACGCGCATCGCCCAGCTGACCTCGTTCACCGGACATACCGGCCGGGTGGTCGGTGGGGTGTTCAGCCCGGATGCCGCCCGCATTCTCACCACCAGCGACGACGGGACCGCGCGGGTGTGGGATGCGGCCACCGGTGAGACGCTCTACGTCCTCACTGGGCACACCGGCGCGGTGGTCGGTGGGGTGTTCAGCCCGGATGCCGCCCGCATTCTCACCACCAGCGGGGACGGGACCGCGCGGGTGTGGGATGCGGCCACCGGTGAGACGCTCTACGTCCTC
>Ga0136617_10002407_pt1 | contig 16669 bp, 13 predicted proteins | sample AntDrymUQ3222106_2_FD_129672 | JGI IMG/M metagenome (GOLD analysis project Ga0136617, IMG submission 129672) | Polar desert sand microbial communities from Dry Valleys, Antarctica - metaG UQ322 (21.06) | ecosystem: Environmental > Terrestrial > Soil > Desert | place: Antarctica: Dry Valley...
CACGGGATCACCTCAGGAGCAGGCATTTCCGGGGTGTGTCGGGCGAGAAGATGCGGCGACCGAGGCGCTACCTCAGGCCGAAGCAGGCCGAGGCGGAGGTCACTTCAAAGGAGCCGCACCCAAGTCAAATGAGACAGTGGGTCTTACTGGGTTGGCTCGTGCTGGGTGGGTGGGTTGATCCACGCCTGCTCGGGCAGGTGTGGCGGCTGAGGTCGGCGGCTGAACCGCTCGGGGTGGTGTGCGTGGCGCGGTCGAGGGTGGTCTGGCGTCGTGCGCGGATGTCGGCCGCGGTTCCGAAGTGGACTGAGGCCGGGGTGTGCATGCCGGAACCTCTCAGCTCCCGGAGGGACTCGACGACGTCGGCGCGTACCCGCGGCTGTTCGACGCCCTGCTTGCCCGATCCTGGAGCGTCACGGATTGCGAAAGCTGGCCGGACGCAACGTCCTGCGCGTAGCGGACGAGGCCTCGGCGTGAGGCGCACGCCTACCGACACGCCGCCATCGCCGTTGCGAAAACCGCCCCTCGCTCCTTGTAGTTGCGGAAGTGCCCGAAGCTGGCGGCGGCGGGGGACAGGAGCACAATGCCGTCCGGGCGCGCCCACTCGTAGCCCACGCGGACGGCCGCGTTGAGGTCAGGGGTGTCGACTGCGGTGACCGCGGGGCCGGGGTTGGCGGTTTCGAGCATCGCCCGGATGCGGGTGCCGTTGCCCGGGATCGTTAGCACCAGGATCGGGGTGTGCCGCGACCGCAGGCCCTCGCCCAGCGCTCGGTAGTCGATTCCCCGCTCCTGGCCGCCGACGATGAGCGCGACTCGGCGGTCGGGAAACGCCTCGACGGCGGCCAGCGTGGACAGCACGTTGGTCGACAGGTTGTCATCGACGAAGGTCACCCCGGACACCTCGCCGATGATCTGCAGCCTGCTCTCCAGACCACCGAACCCCACGGCGGCGGTAGCGAGAGCCTCGGGGTCATCCGCCTCAGGGACGCCCAGGGCCTGCATGACGGCACGGGCGATAAGAGCATTGCGCCGGTTGTGCGTGCCGAGCAGGTGCAGCGGCGTGAGCCAGGTCGCGTTGGGGTCGTCGGTTGCGCAGACCCACCGCACCCGAGGCCCGAGCAGAGCGCGGCGGCCTCGGATCAGTGCGCTGTCGCCGTTAGCGACCGTGAGGTCGGCACCGGGTTGAGCGGCCAACGAGAGCTTGTCGCGGTAGTAGAGGTTCGGGTCGTTGCAGTGCCAGGGCAGGTGGTCCGGGTGCAGCGAGGTCACGGCGACGACCGGTGGGCTGACCGGCATGTCCACCGCCTGATAGCTGGACACCTCAATGACCCAGTAGTCGAAGTCTTCGCCAACCGCAGTCGGGAGGACCCGCTCGCTCCTGTTCCAAGGGTTGTCGTCCACGAGCACGGGCTCGATCCCGCGGGCACGGCACGCCCGCAGGTTAGCCTCACCCTCGCGTCCCAGCCCGAGGATTCCGACCGTCCGGCCGGGGATGTCAGGCCAGGAGAGCGTCGGGCGCATATCGGTCCGGGACGTTGTGGGCCGACAGCGGGTTCAGCAGATCTTCCGCCTGCGCATCGAGGTGCCCGGCCGACTCAGCGACGAGCGCTGCGAGCACGGCATTGTCGTGCCGGTCGGGCCGTTCGGCGGCCATCCGTGCGGCGACCCGGCACTCGACCTCGTCGCCAACGCACTCCCACGGCTTCGCGTCCGACGTTAGGGCCGACAGCTTGCGGAACGTGTCGAGCAAGCTCGGGGCTGCCAGCGGCTCCATGCCGCGGAACACCTGACGTAGCGCCGGCTCCGGCACGAACGGCGCGAGGACCAGGTCGACGAAGCAGCACTTGTCGCACCGTCCGCACCAGTGAGCCCAGCGCAGCGTCTTATCGATGTGGAAGGCGCGATTGCAACTGCGGAAATGGTCGAGGTACTCCGGGTGCTCCGCGAAGCGACGGGCGATCCACAGCTCGCTGAACGGCCGCAGCAGCGAGAAGTAGTCGGGCGCGCCGCCGAGGGCCTCGGCGACGACACCCCGCAGCGCAGTCTCGAACTGCTCGCTCTTGGAGTACTGGTGGTTGATCGCACGGCCGTCGAGCACGACTGTGGCCGAGGATGCAGACCATTCGTTCGACATCACTACGACGTCGCGTCCCTCCAGGGTGGCCGCCACGAGAGCGATCCCGGAAATGATTCCGGTGACGGGCACGTGGCCGTTGAGAAAGCCGAGCTCGCGGGAGCGCAGCACATGCTCGTCGATGACTCGCTCGGCCCGGACCACCGCCAGCTCGGTGACCTTCGCGGGCTCCTCGATCGCGTCGAACCGGTCGGCCGGCCGGTTGACCACCAACAGGGCTGCGTCGTGGGCGCGCGTCCGCACGAGCTCGACTGTGACAATCGAGTCGATCCCCCCGCCGAACGGAATCAATGGGCGACCCGGTTCCGGCGCGTAATGCGTCGACGCCGTCCGTACCAGCTCGGGGCCGATGATCCGTAAACCGGACAGGTCGAGACCGTTGCGGTACGCGAACTCGCCGAGGCCGTCGAGGTAGTAGTCCTGCAGGAACGCCCGCTCATTCGCCGTCACGGCCGTGTCCCCGAGGTCGATCACGGGCGGGGCACCGGCCTTGTAGTACGATACACCGGCAAGCAGGAAAAGCAGCCGCGCCGCCTCCGCGACGGCGGGCTGTGCCCACTCTCCGCCGCCCGGGAAGGCCACGTCCTCGCGGAATTCGTGGCCGCCGAGCCGGTAGTGGCAGACCACCCGGTTCCGATCGGGGTCCAGGTCGAAACCGACGTAGGTGAACACCCCGGAGCGCCCGGTCATTCCATCGTCTCCCTCAGCCGCGCCACCGCGGCGAACCGTCCACATGACCCCTCGGACCTGTGGCTGAAGAATCGCGAGCCCGGGCCGGTGCCCAGTGCCGCGACGTGCACCTGGGCATCCGGAACCCCCGCGTCGGCGAGCTGGATCATGTTCGCACGCCAGAGGTCGAAGATCCATCTGCCGGTGCCGTCCGGCCGGACGACCTGCGACACCCGGTTCCCGAACACCGTCTCGGCCATCTCCACGACGTCCGCGTCGACCTGGTAGCGGTCAGGGTGGATGGCGGGCCCGATACCGGCGATTACGTTCGCCGGGTCGCTGCCGAGCGAGGCCATAGTGGTCAGCGCGGCGGTCGTGACGCCGCGAACCGTCCCACCCCAGCCAGCGTGCACGCACGCCAGTACCCGGCTGACTGGATCGAACAGCACCAGCGGCACGCAGTCGGCCACCATCACTACGAGCACGATCCCAGGCACGGCGGTAACCAGTGCGTCTGTCGCCGTCATGGCGTCGGTGCGGCTACGTGCCCCGCGGCCCCGCTCCTCCTCGGTGACCACCGTGACCGACGGGCGGTGCACCTGCTCGCAGAACACGAAGTCGTCGAGGCGCACCCCGAGCGCGTCGGCGACCCGTGTGCGGTTGACCAGCACGTCTTCGTCCCGGTCGCCCACATGCAGCCCGAGGTTGAGGCTCGCGTAGGAGCCGCTCGAGACCCCGCCGTCGCGGGTGGTGACATGCGCGTCCACGTCGGGCCGCTGCAGGGCGGGCCAGGTGATGACCGGCAGGCCGCCGCGCGTGGAGCGGACGTAGGAGGTTGGGGTGGTCGTGACGTCAGAGGTCATCGCGACCAGTCTATCGACCGCACACGCCGCGCACGCTTCGGCTCCTGGCCTCTCGGAGTGCGGGGGGTCGGCAGTGCAGCTCAGACACCCTTCTCGGGCTTCGTCGGGACGTGCAGCTCTACGAGCTCCAGATCCTGTAGCACGGGTTCGAGGGCCTTGGCCAGCTGGGCCGAACGCTTCGCGGGGTCCGGGTCCGTCGCCGCCCACGCCAGGCTGATCTTGCGCAAGAGTAGTCGGGCGTTGTTCGGGTAGCCGTTCAGCTCGGTCCAGATCCATAGCGCCTGCATCGCGCAGTTCTCGGCAGCACCGAGCAGCGTCTCGCGCGTCTGAACATTGCGGACGGCGTTCAGCTCCTCGGTCGGGACGGCGAACGAAAGATCGAGCCTCCCGGGGCAATACAGCGCAGCGCTGTATGCGCTCAAGGCGACGCCCCAGAGGCTTGCCGCGGTGTAGTTGGTGACGTTGGGCCGCCGCAGTGAAAGCGAGCCAGCGTAGGCCGCCGTCGCCTCGCTCAGCACCTCCGCAATGCGGGTCTCTCCGGCGTCGGTCGGGTCCAGGTGGTGCAGCAGATTTGCGAGGGCGATGTTGGCGCCACCGAGGTTGTACCACCCGCGGTCGACATGGCGGTCGGGGTCGGGCTTCAGTGTCCCGTTCGAGTTCTGGAACACCGACCGCCGCTCCTCGTACGAGGTCGTGAGGATGTCGATGCATTCGCGGTACAGGCGCTCCTTCCGGGCATCGTCGGCACCCGTCTCGATGGCGCTCGCCTGCTTGCGGAGGAGGATGCCGTGCATCGCCTCCGCGCGCCCCCGCAGGAGCCGGACCTCGTCCCGGTCGGGGCCTCCATTCCAGGAGTCGACCAGTCGGGTGCAGGCGCTCGCCGCCTCCGTGCACCGGGCCAGGCCCTGCTCGATCTGCTTGGCGGTGGCCTTGTTGTGGTTGGCCGGCCGGGTCGCCGCCATCTGCGCCCGGACGTAGACGGAGATACCCTTCGAGGTGCCGATGTCGAGAAGCGGGTCGACACGGTCGACATACGCCTCGGCGAGGAGGCTGGCGTCGCGCACCGCCTTCTCCCCGCGCGTCTCCAGCAGGTCGACGACCGTCGCCGCGGCGAGCACCTCGTCCACCGACGTCCACAGCCCACTGCGCCGGCACACGAACCTGTGCAGCTCGGTGGTCTCCTCAACGCTGTAGCGGAGCCCGTCGTAGGTGGCGAGCACCCGCAGACCCGTCTCCCGGGTTGCCAGCTCCTGGACGGCACTACGGACGAGGCGGTGCATCCACAGCGGGGGGTAATGGCCCAGCTGCCGGGCATCGTCGGCCCGACTGCGTTCGACGATGCCCGCACCCTCGGCGGTCCCCAGGGCCGCGGCGGCCTCGGGAACGTCAGCTGCGAACGCGGCACGGGCCACCCAGTCTACCGTGACCTGCTCGGCGGGCATGAAGCTCACCGCGCTCACCGCTCTGGCCATCGCGGCGCCAGCGGCGCCAAGGCTATCGGCCCTCCGCAAGGCAGCGCATACGATCCGGGCCGCCCCGCGTTCCTCTCCGGGGTGGTCTGCGGCGGTGAGCTGCGCGGCGCACCACGTGGCGATCCGAAGGAGGCCGGGAAGTCGCTCGGTCTCGGTGAGCAAAGACCACACGCTGCCCGCTGCCCGCGCATCCTCGGCGCGGAGTCGGTCGAGCCGGACGACCGTCCAGCCGGACCTCTTCAGGGCGGCCGTCCGGCCCTCCTCGTCGGTCGAGGTGACGATGAGCAGGTCGGCGGCCCGGTCGGGGGATGCCGGGCGGGGAACGGGAAGCAAGGGCAGAACGTCGTCGATGTGGTTGGCGTTGTCGACCACTACCACCCAGGGGCGTTCGCTGCTCGCGAGCCGATAATGCGCCCGGGAGGTGCGTGTCCGGAGGTTGTCGGCGTCGACCGGCCCGAGTTCCTCGCCCCGGCTCTGGGCTTCGGCGGCAGCCAGCGAGCGGCGCAATGTCTCCGGGTCGCTGCCGTCGAGGAACCAGCCGCGGTGCTGGCTGACCTCGGTCGCACGCTCGAGGGCGAGGGTGCTCTTGCCGGTACCCGACTCGCCCACGAGGAGGACGCGGCCGGTCGTCGCGGCGAGTGTCTCCTCGGGCTCGCGGCGGCTGGGAAAGTGCACAACTTCGGGAACGGGGTCCGGCAGGAACGCGGTGATCCCGAGGTTGCGGTGCGCAGGCGGCGGCAAATAGTAGTCGACCTTGGCATCGGCGAGCGCCGAACGGACGTCGAGGGCGTACAGGACGCCCGGGGACTGCAGATGCCTCAACGTCTTCGCACGGCGTTCGGCGAGGCTCGTGTGCTCACCGTCGTAGGAGGGTGTGACGTCGAGGAGCAGGTAACGGCCGTCCGGGTCGGTCAGGGCCGCGTACCAGTGCTCGAAGGGCTTCACGAGCGGCAAGCGCTCGCGCCTGCGGTCGTCGCCACGGTCGTCGTAGGCGAGGATGAACGCGTGCGCCTCGTCGACGCCAGTGGGCAGCGCGACAGCGAGCACCGCGGGGATGTCCTCGCGGTTCAGCATGGCCGCCATCGTCACCGCGAAGTCGACGCATGTCCCGGACCCGTCGAACAGCTCCTGGGTGGTGCGGATTATTTGCCCGCGCCGTCCCGGGGAGAACGGCTCGCGGGTGTAGCGGACACGCCTGCTGATCACCCGCTCGGCGAGCTGCTCGGCCTGGTCGTGCTTGGGCTGGCCGACGAGGAGGTGAGTCGTGCCAAGTCCGAGCCCGTGTCGCACGGTCTGGGCGGGGTTGGTGTAGCGCGCCAGGTTCAGCATCGACGTGCGGATCCCGCTCTCCTTCGCGGATGCGGTCTCCAGGTACCAGTCGGGCCACCGATCCGCCATGTCCTGGTTCCTGTCCGCAACCTCATACGGCGTCGTCACACGGCCACTGTCGCGCTGCGTGGTCGGTTTGTTACGCCGAACTGAGAGTACCGGTATCGGTGCATGGTTCTGCCCTCGGCAGGATGGCTTCGCAAGCACGGGAGAGGGGTGCGTCGTGGGGGTTGATCGAGACGACATCGCGCTGCCGGGCACCGGCAGCGGCGGTGACGCGGAACTCGAGGCCGAGGTGGGGAGCTGGCTGCGCTCGTGGGCGATGCGGGACCTGGCCGCTCTCAGCGGGTGGGAGTGGCCTCGCGTGGAGTCGGACCGCGACCTGGCGCATGCGCTCGCCGGGCTATCCACGGACTGGGACTTCCGGGGCCGAGCCGCCGAGCGGGCCAAGACGAACTTCGTCGAGCGGTCGTCGATGCCGACCGGCGAGGTGCTCCTCCTCGACGGGCGGGAGGTCGACCCAGTCAGGGCTGTCGCCGCGGCGCGGGCGCTGCGGCTGGTCGACAGCCAGACCGAGCTGGAGTTCGCCCCGACCCACATGGTCGTGCTGAGCGGCACTGCCCGGGCAAACGTCAACCGCGCCCGGTTCGCCGCCGACGTGCTGGGCAAGGTCGACGCGCGGCCGTCTGTGATCGTCGGGCTGACCGCACACCGGGGGCTGGGGCAGGCCGAGCAGGCGAGCTGCCCGGAACTCGGGCTGGAGCGGACGGACACCGAGTGGACGACACTCCGGGATGCGATGGCTGGCGCGTTCGGGCTGGGAAAGCCCGACTCGGTCGAGGAGAGCGCGCCCGACGTGGGTGAGCCCGGTGACCGGTTCGCCCGCTCCGCCGCTTACCACTGGACGTCCGGACCGGCTCCGGTCGACCTGCTCGTGGTGCCCTCTCCATCGGCACTCGTTCCCCGTCCGCGACCGGCGAACACTGCGGACCAGCTCCGCTGGTGGACCGCGAGGTCGGTGCGGCCTACTGACTCCAGCGCTGTGCTCCTCGTCACGACGCAGATCTACACGCCCTACCAGCAGTTCGTGGCAGCACGCGTCCTCCGGCGCGTGGCTCCGGGTTGCCGGCTGCTCACCATCGGTGTGACTGCGAAGACAGGGACGGTGAAGACGAGAGAGTTCACCGTCCAGGACTACCTCCAGGATGTGCGTTCGGCGCTGCTGGCGGCACGGGACCTCGTCGACGACCTCGTGACGAACCGCTGACCACCGGGAGGAGTCCCATGACCGGCCCGATCGTCGTCCCGGCCCGTCGGTTGACTGATGCCGAGGCCCTCGGCCATGAGAGCTTCACAAGGCGGTTCGTCGCGCTCGACGGGGGTACCCGGGAGATCCCGGTGGGCGGTGTCACGTTCGGCCGTCCGGTGGCACGCTCGCTACCAACCGGCTCTGACCGTGCGGTCGCCGTAGTGGAGTTCCCCTTCGACCTCGACGAGCTGAGGAATGGCCGTCGCTATGCGCTCTTGCGCTACGGCGTCGAGCTGCGGACCCCAGGCGTAGTCGCCCGGAGCATCTGGCCGCGGCGGGCTGGCGCAGGTGCGGACGCCGGCACATTCGGGGTGGGCGATGACCTCCATCTCGGTCTCTTACCGACGGTGCTCACGCTGCGCTACGAGGTGCTGCCGTCGGGCGTCGAAGGAGTAGGCGGAGAGACGAGCTTCTCCTGGACGTTCACAGCCGCGGAGGGGGAGCCCGTGGCCGCCAGCCACCGGCTGTTCGCGGTGATCGAGCTTGCCGCCGGAGCAGCTGCGGTCGACGGGGTACTGGTGGCCGAGGCCGACATCGAGCAGTGGAAAAACGGGCGGTTTGAGCCGCTCTCCACCGGGCGAGTCAGCCAGGCATTCTCGGTGCCGCTGGTCGCTTGCTCGGCCGCGGACCCGGCGGTCGAGGACCAGGCGTCGCACTCGCATCTGCCCACGCGCGGTTGGCAATCCTTTGGACCCGAAGCACCGCCTGCACCCGAGCCGCGGCCGTTGCCGTCCGGTCAGGTCGTCTCGACCGGGCTCGCCGAGGTGGACCGGCCTGACGTGCCGTGGCCTGCAGGCTCCTGTCCACGTCCGGGCACCCGCTACCTGTACTGGTTTTCAGTGGACGACGCTCCCGACCCCGGAGCGATCGATAAGCAGCCTATCCCGATTACGCTGCCCCCGGACACACCGTCTGGCACCATACTGACCGTCGTCCTGTTCGGGTTCGACGGCGAAATTGCGATCGACGAGCGGGCCGACACGGGTGAACTGGTGCTCCTAGACGACGGCATCATCGCCGCCTACCGGCAGCCGGGAAGCGTCACGCCTGCCGTCACCGGTCGTCGGCTCCTGTTCCCGATTGGAACTCCGCCGCGACCAGGCACCTACCGCCTGCGCTGCAATCTCTACTGCAATCAAACACTGCTGCAGTCCCGGTTGATCGAGGTCGACGTCTCCGACGGGATGCCGTCGTCAACCGTTCCAGCGGTCCGCTCGACCACCGACTACGTACTCGAGACTGCGCTGAACCCCGCTATCCTCGCGGACGTGCAGCCCTTAACGCTGTCAGTGTTTATGAACGACTACGACGATGGTACCCATGGCTTCCGGCTCCTCGGATACGACGGCGATCAGCTTGCTAAGGCCGACGTCGTGCTACCTGCACTCGCCTTGCAGCATCTCGTCGATGAGGCCCGTGCGGCTCTGCGCCAGGCGGCTTGGGTGGGCGGTGGCGAATGGTCCCCGGGCACCCGGTTCCGTTACGACGGTTGGACCGAGCCGGACCTCGACGACGACCTGATCCGGCTCGCCCGTGCCGGATACCGGATGTGGACGGCGCTGAACGAACCACTCGCTCGGGAACGGACGCCCGGCCCCGGCGAACCAAAGTCGCCGATCTTGGCATTGCGCGAGCTAATGCGTTGCCCTGGCACGGTCGAGTTCGCCAGCAAGGATAACGCTGGTCAGGTCGTCCCCGCGGCTTTGCTGTATGATTACTTGCTGGACCCGAACCTTTCTCTCGCTACTTGTCCGACCGCAATGTCGGCGATCCGCCGTGAGGCCGAGCTGGCAACCCAGCGATGCTTCCAGGGCGACTGCCCGCACGCGCTGGATGAGACCGTCGTCTGTCCGGGTGGGTTCTGGGGCTTCCGCCACCAGGTGGGCCTACCGCAATCGACACGATCCCGCACCGCGGCGGAGCCACCGCACGGCCCACCGAGCAGCGGACTTGGCCCGGTTTACTTCGTTGGGCGGCCCCACTGCGTAGTCGGTGTGGCGAGCGAGTTCGCTGGGCGGCACCCGACTGAGGTGAGCGAGCGCGGTGACGACAGCTCGCGACCGGTGATCGCCGACCGGGCTCGGTTGTTGTCCGCCCTGCGAGAGGGGCGAGCTCCGCACCTGGTGTACCTGTTCTGCCACGGCGTGTCCGACCGTGGCCTGCCCGCGCTTCGAGTGGGACCGGCTGGGTCGGATCTGATTGGCACGGAGACGATCGGCGACGGGCGCATCTACTGGGCAGACACGCGACCGCTCGTGGTTCTCAACGGCTGCCACACGACGGCTATCGAGCCGCGGTACGCGATGAACTTCGTCAACGCATTCGTGCGTAATGCAGGAGCCGCAGGTGTTGTCGGTACCGAGATTACGACATTCGAGTCGCTCGCCGTGGCATTCGGCGACCTGCTGATTGCAGCGTGGTTCACACCGGAAACTGGACTGGGTGAGGCGATCCGGGCCGCTCGTCTCGGTCTGCTCTCAGCGGGAAACCCACTGGGCCTCGTCTACACTTCGTACGCTACGCCGCAGCTCAGGCTGAAGGCGAGTACTACCGCCTGATGGTGGTGACCTCTCCCATCGCCCGGCTACCTGGAGGACCGTCCATCTCTTCCTGCGACAGCCTCGGGCGTCGACCGTCCAGGAACCACGCCAGGGACCATCCCTTGCCGTGCAGTACCACTACTATCACCACCAGTACGACTAAGTAGCCGAAGAAGCCAACAGCCAGGCCGACACCATAGGCTGAGAAGAGAGCGGTTCCCTGTGGAAACAGCGCCAGTACCGCGCCGCCGCCGACGGCGGCGATGATTGCTGCTACGTCGCCGAGTACCACGGTGCTGCGGTAGCGGTTCACGTAGTAGGTGAACCACCCGATGACGGTGCCGAAAAAGAACGCGCCCCACTCGACGTTCACGTCGCTCCTTGAGATGGTGCCGTCGCGGCCGTACGAAGCGAGCACCGCTTCAACTTTCCGACGGACCCGCATGTTACCGGATGCGCTCACGGCGCTGGCTCGCGCCATCAGCTGCGTAGCGGATCGCTGGTGATCAGTGTGCCGAGTGCTAAAGTCCGCGGCGACGATCAAGACGTCTCCAACATTCGCCAAGGGGCCCTTGGGCCTCGGGCGGACCGCTACTCGGAGCCGTTTCGACGACATATTCATCCATATTAGACGACATATTTATCCACATTAATTGGGCGATCTAGCCCCAAGGCTGCGACTCGCTCATTTAGGACAGTAAGAGCCTTTATCTTCTTTTCAATGGTTTCCAGTCCATAGTTCTGGAGGTAAGTAGCACTGTTCCGGACGTTCGCTTTCGCAACGGCGTCGTGCGCCTCAGCTCGGATGACTGTCTCGACAATCTCTCGTGCGTACAGAAACGCATATACGGACGGAGAGTCATTGATCACCCACCTGATCATGTCATGCAGTGAGGCTTATTCAACGATCTTGATCGGAGGAGCATCTCCGCAGCTCAACCGTGGTCTAACAAGATCCACATGACCCTCCTGAATAACCCTCTTAGTATGTCTCCATCATTCTCGAAATCCAGGGCGTTCGGCTGTGGTTGCCCTGGCGTCGGGATCGTCCGGGCTGGGCATGTATGGTTGTGGACGGACGGCTGTGGCCATGACATCATAGTCCTCGCTGCTGCGTGCCGCTAGGCCGCTGTGCGCCACTGCTCGCGAGGAGTATGAGGCCCCTGCGCCTTCCCCCCGTAGTTAGAGCATGAGGAGGTCGAGATCATCTTGTCGCCGACGGTCTACGTCGCCCCACTCGGGCATCCAGCAGCTAAGCCGGGGGTCACGCAACCCGCTTTCCGTGCCTGGGCGGATGCGCTGCTATGTAAGCAGGCGGATGTCAATTATTCCAATTTGACCCCCACGATCTCAATTCGGCCAACTTGTCAGATCGGTCGTCTGAGTTGGCAGGGACTCTATGTGGAACCGCTCGAAACAAATCTTTCATCGTGCGCTGTTGCTACAGCCTCGGATCGACTAGTGTCGTGTAATGGCATGAACTTTACGTCCTCCACTAGGATGATCAAGACTCTGAGCAGCTGAGACTGGGGGACGACGGAGTAAAGTAGTCGTTATTACGCGACACTAGCGCTCTTCTTTCCTCTCGCATGGTCGGACGGGTTGGTCGAGTATCTGACGGACTACGGCTACGACCGCGATATGATCGAGGGTAGCTGTTCAGCCCAGGTGACCGGGTAACTGCCTGGTCAGGCTGTTATGGGCTGGTCCGGGGTGAGCGCGGGCGGGATCCACGGGCCGGTGGTGAACAGTCGGGTCATCGCGTCGAGGGTGTCGATGCCCCATTTGGTGGCGGTGGACAGGTAGGACTGGACGACGGCGAAGTCGATGAGTCCGGCCAGGGTGCGCCAGCAGCCGCCGGAGGTCCGTTGTTGGACCTTGACCGCTCGTGCGGGCAACTCGGCGGTGTTGTTGGTGAAGGGCACCGTCAGGTTCACCGCGAAGCGCAGGATCATGTCGCGATGTCGGGTGAAGCGGCGCAGCAGTGTCTGAGCTTGTTGGTGCAGGGGGTCGCGGCCGTGTGCGTTGTCGTCCCAGCCTGCCGCGATCGCGCCGGCGTAGCGTGATCGGATCGTGCGCAGCTCGGCCTCGGTGAGGGTGTCGCGGCGCTGGGCGCGGGCGGTGTGCGCGGCGTCGTTGGCCCCGAGCAGGGTGTTGACCATGGCATCGGCCCAGGTCTGCCCGGTGGGGTCGGGGTCGTGCACCGAGCGCAGGTCACGGACCAGGTGGATACCGCACCAGGCGTGCTCGATGTCGTGGAGGTGCTCATAGCCGGCGTAGCCGTCGCGGACCAGGACCCCGGTGAACACCGGCCAGATCTCGCCGGCGTCGATGGTGTCGCGGGTGCGGTCCCCGACGTGCATCGCGGTCAGGTGCTGGGTGCACGCCACGTGCAGGTAGCGCAACGCGCCCGCGGCACGGGCGGTGGTCTCGTCGGCGTGCGCGACCGCCGCGGAGGCGATCAGCTCCCGCACCCGCGGCAGGAACCTGTCCTCCAGCAGCCGCGCGCCCTGCCCGCGCAGCCCCGCGACCCACCCGGCCGACACCGCGAACCCGCCCAGGGCGTTGACCACGTCCCGCGCCCGGCGGACCGGTAGGAACTGCGCGCCGCCCAGCCACGCCGCCTGGGCCTTGATCCCCGGCCCGTACTGGACCCGCCCCGGCGGCACACCGGGCGTGGCCCGCTCGGGCTCGGCCGCCTCGGTCGTAGCCGCCTCGGTCGTGGTCCCGCAGCCCCCGCAGGTCCTGGCCACCACCTGGTGCTCGGTGACATGGGGGCGCGGCGGCACGGGCGGGATGTCGAAGACCTGCCGGCGCGACACCGCGAAGACCGCCGCCCCGGCCAGGGCGTCCCCGCAGCCCCGGCACGCCGACGGCTCGTGCACGATCGTCTCGTCCGGGTCGTCCACCAGCTCCAGCGTGGTGCCCGCAGCGCCGTGCTGCTTGCCCCTGCTCTTCCCGGACCGCCCCCGCGAGGACCGCTTGGGCGCGGGCCGCTTCACGAACGGCGAATCCGACGACGGTGGCTTGCCACTGTGAGACGAGTCCCGCCCCAGCTGCGCCCGCAACGCCGCCAGCACACCCTCCAGCTCCGTGATCCGGGCCGACAACATCGCGTTCTCCCCGGCCAGCGCAGCGTTGTGGGCGGCCAGCGCAGCGATCTCGGCGCCCCTGACGTCCAACGACGAGGAGGCCTCCTCACCCGCCGCACCCGCCATGATCGCGATACTAGTGGATCACCCACGCGCCCCCACGACGACACGCCCAACCACCCGGGCTGAACAGCTACGATCGAGGAGCATATTCTACCCTGTGCGGCGCCGCTAGTGCCAGTGATGGTTGACCAGATGTCGGAGGTGTTTGCTGGTACTCGTAGCGATTTACTAGAAGCGATCGCCCAGTTCTTCAAGAACGATCTGCAGGCATACTTGGCTTCTTGGCGGCAGTTGTCCTCGCTCGCATCAGCGAGTTCTCAGGAATGGGAAGTAGTGATTCCTGCGGAGGTGTCTACGTCTTTCGTCTCGTCGCAATGAGCTGGACTTCAGGCTTCTTCTTGGATTCTGTCGATCGTACTGATTACTGTATCATCGAGAGAAGCAGTCATTGAGAAGACCCAACTTCATAGCGTAGATCGGACTAACGGCCCTAAATTCGCTATGGGGCACGACTCTTCGGGCAATTTCCGACGACAACCCAGGGGCTGGCGACGGCATTGATTCGGTAGAGTCCCACAGCTCAACATGTAGATACTGCCGCCGACGGTAAGCTAGCATGCAATTGCAGCCTAGATGAGAGCCCATCGAAGTGGTGCGTCCCAATATCATTCCGACGGAAGCGTATGAGCCAGCTTCCGCAATAGCTCCAAGAGGCTCAAGTGGGCCTACTGTGCACATCATTCCGCACGTATCTGAGTACAAATGGATTCTATGAACGACGCCCCTAACGCGTTCCACTCCAATAATCTCGCCACTAAGCGGGGCTACTACGAGACTCGAGTCAGCACAGTAAATGTCGGTTCCTCTGTGCATTCTTTCGGACGCGTGATAATTGGCCGTCAGTCGTGAACCCAAACGCCCAAGTTTTGGAACCGCCTCCACGTATTTACGCCACTCCCCACCTGCAAAAATCCTTCTAGGGTTGGGGCAGAAACGTCGGATCCCTCCGCCTGACCGCAGATCATCGACCGGCGTAAGTCGAACGCCGATCGGATCACTCGACTCGATAGCCCAGAGCCGACCATCTGAGTCTGGGCCGATGACCAATGCAACATGGTTGTACCGACGACCGGGTGAGTCACGAGCCGACCGGTACGCGTAGATCGAATCACCAGGCAACGGCTCTGATGTCGAAACGTCAGAAGCATTGACCGCCTTCAGTTGTGAGTCAGCGATAAACGGCGTTTGCACCGCTCCACCGACCCAATGCGATTGACTAACGACAGTCGAGCAGTCGATGTATCCATCGACTAATTCCCGGGTGATTCGGTAGCTTTTCCCGATGTGCGACAGGGATGCCAACGCCACTTCATCGCATTCTCTCAGGGAATGGCCGAATCCACCGAAGTGAATCTCGCCATATTGGCGGGTCCTTAGCACTACAACATCAGGACGTTGGACCTCGCGCGTATAGCCATCCGAGTCGCCCCCTGCCCTATGCGGCTGCTCCGGCACGCGTGACGACATCAACACGCTCCACCAATCTTTTCAAAACCTAATTATAGTTTAGAGCCCCGTACTCGTTCGCCGCGTGTTGCGGGTCACATGCAAAACGAGGAGTGAGATCAGCCTCGGCTCCGCTTTCACATGCTTCCGCAGGTGCGTGCCAGCAAAGGTTCAGGCAGATACCTTAGGCTTTAGAGCAGGTGCGCTTACTAGACGCCAGTCTACTTCTCGACACTTGAGACGCACCAGTGGAAGTAGCCGCGGTTCACCAGGCAGGGTGACATGCGGAGTCGTTTGCCCAGGTCAGTGGGTTGTTCGAGTGGCGGGAACTGATCGTGCTGGACTGGGTGGCCGGTGGGCCGGCCCGGAGTCAGGTGCTGTCTCGGTTCCAGCGGCTGCCACGTCCGTGGTCACTGATGAGTCGCGGCCGGTGGCTGTGTGAGCACGCTGGCGGGGGTCGGGAGCATCCCATGTGATCACGTCGCGGGGTCGGGGCGTGTCGTTGCGGTGGTCGGCAACGGAGCCCCGCTAGGACAGGGACTTGTCGAAGATCTCCAGTCCCAGGAGGCTCCGTTGCGGCCGGACTCTGCCATACCCGCGGTGCCGACGCCCGCGGTGTCGATGTCGGCGGCGGATGCCGCGTTCGAGGAGCTGGTCGCGCACGCGGCGAGCCTGCACGCCGCCTCCGGCGGGGGGCGTGTCATGACAACCGTGTAAGCCGCGGGTGGACCAAGATCGGCCGCTGTGATCGACACAGCCGCCGGGAGGGACACCCACATGACCAAGCCACAGCTGGGTCCGGACGCTGAGTCCGCGGCAGCCCGGCGGCTCGCCGAGGCGCTCGACCCGTCGGCGATCGATGCGCTGTTGGCCGATACTCAGGCCACCGGCACCCCGATCGACGGAGTCGACGGACTGCTCAACCAGATGACCAAGGCCGTTCTCGAACGCGCACTGCAGACCGAGATGACCCGCCATCTCGGCTACGAGCGCGACGACCCGGCCGGCGCCGGTACCGGCAACTCCCGCAACGGCAGCTCGACGAGAACAGTGTCGACCACGAACGGCCCGGTCACGACCACCGTGCCTCATGACCGGAACGGCGGGTTCGAACCGCAGATCGTGCCGAGACGCTCCCGGCGGGTCGGCCAGACCGACGAGCTCGTGCTGTCTTGCTACGCCCGCGGCAGTTGTCGACCCGTGACATCGAGGCGCACCTGCTCGAGGTGTACGGAGTGAAAGCGTCCCCGGGAGCTGGTGTCGAACATCACCGATGTGGTGAACGACAAGACCGGGACCTGGCGGAGTTGGCCGGTCGAGGAGGTCTACCCGATCGTCCACGTCGACGGCATCCGCATCAAGGTCCGAGACAAGGGCGCGGTCACGACCAAGGTCGCGCACCTGGTCCTCGGCGTCGACGGCCGCGACGGCCGCAAGCACGCCCTCGGGTGCTCGGTCGCCGACGCCGAGGACGCCAAGTTCTGGCACTCGGTGCTCACCGCGCTGCGCGCAGCGCGAGCCTGTCACGATTTCCGTGTAAGCCACAGATGACTTACTAACAGGAAACTGTACTCTCGACTTTCGCAGTTATGCGGCGGCTAGTGCCCAGGCGTGCTGGACCTCGAGGATTTCTTGGGTTGTGGCTGGTCGGGGGGCTTGTGGGAGAAATCGGGTGGTGATGAGCTGGCGGCGGAG
>Ga0136617_10002408_pt1 | contig 16666 bp, 17 predicted proteins | sample AntDrymUQ3222106_2_FD_129672 | JGI IMG/M metagenome (GOLD analysis project Ga0136617, IMG submission 129672) | Polar desert sand microbial communities from Dry Valleys, Antarctica - metaG UQ322 (21.06) | ecosystem: Environmental > Terrestrial > Soil > Desert | place: Antarctica: Dry Valley...
CGCAATTCATCGCGCCCGACGCTCCGAATAAGGTAATGGCCCTTTTGTTTCTGGGGTTCATCTTCAATTGCAACGGGTTACTATGGAACTTGTTGGTGGCATGGTCGGCTGCCGCCATCGCCCAGGAGTTTCGGCGAGCGCACCGTGTTGGGCTTTGGGTCAACCGTACGATCGGAGCGATATTCGTCGGCTTTGGCGTGAGGCTCGCTTTCTCAGAGCCCAGCTAGGAAACTTGTCGGAAGTGATGGACTATTCGGTGATCGTTTGTCGCATCGTTCGCCGCGAAAGGTGACATGCGCATCTCCCTTGCGTTGCTTCTTCTCGCGCTTGTGACCTTGAGCAGCTCGGCGACAGGTCAGGATCGTACGCATCCCACGCGGGCAGCGGCGAGCAAAATGCGTCTAGCCGCCACCAATTTCGCCGCCACACTGCCAGACAAGCTGGCGCGCGAGGCATCGCGGCCGTTCGCGGATGGCGACCGGCTGAATTGGCATTTCACACCAAGGAGCCGCAACGGCGTCTCGTTCAAAGAGCTCGATCGCAAACAGCAGGATGCCGTGCACGCACTGCTGAAGCAGGCCCTCTCGGTCGACGGCTATCGGCGCGTGACCAACATCATCGAGCTGGAGCTCGTGCTACGCGAAATCGAAACCTTCGGGCTGATGCGCGACCCGGAGAAGTACCACATCACCATCTACGGCACGCCTGATGTGCTCAAAGCTTGGGGTTGGCGCTTCGAGGGGCACCATCTCTCCCTCAATTTCACTCTCGCCGGTGACCGCGTGGCCGTGGACACACCCAGCTTCTTCGGCGCCAATCCGGCGGAAGTGAAAAGCGGAGCCAAAAAAGGGTTGCGCGTGCTCAAGGAAGAGGAAGACGAGGCGCGCGCCCTGCTTGCCTCGCTTACCGACGAGCAGCGCAGGTCTGCGGTATTCGACACGCGCACCTACGGTGACATCGTCACTGGCGCCAAAGACCGCGTCGAGCCATTGGAGGCAAAGGGCATAGCCGCCGAACAAATGAACGACGCGCAACGCGCGCAACTCCTGAAGCTGATCGATGTGTATGCCAACAACTTCGAGCCTAACCTCGCCGAGGCACGGAAGAAGCGCGTGCAAGAAGGGGGGGTTGCCACTATTCGCTTCGGCTGGGCTGGGGCGACCGAACGCGGCAAACCTCACTATTACCGCATTCAAGGACCATCCTTTCTTATCGAATACGACTCCTCGCAGAACGACGGTAATCACATCCATACGGTCTGGCGCGATTTCACGGGCGATTTCGGACGCGACTTGCTGCGTGAGCACTACGCTCTCGCGCAAGGGACTCGGCACAAGCACCAGTGACGAGCGTTTCGTTCGGGTTTGCTCATCCCACGATGAAGGTCCGAAGGCGTGCTTGACGTGAAGCTGAACGCGCAGGATTTGAAGAAAATCGCTGATGGCACGCTGGACCATTACAACCAGGGCGCTTTGGATTTCTGGGAAGGTACGCGCGACCACGACGTCAAGCAGAACGTCGCAGCGTTGATGCGCTACATGGTAGGCGAGCCACCGCTTTCGATTCTCGATCTAGGGTGCGGGCCCGGGCGCGACCTCAAAACGTTCGCGGACTTGGGCCACGAGGCAATCGGCCTCGAGGGCGCCGCGCGCTTCGCGGAAATGGCGCGGGCGTATAGCGGCTGCGAAGTCTGGCAGCAGGATTTTTTGCAGCTCGAGCTGCCTCCGGAGCGTTTCGACGGTGTGTTTGCGAACGCCGCTCTATTCCACGTCCCCCGCCAAGAATTGCCACGGGTATTGAGCGAATTGCGTGCGACGTTGAAGCCGCAGGGCGTGCTCTTCAGCTCGAACCCGCGCGGCCACAACGAAGAAGGATGGAATCGAGGACGCTACGGTGCGTACCATGACCTCGACACCTGGCGCCAACTAGTCGGCGCCGCTGGCTTTGTCGAGCTGATGCACTATTACCGGCCAGCGGGACTGCCGCGCGAGCAGCAACCGTGGCTGGCCAGTGTCTGGCAATGCCGGCCCTAAGGCTCCCTCTAAGATTCCTCTCCCGCTTGTGGGAGAGGGCTGGGGTGAGGGGCCGTTCAGTTCGAGCAAGATTGCTCCAACACGAGTTGCGAATGCTTCGGTACGTCGCCATTCCAGATGAAACGGCCCCTAATTCGTGCGCATTGGCTTGGGCGTCGCCGCAGCCACCCTCTCGGTGCGGAATCGCTCGTACTCCGCGATCACCTGTGCGCCGACTAGCAACACGATGGCCGCGATTTCGAGGCTGAGCAGCACGACGATGGCAGTCGTCAGCGAACCGTAGACGACGCTGACCTGCGACAAGGTCGAGAAGTAGAAGACGAGCGTGTGGCGACTGATTTCCCACAAGACCGCCGCGGTGATCCCACCGATCAATGCGTGGCGCCACGACAAGCGGCCCACCGGCATCACGAGGTAGATCGCCGACAGGACGAGAATCTCGCCGGTCACGCCGATAGCGTAGAACAGGAAGCCGGAGAGTCCTCTGAGCGAAAACGTCTTGCCGAATAGGTCGATATCCTCCGTGCCCATTGTCTGCAGCGAGCCGGACACGACCGTCACGACCAGCAATCCGATTCCCAGCGACAGAATAAAGCAGTAGGGGATGAGTGCCGAGATGAGGAACCGCCGCCGCTTGATTGCGACCCGGTGGTGAAAGATCACCGACATCGCGTTTTCCAGGACGGTGAAGGCGAACGAGCTGAAAAATATGATTGTCACGATCAAGACCCAACCGATGACGTCGCGATGATCGAGGAAGGTCGTGAGCTCAAGCATGATCGCGTCGGACTGACCCGGAACGACCAGCTCCAGGTAGCGATCCATTGTCCGCAGCAATTCCGCTTCCTCGACGAAATTGGATAAGCCGATGAGGACGAGAATCGTTAACGGCACGAGCGACAGCAGCGTGTAATAGGCAACTGCACCGGCGAGCAAGAAGCCTTGGTTCGCACGGAATCCCTTGGCGACCCGAACGATAAACGGCCACGGGTCTTTCGCAATCGCTTTGACGGTCGTGCCGAACTTGCGCATGTGAATGATCAGAGGTAGGCGGTACGAACCGTGCTGCGCCATTCTCATGACGCAACTGGAAGCGGGCCGTGCTGCCAACGGATGCAGCCTGGCGTCGACCAAGAATACCGCAAGTCTGCGCTGCACCTTTTGCGTCAATGCCGGTCAAATTCGGGCGCTTAAGATTTCCTTTGAATGCGAACACAAGATGATCCGCACGCCGTCTTTCTTCTCTTCCAGTTGGCTAATGGTCGCCTTGGGCACGGCGGGCGCGATTGCCACCATATCCGTGGCGGCGCAGAACCCGCTTGAGCTACGCCCGCAGGGGTCAATCACCAGCGTGCCGGGCCAAACTCCGGACTTGCGTTCGGTCAGCCGCCAAATCATCGATCGGACGAATGCCCTGCGGAAAGAGGAACATCGTCGTCCGGTCGAACCCAATCCTCGACTCAGCGAGGCCGCAGCGTACTTCGCCAATTACATGGCCCGTACGAGTCGATATGGGCACCAAGCTGACGGAGTAGAGCCGGCGAGCCGTGCGAACCGCTACGGCTACGATCATTGCATCATCTCCGAGAACATTGCGTATCAGTACAACTCCGCCGGATTCACGCCCGAGAAGCTCGCCCTTGTCTTGGTCGAAGGTTGGAAGGAATCGCCCGGTCACCGCAGTAACATGCTGGATCCCGACGCCATCGACACCGGTGTAGCCGTCGCGCGCAGTCCCCAATCCGGCTATTACTATGCGGTGCAGATGTTCGGGCGGCCGAAGTCGAAGAGCGTCGCGTTCGCGATTGCCAATCGGTCTGGAACGGCGGTCGCGTATACACTCGGCGACGAGCATTTTCCTCTTCCGCCAAGGCTCACGCGTTCGCACGAACGCTGTCGTTCGGCGCAGTTGGCGCTGCTGCCGCCTGGAGGCAAAGGCGAGGCGCCGACCGTTCAGCCGGAAAACGGCGACCGTCTCGTCGTCTTGACGGAGAATGGGTCTGTGACAGTACGCAAGGAACAATCGAGATGATGGTGAGCCCGGCCTGCGCTATTTCGCAGAAGCCCACAACCAACGATAATGCAGTCTTGTTCCGCGATTTCTTAATCCTTTGAATAGGGTCCCTAATGCCTAAACCCAACTATGAATTTGCGAAACGCCAAAGAGACCTCATCAAGAAACAGAAAAAAGAGCAAAAGCAACAACGCAAGGCCGGCGCTCAACAGGAGCCCACGCCGGAGGATCCTCTGAAACCACCGGTCGACAAGCCCACCCAAGGTTGATTGTTTCAACCGCGCACGCAACACCGCCGGTTGTCATCCGAATAGCGCCAACGATTCTTCCAGTTGCTTAAGTCGTGGCGGCAGTGGTACATGGCCGCTCTGTTGAGCTCGCTCCTAGGCGCGCCAACTCAAGCACTGGCTCAACCCACCGCCGATGCGTCGATACGGGTCGTGCGCACGTGGACGCTCGACAATCGCGACGCCGTCCCCCACAGAGCTCCAGCGCCGTCCGCGGCGCGCCTCGGTCACTTGCTTCGTCTCGACATGGCGGTGCAGAGCGGCGCACGCTGGGCGCCTGACGTGATCCTCGCGGCAACGCGGCGAGCGGCGGCGATCCTCCGCCAATGCGGCGTGCAGACCATCGCCTCGTTGCACGAGTTCGCTGGACCAGATCGATATCGTCATCTCTCGAGTCCTGTGTCTCGCGAGTTGGCGCACAGCCTAGCCTTACGCAGGCCCGCGATATTCTTTGTCGATGACACGCTCCATGAGCCCGCGTTCGATGCCGAGGCCATTGGTCGCGCCAACGCGCGCAGGCGTCCCGAGATGGCCGATACCGTGTGGGTTACCGCTGGCACGCGCGACTTGCCTATCGCTCTCGCGCACGAGCTGATGCACGTCCTGGCTGATTCGGGCGCGCACTCCGATGCAGCCGGCAATCTGATGCGCGAAGAAACCGCCACGGATCACACACAACTGACTTCCGCGCAATGCGAAGCCGCTGTCACGGTCGGCGCAGCGAACGGTCTGCTGGAACGCGCCGCGAGCAAAGACGGCGGCAATTGACATTCACTGTGCCTTGCGGTTTTCCTCTTCCTGCAGCTTGCGCCAGAAAATCTTGCCGGTCGCGGTGCGCGGCAACTCATCGACGAATTCCACGACGCGCGGCACTTTGAACGCCGCCATTTTCTCGCGCGCCCAAGCCGTGATTGCGGAAGCGTTGGCCTCATGCTTTGCCTCTTGCTTCAAAACGATCAGAGCCTTGACGGTCTCGCCGCGGTACGCATCGTGCGCACCGACAACGCACGCTTCCTGGATCGCCGGGTGGCCATACAGAATCGCCTCGACCTCGGCCGGCCAGACCTTGAACCCGGCGCAATTGATCATGCGCTTCAACCGATCGGTCACGAAAAAATAGCCTTCCTCGTCGTAATAGCCGAGATCGCCGGTGCGAAAGAAGCGCTTGCCGTCGTGCTCGATGAACGCGTCGGCACTGGCTTCTGACTGCTTCCAGTAGCCGCCGAACACCTGTGGGCCGTGGACGATGATCTCCCCCACTTCGTTCGAGGCCAACTCCTTAAGCGTCTCGACGTCAACGACGCGCGCATCGGTATTGAAGAACGGGATCCCTGCGCACTGGCGCTTCGGCCGATGCGGCGGATTGATGTGGGTCGGCGCCATCGTCTCCGACAGACCATAGCCTTCGACGAAGGGCAAACCGAACGTTTCTTCGAGCTGGCGCGCCAGCGCCTCCGGCATCGCGGCGCCGCCGCCACCCAAAACCTCGAGCGAAGACAGATCGTAGCTCGCAAGCTTTGGGTTGGACAGGAAGTCCACCATCATGGTCGTGATCGCCGACCAGTTCGTAACCCGCGCGCGCTCGATTTGCATGGCGGCGCAATCGCGATCCCAGCGCGATAGCACGACAATGGTGGCGGCAAGATGGATCGGCGAGTTCATGCCCGACTGCATGCCGGTGACATGGAACATCGGCAGCGCGCACAGCACCACTCTGTCCTCCTGCGCGCCGCGCCAATGGAGATAGGGTATCGTCGTCGCCTGCACGTTGGCATGCGTGTGCATGCAGCCCTTGGGCTTGCCGGTTGTCCCCGAGGTATAGGGCATGACCGCTAGATCGTCGGGCGTCGCAACGTGGCGTCCGGGCTTTAGGCCGGACTCGAGCGCTTGTTGCCAGGAAGCTGAGTTGCTCGATGCCTTGACGAACTCGGGAACCGGAAGATCAGTCTCCGTTAAATAGTCCGAGTATGCGGCCACGATGACGTGCTCGAGTCCAAGCGGCTCGATCTGTTCATTTACATCCTGACCCACCACCGCGGTGCGCGCATCCGACTCGTTCAGGTAATGGCGCAGCTCGTCCGTGCGGCTCATTGGGTTGATGGGCACCACCACCGCGTCGGCGCGCAGGATCGCGTAGTAGGCGATGATGAACTGCGGGCAGTTCTGCATGTACAAGAGCACGCGCTCACCGCGCGCCACGAAGCAGCGTTGCTGCAGATATCCCGCCAGCGCGTCGACCTGGCGCTTCAACTCGCCGTAGCTCAAGCGGTTGCCGTAATAGTCGATCGCTGCGCGATCGGGATCGCGTGCGGCGCTCGCTTCGAGGTTCGCGTAAACGGTCTCACGCGGCAGCTCGATTGTTTTCGGCTTGCCCGGCGGCCAGTGCGGGTAGTGCCGGGTAAACATCACAACGCGTAACGCCGGACCGCTTCCTCGTTCCAGGTCATCGGTTTTTCGGGAATCGAAACGAATCCATCCTTGACTCGCAAGGGCTCCTCAAGGATTGGATCGGCCCAGTCCACGAACTCGAGCCAATGGCAAGTCGGGGTGACGGCCAGCAGATGGCAGCTCACTTCCGGAAAAAGATGGCTCGACATTTCCACGCCGGCGCCTTGTGCGAGTGCGGCGGCGCGCATCCAGCCGGTGACGCCACCGATGCGCTGCACGTCGGGCATGACGTAGTCACACGCGCTCGCGGCAAGCGCCTGCGCCATCTGCTCGGGTCCCATGAAGTTCTCGCCGATCTGGATCGGCGTTGCAAGCTCGCGCCTCAGGCGCGCGTTGCCTGCGAAATCGTCCGCGCGCACCGGCTCCTCGATCCAGTAGACGCCGCCTTCCGCGTCGATCATGCGGCCGCGCTGTAACGCCTCCGCGACGCTCAGTCCCTGGTTGAAATCCGTCATCAAGATAATGTCGGGACCGATCGCCTCTTTGACCGCGCGCAGGGCCGCGAGATCGTCTTTCGCTTGCGGCCGTCCAAGCCGCAGCTTGACCGCACGGAACCCCTCTTCGACCAATGCGACGGCCTCGCGCTCCAACTCTGGCAATGGAAGAATCCCCAGTCCCTTGGAGTTGTAAGCGGGAATGCGCCGCGGCGCGCCACCGAGGACGCGCACCAGTGATTGCCCGAGCGATTGCGCGAGAGCATCCCAGGCCGCCATGTCGATGCCGGCGATCGCGAACAGCACGATGTTGTGCACGCCGAGTAGCCTATATCGCGCACGCAGCTTCTTCTCGAGCTCGAACGGCGCCACCGCATCACCCGTCACCATCTCGGTCATCGCTTCGACCAGATTCGCGATCGGGGCGAGATTGTGCCTGCCGATGGCGAAGAGATACGACCGCCCGACGATGCCCTCGTCGGTCTCTAGATCGAGCAAAAGCAGCGCCGCCTCGGCGACCTTTCCGGTGCTCGTGGCGAGCGGCCGTTGCATCGGCGCTGCGACTGCGCGCGTCCGGATGGATTGGATCCTCATTTCACGTCAAGAGAATCAAGGTTCCCATTCGACCTCCGACGCGCCTATTGCTTGGCGAACGACAGGAGCTTGGCGACATCCAGCGTGCGCGCCTGCTCCGAGATCTGCCCAGCGTACCGGCCTTGCAATGCTTTGGCGTCGCTCAGCATCGCGGCAAATGTCTGCCGGAGGCGAGCCGTGTCGATCGTGCGCCCGCCGGAGTAGTAACGCTTCGCCACCTGACCCAGTGCGTAGGTCGTCGCAAACGAAAATGCAGCGCCGGCCGACACGTTGCCGATCTTGCCGAGCCATCCGCCGATGAGCTTCCGGCCGAACTGCTCGAGGTACTGCGACGTCAGGCCGACGCCGAGTGTTGCGAGCAAATCCTTGATATGACCGCGGTCGAGCTCGAAGCCGTGCGCTTTGCCGACCCGGTACACCATCTTCATCTGCAACGGGATGATCGCCATCGATGCCAGCGATTGCGGCAGCAACTCCAGCGCACCGTTCGTGATTGCGTAATTCAGGATCATCTTGTCGAGATCGGCGTCATTGGCCGGTAGCGCTGCGACGATCGCCCCATCCAACGCCGAGCTCAAAGCGGAACATCGGCGATCGAATCGGCGCGGCGGGTGTACTCCTGCGCATCACTGGCCGGAAGCTCCAGCGCCTGCGCGAGTTTCGCGAGGAACGCGCGCTCCTGTGGGGACGTGGCGCCATCGGCGTCGCAGACGCCCACCGCCATCTCGTACACGAACTGCTTTTGCTCGGGCGTCGAAAGTCGCGCGGCGAGCGCCGGCAGCTCGGGCTTGGCCAGCAGCACCTCCTCGTAAATGGCAGAGACGTCGAGCGTACCGGCGGACCCGAACGCGTCGGCGATCCGCTTAATCTCGGCCCGTTCCCGATCGTCATTTCCGCCGTCGGCGAAGGCGGCCATCAAAGAGATCGTGAGGACGGCGCGTTGCTGCTCGATATCCATCGGATGAGCCTTTCGATTGACGCTCGGCGAAGGGCAAGCGGATTCTAGAAGAAGTACCGCAGCAATACCGTGTCGATTTCGGTCCTGGTTGCTTAGCGAACTGTCTTCGAGATGATAGCGCAGCCCGTCATCATGCCCTTCGATCTAGGACGTGGTGTGCGGCGCGGGCAGAATCCTCGCTGTAGGCCGGACAGCGTCGACCGACGTCATGCGGTCGTTGGCCGTGAGGTTCGGCATATGGCATTCTAGGTTCGATGAAAGCCATCCTATGCAAGCACTATGGTCCCCCGGAATCCCTGACCTTCGAGGAGCTACCCTCGCCCCAGCCGGGTGCAGGCGACGTGGTGGTCACCGTCAAAGCCGCCAGTGTCAACTTCCCCGACGTCCTCATCATCCAGAACAGATACCAGTTCAAGCCGCCGCTGCCGTTTTCGCCGGGTAGCGAGCTTGCCGGCGTCGTGAAGGAGGTCGGCGCCGGCGTTATGGGATTCAAGCCGGGCGACAAAGTGATCGCCTTCACGACGTCTGGCGCGTTTGCGGAAGAAGTTAAAACCGAAGCGCGCAGGCTGCTGCCGATGCCCGAGGGAATGGATTACGTCACCGCCGCAGCCTTTCTCCTCACCTATGGCACGGCGGATCATGCGCTGCGCGACCGCGGCCGACTTGCGTCCAGTGAGACGCTGCTGGTCCTGGGGGCGGCGGGTGGGGTTGGGCTCGCGGCGATCGAGATCGGCAAAGCGCTCGGCGCCACGGTCATCGCCTGTGCGTCGAGCGAAGAAAAGCTCGCCGTGTGCCGCGAGCACGGCGCCGACTCCGGAATCAACTACGCAACCGAGGACTTGCGCGCGCGCACTAAGGCGCTGACCGATGGTCGCGGTGTCGATGTCGTGTGCGACCCGGTCGGCGGGCCGTATACGGAGCTTGCGTTTCGGTCGCTCGCTTGGCGCGGGCGTCTTCTCGTGATCGGCTTCGCCGCCGGTGACATTCCGAAACTGCCGCTCAATCTTCCGCTGCTCAAGGGCGCGGCGGTCGTGGGTGTGTTCTGGGGCGACTTCACGAAGCGCGAGCCGAAAGAATTCGCCGAAAGCACGCGCCAGCTCGGGCAATGGTTTCGCGAAGGCAAGCTGCGGCCCCATGTCTCGCAAACTTTTGCACTGCGGCAGGCAGCCGAAGCGCTCGAGCTCATGGCAGCGCGGCAGGTCAAAGGGAAAATTGTCCTGATTCCCGACTGAAGGACATCTGTTGTCGGTGCGAACTTCGACGGCCAACGTGGCCGAACGCTAAACGGCCAGCCGCGAAGCCGCGAGGGTTGGTCGACCTGCACCGCGAGCTAGAGCGAGCCACGAGCTCAGCGAGCGCGATGCGATCCTAAAGCAATCAACCCGCCTAGGCGGGTCCGCTTGCCCACGGAGAAAAGCGGGTCGGCATCAGTAGTTTGTTCTCCTGGGTGAGGATCAGCGGCTGAACTTTGACGATGTAGGCCTTCCAGGCTGCGTCGGCGAGGAGTGTGGCGCGACGCTTCGCGCGATCGTCGAGATCGACGTATGCCCACATGTGGATGACCTGATTGAGCGGGCCGAACTCGGTCGTGAAATACCCGACGAGGTTCCCCAGGATCGGCCGTTGTATCGCGAGGCCCTCGGCCTCGTACAACGCAACGTACTGTGGCGCTTTGCCGGCATGACACGTGTAAATACGCTCTTCGACAATCATGCGGTCGCTCCCGTTATCAATACATACCAAAAAAGTGAAACCTTGCTCTTGTCGGGTTGGCTTCCCGCGAATGGGTGGCGGTTCTGCCCACCAGGTTGTTAATAACGCCAGACGATTCGCGGCGGAAAAGGCTGGGGTGGCGACGTCAGACCTTGACGGCGCGTCCCAAAAATAGAATCGGACCCGTCGGGCGCCCGATGGGTGAACCACCGGCGGGTTCGAGCGTGATCTCGAAGAGCTGGTTGGGACTCAACCCGGGAAGCTTCGATCCGGGTACGACGGTTGGTCGATCAGCCGGAACGAGGCCGAGTGATGTCGGCCCAGCGGCCCCGTCCGGCTTGGTCCAGAATTGCAGCGCTTGTCCGCTGCCAACCGGCGTCGCCAACAACGGCGTCAGGCGCACGCTATCGCGCGCTCCCGTTTCCACGATCCAGCCGGCGTTCTTGTCCGTTGGCGATTGCAGCACCGCCACATACTGTTGGGAGGATGAAACTGGCCCGGCGACGAGAACGATCCATGCCAGCGCCAGTGCCGCCGCCATGCTCAATCCTGCAGCCATTCGCCAGAAAGCGAGGTTCGACCAAATCCCGGCTGACTTGGGCGCGCGCGAAGAAACGCCTACGGCGATGTCGCGTTCGATGCGCGGCCACAGTCCCTGCGGCGGTGCTTGCGGCTTGACGTTCAGCGCCAACGGTAGCAGCCTTTCCTGCCACGTGACAACCGCGCGAGCCACTTCACGGTTGCGCGCAAGTTCGCGCTCGAATTCCGCTTGCTCGCCGGGCGAGAGCTGACCCAGCACGAATTCGCCGGCTAGCGCCGCGCGTTCCACTGGATCGTTAAAATTCATTCGAGACACTCCTTCAACGCGATCAATCCGCGTCGAATCCAAGCCTTGACTGTCCCGAGCGGCGCGCGCAGGCGATCGGCAATCTGTTGTTGCGTGAGGCCATCCATATACGCAAGCAGGATGCACCTGCGCCGTTGCTCGTCCAACGCCAGGAGGCAGCGGTGCAACGCTTGCGCCTCGGTCGATCGCGTCAAATCTGCAAGCGGATCGGCAGACGGATCGGCTGCGTCTTCGAATGCCGATTCATCGGTTGCGATTTCTCGGCTGTCGCGCCGTAAGGTCGTCAGCGCGCGGTTCCGAACGACGCTGAAAATCCAGCCACGGCCCGACCCCAGATTCGGGTCGAACGTATGCGCTTTTTGCCAGATCTGCACGAACGCATCGTGGAGAACTTCGGCGGCGAGCTCGCGGCGGTGGACGAGGCGCATCGCCACGCCCATGAGCCACGCTGCGTCGCGCTCGTACAATTCGCGCAGCGCCGCGGTCTCGCCGCGCGCGCAGACGGCAAGGGTTCTTTCGTAATCGAATGACGAGTGCGGTGCGTTCATGCGGTCCAGCGTCGATCTATTGCGGCGATGTCGATACTATCGCGCCTAGCATGCTGGTGAGGATGTTTGGGTTAACCGGGGCTTCGCTTGTGGCCGGCCTGTACCCAGCCCCGCGCCAAGAATAAGCGCCGCCGCTGTCGCGACTCGGCGCTTCTGCACTAACTCGTGCCGCCGAGACTTGTGCGCAGTGATGCTGCCGCGCTGACGAAGGAGCTACGCCCATGAACTTAACGGAAGTCGAGCGCGCAATTCTCGCAGGGATGCGCGGCGAGGCGGCAAGGCGTGCGCTCGAATACCAAATCCGCGTTGCCGAGTTTTGGGGGGCGAAGCGGTTCGTCCCCGTCACCAACGTCCACATGATGGGCGACATCGAGGTAATGGGCGAAGGCGGGCTCGAGTGGCTGCGTGCCGCAACGGAAAGCGGCGCGCGCTGCGTTGTCGGTACCACCACGAACGCACGCTGCATCGACTTCGCGCACTGCAACCGGCTCGGGCAGGACGCGCGTGCAGTCGCACAAGAGCGCGAGCTGATCGCGTGCCTGCAACGAATGGACGTGGTCACGACCGACACCTGCATCAACTATCAAACCGTGTATCAGCCGCATCTCGGAGAGCACGTTGCCTGGGGCGACACTGGGACTGTTATCTACGCGAACTCCGTGTTCGGTGCACGCTCGAACTTCGAGTCGGGACCCGCAGCGCTCGCCGCAGGTCTCACCGGTCGCACGCCCGAATATGGATTTCACCTGGACGAGCATCGCAGGGGCACGTTCACCGTAGAGATCGATGCAACACTAGACGATCTCGCCGACTGGGGCGCGGTGGGTAAGCTCATCGGTGAAGCGCATCAGAGCTATTTTGCCGTGCCGGTATTCCATGGTTGCGGCAGAACACCGAGCGCCGACGAATTGAAGCATCTGGGCGCCGCGCTCGCGAGCTACGGGTCAATGGCGATGTTCCATTTCGTGGGCGTAACACCCGAGGCGCCGTCGCTCGACGCAGCGCTCTCCGGTCGCGCGCCCCTTGAGCGCATCGTAATCACCAATGCTGACATCGAGCGCGTCTATCGCGGATACCACCTTGGCGACGGCGACGCGCGGCTGGTGGTGTTTTCTGGTCCGCAACAGTCGCTGCTCGAAATGAAGCGCCTAGCCGAGCTGTTCGACGGCCGGAACCTGCATCCCGGCGCGAGTTGCTTTGTCACGACCAGCGCGGGTGTGCTCGCGCATGCACGCAAACTCGGCTACGCGGGTAAGCTCGAAGAAGCCGGAGTCATGATCCTCGAGGGAGTGTGCTTCTACATTCTGCAGAACTTGTCGGCGATGCGCATCGCAAACGGATGGACCAACATGGTCGCTAATTCAGCGAAAATCGTGAACATCATTGGCGCGCACCGATTCAACACGATCCTGCGGCGCACCGAGGAGTGCGTCGAGATCGCGTGCTCGGGTGTCCTGAAATGAGCACCGCCGGGCCGTCCCAAGGTGCTCGTCCCCCTCAGCGGGAGCGGCGCGAAGCGACGCAGGCTGGACACCCTACAAACATCATCCGCGTGCAGCGCGCCTATGGCCAGGTCGTGGAGGGCGAGGCGGTGGTGTCCGATGAAGGCTTCTCGCCGCGCTACGATCTCGACCGCTGGTCGGGCGTCATCACCAAGCCCGGTCACCAGCTCGAAGGCACGAGCATCGTCGACCGGATCTGTTTTTTTCCGACGGCGAAAGGTGGGATCGCAGCAGGCTGGGCGTTCTACGATATCAAGTGGAAGAAGATCGCGCCAAAGGCCTTTATCTTCGGCGTGACGAATCCGGTGATGGTGCAAGGGGCGATCTTTGCGGGCATTCCGATCACCGACGGCTGGGAGCCCAATCCGCGCGGCGTGGTGACGACAGGTGATTGGGTGCGCGTCGATCCCGCGCGGCGGATCATTGAAGTGATAAGGAAGCAAGCTTGAACAGGCGAATTAGCCTATCCAGACGGCGCGTTACCGCCTCCCTTTAAGAGTGTGTTCCGACCGCATCGCCGTCGGCGCTGAGTCAATCGACCACAGCGCCGGAATCGCGCACGGCCTTGCCCCACTTGACGAGCTCACTCTGCTGGAATTGCGCGAAGTCCTCACGCGAGCCGCCGATCACTTGCACGCCGCGCGGCACCAGGCGCTCGCGAAACGCCTCCGAGGCGACGACCCGGGCGATTTCGGCATTGAGCTGCGCGGCAATCGCAGAAGGCAAGTTCGCCGGCGCGAACACGCCCCACCACGCAGTCGCCTCGAAGTCCTTCAACCCCGCCTCCGAAAAGGTCGGAGCGTCAGGCGCTGCCGCAGAGCGTGTGGCGCTGCTCACTGCGAGCAACTTGAGCTTGCCGGCCTGGACATGGGCCAACACCGATTGCAGCGGGTCGAACATCAGCTGGATTTGTCCGCCGATCAAGTCGGTGATCGCGGGAGCGCTACCCTTGTAGGGCACGTGTTTCAAGTCCGCACCGGTGACCGTGCGAAACATCTCGCCGGTGAGGTGACCCGGCGTGCCATTGCCCGCAGTGCCGAAGCTGATCGAGCCGGGTTGCGCCTTGGCTCGCGCAATCAAGTCCGCGACCGAGCCCGCGGGCACCGACGGATGCGCGACCAGCGCAACCGGTGCAGCAGCGACGAGCGCGATCGGCGTGAAATCCTTGACCGGATCATAAGCAAGGCTCTTGTACAGCGACGCATTGATCGCATGCGTGCCGACCGTGGCCATGATCAGCGAATATCCGTCGGCCGGCGACTTCGCGACGTTTTCGGCACCGATGCTTCCACCCGCGCCACCGCGATTGTCGACGATGACTTGCTGCTTCATTGCATCGCCGAGGAACTGCGCAAGCGGTCGCGCAACGATGTCGGTGGGTCCACCTGCGGGAAACGGAACGACCAGGCGAATCGGTTTGCTCGGATAGTTCTGAGCCGCGGCCAACGTCGACAGCGCGCTTGCGACGAACAGCAATCCTGCGCGCGACACCCCGGCGCACCCTACCCACCGGCACGCGAACGAAAGCAACCTGTGCAAGCGGGTAGCGGGATTGCGCGCCGAGATGCGCGATGCAGGCAAGAGCTCGCCGCAGGAAGTCCTGTTGCTTGTCATCACTTCAAGCTCGTCTGAAGGCGCCGTGTTTCTGCTCTTCGCTATTCTGGTCAAACTGCCGGACGCACGCAAGCGACCCGGAAATCACAGGGCGAGCGCTTGCACCTGGAGTCCGGAATCCGCAAGCAATCTGTAACATGCTGTAGCGTCGCGGGACGCACCGTCGCACATCTGCTCTCCGAGATCTCGCCGCATCTCGTGCATCCTTTTAATCGAAACTAGGAAAACTCTCATGGGGCCACTTGCCGGCATCAAGGTGCTCGAGTTCGAAGCGATCGGGCCAGCGCCGTTTTGCGGAATGATGCTGGCGGATATGGGCGCCGATGTCCTGCTCGTCGACCGGCCGACCGATCCGGGCATCGGGCTCTCGCGCGAGCGCTGGTTCGACACCATGATGCGCGGCCGGCGCTCGATCACCCTCGATTTGAAGGTGCCGGATGCGGTCACCGCAGCGCGCGATCTCGCGGCTAAGGCCGACGTCGTGCTCGAAGGGTTCCGTCCGGGGGTCATGGAGCGGCTTGGGCTTGGCCCGGACGTGCTGCTCGCTGCCAATCCGAAGCTCGTCTTCGCACGCATGACCGGGTGGGGCCAGGACGGCCCGCTCAGCGCACGCGCCGGTCACGACATCAACTACATTGGCCTGTCGGGTGCGCTGCATGCGATCGGCCGCGCCGGTGGCACGCCGGTGCCGCCGCTCAATCTCGTCGGCGACTTCGGCGGCGGCGGCATGTTGCTCGCATTCGGCGTCGCGTGCGCGCTGCATGAAGCGCAGCGTTCGGGCCGCGGTCAGGTGGTCGACGCCGCGATGGTGGAGGGCGCATCGCTCTTGTCGACGATGTTCTGGGGCATGCAAGCGGCGGGACGCTGGAGCGATTCACGTGGCGAGAACGTGCTCGACAGCGGCGCGCCGTGGTACGACGTCTACGCGACGCGCGACGGTGGCTTCGTTGCCGTCGGCGCCATCGAGGCCAAGTTTTACGCGGAGCTCTTGAAGGGAATGGGGTTGACGGACGAAGCGCTGCCGGCGCAGGGCGACCGAGCGCAATGGCCCACACTTCGCCGCCGGTTCGCGGAAGTATTCGCGACAAAAACTCGGGGAGAGTGGGGGCGCATCTTCGCCAACGCGGATGCGTGCGTGTCGCCGGTCTTGAGTTTCAGCGAAGCGCGTCGCCATCCGCATAACGTGGCGCGCAGCGCGCATGTCACCGTCGGCACCGTGGCCCAACCAGCACCTGCACCACGGTTCTCGCGCACATCGGCGAGCGTGCGCCATGCGCCGCCGGAGCGCGGCGAGCAAGGTCGCGACGCGCTTGCGGACTGGGGATTCGATGCGACGGGCATCGAGCGCTTGCGAACGCTCGGCGTCGGGTTTGCGACCTGATGCAGGGACCAGCTAGGATGTCGGAAGGACGATTAATCTGCGTGTCGCGACCCGGTCAGTTAACCTCGCCGACGTTTCTTCCCCGCGAACTATGCCTCTCCCTGAACCTGACACCAACGCTCGCATGCCGCGTCGCTACCCTCGCCTGGCTTCGATCACAGCTTTTGGAATAGTGCTCCTGGCTCTTGGCAGTGCGCGCGCCCAGGACTTGAAGCCGCCAGCAAGAGAGCCATGCGCTTCAACCGAGCATCGCCAGTTCGACTTCTGGCTTGGCAAATGGGAAGTTCGTGATC
>Ga0136617_10002409_pt1 | contig 16665 bp, 12 predicted proteins | sample AntDrymUQ3222106_2_FD_129672 | JGI IMG/M metagenome (GOLD analysis project Ga0136617, IMG submission 129672) | Polar desert sand microbial communities from Dry Valleys, Antarctica - metaG UQ322 (21.06) | ecosystem: Environmental > Terrestrial > Soil > Desert | place: Antarctica: Dry Valley...
AACCGGAGTAAAGAGACCCCTCCCTTCTTCTGCCGTTCTCCGCCTTGTGAAGACGGCTGTTGCGTCATCATTAGCCACCGAAGCTGCGGCTCGGACGGAACGGAATTCACGGCATTAACATTTTCGGGAGTCAGCGCCGGTCCCATCCACTTCTCAACTTGCGTCGGCGTCAAATACCAGAAGTGCGTCGCCGCCTCTTCGTAACGCGATCCGACCGGCATCGCCCATACCGCACAAGTGGTCGCGTTCGCCTTGTGGTATGTGTAAGTGTAATGACCGGAAGCGGCGAGCAAGGTACGGCCGTCGGCGGAGATTTGTGACCCGCGCCTGCCCTTCCACATCCGCGCGTCGAGTTCTCGCAAGGTATCGGGGAATCGTCCCGTTTGCGCGTGAAATGTGCGCAACGCTTGACCGAGCGCCGCGAGCGCGACCTTCGGAATCTCAGCTTCGTATTTGTGCTGCGCCGCCCACGAGGAATAGATAAAAGCTCCGACCATCAAAACGAGCGCGACGGCACAGAAAATAATGCTGAACAACAGCTTGAACTTCTGCGGTCGCTTCGCTTCGCCGGGCTGGTTGTTCATGAGAGACACTTCCTTGATGAAATACTCGGAAACATTTACTGCCGGGATGAGGCATATCTGCCTTCTGGTTGCTGACTCGTGTGCGTGGCTGAAGTTAAGTCCGGCGAGTGCGCGTTGAGTAACTGCTCGGCGCGTTGCTGGTCGGCCACAAAGGCACGACCGATCTCATCGAAGCGCCGGCGCACCACACTCTCGATACACTGCTCAGGGGAAACCTTCAGAGATAAAGTGCGCGACGCTTGTCGCTCCGCTGCGTCTGGTTCTTCGTTAGCTGTATGAACCGCGTCGCCGCACCGCACATCAAACGAGGAGTCAGTGAGCGAAGCCGATGAAGATTTACCTGAAGCACCGCGTCCTCTGCGCGAGATGCCTTCTTGACGTTCATTCGCCAGAGCTGACGATGAGGCTTCGGGCGAAGCTCCCGCTATCTGCGACTGTAGATGCGGCACAAGCCGCGAGATAGACGAACTGCCCTCGACCGCGGAATCGGCGTGCGGCGGCAGGGGAGAATCGGAGACACATTCCTCTATGGGGTGATGCAAACGGCGCGCCTTTGTCAGCGCCTCTGCTTCCTGAATGCTGAGTATCCGGGGTATACCGAACCGACGCGGGATGAGGCGCGGTCCGGTCTTTGCCGCTGCGGGGAACGTCCACTTGACCGGCGGCATCGTCTCGACAATCGTGATCGCCTGCTTGAACTTTAAGAGCTGTCTGACTTCAGCGGGTGTAATCAGCGGGCGTGACGCTTCCGAGGAACGAGCCTTGTCGTTTTCCGTTCCCGGCGCGTCGTCGAAGGTGTGGCTCCACACGGTTGTATCGGCGACGAGTTGCGAGGCGTACTGCGTCGTCGTGTGCCCGCAGCCCGGCAAGAATGTTTTGACGTTGATTGATTCGAGGATCGAGTTGAAGCCGTGCTCGCCGTACTGGTCGTAGCCTTGCGCAATGTTCTGGTAGAAGAGCATCATCGCAAAGCGCCTGCCGCGCCCGACACCGACCGTCTCCTTCGTCCCGTTCATCGGAATGTGCGCCGCTTCGTCAACGACGAGCAGCACCGGCGTCGTGTCATCGGTGATTTCACCATGCCGCAAACTTTCAATCGCTTCGGCGAATAGCGTTCCCAAAGGCATTTTGTAACGCGCCGCCGCGCCCTCCGGGATCACGATGAAGATCGCCACTCCGGGCTGACGCAATTCAGCGAAGTCAATGTAGCGCGCGCCGCGCTCGTACTCAGGCAAGAGAATCTGCGCGGTGACGGCTTTCGCCGCGTCAATCGTAAACGGATGGAGTTTCGCGGCTAACCCTGTGAAGACCGACCCTTGCGTAATCTCGCTCGCTTTCGTAAAAGTGCCCCACTGATCGCGCACATCGCAGTCTGAGCAACCGCCGAGGTCGGCTCGCAACTGGTCGAGCGTGCGGCTGGCGATGTACTGGTGAATCATCGGCGGCGTGGGGTGGTCAACCCTGAGCGGCAAGTACATCAAGATCGCCGTCAGGAGCGCGAGTTCCGCTTCGCCCCAGAACGGGTCGGCTGCCGTTTGCTTCGTGCCTTCGAGTCCGATGATCGCCGCCGCCATCATGTGCGCGTACTCTTTATTGTTCCGGCATTGCAGCAGAAAGTTCCAACGGTCGGTCTGCTCCGGATTCAAGAAATCAATGCGATATACCCTGCGAAAGAACCGCGCGCAGTATTCATAGAGTTCGCCCTTCGGGTCGAGGATGATGGCGGATGAGTTGTGGTAAGCCCACATCCGCAGGTAGTTCATCAGCAGGACCGACTTGCCCATGCCGGGCGCGCCGAAGAAGATGAAACTACCGAGCGCCGAAGCGGCGGGGATCGTAAAGCGGTAGGCGCGACGAAGCGGGCGCACGAGTTTTCCTAACTGCAACTCGCCGCGTTCCGGGTAGTCTGACGACGGGCGAGCGAATCCAGCACCTTCCAGATAGAGCGGAGACGCCCAGTGAGCGGTGCCGTAGGTCAGCAGTTGATTAAACTCGTGGTAGGGCAAGAGCACCTGCGAGGCTTCCATCAGCACGACGCCCGCAACTATGATCTGACAGACCGCGACGAGCATCCACGCATAGAATCTGAAGCCGAGAAAGTAAGCGAAGAGGGACAAAAAGATTATCGCCAGCGAACCGAGGAAAAGGCAGAGGGCTACTTGACCCGCATCCCTCATGCACCGGGCGAACGCATGAACGGGCGGCAGGTACGCTTCGTCCGCGCGGCGCGGAATGCCGTGCTCGGCGTCAAACAGTTCGATCCTATTTCCGAAAGCCATCTCTCCTCGCTCTCAACAAATGCCTCCCCTGACCTTTGTCACGAGTTTCTCGGTTCTTCTTCTTCCCGGCTGAACTATTGCAGAAGGGTATTGTGAGCGGACTCTTCGCCTGCGTGTTGCCGGAGCCAATCCATCAGCTTTTCGGGAGCGACGTTTGGCGGCAGTTGAGCGTCCAAAACTTGCGAGCGCCAACCCGCAGCCTGAATCGCCGGTGACAGCGAGAACGGCGGAGGGATGCTCACGCCGTCAAGTCGCAGCGCCTCGAAATAGCGGAGACGATTCGGCGTCAAGTCAGAAGTATCAGTTTCAGGCAGGCGCATTAGCAGCGCGGCACCGTCGCGTAGCGTGCGCGGCTTCGCCAGTATTTCAACCTCAAGCGTCTGCGGTCGGTATCGCACGTACAAAGTGTTATGCGCGCTCGTGAATCCGGCGCCATCCGGTAAGACATCAAGCCCGATGCCGCCTAAAGGGCGACGATCAATCGTCGCCACTAGTGCCTCGACCGTCGGTGGCACGTTTTTGCGGGTGAAGCCGTCAAGCGCCGCCGTGTAAGCGGCGATGGCGACCACAGCAGTTTCCCGCAATCTGGCTTCGGTGCGCGAAACCTCGTTATCGAAAAGCGCGAATTGTTTCGCCCCGCCGGATTGCGCCTCGCCTCTCTCCACATTAGTGACTGCGCCGTCCGCCTCAAATGAGATGTGCGGGTTGATGCGTGGCACAAAGAGGCGCGCGACGGGTGCGGCGAAGAGCATCAGCAGCACGACGAAAGATGCGACCCCACCTACGACGAACATCGGGCGGTTCGGGTGCAGCTTTTTATGACGCAGAGCAATGCTACGGCGCTTTGGCATATCCACCTTCAACAGTCTCTCTTGACCCAGAAGCTTCCCTCTCATGCCGCCTCCAAAAAGACTCTCTTCGTGTCGAATGCTGCCTCGACCAATTCCTCTAATAGTTCATCACGCATTTCGAGGTCGCACTCGATGGCTCCGAGCGCCGAATAGAGACTCAACCGGTGCGGATTCTCTTTCGCCAAATAGCCCACGTAAGAACTCAAGACCCGCTCATCCAAGTGACGCGCCTCGACACGGTCTCGCGTGAGCGCTCGCAGCAAATCAATCAGTTCGCGCAAGCCCGGCTTTCGCGCCATGCCGGTCACAGTCTTGAGCGTCTCGTTGATCTTGATGACGGCGAGCACGAGTTCCGGCGGAGCTTCGGGTACACGGCGATGGAGAATTAATACTTGTTCGCCGAGCGTCGGCGGGTCAATCCACGTGTAGAAGCAGCGCGAGCGGAACGGCTCGCTCAAGGCGTGGCGCAGGTTGTTCGACGTGAAAATCGTGAGGGGATACAAGTCGCGGTCAGACGTGCCGGTCTCCGGGTCGAAGATGCCGACCGGAGCATCGTAGTGCGGGACGTGAGCGTAGCCGCACTCGTAGAGTTGCAGCAGCATATCCTGCAAATGATGCGGCAGCTTATCCACCTCATCGAAGAATGAGAGCGGCACGACACGGTTCACTGCCGCCCAGTGAAAAGCGTGCAGAGCTTCGCCCAATTTGAGGTACTTGAAAGAGTATTGAGCAGCTTGCGCTGCTTCTAAATTCATCGCGCCGCTCGTCACCGATTGAATCACGGATTGCGTTTGCGCTTCGCGGTCCCAACTGTAGAGGATGTCGGAGAGCTTCAACTCCTCCATGCCCTGCAACGGGAATAAGATGAGATTGAACGCCTGCTGGCAGGCGTAAGCGATGGCGCTTTTCCCGGTTCCGGCTTCTCCTTCCAAAAGCCACGGCTTGCCGCTCCGCAAAACCTGCACGAAATCATCAAGGACGCGGCGTTGAATCATGTAGCCGGTGCCCGCGAGCGCGGAGGCTACCCCTTCGGGTCCTTTACGCTCAAGTAGTACACGCGGATTAACTGATGGTTGTTGTGGTCGAAGCGCCGGAATCATAGTTTCAAGTCTTTCAAGCGTTCTCAGTCGAGAAACAGAATCAAATGAGTACCCGTGTCGAGCCTTACGATCTGGAAATTCAATTGCCTTGTGCGATCACTTGTTCGGCGACTTGACGCATCGCGGGCGACATGCGCGGGAGCGCCGCTCTGATTTGCGCCGGGCTTCCGTTCGTGAGCAACTCCGACAATTCGGCATCGGAGAGTTGTGACGCTGAACCGGCAGCCTGCTCTTCAGCGGCGAGTCTTTGCAGGTCGGAACCATTAATGTTCTCCACAGAGTTTGTGCCGAAACCCGCAGGCTGTGCATCAACCCCTTGCACGCTACGCGGCATCGTCAGCACCAGCACGTAGCCGGGAGTGTTCGCCGGCACTTCCACGAACCCACCGCTGTCGCGTCCCGCAGCCGAGCGGTTTAGTTCCTGCGTGAAGGGTGAAACCGTCCGTTGACCGTACACGTCGCTGATGACAATGGGGCGGCGACCGACTGACGAAGCGAGAGCACCGAGCACGTCGAGCGCGCCGGCTCCGGCGAGGCGCGCCGCGCGTGACCACCGGGAGTGCAGCCGGCGCTTGTGCCCGCGCAAACCGTCCGTACCGTCGCCGCCAAGGAGGTGACCGGAAAGACGAACAAGGCGATTGTTATCTGAATCAACAAAGCCGATGAGTGAAATGTAAGCGCGACTCACACCCTGGTCGGAACCGCGCATCACGCCGTAAAATTCGGTGCCGCGTCGCAAGTTCCACCCCTCTCCGCTCACGGCGCGCGTCAGTTGCATCCGCACGAGTGACTCGGAACGAAGCGTGTAGATCGTGCCGAGAGTCCGCACCGGGAGCATCGTCCCAATAGGCGGAAGCGGCACGCTTGCTGGCGAAGCTGTCGTTCGACGATTCGTATCAGCCGGGCGGTCTCTCTCGCGGTTTGAATTTGTGCCTCTCCCATCTTGCTCTTCTAACACGCTTCGCGGCGGGTTGGCGCGGATCGAACGCTCCGTGCTCGGACCGTAACCTGCGGTTCTCTGTGTTGAATTTGTAGGCGACGTGCCGGAGGCTGCGGTTGCGTTGTTCGTGACTCTCACTCCAGAGCTTTCGGCAGTTCCGCCATTAAAATTACTTCCCGCTACATTTGGTGAGACGGACGGATTAACGGTCGCCGAGTAAGAGTCGAACGGCGGGCGCGATGTGATCGGGTTCGCGTCCATCTGCGAGTAAGTCCGAGGCACGCTATCGCCCTGCGGAGCAGGAGAGGAAGGATTCGAGTTCGCTTCGCGTGAGGGGCTTTGATTATCAGGGTTCGCCGCCGCCGCTGTAGAGTTTGCTTGAGAGCGCTCACGACTGATCTCTTCAGCTGTGACGCCTTTGCCCGGAGCCTCATCCCGCGATGCTGTTTGAGTTGCCGCCCGGCGGCGAAACGTCAGTCCGCCGTCCGGTTTGCCTCGGAAAAGAAGCAGATAAACTGCGGCGAGAACAATGACCCCGACGAGGAGGATCGCCACACTTGCGACGACCAGCCGCTTGAAGAACCCGACTTTCTCTCCGTCGCGGCGCTTAACATCGTGCGTCGCCTGCGCGTCGCCTTCTTCAAGCTCGACGCCGGGCGCAGTATCGAACCCGGCGTCCGCCGCCGTCGAGTTTTCCTCTCTGCGCCGTGAATCTTTCTCGGCAGGTGACTTCGGCTCCTCGTCGAGAATCTTCAAGTCATACTCGTCGAGGATGTCCTCGCCTATCCCGACGCCCGCTCCGTTTACCGGCGACCGGAGCCCGCGTCCGTTGCCGTTCCCATTGCTTTTGAAGCCATTGCCATTTTTATTGTCGAGCATTCGCTTTACTCACACCTCCCGCCTCATCCGCGGACGAGTGCGTTTGTTAATAAGGATTCGAGTTCTACCCTCACTGCAAACTCCCACGCTGAAGGTTTGCAGTGAGACCACACCTTTAGCGTGTCGCGCTCATTTGAGCAGATAGATCAGCCGAAGCGGGTTTGTCGGCGGCTTCGCGGTGAGCGACCGACAAACGCAATCGTTGCTGCGCATCAAGAATCGGCGACTCATAGACGATGGCGTAGTACACGGTTGCGCCCGCCGGTATCGCGCCCGCAAGTGAAGAAGTCTCGACGTGAGCTTTCTGCACGGGGCGGGTCTGCGCGATCCGGCGTTCGGCGTCGAGCGTCTCCAAGTCGAGGTCGGGCTGATCGGGCAAGAGCCGCAAGCCCGCTTGCGAAGTGTTGCGGACAGCGATGACCGCCAAACGGTAACGTTCATCAAGCTCGACTGGCGCGAGCGCGGCGACGCTGAGACCCTGAGTCGCAAGACTCCATGCCGTGAACTTCGTCGGTGTTTTCAGCGCCCTCTCAATCGCCCGCCGCGATTCACGCACCACGTCAAGCTTTGCCGAACGCCCTCTTGGTTTCTTCCTTTTTGGTTCTTCCCTTTGTTCCGGTGATCCTTCAGGTTGAGCGTCACCGGCAAGAACTACCGACGCGCCCGGCTCTGTGGTGGAAGCCGTATCAGTCGCGGCGGTGGCGGGACCGTTCGCATTCGCTGTCGCGGCTCCTGACACGCGCGTTGAGGCGACCTGTGGTTGAGCAGTTCCCGGCTCTTTGCCGTCGAGGTTGACGGCGAGTCCGACCGCGCGGCGCGCCGCCACGATCTCTTCACGCGAGTAGCTGACGACGCAGCGGTGCGCCATGCGGGAGACGTGACTGACCGGATAGAAAAGAAACGTCACGAACATCCCCGACTGCATCTGCACAGAGATGGAAGCCAGCGGCTCAAGCGGCTTGGTGCTGTTCTCAGGTGGAGTGTTGAACCCCTCGCCGGCGCGAAAGACGAGATAATGATCCGTCGCCAAATTCTCCGACTTGTCGTAGGTGACGAGGTAGCTTCCGCCCGGATGGACGGCGAAGAAGTTGTCCGCAGCCGGAAACTCGACCACCGTCGGTCCGTGCTTCGCGATCCCTAACCGGATGACCGGGTCTTCATTGCCCTTCACCGTCACGTGCGCTTGCCCGAATAGGTAATCAGGATCACGCGCCGTAGCGCCCACGAGCGCGACCGGACTCTGCGCCGGAACCGACGCTCGCGCCAGCCTTGTACGCCCTTGACGCGATTGATTCCCTCGTCTGAGGCGCGCCGAAGCACGCGCGGCGGGCGAGCGTCTGACGGTCGGCGTCCTCGTAGGTGCGGTCGGTGCTACGGCGGTAGCGGTCGTCCCACCGGCTCCGTTTGTATCTTTCGAGGTGGCGCCGCTTGTTTGTGCCGGGACGGAGATGGATGAAAGCAACAAGACCAAGAGGCTCACGAAGCCAAAGGGTGTTGCGGCGAGCGATTTAGATAAATTCGTAGGGGTGGACATGGCTTCCTCTGAATGTGTGGTGAATTCTTCAGTTAGCGATTTTGGTCGAGACCAGCTCGTTTCTCGTTCAAATCATTTTAGCGCCGTCAACGCGCTTGCCGATGGTTGTCCCGTTGCCTGTCGGCTTGTGGCTGAGGTGGTTGTAGCAGGAGGCGCAAGGGTCGGATTCTTCAACTCATCCCAATCAAACAGATCGACAAGGTAGCCGGTGAGCAGGTTCCGGTCGTCGCGTCCCAGTTCATCCCTGACGAGGCGCACGCGCAGGTTGAGTTGATGCACCTCTTCGACGACCGTGCCGCCGACTTTACGCCGGAGCTTCTGCACGCCGATGGCGCGCACCATGAAGGGATCATCCGGGTCAACCGTGATCGCCTGCGGCGACCAAGTGGCTTGCCAGCTCTCCGCCGCTTCCTGTTCGAGGATGTGTTTCTCTTTGAGATACCGGAAGAACTTGCGCCCGTTCTCGGTGACCATCAGCTTGATGGCGGCTTCGAGCTGACGTTCGCGGTAGTCGGGGTTGTTCGAGTAGAGAAGCTCGAGGTAGTTGCGGACGAGATAAATCTTGCCCTGCGCGGTCAGCCGGTCTTTGGTGAACTCGACAGAGTCTGTCAGCCCGAACGCGCGGTCATCCATCATCACGACGCGATCGCCGCCCTGTGTGCGGTCAACGACGACGAGTCGTGGCTTTTGGAAAGTCACGATGAGCAGCGCGATTGACAACACGACGATCACTGCCGCGCAGACGCCGACGACGCCGACGAGGCGGTAGTTGGTGAGCGATTGTTCCGGGTCAAGGCAGTAATCAACGATCCGCTCAAACGGCGCCATGCCTCGTTCCATGTGCGTCGCTCCCAACTCTGCTTCAAACATGGTAGTGCCTGCGCCTCCGGTTGCTTCCGACTGCCCGGCAGTTACGACGGAAGAATCAGGGAGTGTTAATTCTTTAGCTTCGGTGGACATCCCTCTCGAGCCCCTTAGATAAAATGAGATCAGTGATCCAAGTCGTTCACGAGATAAAGTGTTTCTTCAGCACTCATCTCGAAAGAAGATGGCTGGCGACTTGGTTCCAGCGCAGACTGTTCGACAACACTCAGAGCTTCGCGCATCGCAACTTCAAGGCGGCTCTTCAGTTCCTCATCCGTGAAGACGCCCCGCGTCGCCTCTTCAGTGGCGACTAGCGTTTGCTTCGATTGTTTTCTTCGCGTGCCCATCCGTCGTTTGGTTCTTCTCCGGCAAGTGAAAGAGATTTCGCATTGGCGCTTCGACGGCGAGTAGTTCAAGCCTCGTGCCAAGACCCGGTGCCTGAAATCATTTGGTCAAGCCTAAGCGACAGATAGAGTGCGAGGATTTATTTGAAAGAGAGTTACGGCGGTACTTGATGGCTGTAAACGGAGGCGCGCAGCTTATTCGCAAACGCTCTGACTCGCGTGAGCCATGTTTTCGCTTCCGTGCAGGCAAGAGTAAGTTTCCGGCGACAATCCGGGGTGGTGAGTTTCTCACTAGAGGGTGGTCAGAAATTAGATAGGGGTAGTGAGTTTTTCACTACCCCTTATTGTGTGCCTGCACCAGAGCGGACGATCATCTAGCTTAACGGTGAAAGTTTGAACGAGGGCGAGTCAATCACGACGAGCACGGCTCGAAATAGGGATGCGCGGTGTCTCTCCGGCAGTGGGCGTCGCAGCAGTCATCCGGCTCGCCCTTGCTCCCGCTTCGAGCGGCTCTATCGCCTGTGCAGGTGTGGCATGAACTTCATTAACGCCGGTCTGGATCACAGATGCTTTGGCGGCTGATCGGGTAGCAGTGGTTGAAGATGGCACTCCGCCGTCCGACCGCTCGCTCGCGCCGCTTTCGGCAACTATCTTCGCCGAAATTTCCGCACCCGTTAGCTCTCTCGCAAAAATAGAAGTCGGCGCAAGCGCAGTTTCTACAACCTCCGCCGGAGCATCGGGAACACTTCCCAAAGAGGCGCTCGAAGACTCTACAAGTCCGGCGCGAGCGAGCGCGGGTTCACGGCTGTTTAAGTCAGTTTGCGAATTGGAATTCACCGCAGGCGGCACAACTAAAGGCACGCGACACGTAGCTAAATCATCATGGGTGAAAATGCCTAGATCATTCACCTGCCGCATGACTGTGAGTCCGCGCGAAACATAACTGATCGTCTCCATGTAGGGTGGAACTCCGCCCGTCCTGCGCCCCGTAGGGTTGATCACCTTGCCGTCTCTGAGTCGGATGGTGATGCCCTGAAGGTAAGCGTCAACCGCTCCTTCTCCGGCGTTGTAAGCCGCGAGGACTAGCGCCGGATTACGCCCATAACGAGTTGAGAGGAAGCGGACGTAGCGCGCCGCCGCCTCAATCGCGGCCACCGGATCATGCGCATTTATGAGTCCGAAGCGCGCCGCCGTTCCGGGCATAAATTGCATCATCCCGCGCGCCCCCTTAGGCGAAACCAACTCAGGGCGAAATTTCGTCTCAAGGAACGCGATTGTCCACAGCGCACGCGGATCAACCGCGTGGCGGCGTGCCGCTTGAAGGATATATGGCTCGAAGTTTCGCGCGCGCTGGGCGAGCTGCTGCGATGCACTGCGAGGCGGCGAAGCATCTCGCGCGGAACGGCGAATGCCTTGCGCAGACACCACTTTATTAACTGAAACGGCAGCGCCAAGCGTGAACCACAATCCAAGCGATAGCGCGCCTGTCAGAATTCTTCTCTTTCTCATTCGGCTCTCCTTCTTTGCACATCAACACCCAACTTGAATTTTGTGCGGGTGCAAACATGGTGCCGCCTCTAGTGGTCTGGATGGTCACTGCCACCGGTTTCCCCGTTGAGTCGGAGAGTTGTGGCACGAGCGTTGAATAGCCGACAGCGACATCCGCATCACGTGCCCCTGCTTCGGGAGCTTTCTTTCGGGAAGCGCCGGACGGGGCACCGCAGCAGAACTTCCGTAGCTACAACGACCGAGAAAAGTAGAGGAGATAGAAATGACCGCTGTAACCAGGAACCCGAACAGTTTCGCAGGCGCAACGCGCCGCTCGATGTGCGCGTATGTTGTCGCCTTTTTCAGCACAAAGATGCTCGTCACTATGCTGATGTGTGTGCTGCTGGTCATGCTCGTCAGCACCGTGACGCTCGCGCAAACAACGGGCGGCGGCACATCGATCTTCGGGCAGGACGAAACGATGATCCCGAATGCGGTGCGCTATGCCGTGATCTTTCTCTTCGGCATTGCCTTCCTCTTCGGAGCGGGTTCAGTGGTGTGGGGCGTGATGGCTTACACGCGCCGCCAAGAGTGCATGAACTGGATCATCGGCGGCGCGCTGTGCATGGTCGTCGGCGGCGTCGTTGCCGGTGTCGCTTATCTCGCCGGCGGTAACGCCCTCGATGTCAATCGTGACCTGTCATTCCTCCACCACGCCGCGAGCACAACATTGGCACTGGTGGTGTAAGAGGCGCGCGAAGCGGTTCAGGGAGACCGGCAATCGTAGATGTCAGGGGCGGCGAGAATTTCAATCTCGGGAGGAGCGGGAAGACCATGCGAGAGTATCCGATGCGCGAACGAATCTATCTCCCAATCACCAAGTTCGGCGTGCCGCACACCGACTGGAAATGGGTGCTGATCGTGACGATGGCGGGCTTCGTGCTGCCCTTCATCTTGAACATCTGGATCTACGGTTTTCCGGCTTCGACCTTCACCGGCATCCTCGCGCTCGGAGCAAGCGTGCTCTTCTTCAACATCGTTCGCTACGGTCGCCGCCCCTTCTGGTTCAACCACAAGATGCGCGCGCTACTGCAAAACCACTGGCAACGTCGCGCCCTGCCGGAAGACGAACTGAACACTTCGTGGATTCTTCCCGAATCCAGATAGCAGGCGCTCCGGCAACGAACGGCGGGTGGGCAGCAGGCTCACAGCACGTATTACTCAAAACGGCGGAATGAATCCGGAACAATGATTCTGTACACGGTGATCGGACTTACTCTCGGCGCGCTCGCATTCGGGTTTGGTATTGGACTGGGCATTAAGTTGCTGCGCTTAGGACGAGAAGCGCGACGTGCGCTCAACTCTTCCCCAAGTCACTCCAACGCTCGACAAGCAGCGGGAGCAGAAAAAGCGCACAGGGGCGAGGAGGCAGTTTTCGCCTTCACAACTCACCGCCACCGCTCAAGCCGTCCGGCAGGCGCGCGCCGCACAACCTCGATTCACGGCATCACAACGACGGGGCTCGTCAGACACACCGACGGCAGCTACACGAAAGCCTATCGCGTGGAGATGGAGAACACGCTCTACGCGGACAGCCTCGCCGTTGACCGCAAGCGCAACGCGGTCGGCGAGATGCTGGCTTCGATCAAAATACCAAATGTCGTCGTCCAGTTCCGCTACGCGGTACACCCGGATCAAGGCGAAGCGCTCCACCGCAATCTGAAGGCGCGCTGTCAGGATAAACACACCTACATGCCGGCGCGGGTGCTGAACACGATTGCGCTCGCTCACACCGACGAGATGGCGCGTGAGAGGGCTTATCAGCGCGGCACGCTGACGATGTGGATTCGCGTCCCCGCCCGGCACGCCAACGACCCTTCGCGCGCTCGCGCGAGCGCTCTCGTAGCATTTCTTCCGGCGTTAGTGAAAGAGGTGCGCCGTCGCGGACTGCCGAACTGGGCGGCGGCGGTTGCCCGCGCGTGGACGCGGACGAACCGCGACCGCCTCACCCGCCGCACCGCCGACGACGAACAGGAAGCGATGCAGGGCGCGATGCAGATATTCGCTCAGATCGAACACATGTGCCCGTTGCGCATTACACCATTCAGTCGTGAAGAGATGTGGGGAGCCGTCTATCTCGGACATCGCCGCAACGAACACGCCGCGCCGCGCCTCTCCGAAGTGGAAGGAGATGACTTACGCGAGCATCTCTGCGGCGAAGACATTCGCGGCGACGGAGAGTTCCTGCTGCACGGTCGCCATTCCGTCAGCATCGTGTCGTTGTTCAGACCGCCGACGCCAATCGTGACCGCCGACATGATGCGGTCCTTGACCAATAACGCCAACCTTGTTTGCGAGCATACGACGATCACCGAGTTCATTACACTCGATCAAGAGCGGGCGAAGACCGATCTCAAAAACCAGCACAAAGATTTGAGCCGCGCGGCGACGGCGACAACGCGAAAATCTCCTGACGCTGAGGCGGAAGACCCGGACGCGAGCGCCGCCAGCCACGATCTCAAAGGTTTGCGTAAGGAGATGTCCGGGGGTCGCAGCACGCTAATTTCCGCGCGCGTACTCACTGTGGTGTACGGGGACGCGGCGCGCAACCGCGACGAACTCCGCGCCTCTTTAGACAAACTCGATGCCAGCTGCCGGCAGGTGACGAGCGCCTACGGCAAAATCTCAGGTACTAATCCCGGAAGAGAACACCCGGAAGGGTTGCGTGCCCTCTACCCCAATGCTATCGCCGGCGAATTGAGCGCCGAACTTACAGGGCGCGAATGCAAAGAGATCGCCGGGTCACTCGCGCGCCTTGTGCCCCTCGAAGCTCCGTCCGTGGGCAGCCGCCGTCCGCACACGATTGTGAGCACGCCGTCGCGTCACTTGTCGGGCATTGACCTCTACGACCGCTCCGAGATCACCTCCCCGCTCGGCGTGCTGATCGCCGGCTCCGGCGGCGGCAAATCGGTACTCTTGATGAAGATGCTCGTCGGGATGCTCGACACCATCCCGAAGCTGCGCGTCAAGCTGTGCGACTACGGCGGTTCGTGCGAGCCGCTCGTCAAGGCGATGAATGGTCGCCATCTGTTCTTCGACCCGAAGCAGAAGCGCACGATCAACGTCTGGGATTATGAAGACCTGCAAGAGCGCCTTGCCCCTACAGAACTACAGCTTTCCTATGTCGTGCAGGACGCGCTGATACTCGCGGGACTCGTGCGCGAAGACAAAGACTACAAATTCGCCAAGAGCATCCTGTTCAAAGGCGTGCGCCAAGTTTACGCGAACGAACTGCCGCGCAACCGACCAGGCAGACACAAACACGAACCGCGTCTCGCCCACCTCGTTGATTGGCTGAGGACGAACAAGGAAGACGATGCGGAGGCTGACGCTTGCTCCACACGCCTGCGCATCGCCCTCGAAGCCTTCGTCGGTGATCCCTTTATAGACGCCCCAACGCACCCGGACTTCGCCGAGGATTCACGGCTCGACGGCTATGAGCTGAAGAGCTTGGAGAGCTTCAGCGAACTCGTACAGGAGTCGCTCGCCCTGCGCATCGTCGCGCGCGTCATTCAATCCGAAGGCAAGCGCGAGCCGGACGGCACGCGCACCAAGATGGCGCTCGTCTTCGACGAGTTGTGGCAGATTTTGGCGAAGTATCCCGTCATCACCGACATCATCAACCGCTACGCCCGAACGGGGAGGAAAGAAGGCGTCTTTACGCTTCTGGCGACTCAAGCCTTCGAGGACATCGCCGGCACGCCGCTCGCGCCGAATAAGATCGGTCACGCCCTGCTCTCGAACGTCGGCGTCAAGTTCATCGGACTGCAAAACTCTAAGTTCGACGACATGGCGCACAAGTTCGATTTGACGCCCGCGACCGTGGGGGCGATTGACGATATTCGCAACTCGCCGGGCGAGTTCTCGCAGTTCGTCGGCATCTGGGGGAGCGGCACCCGCCAGCGTGTCGAGAAGTTCCAGCTTGAGCTCGTGCCGCTCGAACTGTGGAGCTTCACCTCCGATGAGGTCGAGCGCAACGCCCGCACGCGCGTTGAGTTCCTCTGCCCCGAATGGACGCAGATGCAAGTCCACATGTGGCTCGCCGAGTATTACCCGCAAGGGCTGGTGAACAAAGGTCTCACCGAGATTGATGAGGATTTACTGCGGGCGACGAGACACAAGAGCGCCGCTTGAGAGCAGTCTCACAGTAAAGGATTGAGCCTTTACGCGCGGGACAAGCTTACAGAGGACGAGGAAAATGAAGATCAGCCGAATGAAAAAGACCGGCAGCGTAAAACAGGTTGTTCTCGGACTTCTTGTCGGGCTGTTGCTGATGCCGGCGCAGCCCGCGCAAGCACAGTGGACGGTCTTTGACCCGTCGCAATTCGGCTTACAGCTTGAGAAGAAGATCGAAGAGGCGGCGCGCTGGGTCGAGACCATCAACCACTACGCCAGAGAGATTGAGAAGTACCAGAACATGATCGAGAACCAGGTGAGGCAGATCACATCGCTTGGCGGAATTCTGAACACTGTTGATGAGCAGCTCGCCCGCCACAGAAGACTCGTCGGCACGGTCGCGCGAGTCGGTCGAACTGTGCGCAGCGTCTTCCAACTCAAAGACCAGCTCACCCGCATGGTGACGTGCCGCATCCGGGCGGTGCAGAGGATTTGGCAGAGGCTCGAAAACGGAATCTTCGACATGGAGCAGAACCGGCAGGACCTCGAAGAGTACCTGCGCTACTCCATCGGGCGCTCCAGCCAGCAGGCGATCTCACACATCGAACTCTTGGCAAACCAAGATGTCCAGTTTCAGGAGATGATCTACCAGCGCGAACTGGCTTACGTGCGTCTCTCGAAGCTGCGCGAAAAGATGCTCGACATCCAAGCGCAGTTAAACGCTGAACTGGCAAAGCCGGAGGGTGAGCAGCAGGGCGTCGCCGAACTCAACCAGCAGATGGCGGCGTGTGAGGTGACCTACGAGGCTTTAGTCAAACAGATTGATGACCTCTCACGGCAGATCGCCGACAAGTGTGCGAAGTACGGCGTGGTGCTCGACAATAATTTGAGCTTTGCGAAGCACGTCAAGAAAGATTTGGAGTGGTTTGAGAACATGACGCGCCTCAACGACGAAGTGATGGACGCGCTCGCCGCCGCATTCGACCCGAATACAGAGGTCGAGCCTGAGCCGATGCCGGATGATTTCGTCATTCCCTTTACCCCGCGCCAGCCCCCGGTTCTCAGAAGATAGCCGTCACGTCCAAAGCCGACGAGGAAGTTGCAAAGAAGAGGTATCAGCGAATGACCAAGCACATGCATTTTGGACTGAGCCGTAAATCATCTCCCCGTACTCGCAGAGCGGGCAGAAGGACTGCCGCTCCCCTCGCCGCTTCCGTCATACTCTGTTGCCTCATGCTCGTTTGTTTTGTTCTTCCCGCCGCGGCGCAGACGCCTTCGCCCACACCCCCGACGACCGCAGGCATGGAGCGGATCACGGAAGTCGCGTCGAACTTCGTGCCGACGGTCAAGTCAATCGTCGAATCGCTGATGCTCAAGCGGTTCATCTGGCTGGCTACCATCTTCGCGCAGTTGGTGATGGCGGCATCGTTTTTGAAGCTGATGTCGGAGAAGATGGGACCGACTAAAGACCTCTTCGGCTGGATCGCACGCTGCCTCATCTTCCTGCCGCTCATCATCTCAGGACCATATCTTGTGACCTACCTGTGGAAGGTCGGGCAGGTTCTCACCAATCCGCTCAGCCAGCCGACGAAAGAGATTCGCCGGAGCTTTGAAGAGCGCTACGGA
>Ga0136617_10002410_pt1 | contig 16665 bp, 8 predicted proteins | sample AntDrymUQ3222106_2_FD_129672 | JGI IMG/M metagenome (GOLD analysis project Ga0136617, IMG submission 129672) | Polar desert sand microbial communities from Dry Valleys, Antarctica - metaG UQ322 (21.06) | ecosystem: Environmental > Terrestrial > Soil > Desert | place: Antarctica: Dry Valley...
AGTGCGCAATCGACAGGCGCGCCGATCCCTCGCGAGCCTGCCCTGAGCGCAGCCGAAGGGCTCGGGATGACTTCCTGGCTGCCTCGCGCAATGATCTCGGAGTCAGCATCTTCCTCTCCATGACAGATCTCAAGGCTTCGTTTCGTCGCCCGGGCGCGTGGACCGGCATCAAGGGCGATCCCCTCGACCAGCTAGTCCACCTCTCCCACCTCATGGGTCAGGACATCCGGCTGGTCCAGCCGGGTGGGGGTAACACCAGTTTTAAGGATGGCGACACGCTTCTGGTGAAAGGCAGCGGCACCGATCTCCGCACCATCGGTCGCGATGGCTTCACCCGGCTCTCTCTTTCGCGGCTGGCGGCGCTGCGGGAGGTGGAGTCGATGAGCGACACAGAGATGATGCGTTTCATGGCGAGCTGCATGCTGACCGAGGGACCGGCGCCAAGCGTGGAAACCCCGCTGCACTCGCTGCTGCCCTATCGCGTCATCGCACACACTCACGACGTGCCGACGATGAGCCTGACCAACATCCGGGATGCGGAGGCTGAGCGGCTGGTGGGCGAGCTGTTCGACGGCCGCATCGTGTACGTGCCGTATGTGCGCCCCGGCTTTCCCCTGGCTCAAGCGGTCGGACAGATGGTGGGGCCGGCGGACGGACGGACAGTCGGACGGATCCCGGCTGAAGCAATTGGCCTGGCCCTCGCCCACCACGGGCTGGTGGTATGGGGAAACGACGCCGAGCAGTGTTATGAGCGTCTGCTCGAGGTCATCGCCCGCATGGACGACTACTTAGCCACCAAAAGGACCGCCCGTCCGGCTGTCCATTCGTCCGTCCGTGCGCCCGTCCGCCCATCCGCCCGTTTGGCGGAAATTGTGCTGCCGGTGGTACGAGGCGCCTTGGGAGCGCCGGATCGGGTCCTCCTGCACTACGACGATGGGGACGACGTACTGGCCAGCCTGGCTCAGGAGCGGATGCCGGAGCTGGCTCGCCGCGGGATGGCAACGCCGGAACATCTGCTCCGGGCCGGGCGGCTTCCGGTCTGGCTCGATATCGATGAGTCTGCGTCAGGCGATGCGATCGCGGATCGGGTTCGGAGCCAGCTTCAGGCCGCGCGGACAGAATACCAGGAGTATCACCAGCGCCACGCCGCGTCAGGGGAGCCTCCGCTCGGCGATTGGGCCAAGGTGGTGTTGGCTCCCGGGCTCGGCGTCATCACCGCCTTCGCCGACAAGCGAAGCGCGGTGACAGCTAATCTTTGCTATCGCGCCGTGCTTGAGGTCATCGCGAATGCGGAGGCGCTGGACCGGTTCGAGTTCATCGGGGAAGGCGACGTCTTCGAGTTCGAGCACTGGCCGCTGGAACGCCGAAAAGTCGAGGAGCAGGTCAGCCGGGAACGGGCGACCAAGCTCATTCCCCGACACGTGGTGTTGATCATTGGAGGCGGCAGCGGCATCGGCCGGGCCGCCGCTCAGCGATTCGCCGAGGAGGGTGCGCATGTTGTGGTGGCGGATCTGGATGGCGACATGTCGCACGGAGTGGCGGCCGAGATTGGCGCCAAGCTGCCGGGCCGAGCCATCGGCGCCGCGGTGGACGTGCGAGATGACGCGAGTCTCGACGCCCTCTTTCGTAAGACTGTGCTGGAGTTCGGCGGCCTCGATTGCCTGTTCTACACTGCGGGCCTGCCGCCACGGTTCGCCGCGATCACCGAGATCCGGCGGGAAGATCTGCAGCGTCAGCTCGAGGTCCATTACCTCGGTGCCGTCGCAGCCATCGGCCGGGCGGCGGTGGTGATGCGCCGCCAGGGACTCGGCGGTTCTATCGTGGCCTCGGTTTCCAAGGCGGCGTTGGTGCCGGGACGGGATGCAGTGGCCTACGGAGGCAGCAAGGCCGCGCTGCTTCAGGCGTTGAGGGTGGCGGCGGTGGAGCTGGGGGGTGACGGCATCCGGGTAAACGCCATCAACGCCGACCAGATCGAGACGCCACTCTTTCTGGAGTTCGTGCGGGAGCGCGCGGCGAGCCGGGGGGTTACGGTGGAGGAGCAGCTGGCGGTGTACCGGAGCCGAAACCTCATGGGCGTAACCCTTATTCCGCCGGAGGCGGTGGCGGACCTGGCGGTGCTGCTGGCCAGCGACCGGTTCCGCTTCACCACCGGGGACATCCTGACGGTAGATGGCGGACTGCCCGAAGCTTTTCCGCGGTAGGAGGAAGGAGGGGAGGAGGTCCCTCCTGACATTTCGGCCTCCAAGTCGCCATTATGATACATCCATGGCTACTCTGAACCCCCCCCTAGCCCACCGCGCGGGTGAGCCAGAAGTTGTCTGACCCCCTGTCCGGCCAATCCGGAACTGAGCGCAATTGGGCGGAAGTCTTCGCCCACGCCGCCTGGGGCATCCGCATCGGCAGCGCCGATGGCCGCACGGTGGAAGTTGTCAATCCCGCCTTTGCCAGGATGCACGGCTACAGTGTCGATGAGTTGCGACAGACGCCGGTCGAAGCGCTCTACCCGCCCGAGAACCGCGGATCGGTTGCCGGGCACTGGGAACGCGCCCGGACCGAAGGCCATCACGATTTCGAGAGCTGGCACCTCCGGAAGGACGGGTCCCGGTTTCCAGTTTTCGTCCAGTTCACCGCGATTAAGGATGCCGCGGGACAAGTCGTAAGCCAGGCCGTCAATGTTCTGGATATCACCGACAGGTACCGAGCCGAGGTGGCGCAGGCGGCAAGCGACGAGCGCTATCGTGTCATCGCCGAAGCTGCTTCCGACGCCATCATCACAATCGATACCGGGAGTCGGATACTGGTGGTGAATCGGGCCGTGGAGCGGATCTTCGGTTACCCTGCCGATGAGTTGGTCGGCCAGTCGCTCACCACCCTGATGCCGGAGTACCTGCGGCACGTGCATCAGGCAGGTCTGGGACGCTACCTCCAGACCGGCAAACGTCATCTTAACTGGACGGCCATCGAGCTGCCGGGACTCCACCGCCAGGGGCACGAGGTGCCGATCGAGGTCTCCTTTGGGGAGTCAAAGGGACCGGCAGGCCATACCTTCACCGCTATTGTCCGGGACATCAGCGATCGGAAGGCGGCAGAGGTTGCGATGCGGCGCAACGAGCAACAGCTCCTGCAGGCGCAAAAGATGGAAGCTGTCGGACGGCTTGCAGGTGGGATCGCCCATGACTTCAACAACCTGCTGACCGCGCTGAGCGGCTCGGTTCACTATCTTCTGGAGCGCCATCCCGAGGGGACGGCCGAACATGCCGAGCTCAAGGCCATCGAGGACGCCAGCGACCGTGCCGCGGCGCTGACCGGCCAGCTGCTGACGTTCAGCCGCGGGCAGGTACTGCTGCCGGTCGAGATCAACATCAACGATGGGGTGCGCCGGACCGCCGCCTTGCTGCGCCGTTTGATCGGCGCGCACATCGACATCGCCCTCGGCCTCGAGGAATCGCTTGGCGTTGTCAAGGCGGACCCAACCCAGCTGGAGCAGGTACTCCTGAACCTCGCCATCAACGCACGCGACTCCATGCCGGAGGGCGGAACGCTCCGGATCGAAACCAGCAACGTCACGGTAAACGGCGATTACGCCAGCACTCACCTCGGGCTGGAGCCAGGCCCTTACATCATGCTCGCCGTAACTGATACCGGGCATGGCATGGACGCCATCACCAAGGCGCAGATCTTCGAGCCGTTCTTCACTACCAAGGAAGCCGGGAAGGGCACGGGGTTCGGGCTGGCCACGGTCTACGGAATCGTGAAGCAGTCAGGTGGCAGCATCTACGTGTATTCCGAGCCGGGACACGGAACCAGTTTCAAGATTTATCTGCCGTGTGTGGGCGTCTGCGCGACACCTGAGGTGTACGGAGACGCCCTCGAAGGTGCGGCTCGGCGCGGTGAGGTGGTGCTGCTGGCCGAGGACCGCGACGACGTAAGACGGTTCTCCGCCCGGGTACTCCGCGAGTGCGGGTATGAGGTTTTGGAAGCCGAGAACGGCGAGGCTGCTCTCGCCCTGGCTCGCACTCACGCGGGACCGCTTCACCTCCTGCTGAGCGACGCCGTGATGCCGGGCATGAGTGGCAAGGTCCTGGCCGAGCGGCTCCGGGCCGTCCGGCCCGAGGTCCGAGTTGTCTTCATGTCGGGGTACACCGACGATACTGTGCTGGATCGCAATGTGGTCGAGTCGGGCATCGCTTTCGTGCAGAAGCCGTTTACACCTGCCCGTCTGGCCGCGGCGGTCAGGAGCGCGCTGGATGCGGGGCTACCTGGCGGGGAGTCGAGCGCTGCGGGGTAGGGAACGAGGGAACGAGGGAACGGCAGCCCGTACGATTCCTCGCTTGCCTCGGAATAACAGCGTGATTGGACATCCTTATCTTTCCCTCTTTCCCTCTTTCCCTCTTTCCCTCCTACCGCCCTACCACCACCTCATGTCGTTTCCCGTCATCCACCAGTTGAATGCTGCCATCGGGTGAGACCTCGCCGTCCACCTTCACCTGTACTACCCCTTCATTCCGCACCACGATCGTATATACGGTTCGTCCGTGCCGGTACTCGATGCTGTACTCCGGCCAGGAGGCGGGCGCCCTCGGTTCGATGAAGAGCGTGTCGCCGAGCTTACGCAGTCCGAGAATCCCCTCCAGCCCCACGCGATACATCCAGCTCGCCGAGCCGGTGTACCAGGTCCACCCACCCCGGCCGAGCTGGCCCTTCGCAGTGTATACGTCAGCGGCGACCACATAGGGCTCCACCTTGTAGGTCGCGACCTCTTCCGGCGTGCGGGTGTGGGTTAGCGGGTTGATCATCTGGTAGAGCTCGAAGGCGCGGTCGTGGTTTCCCCGGAGCGCCGTTGCGAGCACCGCCCACAGTGCCGCGTGAGTGTATTGGGCCCCGTTCTCCCGCACACCCGGCAGATATCCCTTGATGTAGCCCGGGTCTTTCTCGGTTTTGTCGAACGGCGGCGTGAGCAGCATCAGCAGCCGCGCGTCCTCGTTCACCAGATGCTCTTCCATGGACTTCATGGCCACCGTCCGCCTGTCCGCCTGTCCACCCGCCGAGATGACGCTCCAGCTTTGGGCGATCGAATCGATGCGGCACTCGTCGCTCTCGCGCGACCCGAGCGGGGCGCCGTCGTCGAAGTACGCCCGGCGATACCACTCGCCGTCCCAGCCTTGGGCGTCGACCGCTGCGGCATAGTCGGCCGCCTGGCGTCGGAACTCGGCCGCCACCACGGTGTCGCCCCGCTTCTCCACGTGCTCGGCAAAGGATCGCAGCGTGGTGATGAGGAACCACGCCAGCCAGACGCTCTCGCCCCGCCCCTCGACCCCCACCCGGTTCATGCCGTCGTTCCAGTCGCCGATGCCGATCAGCGGCAGGCCGTGCGCGCCGGTGGTGCTAGCCCGTCGCAGCGCCCGGAGGCAGTGCTCGTAGAGGCTGCCATGCTCGTCGGTCACCTGGGGCAGGTCGTACACCTCGTGCTCGTCCGGCCCCAGCGGGCGCATGCTGAGGAACGGCACATACTCGTCCAGCACAGAGGAGTCACCCGTGGTCCTGACGTAGTGATCCACCACGTATGGCAGCCACGCGAGGTCATCGGAAAACCTGGTGCGTACCCCCCGCCCGCTCTGCGGGTGCCACCAGTGCTGCACGTCGCCTTCGAGAAACTGGCGCGCCGCGGCCCGGAGGATGTGCTCCCGAGCCAGAGCCGGCTCGGCGTAGACCAACGCCATCACGTCCTGAAGCTGGTCGCGAAAGCCGTATGCGCCGCTGCTCTGGTACAGCGCCGATCGGGCCCATATCCGGCACGCGAGCGCCTGATAAAGAGTCCATCGGTTGAGCATGGCGTCGAAGGTGGGTTCCGGGGTCCTCACCGTGATGATCGAGAGCCGCTCGCCCCACCGCGCCACATTTCCGGCGATGGCACTCTTGGCGTTGTCGAGATTCTTGTATTCCGCCAAAGCATGGCGCGCCTTGATTTCGCCTTCAGCCGCCCCCAGGATGATCGCGATCTCGCGGGTCTGGCCCGGACTGAGCTCCAGCGCGCACTGAAGCGCCGCGCAGGGATCGATGCCGGCGCCGCTGATGCCGCCGAGCGTGCCGTCCGCACGGAGCGCGGCGGGAGCTTCAACGCTGCCGTTCCTTCCCAGGAAATCGCGCCGGCTCGCGGTGTAGGCGGTTACCGGCTCGGTGATAGCGTGAAACGCGACCCACCCGGAAAATTGGGAATCGAACCAGTTCCTCGCGAAGATCGTCTCCTGCTCCCGGTCGAACGAAGTGCGCACCTGGTGCTGGGTGTGCTCGCGCAGTACGCCCAGAGTCCATTCCAGGTAAGTCGTCAGTGTGAGCCGGCGGGGAACGTCGTCCCGGTTGGTCACCCGAAGTACCGCGAGCTTCACCGCCGCGTCTTCCGCCATACCCAGAGTGAGCCGGGTTATGATGCCGCCGTGATCCTGCACGAATGTCGAAGACCCCGGGCCGTGGCGTACGGTGTAGGGTGCTTCTTCCCGAATTGGCCCGGGCGTGACAGACCACAGCTCGCCGGTCTCATCATCCTGAAGGTAGATCACCTCACTGACCGGATCGCTCGCCGGGTCGTTGTGCCACGGAGTAAGCCGGAAGAAGTAGCTGTTCTCGGCCCAGGTGAAACCGCCGCCTCGTTCGGTGACCACGAACCCGCCGTGCCGGTTGGCGATGACGTTAGCCCATGGTGCCGGGGGAACCCGATCTCCGTTTAGCCGGATCTCGTAATCACCATTGGCGGCAAGCCCGCCGAAGCCGTTGTCCAGCGCCAGCCCTGCCGGTACCGTACCGGGCCGGACCCGGGAGGGCTGAAATGCCGAGGCGGCCGCGGTGAGGGGCGCCAGGAGCGCCGGGATGGTCGAGCTGATCCGCTGGACCGCGCGCACCAGCCGTGCGTCGCTTCGGGCCGGAGCTCGAGGAACGGCCGGCAGATCATCCAAGTCGTCGCCGGGCAGCTCATCAGGCAGAGCGGTCGCCAGGATTTTGCCGAGTGCGCGCCCGTCGCATGGGACATGGACCCGCGCGGTGGCCCGCATCATCAGAAGCTCGTCCGGCTTGAGCTGGTCCTTGCGCCGGACGAACACGCCTCCGGGCTTGTCGATCGACACTGTGTCGGCAATGGCATACACCACAGCGGTGATGCGGTCGGCGAGATCCTGGAGGTAGGTGGGTGGATGCCCGTTGAGCACAACCAGGTCCACCATCATGCCGCGGCGGCGCCAGTAGCGGTGGGCCGTCAGCAGCTGGCGTAAAGTGGGCAGCCCTTCGGGCGACTCGATGGTGGCGAGCAGGATGGGCCAGTCGCCCGAGATGCCGTTGGCCCATAATAGGGGCTGGGAGCCCCGGTTTCGGTGGAGCTCCGACTGCGGTGCCCTGAGCGACGGACTGCCGTAGAGAAGAAAACCGGCCAGCTCCTGGTAAACGGCGGCGTCTCCCGGCGAGAGCTGGAACTCGCGCAGCTCCACCTGGCTCGAGGTCCACGCGAGATCGAGTGCCCGCTGTGAAGCATGAGAGTCGCGATAGCGATCGGCCAGCTCGAAGGCTCGGGCTCGGCTGGTGGCCACGAGGGTAGTGAACGCCACCGATACAGATTGACCCCGATCCAGGCGCAGCCGCGTCCTGAGGGCAAAGATCGGATCGAGCACCGCGCCTGTGGTCCCCGAAAGGGCTCCATCCTGGGTCAGCGACACCGGATTCATCGTGGAGCGGCCGCGTCCCAGGAAACGGGCCCGGTCAGTCTCGCAGGTCACCGGTCCCACCCGATCCTTGCCCCCGTCCACCACGTGAACCACCCAGAGCGCCTTCTCGTTAGCGGAACGCGGGCGCCGGGTGGCGGTGATGGCGCTGGCCCACTCGTGCCACTCGGTCTCGACGAACAGGCTGCCGAACGCGGGATGAGCTCGGTCGGCATCGGGCGACGAGAGCACGATCTCGCCGTAGCTGGTGAGCTCGATCTCTCTGATATCGTCAGAGTTGTTTGTGACGGTAACCCGGCGCACCTCGGCGGAGTCTTCCGGAACTACCGCGATCTCGGTGCGGGTCTCGATGTCGCCATCGGACCGGTGAAAAGTGACCCGGTCGGTGGCGAGGAAGGCGTTGTACCAGTCGGCCGGCGCGCACACTGGCTGATGGGCGGCCGACCAGACTCGCCCGCTCGAAATGTCCTTCACGTAGCAGAACTGCCCAGTCGAGTCACGAGTCCCGTCGGAGTGCCAGCGGGTAACTGCGAGCCCTTCGTAGCGGCTGTATCCCGCCCCGCAGTGGCTCACCATGATGGTGTAGGGCAGGTGGCCCAGCAGGGCGACGTGCGGAGCCGGGGTGTCCGGGGTCTCGAGGTGGCGCACCGACGGCCGCTCGGTTTCGGCCTCGGGCATCGCCTGGTCCAGTCCGGCCCCCTGTGCCTTCTGCGGCACCAGGCGCCGGGGAATACGCTCGTGCAGCAGCAGCTCCGCCGAACGGACCACCGGGTCGGCGTGGAAGCGGCGCTGCCACACCTGCGAGGTCAGCAGGTTGGTCAGGGCGACCAGGCCCATGCCGAGGTGGTGCGCCATGTAGGCGCCGACGAGGTGGTAGTCGCCGTCGGGGTCGGGACGGGTGTAATCGATCGCGTCGCGGAAGCCGTAGCGGCCCAGTGCGCCCTTGGTCTCCAGCAGCTGCAGGTTGGTCAGCGACCGCTCCGGGTCCACCATCGCCGCCAGCACCGAGGCATACGGCGCCACCACCAGCTCTCGTCCCAGGCCGCGCTTGAGGGCCAGGTCGGGGACGCCGAAGGGCCGATACTGATAGGTGTGGTGCCGGTCGCGCACGTTGTAGGCGCTCTCGCTCACACCCCACGGGACATCGCGCTCCTTGCCGTAGGCGACCTGCCGGGTCAGTGCGCCCTCGTAGGTCTGGCTCAGCACCGTGAATGGGTACGAGCGCATCACCAGCAGCGGCATCAGGTACTCGAACATGCTCCCGCTCCACGACACCAGCGCCGGCTCCCCCGCGGCGTAGGTCAGCGTGCGGCCCAGCCGGAACCAGTGGTCCACCGGCACGTCGTTCTTGGCCACGGCAATGAAGCTCGCCAGCCGCGCTTCAGAGGCGAGCAGATCGTAGTACGACCCGTCGAGTGAATGGGTGTTCTGCTGATAGCCGATGGCGAAGAGCTTTCGCTGCGGATCGAACAGGAAGCGGAAGTCCATCTCCATGGCGTAGTCGTAGGCCCGGTCGGCGATGACCTGGAGGCGCTGCGCCAACTCCGGCGACGCTGTGATTGCGAGAGCCCGCTCGCGCTGACTGTCATGGTCCGCCCGCCCGCGGTGACTCTCCTGGTGGGCGGCTATAAGCTGGAGACTCCACGAGATCCACTCCGTGGCCGGCTCCGCTGCTCCATAAGCCGGGCCGGCGCCCGCCAGCCCGGTCTCCGCCCGCTTGAGTGGCTCGGCCACGCGCGAGAGGCTGATATCAGAGGCCGCCTCGCGCCGCGCCTTTGCCAAAACCGTCCGGGCGGATTTCAAGTGTTCGGCCGCGGGGTGAGCCGGCGCATGGATCTCCAGCCGCTCGTCCGCCAGGGCCAGCGCGGCGTCCAGCGCCTGCCACACCCGATCGTCGTGCAGCGGCCCGTCTACGATCGAAAGGCACGCCTGCCTCAGCGCGATGAGGTGGCCGGCCAGATTGCCGCTGTCCACCGTGGAGACGTAGGCCGGCTCCAGCACCGTCAGATTCTGAAGCTCGTACCAGTTGTAGAAGTGTCCATTGAAGCGGCGCATCCTCTCCATCGAGCGAAAGGCTTGCTCGATCCGGCGGGTCATCTCGTCCATAGTGATGAACCCCAGGTCCCACGCGCTGGTCGTCGCCAGCAGCTGGAGGCCGATGTTGGTGGGCGAGGTGCGCATCGCTACCACCGGTTCGGGAATCTCCTGGAAGTTGTCCGGCGCCAGCCAGTTGGTGCCTTCGGTGACAAACCGGTCGAAGAAGCGCCAGTGGAGCAGGGCGTACCGGAGCACCTGGCGGCGGCTCTCCCGGGGCAGGCGGTGCTCGCGGCGAACGGCCGGCGCACCGAGCGTGTGCGCGATGACCGGCGAGGCGATCCAGGCCAGAATCAGCGGCAGCACCGCCAGCAGAATTTGCCAGGTTGGAGCGGACGAGTCCGGCTCCCGGGCGGCGCGTCCGACTACCGCGGCGAGAATGACGCAGGCCAACGCCACCGCGGGCCACATGTTGCCCCAGGCGATGCGGAAAGAGCCCGACAGGCCGCGCTCGGTCTGCGAAGCGGTCTGCCACTCCAGCAGGTGGCGTCGTGTCACCAGCATGCGCCACCCGGTTCGAACGATCGCGTCGGCCGAGACCCAGGCCTGATGGGGCAGGAAGACGACGGCCAGGGCAAACTGCTGGATGCTGGTGACTGCGTCCCGGCCGACCGCGGTGTAGTAGGCCCGCCAGGACTTGTCGAGCGGAGGCCGCAGCAGCGCCAGCAGGAAAGAGACGATCCAGGGCGCGGCAATGGCGCCGAGCCCCAGCAGAGTCCAGCGCACCGGCGAGCCGGGGAGCAAGAGCCATCCGCCCACCAGGAAGACCAGCTGGGCCAGCTCGACCATGCTGCGGCGCAGGTTATCGAGGATCTTCCACTGGGACAGCAGCGACAGACGGTTGGGCTCGGCGCCGTCGGGTCCCGGCACCTTCCGGGTGAGCCAGGGAAGCAACTGCCAATCGCCCCGGATCCAGCGGTGCTTCCGGCGGGTGTACGTCAGGTAGCGGGTGGGATAGTCGTCGTACACCATCACGTCGGTGGCCAGACCGGCACGGGCGTAGCTCCCCTCGATCAGGTCGTGGGAGAGGAGCGAGTTCTCCGGGAAGCGTCCGTGGGTGGCTCGCTCGAACGTCTCGACCTCGTAAACTCCCTTCCCGGTGAAGCTCCCCTCGCCATAGAGGTCCTGATAGACGTCCGAGACCGCCGTAGTGTAGGGATCAACTCCGGGGTGCCCCGAGTGAATTGATGCGAAGATCGAGCGGTTGGAGCTCGGCAGGGACACACCTACCCGCGGCTGCAGGATGCCGTAGCCGCGGGTCACCCGCCCCGCTGCCGGGTCGTACACCGCCCGGTTGAGCGGGTGGGCCAGGGCACCGACCAGGAGCGGGGCCGCATCAGGCGGGAGTACCGTGTCGGAGTCGAGCGTGATCACGTAGCGCACCTGGCGGATCGGCTCCAGGGCCCCCACCACCACCGAGAACGCTCCCTCACCGGCGCCGAGCACGAAGCGGTTGAACTCGGCAAGCTTGCCCCGCTTCCGCTCCCATCCCATCCAGACGCCCTCTTGCGAGTTCCAGCGGCGGGGGCGGTGGAAGAGATAGAACGCGTCTTCCTTACTCTCGGCGTAGCGGGCGTTGAGCGCTTTCACCCCCTCGACCGCGGCCTCGACGATGGCCGTATCGCCCTCGCGGGTCTCGGTGGGAGAGTCGGTGAAGTCGCTCAGCACCGCGAAGTGGAGGTGTGCCTCCCGGTTGGCCAGGAACTGAACCTCCAGGTTCTCCAGCGCCTCGTTCACCGCCTCGACGCCGCCGAACAGGGTAGGGATCACCACCGCGGTGCGGAACTCCGGTGGCACGCCGTGCTCGTAGAGGTCGAGCTTGGGGAGCGGCCGGGGCGGCAGAAAGGCCGTGACCAGCTGGTTCATCAAATTGACGGCGATGTCGTTGGCCAGCAGCAGACCCAGAAGGATCACCGCGACCCACGCCGCCCGGGCCTCGGAGCCGCCGAGCAGCAGCACCGCGGCGAGAGCGCCGAGCGTGGCCAGCAGCACCCCACCCACGAAGACGATGTTCGGATGGCACCGCACCCAGCGGTCGATCGCTTCGCCGAGCGGTGGACGGTAACCGGTGGCGGCTTCCAACTGGGCCAGACCGTCGTCGATCAGGTAGTAGCCCACGTGGGAGGGAAGGAGGGAAGGAGGGGCAGGCTTTTCCCTCATTCCCTCAGCCGCGCGTGCGAGCTCAATCGCCCGCCGGGCGATGGCGTCCTCCGGACGACGAGTCCGGCGAGCGATGCGCTCGACAGCGTGGCGATATTGGTCCCGAGTGGCAAAGGTCATCCGGGGGTAGAACCCCGACGGGTCCTCCCGCAGCACCGACTCGATCCGGCTCTGATCCTCGATGAAGGTGCGCCACTCCATCCGGGCGATGGCGCGGAGGCTGGTGATGCTGTTGGCCATCACCACCTGGGTGAGGGCGAGCCGCTGGGTGGATCGGGCGGTGGCTTCCTCCGCGCTCAGCGCCTCGTCGGCGATCCATTGCTCCAGGCGCACCACCGCGGGGAGTGCGCCGCCCTCGATCCGGAGCTTCTGGAGAAAGCGCGAGATGAAGATCGGAGTGAGCGCCGGGGGGTTGGAGGCGAACCGGTCCAGCTCCTGGTCGAGTGCTCCGTCTCCCGCGGTGGCCGCCTGGGCAATCCGGGAGGCGGCCCGGTCGGCGGCCTCCAGCTCGTCCAGCCGGCCCACGGTGCGGAGCGTCATGCGGCGCACGTTCTCGATCAGCCCCAGGCGAAGCATCGCCGGCACCGCCCAGAGCTCGCCGATAGTCAAGGTGGAGACTTGCTGGAAGGCGGCGACGAAGCCGGTGACGTTGTGCAGGTCTACCCGGCCCTCGCTGTGGCCGATCAGGGTGACGGCCAGCTCGTAGATCCGGGGATAGCCGGCCAGAGCGCCGGAGGCCAGCTCGGGTAGCTCACGGTAGTAGTCACCGGGCAGACTTTCCCGGACTTCGCCGATGTGCTCCTGGACCACGTGATAGTTGTCGAGCAGCCACTCGCCCGCGGGGCCGACGTCGGCCAGTCCATCCCCATCAGCGTCGACATCGGAGGCGGTGAGCCGGCGGTGGGCCTCCTCCAGGATGCGGCGGGTGTCGTTGAGCCGGGCCAGGAGCGGAGTGCGCCGGGCCGCCCGCTCGACCGCCAGCCGCTGGCTCGCAGCCACCTGCTGGGCCCGCTCGGCCAGGTGCTCGGCGCCGAGCAGCTCCCCGTGGATGGGGCCGGCGAGGCGATCCTCGCGGACATCCGTGCGGACGAAGGGCATGACGAAGGAAAAGGAGCGGCGGGGCTTCGGCGGCTTTATCGAAGCGATGGCAAGGATCCCGAGTGGCAGACGTGGGGTGGCAGCGACAACAGGAAGTTAATCGCTGGCAGTGAGGAACTTCGCCGGAATGGTTTGCTTGATCTGCTCCGCCAGTTGCAGAATGACGTCCCCATCGGGTTGACCCATAGAATTGGGACGCCCTTCCGTGTCGGCGACCTCGAACCGGTTTCCCTGGACAGTGATGCGGCCGTAGTGCTCCCGAGCCAGGGATTCAGCTACCAGCGGCTCCACGCCGCTGAGCTCCAGCGCGCGGCGCAGCAGGTCGATCAGCCGGTCCGGCAGTTCGCCCGGAGAAGTGGGGTCCGCTGTTTCGTTCATGAAGCAGTATAGGAGAACAGCCATCCACCCGTAAAGCCGGCGCGACGCAGTCCCTGGCCAATGTAGGGACACCGTTTCATAAGGTCCCAGAGAAATCCTGTGCGATAGTTCTCGATCATCATGACGATCGGACCCTGGTCCAGACCGTAGTATCCCTGGGAAATCCAGCCTTTCGGATGGCTCGCCGTGAACGTCGGGTTGAAGCTGCACTTGAATCCATAATGGCTGGTCATCTCGGGATAGGCATCGTTGAAATGCTGGATGGCCGGCAGGACGATTTCCGGTGCAAACGGCAACGAGGCGACCGCCGCCCAGGGAGCGATGGTGCCGTCATCCGGGCCGTAGGGAATCCCTCGGGCGGTGTAATCCATGAAACATCGCTCCACACCGTCGATCTTCAGGCAAATTGGGCCCGGACCATCGCTCGCCGTGATCCCCCAGCAGTTCTCGCCGTACCCACGGTAGTCCAGGGGATTCTGGATAGCGTACTGCTGCTGTACGTAGGTTGCCCGCCGACTGTTCTCGAAGTAATCGATTCCCTTGGCACGCATGACGTCGTCCTGGATGGCGCGGAAATCGATCCACAGGTGCGAGAGCTGGTGGATGAAGAGGGGGCCCGCGTACAGGAAATCGTACCCGTAAAGCGTCTTCCAGGAGTACGTCTCGGTCCACGCCGGATAGCTGTCAGGGGGCAGCGGATGGGTGGGGGAGGCCAGACCCAGCACATAGAGTATCAGGGCTTCGCAGTAGCCCTCCCAGCGGTAGGGGATGAACCCGGTTTCGGGTTTCCAACCATGGGTTACGGTGCGGCCGCCGTTCTGCGCCCACTGCCAATCGGCCCTGCGATACAGCTGCTCGGCCAACGTTCGTAATTCCAGCTCCTCCGGGTTCCCGCCGTCGAAGTACGTCGCGGCGGCCAGCATCCCGGCCAGAAGGAAGGCCGAGTCGATGGTGGACAGCTCCGATTCCCAGGCTCGCCGGCCGGTATCCATGTAGAGAAAATGATAGTAGAAGCCGCGGTGGCCGGTGGCGTCGGGCTCCTCTCCGTGGGGGCTGTTCCAGAAGAATCGCAGCGTCGTCAGGGTCCGCTCTACCCCATCCCGGCGGGTCATGAACCCGCGTTCCACCCCGATGACATAAGCGGTCAGGGCAAAGCCGATGGCCGCGATGCTGGCGTGCGCGCCCGTCCGGGTGTTGTCGGGAACCATGCCGTTGGCGCGATTGGTCTCCTTCAGGAAATAACCGAGCGTATCCTCCTGGAGCCGGTCCAGCGCGTCGGTCTTCAACGGCGGCTGCATCGTGGGCGGCTTCGAAGAAGCACTGCGACTCACGGTGCCCGGCCCACCAGTACTTCCGGCGCCATGCCGAGAAAGAGTCCCGTTTCCATGACGCCTGCTCTCCTGGCTAGAGCATCAGCGAGCGCGTTCGGGTCGTTGATTCCACCGGAAAACCGGGCATCGATGATGTAGTGCCCATCGTCGGTCAGGAAGGGACCCGCCTCCCCGTGGCGGAGGGTGGGCTCGGCGCCCAGCTCGCGCAAAAAGCTCAGGTGCGTGCTCCATCCAAACGGAACCACCTCGATCGGAAGAGCCGCTCGCTGGCCGAGCCGTTGGACCAGCTTGGTCTGGTCGACCACTATGACAAGGCGCCGCGAATTGACCGCCACGATCTTCTCTCGGAGCAGCGCGCCGCCGAGCCCCTTGATGAGGTCACCGCCTGGGCTCACTTCGTCGGCGCCGTCGATGGTGAGGTCGATCTGCGGGTTTGCCGACAAATCGGTGAGGGGGATGCGGAGCTCGCGCGCCAGGTCGCGGGTGGCGTCGGACGTTGGAATACCGGCTATGTCGGAGAGCTGGCCGGTGGCCAGCCGCCGCCCGATCTCCCGCACCGCGGCGCCGGCGGTGGCGCCGGTGCCCAGACCCACTACCATCCCAGCCTGGATGAGGTCCACCGCCCGCCGAGCGGCATCCCGGTGCGCGGCATCAGAATACGTCAAGGTTGCCTGCCTTGAGTCGAGGACATCGCGGGCCAAGGAGCCTTGTGGTCGGCGGGCTACGGGTTGGTGGCCCACATTTCCAGGTCGATAAAGAGCGAGCGTCCGGCCGCATTCGCCAGGAAAAGTGCCGCGTCCGCCACGTCCCGCCCGTTGAGGCCGGCTCCTTTTCCTTGAGCCGGGGCTTCCCCGTACCGGATCATCGATGGTGAAATCGAGGTCACCCGGATGTCGGTCTTGCGCAGCTCCTTGCGCAGCGCCTCGGTGAAGCCGCGCAATCCGAACTTCGAGGCGTTGTAGGCGGCCGAGCCGGCGTCGGCGCGGTGGGCGGCGGTGGAGGCGACGTTGATCACTAGTGCTTGCTCCGATTTCTTCAACAGCGGCAGGAAATGGTGGGTGCAGAGAAACGTGCCGTAGAGGTTCGTGGTAATCGACTTGAGGAAGAGTGCCGGTGCCATCGTCTCGACCGGCTCCGAGCGCATCACGGCCGCGTTATTGATCAGGACGTCGAGTTTACCGTACCTCTCCTCCACGTACCGCTTGGCTCCGAGGACTTGCTCCTCCTGGGTGACGTCGAGGACCTGGTAGTCCGTCTCTGTCTCCTGGGCAGCGGCGCTCAGCTTGTCCCGATCGCGGCCGGCCAGGAGCACGCTCCAGCCGTCTTCTCTGAACGCCCGCGCGAAGTCCCGGCCCAGCCGCCCGTAGCCCCCCGTAATCAGAACCAAGCCCTTGGACACGGCCACCTCCTTTCTTGCCCCAGCATGGATCATCGAAAACGCCGGGTAAGCACCGCCGCCGCCGTCACGGTTGACGCCAGCGCCCGCCGTCCCGCGCGATGAACTCGTCCGCGATCGCCGGTCCCCAGCTTCCCGCGGCGTAGTTGGGGAAGTGTTCCGGATCTTTCTCGTTCCAGGCCTCGATCACCGGATCGACCACCTCCCACGCGGCCTCGATAGCGTCGCCCCTGGTGAATAGCGTGGCGTCGCCCACCATGCAGTCGAGCAGCAAGGTTTCGTACGCCGAGTGAGCCGCTGCACCGAACGCCTCGGCGTAGCTGAAGTCCATCTTGGCTGCCGTCGTCCGAACACCGACACCAGGCACCTTGATGTCGAAGGAGAGCGAGATCCCCTCCTCGGGCTGGACTCGGATCGTAATCACGTTGGGAGTCATGGTCTGGTCGTGGTCCTGGAACATGAGGTGGGGCGGCTCGCGGAACTGCACCGCGATTTCGGTGAC
>Ga0136617_10002411_pt1 | contig 16664 bp, 14 predicted proteins | sample AntDrymUQ3222106_2_FD_129672 | JGI IMG/M metagenome (GOLD analysis project Ga0136617, IMG submission 129672) | Polar desert sand microbial communities from Dry Valleys, Antarctica - metaG UQ322 (21.06) | ecosystem: Environmental > Terrestrial > Soil > Desert | place: Antarctica: Dry Valley...
ATCGCCTTCAGCGGCGGCCTGCGAATAAAATCCGAGCGTATCCCGCAACTCGACCGTCAGCGCGTAAACCCATTCCTGCCCGCGAAGCGGTTGAACGTCAAGCACAGGAAAACGATATTGTCTGCCCCGCGCGTCTTCGACATTCACGCGGAAAGCGTTCGCGCTTTCGTCCGCCATCAAATCAAGATTCGTGACATAAAGCACGACTTTTGAATTCGGCGAAAAAGCGCGGCTTTTTATTTTCGATAAATTCGAGCGTCCGATTTTATCCGCACTCGTCGCTAAAGCCCGCAAGGAGTCCGGCTCGCTGATTAAAACCGGAGTCGGCGAATCGGGATTCGGGTCGTCTTGCGCCAAAACCGGAAACGCTGTCAGAAAAATTACAAAGCTCGCGCTTAAAATCCGCCGCCATAAAAGCGACCGTTTGTTCGTCATAACGCTTTCCTCCGCAGACATTACTCTGCTAAAATTTGATTTAAATTCCTAGTGAAGCCTTTTAACGACAAGGTAGGGTTGCGCCGTTAATCTTTAGTTTTACACATTCATTATAAATTATCCGTCGAAAAATACAAATTTAATTTCTCTCGGAAATTTTGAATCAAAAATCGCTTCTAGTAAATTAGACGACGACGTATCCGGTTTAGCCGAATAAATTTATTATATGCCGAAAACTTTTTTTCTCGACGTGCCGAAAAACTTCAGCTTTCGTCACACGATTTACAGTCACGGCTGGTGCGAACTGCCGCCGTTTGAAACGGACAAAACAAATTGGCGATTGAAATATGTTTTTACAGATGTAAATTTAACCGCGCCGGTTGTCGGAGAAATCAGTGAGGCGGACGGGAAAATTAAAATCGAAATCGCAAACGGGAGAACGAATCGAAACGCCGAAGATAAAATTACGCGCGATGTGCGCCATATTTTGCGGCTCGACGATGATTTAAGCGAATTTTATAAATTTACGAAAACCGAAAAACAACTCGCCTGGATTCATAAAAAGAATGCGGGCAGGCTGCTGCGCTCGCCGACGGTTTTCGAGGATTTGGTGAAAACCATCTGCACGACGAACTGCTCCTGGGCACTGACAAAAAAAATGGTGACGAATTTAGTCGAAAAACTCGGGTCTGCGGCAAAAGACGGAAGTCGGGCATTTCCGACCGCCGAGCAAATGGCGGACGTGTCGGCGGAATTTTACCGCGATGAAATTCGCGCCGGTTATCGCTCGCCGTATTTTGCGGAACTGGCGGAAAAAGTAGCCGTGGGCAAAATCAATCCCGAAAGCTGGCTTAATTCAGATTTACCGACCAAAGACTTAAAAAAAGAAATGAAGCAAATCAAAGGCGTGGGCGATTACGCGGCGGAAAATCTTCTAAAGCTTGTCGGACGTTACGACGGACTCGCGCTCGATTCGTGGTTGCGGTCGCAGTTTTACAAAAAACACAACAGCGAACAGACTTGTGCGGATAAGGAAATCGTGAAACATTATGAAAAATTCGGCGATTGGCGCGGGCTGGCGATCTGGTGCGATATGACCGAGCGATGGTTTAAATAAGCGGGCGGGAAGTTTTATTCAACCTTTCGTGAAAATAGCGCGTCTAAAACCACGCACGGGCATTTAAGGCTCGTCGTTTTTTACAATTCGGCAAAGGTGACGCTCTCCTCAAATTTAATCACTTTGCCCTTAAAATAAGGAATAAACCGTGAAAAATCGGTTATTTCTAATGAAATAAAATTCAAATATAAGGAGAGTAAATATGAAAAACAACGTATCAAAATTATTTGCCGGAATGGTTGCATTTTTAATGATTGCGGCACTGGCAGAGGTAAATTACGCCCAGCGAAGAGTGCGTAGATCAATTTACACGCAACAGCAGGTCGAACAACTGCTTGAAAGAATCGAAGAAAGAACCGACGCTTTTTCCACTCAACTGAACAGATCTCTGGATAGAAGCCGTCTGGACGGCACCCGAGCCGAAGACAACATCGCCGAACGCGTGAGCGAGTTGGAGAATGCGACCGACGAATTGCGGCGTGAATATGACCACAATGACACTCGCGGCGAAAACAGACCGGAAGCCCGAAAAATCTTAAACACCGCGACGGAAGTAAATCGCATAATGAACCTGCGAAATTTCAGCAGACAATCTGAAAACTCGTGGATCAGACTTCGTTCGGAGTTAAACACTTTAGCGGGAGTTTACGGATTGCCAGCGGTTGGGGCGAGGTCTTATAGATTTGTGGGGGTGCGAAATACAACTCCTGTGCGAAATACAATACCCGCCCGACGAAGCACGATTATAAGAGGTTATACGCAACAACAGGTCGAACAACTACTTGAAAGAATTGAAGAAAGAACCGACGCTTTTTCCACTCAACTGAACAGATCTCTGGATAGAAGCCGTCTGGACGGCACCCGAAGCGAAGATAATATCGCCGAACGTGCCAGCGAACTGGAGAATTCGACGGACGAGCTGCGGCGCGAGTTTGACCATAATGACACTCGCGGCGAAAACAGACCGGAAGCGGAAAAAGTATTGTTTGCCGCAACAGCTATTGACCGGTTAATGAAAAGCCGAAACTTTGGCGGACAAACCGAATCAACTTGGGTGACGCTTCGCAACGAACTTAATATTTTAGCGAAACTTTACGCATTACAGGCAGTCGGTTCGAGAAGTTACAGATAACTCGTTCGGATTTGTTTTTGATTTTCTAAGAGGCAGCCATTTTTGGACTGCCTCTTATTTTTATAACTTTTTATAGCGGTAATTTTCGTAATTCCCCTTTCACATCTACCTTTGCCCTTTTGCCCGAATTTTCCTAACATAAATTTATGGATGAAATTGAAGACTTTTCCGACAAATTGAGCGATACCGAATTCGGTGACCCTCAAATGAACATTCCGCCCGAATTACCCGTTCTGCCTCTGCGCGACATTGTGATTTACCCGTTTATGATCGTGCCGCTGTTTGTTTCGCGCGACCGTTCGATAAAAGCGATTGACGAAGCGCTCAGCCAGAACCGGATGATTTTGCTCGTCTCGCAGAAAGATTTGGATAAGGAAGAGCCGACGCAGGAAGACTTATACAAAGTCGGTACAGTCGCCGTTATTATGCGAATGCTGAAACTGCCTGACGGCAGAATTCGCATTTTGATTCAAGGACTTTCACGCGCCCGTATCGAATCAATCGTCTCCGGTAACGAATACGTTAAATCGAGTCTTGTGCCGATTCCCGAACCGCTTCCGCCAACGAGTTCTTTAGAAGTCGAAGCATTGACACGTAATGTCCGTTCACTGATGGAACGCGCGGCGAATCTGGGCAAAAACATCTCGCCGGAAGTTTTGGCGATTATCGCCAATCTTGATGATGCCGGAAGATTAGCCGACCTTTCGGCTTCAAATCTTGAGTTAAAAGTCGAAGACGCGCAGAGCGTTCTGGACATTTTTGACCCGATTTTGCGTCTGCGGCGCGTAAACGATTTACTTAGCAAAGAAATTGACGTTTTAACCGTTCAGCAGGAAATCAACACGCAGGCGCGCGCCGACATTGACCGCTCGCAGCGCGAATATTTTCTGCGCCAGCAATTAAAAGCTATTCAATCGGAACTCGGCGAAGGCAACGAACTTTTCGAGGAAATAGAACAATACCGCGATAAAATCCTCAAAGCGAAGATGCCGCAGCCGGCGGAAGAAGAATCGCTTCGCCAATTAAAGAAATTGGAACGAATGCACCCGGACACCGCTGAAACCGCGACACTGCGGAATTGGCTCGACATCATTACCGATTTGCCCTGGTCGAAATCTTCTAAAGATAATCTGAACCTGAAAAAAGCCGAGCGGATTTTGGACGAAGACCATTACGGGCTTGAGCGCGTCAAGGAACGAATCGTCGAAGCTCTCGCCGTCAGAAAATTAAAGGAAAAACCGAAAGGCTCGATTTTATGTCTAGTCGGACCGCCGGGCGTCGGGAAAACTTCTCTGGGGCGTTCGATTGCCCGGGCTTTGAATCGAAAATTTGTGCGCCTTTCCCTAGGCGGTTTGCACGACGAAGCGGAAATTCGCGGGCACCGGCGAACTTACGTCGGCGCGATGCCGGGCAGAATTATTCAGGCGATTCAGCAAGCCGAAACGATTAATCCGCTGATTATGCTCGACGAGATTGATAAAGTCGGCGCGGATTTTCGCGGCGACCCGAGTTCGGCGCTTCTGGAAGTTCTCGACCCGGAACAAAACAGCTCGTTCCGCGATAATTACTTGAATGTCACCTTCGATTTATCGAATGTAATGTTTATGACAACGGCGAATGTTTTGGACACGATTCAACCGGCGCTGCGCGACCGGATGGAGATTATTTTTCTGTCCGGCTACACCGAAGAAGAAAAACTCGAAATCGCTAAACGTCATTTGCTTCCGAAACAAATCGAAGAAAACGGATTAGAGAAAACGGACGCGAAATTTGAACGCAAAGCTTTGCAGAAAGTCATCGGTGAATACACGCAGGAAGCCGGACTGCGCCAACTCGAAAGGGAAATCGGCAAAATCTGCCGCAAAATCGCCCGAAAGAAAGCCGAACTCGAAGACAAATTCGCAGAAATTAAAGTTACTCCAAATACGGTCAAAGATTATCTCCGCGCTCCGAAAATTTTTCCTGAAGTCGCCTTGAAAAAAGACGAAATCGGCACTGTAACAGGTCTGGCGTGGACGGCGGTCGGCGGCGATATTTTATTTATCGAAGCATTGAAAACAAAAGGCAAAGGTAAATTGCAATTGACCGGACAACTTGGCGAAGTGATGCAGGAATCGGCGCAGGCGGCGTTTTCTTACGCCAAAGCACGCGCGAGCGAACTCGGCATCGAAGACGATGCTTTTGAAAAATACGACATTCACGTTCATATTCCCGAAGGCGCGATTCCGAAAGACGGTCCGAGCGCGGGCATCACGATGGCGACGGCAATCGTTTCGGTTTTATCGCAGCGCGCCGTTAAAAAAGAAGTGGCGATGACCGGCGAAATCACTTTAAGAGGCAACGTCCTCCCCATTGGCGGAGTCAAAGAGAAAATGCTGGCAGCACGTCGGGCGCGTATCAAGACGGTGATTTTGCCTGCACCGAATCGCCGCGATTTAGAGGATTTGCCCCGGGAAGTTTTAGAGAATTTAACCTTTATATTCGTTGAGAATGTGCGAGAGGTTTTCCGCGAGGCTCTGCAGGAAAAGAAGCCAATTGAAAAAGCAAAGGTACGCGCCGCCAAATAACGCAAAATCGCCAATTTTTGACACGCGCTGTTTTATTATGTTATTTTATAAAGGCTTTCTGTCCTGTAAATAAAGTAAATAAAGATAATTCAGAGATAATAAAGGAACTTTTTCTAACTGATGGCGTTAGAATTTTATAACATTTCATAATTTAGGTCGTTTTAACGATTCGCCCTAACCCCGAAAATATATTTATAAGGAGTATAGACGAACTTAATGAAAACACGCCTTTTCAAGGTTTTTAATCTAACCGCAATTTTAACTTTTATATCCCTTTCTTTCGTGTCGGGACAAATCACCAGCACGACGTCAAGCGATGTGACGCGCCCGCAGGAAGTTGATCAAGCCGAAGCCCGTTTTAATCAAATTACCACCGAAGCCGGCAAATTTTTCAAGCAGGGCTTATTGAATATGCAGGACAATCGTCGCCCGCAAGCCGGTGAAGATTTCAATAAATCAGTCGAAGTCTTTTTAATGTCGGGCGTGAATGTCAGCCGCAGTCAAAAACTGCAAAGTTGTTACAACCAATTGATTGAAACGGTTTACCGCATTGAATTTCCGTCCGGCAGTCAGCAGCCGCAAATCCGCAGCCTTTCGGCAACGTGCGGTTGGGCGATTGATAACGAACTGGCTGATAAAGTCGCGAAAATCGTTTTGACCGTTCCGGTTGATAGCAAGGCTAACAACGCGCAGATTACTTCGCTTGCCAGTCAAATCAATCCGGCGCAGGGATTTAACGAACAGAAATTTGAAGCATCGCCGCTCGACGAACTGGCGAAGCTCGAATTAACGCCGGAAGAACAGCAAATCGAAAACAACCCGGTTGCCCAGCAGCAATATCAGTATATTCAATACGCCGTTTCCAACAAATCACTCGGATTCAACTTTCAGGTTCATCCGATGATTCAGCAGTTCGTTAATTACTATCAGGGACGCGGCAAAGGAACGATGGAAACCGGACTGTATCGTTCGGGAATGTTTATGCGTATGGCGCGCCGCATTTTCCGTGAAGAAGGTGTCCCGGAAAACGTCGCGTGGCTCGGACAGGTGGAAAGCGCCTGGAAACCGTCAGCGATGTCCTGGGCTTCGGCTTCCGGTTTGTGGCAGTTTATTCCCGGCACCGGCTCGCGCTATGGTCTGCGCCGCACGCCGCACATTGACGAGCGCAACAGCTTTGAAAAAGCGACCCGCGCTTCGGCTCAATACCTAAAGTTTCTTGCCAATCGCTACGGCGGTAACTGGGAACTGGCAATGGGCGCGTACAACTGCGGCGAAGGGAATGTTGACAAAGCCATCCGCCGCGCCGGTGTCGCCAATTTCTGGCAGGCTTATCCGTATCTGCCGCGAGAAACCCGCAATTACGTGCCGAACATTCTGGCGACGATTTTAATCGCCAACAATCCGAATCAATACGGCTTCGGTCACGTTCGCCCCGCGCCGCAATTGATTTACGACCAAATCCGCGTTCCGGCTTCGACAAATTTGGGCATTCTGGCGCAGGCTTCAGACACGACTGTCGAATATCTGCGATATTTGAACCCGGAACTTCGCACGAATATGTCACCGCCCGAACCGTATATCATTCGTATCCCGAAGGGCAAATCGAACGAAGTCGTCGCGCTCTTTAGAAAAATGCCGAAGGCAAACGTGAATTTAGCGAGTATTACGAATACGACGGCGGGCGAGAATTGGCAGAACATCGCCAACCGCACTGGTGTGACGGTTGAGCAACTACAAGCCGCAAACGGCAATACAACCGCGCCGAAAGGCAAAGTCGTTGTTCCGGGTAACAACGTGCGAAATACAAGCTATACACGCCTGACTACGCCTAATGCTATACCGCAAGTAAGGAGCGTTCGCATCGTCAAAGCCAAATCCGGCGATACGGTGGCGACACTCGCAACTCGCGAAGGCGTCTCGGCAATCGAGATCGCGAAATATAACGGATTGCTTCCGGGTTCGACTTTATCTGCGGGACGCGAGATTAAAATTCCGGCGAGATAAACTCGATTTGAATCGGTAAAAACAAAAAAGCGTATGATGTTGCAACATCATACGCTTTTTTACTTGCTTGCTATTGAAATGTAAAGGAATTAACAGGGATTCAGGAGATAAATAGGAATATAAAAGAAAATCTTAAAATTCTGCTATTGCTGACTATCTTCTACACTTCTGTTAATTCATTTAATTCTTCGACAATTCCACGCCCGTCGCTTCAAAGGAAATTTCCGTCACCGTTCCGTCGGCATTGATTTTATCAAACTTCGCGCCGTCTTCATCTATCAGGTGTTTTACCTCTGCTTTGCTCAAAGTTTTAACCGACATCACGCCTTCGACTTTCGCTTTCAATCCCGCTGCGTCGAGCGGAACAAAAAAAGCGTGGTCTTTCATTTTAATGCGAACGGCTTGCGCGTCTTTTGTCGGCGCAAGTTCCATCCAGCAGCCTTCCATTTTGCACGAGCGGACAATCACGCCTTCGACCAGAATCGGTTTGCTGCTATATTTGCCCGGGTTTTTCATTGCCTTTATCAGCGAAACTCGTTTCGCGCCACCGATTGCCGCGCCGCGTTTTATTTTCCCGCTCGCATCGAAAACCGCTTTTTTATCCGTGTTCGTCGGCTTCATCTTTTCCTTGTCCAACTGCTCTTGCGTCACCGGCGGTTTCGGTTCGTCAATTTTTGGCTGCGTTTCCTGCGCAAAAGCAATGCTCGCCGTTATTAAACCAAAAAACATCAAACTTAAAAACTTGATCATAAAAAAAAATCTCCAATTTTTGATTTGTATTTCAAATCATTATAACAAAAATAAATGTTATAAGACTTTTGCAATAATTAAAACGCGGTTATTTTCCCGCACTATCATAGATGATTTTCCCGTCAACGATGGTTGTTAAAACTTTCGTCTTACCGATGTCGTTTGGGTTCATCATAAAAACGTCATCGGATAAAATTACCAAATCCGCTAGTTTGCCCGTTGCAATCGTGCCTTTCTCGTTTTCCTGAAATTCCGCGAAAGCCGAGCCATAAGTGAAAGCGCGGACGGCTTCTTCGACGGAAATTTTTTGTTCGGGAATCCAGCCGTTCGGATTTTTGTCGTCCAGCGTTCGGCGCGTTACCGCCGCGTACAGCCCAAGCATCGGGTTGAGCGGCGCAACCGGCGAATCGGAGCCGAAAGCTAAAACCGCATTCGTGTCGAGCAAGGCGCGGAAAGCATAAGTTCCTTTCAGACGATTGGCGTCAAGGCGTTTGAAAGCCCAGCGTCCGTCATCAATCACGTGATACGGCTGCATCGAAGCGACGACTTTTGCCGCGCCGAAACGCTTGATGTCTTCCAGTCGCAGATGCTGAGCGTGTTCGATGCGAAAACGACGGTCACGGTCGCCGTTTTCGCGAGTGACGCGCTCGAAGGTTTTCAAAACTTCGTCGTTCGCCCGGTCGCCGATGGCGTGAATCATTACCTGCAAACCTGCTACATCAGCATTTTTCACGCGTTCATACATCGGCGAAATATCCACCGCCAAGCCGGAAGTTTTCGGATCATCTAGATACGGCTCGAAAAACCAGGCGGTCGTTGAGCCTAAACTGCCGTCGGCGAAGCCTTTCAAACCGCCGACGCGCAACATCGGCGAGCCGAACGCGGCGCGAACGCCAGCCTTTTGCCACCGTTGCCAATCGCCGAGCGGCGAAACGGCATAGATGCGTGTTTTTAATTTTCCCTGATTCATCAACGTTTGATAAACGCCGACATCGGTTCCGGCGGAAACATCGTGGACGCTCGTGATGCCTAAAGATGCGGCGTGATCCGTAGCGGCTTGCGCGGCTTCGAGCTTTTGTTCAAACGAAAATTCGGGAATCACGCGGTTGACGTAAGCCATTGCCTCGTCCTTCAAAACGCCGGTCGGAGTGCCCGCCGCGTCGCGCACAATCAAACCGCCTTCGACTTCTTTGGTTTCTTTCGTAACGCTCGCCAACTTTAACGCCAAACTATTCGCCAGTGCCATATGTCCGTCTAGCCGGTCAATGAAAACCGGATTGTCGGGAGTTGCGGCGTCAATCAATTCTCTGGTCGGCAGATTGTTCGGCTTCCAATTTTCGTGATCCCACTTGCCGCCTGTAATCCAACGACCTTTCGGCAATTTTGCGGCAAATTCCTTGATGCGGCGAACAAATTCTTCGGGCGTCTGGGCGTCGCGCAAATCAACTGACGATAGTTGAAAGCCGCCTTCGAGAAAATGCACGTGCGCGTCGTTAAAGCCGGGCAGAACGAGTTTTCCTTTCGCGTCAATCGCGCGCGTTTGCGCGTTTGCCAGAGCGCGAATTTCCGCATTTGTGCCGACGGCGACGATACGATTCCCTATCACGGCGATTGCCTCGGCATTTGGCTTCGCTTGGCTCATCGTGCGGACTTTAGCGTTGACGATTATTAAATCAACCGTCAGATTTTGCGCGTTCGCCGTCACGAAAATCGAACAGGCGATGAACAGCAGACTAAAAACTTCGATAATTTTTTTCATAGAAAATTTACGGTTAAAAGGTTATTCTTAAAAGCGTTCGGCAAATTATAGCAGTGAAAGAAAAACATATCCAAATTTCAGGAATTTTACTAACGGCGTTTTACGCGCTTCTTATCGCGTGGCTGTATTCGGTTGAGCCGAAATCGCTCGAAGAAGTCACGGCAAAAGCGCAGATGACCATCGAAAACGTAACCACGAAAACGCAAATCGCTATTGGAACTTACGAGATTGATCAGGCGAAATTTAATGAAGGTTTAAAGGCTTTCCGGCAAGATAATTTCATCGTCGCGCGGGATAATTTTGAAAAAGCCGACACCGAACGGCGCGACGCGCGAACGCAGTTTTACATCGCGTATAGTTTTTATCGCCAGGGGTTCGGCAGAGTTTCCAACGACGATGCGCTTTTCAAACAAGGCTTGGAGCAGATTAACCGCGTTATTGCGCTGGATAAAAATTTCAAATCCGACGATGCCAATCTGCAATTGAAAACGCCCGTCGAATTAAAAAACGAATTTGAAGAAGGCTTGAAAGTGACGGCGAGCGATTTTAATCCGCTCAAAGTCTTTAGTGAAAGAAAATAAATATGTCCCAAGTCTCAAGTCCCAAATCCCAAGTCAAAGAATTGAGCGCTGAAAACCTGCTTGTTATTGATGGCGAGTTGTTGGAGGATTCAGAAGAGGTGAACGGAGATTTAACAAAAACCGAAGACCAAAAACCGAAAATCCGAAACGAAATAATAAAACCGCAATCCGCAATCCGCAATCCGCAATCGAAAGGCGGACAACTGCAATACGTTTTTCTGCCGCTTTTGTTTTTAACCGTCGCGCTGCTCGGCGGCTTGCGGCTCAGTGCAATGGACAACGCCTTCGTTTTTTTGAAACCGGCGCTCGTCTGCCTGATTTACGCGAGCATTTTGCTCGTTCTTTTCTTTCGTGCCAATTTGATAAGGCTCGACGGTTGGTTTTCCGAAAAGTTTTCCGCTTTACAAAACATCGCCAACGCCGCCGTTTTATTTTCGCTTTTTGCCGCGTCCGCGCAAATTTTCAATTCCCTGCTGCCCGAACGCGGCTTGCCTTTATGGATAATCGGTTTCTGTTTTTTTTGGACGCTCTGGAATAATCTGTTCGCCGAATTCGATACCAGGCGATTGATAAAAAGTTTGGGCGGATTGTTCGGCTTGGCGTTTGTCGTGAAGTATCTTGTCCTGGCAAATCTGACCGCGCCGACGAGCGAAAGCTGGTGGCAGGGAATCGTTCAAAACCCGACGCAGGAAGCGTTCACCTGGCTGCTGGATTTGCCGCGCTTTTCAGCAGGAACCGGTTATATTCAATTCTTCGCCATAGTGTTTTACCTTCTCGGATTGTTTCTGATTCCCGTCTCTGCCAAAGATAAAACGCCGTCATCCGGCGAAATATGACGCAAACAGAAGACTAAAATGCGCGGTAAATCTTTTCCTGATTGACTAGCGTAATAAATCGTCATTGATTGTCTCTTCGCTTAAAATTTCGTAAAGATTTGCCGCCGCTTCGCGTGAAACCTGTTTTGTGGCGGGAACTTGCAAAACTCTGACGCGCAATAAACGATTGCCTTTCGTGACTTCGATTTCGTCATTCGCTTTTACTTCGCGCGAAGATTTTGCCGCTAAGCCGTTCACTTTAACGCGATTCGCATCGCAGAACTTCTGCGCCAAACTGCGGCGGGCGATCAGACGGCTGGCTTTAAGGAATAAATCGAGACGCATATAAAAAGGGAAAATCAAGAAATGAGAAGCGAGTTTTGTTTTTATCTCCCGCTTCTCATTTCTTGATTTCTTTTGTTAATAAATTTAATTTCCGCTTTTCTTAACTTCCGCTTTGCGGTCGTCGGCAAACAGTATCGGCGAAACTAGCGGGCGATATGATTCGCTGATTTTAATATAAGCGTCACCGCGCAGAGTTGAGAAATATTTTTTGCGCTCTCCGGGAAGTTTTTCGTAAGTCATTGTTTTTCTGACTTCCTGTTCGTCATAAAACGATTCGGCGCTGGCGTTGGCGCGGGCGTCAACGCGCAGAATTTCTATTCCTTCCGGCACTTCAATCGGTTCGCTGATGCCGCCGACCTTAACCGCTTTTAATGGCTCGGCAAAAGTTTTATCCAATTCTTTAATATTTAATGTGCCGGATTTTCCTTTCGTTTCCTTCGCGTTCGGACGGTCGGAATTCTCTGCGGCGAGCGTGCCGAAATCCGCGCCGCCGCGCAGTTTCGTGACTAATTGTTTGGCTTTTTCGCGCACAACCGCTTCATCGCGCCCGGCAAAACTTAAGAAAATTTCACTGATGGAAATGGTTTCGGGCTTGGTAAATTTCGCTTTATTGGCTTCGTAATAAGATTTGACTTCCTTTGCCGTCCAGCCGTAGTAAAGTTTTCCGTCAACTTCGCGCTGCAAAACCATATCTCTGACGATTTGTTTGCGCCACATCTCGCGGATGGATTGCGGATTAACGCCGGTTTCTTCCATCGCTTTGTAAAGCTGGTCGAGCGATTTGATGTTTTGCTGTTTCATGATTTCCACAAAACGCCCGTTAATCTGCGCTTCGACATCCGAATCAACGCCCATGTCTTTGCCCTTTTGCATCAACAGTTCTTCGTTGATAATGCCCGCGATCAACTCGCCGCGTTTGCTCTCGACTTCGGAGCGCGCCTGTTCGGGTGTTTTGCCTTCTTTGACCAGCGAATCAATCGCGTCGTTCATTTCGCGCTTGACTTGCGAAAGCGTAATCACGCCTTCGTTGACCTGCGCGACTACTTCGTCAACGACCCGCGCCTCACTTTCCTGCGCGTAAACTGCCAGATTTGAAACGACTAAAATTGCAATTATGAAAATTGCGGAGTTAATATATCTCACTTTCTTACTCCTTAAATAATGTAAAAATAAACTCAGGAATCTTAAACTTTAATGATTGGTTTGTGCAACTTGAGAATATGATGCGCGAAAGAGTTTTCGGGTTCGTTCGGTTTTATAGTTGGAAAAGAAAACAATTTGGCTCTATAATTATCAATGACTTTATCGTCAAGTCACTCACAAATTAATGAAAAAACGCTGTTCCAACTGTCAATTAGTGAATTTTTCGCATTTGTCGGAATGCGCCCGCTGTCAGGCGGCTTTAACAGAAGTTTCCGCCGAGGCGGAAACTTCTTCGGCAAAATCTTCGATTTTCAAGCGGGCGATAATTTGCGCGGCGGTCTGTTTCATCACCCTGCTCGGTTTTTATCTTTCAATGATTTTTACTTCCGCATCGTTAAATTATGATGAAAAAATCCAGGTCAAAAGCGCCGTCGGGCTTTTGGATGAAAAAGGTTTTGCCAGAGAAGTCTTTCTGCTCAGTTACCTGACCAGTTATCGCGGCAATGACAATTGGCTGAACGCCTCGACCAAATTTGAAAACGCTTACGCCGCCACCAATTTTCCTTTTGAGATAATGACCGTTTATCCCGAGTTTTTCACTTATCCGGCGGACGACACGGAACGAGCCGCGATTTTGCTGCACGAAGCTCAACACCTGAAGGGCGCGAACGAAAAGGAAGCCTACGAATACGTCTGGCGCAACCGGAAAAAACTCGGCTGGACGAAAGAAGCATACGGCGGTTCGGTTGTCTGGCGAAATATCAGGCGACAAACTCAGGAGTTCGCGCCGAATCTTTTCGTCTGCGATTGGAACGAAGCGAACGATTGCACGGAATTTGAGAATAAACGGTGAACAAAGGTATAGCCGATTATTTGTTCATTTTCTGGATTCGCTTTTTATTTTTATATTTGCTACTATCAATTTTCTAAAAACCTCCGCGTCGTCAAAAACCAACTCGCTTTCTACGACCAAACAAGGCAAGTCGATCGTTAAATTTTTAAGTTTTACGGCATCTTTCGCCGTCGTCAACAAAACTTCGGCGCCGGTTTGACCGGCTTTTTCGACGAGCTTTTTGATGTCGGGTTGATTATAAAAATGATGATCGGAGAACGTGTGCGCGGCAACGACATTAAATCGTTCAGCGCGTAACTGTTCAAAAAAATTATCCGGGTTGCCCAACGCGCAGAAGGCTAAAACTTTATCTGTTGTCCGGTGTTCATTATTCGTTTCTGCTGGTGAATTTTGCGCCTTTGCAGCGTGAAACTCTTCTAAATCAATTAATCTAAAAACTCTATTCTCCGAAACGAAAATCGGGCAGTCGGGATTATATTTCGATATTTGAGATTTAAGAAATGTAATGTCTTTCGCTAAATTTGCGCGCGTGATGACGACCGCACCGGCGCGTTTCAGATTCTCTAATGATTCGCGCAAAATTCCCGACGGCAAAGTTTTCCCGTTGCCGAAAGGGTTGGTCGCGTCAACGCAAACAACATCCAAATCGCGCCGAACGCGCCGGTGCTGAAACGCGTCATCGAGTACGAATGCAGTGATTCCAAACTTCTCCCGCGCCCAAAAGCCTGCCGCCGCGCGATTCGCGTCCGCTATTACCACCGCTCTGCCTGAAAGTTTTCGCGCGAGTTCAAACGGTTCGTCGCCCGCATTTTTGACATCCGCCGTAATTTTTTCGCCGTCGGAAACTAAAACTCTTTTTCGGGGATTTTCGCGCCCGTAACCGCGAGAAAGAATGCAGACTTTTTCGCCTGCTTCGGCTAAAAGTTCCGCCACATAAGCGACGAGCGGCGTTTTGCCGGTGCCGCCGACCGTGATGTTTCCGATGCTGACAGTCAGAACGCCGAGCGAATATGATTTGAAAACGCCCCGTTCATACAGCGAATTTCTGGCGTTGATGATTGTTTCGTAAAGGCGATTAAGAGGCATAACGATTTACAAGTTACATTTGCCAATCGCCAAGCGCAAATCGCCAATCACTTCTTGTTCGTCGTTTGAATCAAACGGGTGAGTTTATTTTGCGCCTGTCCGCTGTCAATGCTTTGTTCGGCAAGACGGGCGGCTTGAATCGGCGAATCAGCCAGTCCGCCGACGAGCAGCGCGGCGGCGGCATTTAAGATAATCAGCGAACGCGCTTCGTCGCGGCGGCTGCCGGAGAAAACATCGGTGATAATTTTCGCGCTTTGTTCAGGTGTTTCCGCTCTTAAATGTTTGATTTTCCCGCGTTTCAGCCCGAAATCTTCGGGCGTAATCTTGAACGTGCGAATTTTATTGCCGAAAACCTCTGTGACCAACGTCTCTCCGGTCAAAGTCAATTCGTCCAAACCATCTTCGCCGTGGACGACCCAGGAGTGTTTTGTCTTTAGCAGCAACAACGCCTGCGCCATCGGTTCGACCAGCGATTGATGCCAGACGCCGACAATTTGTTTCGGCGCGTTTGCCGGATTCGATAAAACTCCCAAAAGATTTAAGCAACTCCGAATGCCGAGGTTGCCGCGGATGTTGCCGACGCGCCGCAGCGTCGGGTGAAATTTCGGGGCGAACATAAAACAAATTCCCGCGCCGTTTAAGCACGACTGCGCGATTTCCGGTTCGCCCGTAACCTTGACACCCAATTTCCCCAAAACGTCGGCGCTGCCCGTACCGCTGGTGACGGCGCGGTTGGTGTGTTTGGCGACCGTCAAGCCCGCGCCCGCAATGACGAAGGCGGCAGCCGTCGAGACGTTAAAAGTTTTCGCCTGGCTCGAACCGGTTCCCGTCGTGTCAATGAAATTTGCCTGGCGGGTCGAGATTTTAACGCCTTGCTCACGCATCACGCGAGCCATTCCCGCAAGTTCCGAGTATGTTTCGCCCTTTGCCGTCAGCGCGACCAGCGCGCCGGCAATCTGCTGCGGAAAAGTATTTTTATCGGTCATGACGCGAAAAAATTCCGACGCTTCTTTGATGGTCAAATCCTCGCCGCGAACCAGATGAATGAGAAACGGATAAAGCGGCGTATCGGCTTTGCTGCTGGTCGCCGTCGCCGGCGCGGCTAAGAGCCACTTGTTTTTTGATGTCAACATAATTGTTTAAGTAAAAAGCGAAAAGGCAAAAGTTTAAAAGTGAAACAGGCTTGATTGGAAAACCGAAAGACTTTCGATTTGAGATACAGGAATAAAATTTGAAATCCGAGCCGTGAAATTCAGACTTCATATCTAATATCTCAAATCCGAAGAAAGTTTTGCAAGAGTTTTTTGCCCGCGCTCGTCAAAATTGATTCGGGATGAAACTGCACGCCTTCAATCGGATAAAATTTGTGCCGCATCGCCATAATCAAGCCGTCGGGCGACTCGGCGGAGATTTCCAGACAATCGGGCAGTGATTCGCGTTCGACAATCAGCGAATGATAACGCCCGGCAGAAAAATTATCCTCCAAATCTTTAAAAATGGTTTTGCCGTCGTGCCTGATCTCGACCGGTTTGCCGTGAACCGGCACGGGGGCGCGGATGACTTTGCCGCCGAACGCCTGCCCGATTGCCTGATGTCCGAGACAGACGCCGAGAATCGGAACGCGCCCGGCGTAAGTTTTCAAAATTTCGAGCGAGACGCCCGCGTCGTCCGGCGTTCCCGGTCCGGGCGAAATTAAAATCTTCTCCGGTCTGATTTCCGATTCTGTTTCTTCAATCGAAACCTCGTCGTTGCGTCTGATTTCCATCTGCGCGCCGAGTTCGCCCAAATACTGAACGAGGTTGTAGGTGAACGAATCGTAATTATCTATGACGAGCAGCATTTTTATTTAGTGAAAAGTAAACAGTGAATAGTTTTTCACTATTAGTTTTTCACTTTTCACTATTCACTTTCAAATGGTTATAATCTAATTTGTCCAAGTTCGAGATTCGAGACTTGGATTTTTCAATTTTTAAGTTATCAGAATTTATGAGCAAACGCGATTACTACGAAATTTTAGAAGTCACGAAAACCGCGACAGAAACGGAAATCAAAGCGGCGTATCGAAAGTTAGCTGTCA
>Ga0136617_10002412_pt1 | contig 16663 bp, 20 predicted proteins | sample AntDrymUQ3222106_2_FD_129672 | JGI IMG/M metagenome (GOLD analysis project Ga0136617, IMG submission 129672) | Polar desert sand microbial communities from Dry Valleys, Antarctica - metaG UQ322 (21.06) | ecosystem: Environmental > Terrestrial > Soil > Desert | place: Antarctica: Dry Valley...
CGACGGTGGCGGGAGTGTCGCCCTCGTCGATGGCGGGAGTGTCCGGGTCGGCTGGCCTGGCGCACCAGGTTGGACCACGACCGGAGTCGCAGGGTCGGCCTGCTGTGCGCAGACTGGAAGCGAGAACAGGCACACGAGGGTGGTGGCGGCCACGAGAACTCGGATTACTGACTGGAGATTACGCTGGTCCATAGAATAAAAAGACTTCATTGGCGCGAATGGTTAAGCATTGAGGGTTTCACGTTATCACAATGCGCCGCTAAGGGTACTTGGGTGAGGCGTGCGATTCAATCCAAAATCTCATGCGACAAAACCAAACCGAGTATGGCATGTTGAGGGTATTGTCAACTTAACTCAAGAAGCAACAAAATTAGGCACTGAGGCAAGATGAATCGCCGTTCGTCATTTGGTTCAATTAACAGTGGCCTCGACGCAAATCGCCTCTTCCCATACAGCTACTCTCGATTTCATCAGTGCTCGGTAACCGCTAGCTCTGTACAGGTGTCTGCCCACTCGGAAGTGTGAGGCGATGATTCCGAAGGCCGAGAGAAAACGCTGGGCATGGCCCGATGATTTGAATCGCCTCATAAGCCGCTCTCGCAATCTGGTCAGCTGATGTGAATTTTCCGCTCGGTTGTTTTGATACTTCTGTTGGACGTGTTCGACACTCGGCATCACTTCAGATCTCGCCGCACTGTAGCTCTTCAGCTTGTCTGTGATGATCACCCGTGGGACATACCGCAATCCTTTTAATAGCTTGCGAAAGAACTTCTTGGCAGCTTTCGTATCTCTGCGGCTCTGGACCAGAATATCTAGCACGTCGCCATCCTGATCGACCGCTCGCCATAAGTAATGGATTCGCCCGTTGATTTTGAGAAACACTTCATCCAAGTGCCATCGGTCGCCAGGTCGAGGGGACTTGTACCGCAGCCCGTTGGCATAAGTCTGACCGAACTTAAGGCACCATTTTCGACCGTCTCATAGCTGAGGGAGATACCGCGCATCGCTAACATTTCTTCGACGTCCCGGAAGCTCAGGGTGAAGCGAAAATATAACCAAACGTAATGACTGATGATCTCGGTAGGGAAGCGATGACGATGGTAGAGAGAGACGGAAGTGTGCATCCGTGCAGTATGCCCCAGGAATAGTCTGATGCCATCTTCCGCCGTTAACATGACACTACCCGTGAACATGATCCTCCACACCGTTGACGATCAGTGTTTCGCAATCCTGCTCACACAACATTTCGCTAGGTACGCATGCATGTCAGTTCGTATTGTTGTTTCTCTAAGAAAGGGGAAACGGTTTTTGGTTGAGAAGATGAGGAGCGTCCAGAGACGTGAGAGGGATTGAGCCATGTGAGGGTGGCCTCCTTTTAGTTTTCGAAAAAGCTTGCTGATTTTACCACGCTCTAGCAGCTTACGCGGAAAGCGCTGAGGCATTTCATTCTCGTTTCGCCGGTTCATTTTCTACAATATTTCACGCGGGCGTTCGTCTGCAGGAAAATTTCACCACGCTGGATACAGGAAAATCTTAATACGCTGAAAGCGTTGGCTAATCTTAGCCCAGGGTTTGCTTTGAAACCCTGGGAGATAAAGGGCACATTTGGTTAGTCGCAACTCTGAAGGAGTTGCGACGGTTCTAGCATCAACGAGCAACGACGCAACTCTTTCAGAGTTGCGACTAAATCAACGGCACCCTATCCCCAGGGTTTCAAAGCAAACCCTGGGCTCGAATTAGCGAACACCTTCGGCGTAGAGTCACTTTGTTCATGTCGAGTCTTGCAGCTAAAGTAATGTTGTCGGTTCTACTGCTCGCGAACTTCAACTTGCTCGCAATGAGGCGGTCCGATGCATAAGGATAGATTCGTGGTATATACAAACAACTTAACCTTAGCAAAACATACGAGAAGATAATGAGTACACTTTGGGCCAAGCTAGAAACTAATCGTCCCCTAAAAAACCTTTACATTCTTTTGCGCCTAGCCGTCAGAAGCCTGTGGCGTCCGATGTGCGGCCTGGCGTGTGCGCTGTTGTTGGTGTCACTCCCGGTTCGCGGCCAGGATATGGCCTGGCCACAGTTCCGCGGGCCGGAGTCAAATCCTGTGGGAACGCATGCGCGCCTGGCCGAACGTTGGTCGAAGACCGAGAACGTGGAGTGGTCGCACGAGATCCCTGGGCGCGGGTGGTCATCGCCAATCGTGACCGGCGGTAAGGTGTACGTAACCACCGTAACCACTGAGGGCAAGTCGAAGCCACCGCAGATCGGCACCGAATACTCGAACGAATACGTCGCGGAGCTAATGAAGCAAGGAGTGCCGATGGAGCAGGTGATCAAGCGCGTGACAGAGCGCGACATCGAGCTCCCGAACGAGGTGGTGCTGCATTACCTCATCTATTGCCTGAACCTGAAAAGCGGCAAGGTGGAATGGAAGAAGGAGTTCCACACAGGGCAACCGCCCGGCGGGCGTCACCGCAAGAACAGCTTTGTTTCAGAGAGTCCCGTGACTGACGGACAGCACGTTTACGTGTATGTGGCGAATCTGGGGTTATGGGCGTTTGACCTGAAAGGCAAGCTTGCTTGGACCACGCAACTTGAACCGAATCCCATTTACCTCGACTTGGGAACGGGGAGTTCGCCAGCACTGGCTGGGGACCTGCTGGTTATCGTGAGCGATAACGAGAAGCAGCAATAGATCGCCGCGTTTGACAAACAAACAGGCAAGCGGGTCTGGCGCACGAATCGGGACCTCGGCGGCAGAGGACAGCCAGTGCAGCGGTCAGGATGGGCCACGCCATTTGTTTGGCGGCACGCGCTGCGCACAGAGATCGTGGCGGTTGGACCAGGAGAGGTCGTTAGTTACGACCTGGCGGGGAAAGAGTTGTGGCGTATGTCGGGAATGGCAGCGACGCCTATTCCAACGCCCTTCGCTTACGACGGATTACTCTATATTGACGGCGGTCGAGGACGTCCGTTGTTCGCGATTCGCCCCGGCGCCGTAGGCAACATTTCTTTAGGACAAGATCAGACTTCGAACGAGTATGTCGTTTGGTCGCAAGCGCGCGGTGGGACTTATTTGCCGTCGCCCGTGGCTTATGAGGGAGCTGTGTACACGCTGACTGAGACCGGCATCCTGAGCCGCTTTGACGCTAAGACTGGAAAACAGACTTACAAGACACGGATTGACCCGATGGCAACGGCTTTCACGACCTCGCCCTGGGCCTACAACGGCAAGCTGTTCTGTTTGAGCGAGGAAGGCCAGACGTTCGTGATCGCAACGGGCGAGGAGTTTCGGTTATTGCACGTGAATGATCTGGACGATATGGCGCAGGCATCTCCAGCGATGGTGGGTGACCGCTTGCTAATCCGGACTGAACACCGGCTTTACTCGATTCGCAGTAGAACGTAGTGGTCAGCGGCTTCAGTTCGTTCGTTGAGGTCGTCCTGGCTCACCTGTCGCGTTGTTTGAATTGCACGTATGATTTGCGCGTCCGTTGCCGGCCTTCGTGCCTCTCAGCCGTTGTGCACTCTTGATCTAATTAGTTAGTCTGAAATATGTCGCTCAATTAACGGCGGCGCCCTGAGGTGAGCTTTTGTATAGATGGTTCAAAGGCGATTCGGACAGCTGCTAGTTTGTGGCAGGATTGTGGCAGGAATAAATGGAAAGTGACCTGGTGTCAGGACACAAGAAGTCAGACACAAACCTGAAGGCGGCGAACAAACGGTCTTGCTCTTCGACGCGAAGGGCGAAAAAGTCATCGCTATCAAATGGGAGACACCGACCGACGTCGATTTGGCGCACGGTTGGGGTGAAGAAGCCGGAGGCTTTGCGTGTGGCATCGCCGCCAATCGCGAACGAGGACGCCAGGAAGACATAGAAGTGTCAGTCACAGTCAAGAATATTAGTTTTAAAGAAGACCGTATGCCGGCGATTTCACCATTCGGGGTAGAACTTAAAGACAGTGCCGGTCGATTGATTGAGCCCAAAGCCGAGTTCGCCGCGGAGGAAGCCAAAATTGCACCCAGTACTTGCCCTCCTTCTGGCGGAGGTTCCTACGTGGGACAGTCGGACCCGCTGACTAGTTATCGTCTCGGCGAGCGATATGATCGTTTGGCTCCGGGCAAGTATGAGATTACTGTCAAGCTATGCTCGCCCGTCATCTCCGGGCTATTGGTCTCCAATTCAGTTCTCCTTGAAATTGAAGCCTCCAAGTGACATGTGTCATAGATGACGATCGTGGGTATCGAAAACGAAAAGAGAATTGTCTGAAATCGCAGACGAGGAGGAAGCATACATCTAATGCTCAGGTTAAGATGATTTTGGCTGGGGTCTTTCAGCCAGATGCTTGGTGGTATTTTCCGTCACACTCGCTGGAAGCGTGTCCCCCAAGTCTGCCTGATCCAGCAACCTTGCGGTTGACGCGGATTCGAATGCCGGCTGTGTTTCGGGCAAAGCCGCTTGGATTTCAGTCAAGGGAGCTCTTCGTTTCCACTGCTTTTTTAGCTTCTGGGTTCTGATGAGAGTCTGAATGTGCCAGGCGCCGATCGCGATCAAGAGGCCGGCCGTAACATAGATCAGAGGATGCGTGCCCGGTCTGAATCCAAAAAGCAAAATCGACAATGTAAAACTCACGATTATGGTTAATGAATTGAGAACCGTGTTAGCTTTTAGATGCTCTTCGGGCGGAAGCTCACGTTTGACCGGTTTCGACAGATCGGGCAGAAAAAGGCCGCACTGACGGCAGTAAGTCTCAGGCAGCTGTTCGGCTTTTCCGCATCTTGGGCAAAACATACCATTCAAAACGACTATAGCATTAGAAAAGTTTTAGATTAATTTCCTGCGTTTCAATTCTTTACTGATTGTTTTATTCGGTAATGATGCAGTTTGAGTCCAACAGTCGGTTGATAGTTACGGTCCGATGAGGTCAGTACCACCTCGCGGTAGCGGGTGGGTCCCCGTCGCATTGAGACCAGCGGCATCTAACATCTGGCCCTTCGCTGGATCCGACAGTCGCTTCGATTCGCTGCCAGAACCCACCCGCTACCGCGTGGTGGTACTGACCTCATGAGGCCGCGGCCTGAGTGAGTGCGCGCGAGACCCACCTACTACCGAGGCTGTGTCAAAACTCAACTTGAATTACGCTGAAAGCGTTCGCAAATTCGAGCCCAGGGTTGCTTCAACCCTAGGTCTACACACAGCCCACGGAATGGTAACGCCGAAGGTGTTTGCTAGAGTGCGCACAACACCCGACTCGCGAACTCTTTCAGAGTTTTTAGAGAAAACTGGAGTCCCAGGGTTGAAGCAACCCTGGACTCGAATTTGCGAACGCTTTCAGCGTAATTCAGGTCAAGTTTTGAACAAGTCGAGTTTTCGCACAATCTCTACCCGTGGGGTACTGACCTCATGATCAGATCCGGGGATTCCACCAGAGAATAAAGCCAGATTCTCGCAAGTCTTCGCCCCCTGGGCATTCATGCGTTTCTTTGTTGCGATCGCATCATTGGCTGGCGTGACTGGATGGAGTTTGATGGCGCAATATCGACCATGAGAGTTATCATCCCCCGGTCAGCAATTGCCAGCAATTCAATCAGGAGGATCTCAAAACATGCGACGCACTTACGTTTTTGCGCTTGCTCTACTTGCAGTCATATTGGTCCCAACCGCGAACTTCTCTCAGGGTGGTCAGATGGAGACTTCCCGCGGAGTTCCAGGTGGCGGAGTGTCGGTTCCCGGCTGGACCGGAAAGATCGACGCCAAAGAGGAGGCAGCCGGGATGACCCTCAACAGCGCTAAGTTGACCAAAGACGGTGATGCCTTGCGCGTTACTACCGGTCCGGCAGTGACCTACTGGAATCCCGCTAACAAAGCGGCCGGAGACTACACAGTAAAAGCGACGTTCAAGGAACCCAAGTACATGAACATCAATAGCCACCCACACCCTTACGGGCTGGTAATTGCGGGTAATGATCTGGGAACGGAGCAGCAGAGTTACGTGTACTGTGCGGCTTATGGTAACGGCAACTTCATCGTTCGCGGCTTCGGACCAGCTCCATTTCAAATGAATGGGCCGCGTGGTGGTGCGGACCCGGCGGTGAACAAGGCGGCCGGCGTGGGAGAGCCGGTGAGCCAGGAGATCGCGATTTCAGTGAGGGGTGAAAAGGTTGCGTGCTCGATCAACAACAAAGTCGTCGCGAGCTACGACAAGTCTGCGCTGGTAACTTCAGGCAAACTCAAGTCAACTGACGGTGTGTACGGCATCCGCTTCGCACATAACACAGAGGCCATCGTGACCGGCCTCACGCTCACAAAACCTTAGTTTGACACGCGTTGAAAATCCTCTTGAGCCCTGCCTAAGCTTCGAGTGTTCGACCGAAACATCAATTGGCGGAGGGGTTAAAGGGAACTATTAGCGCGGCATACGCCTGCTGCATTCACCAGCCTGCCAGCAGGCGAAAGCATAGAGCCTGGTGCGCGAGCCCCAGGGGAAGGATACAAAACAACCGAGCCCGTGATAAACGGGCGACAGTGTTGTCGGATCGACTGTCGCCCGTTCCACGGGCTCCAACCGTACAGCCTCTTTCCTGGGGCTCACGCCCCAGGCTTTATGCTTTCGCCCGCTTTGTAGGCTGATTGTTTGATGGCGCGGTATCGACCGTGAGAGTTATCATCCCCGCTCAGCAGTGCGGCTTATAGCGACGGCAACTGCCGTTGGTAGGGTTGGAGGAGTAAATGGGAATGAACAATCCACGAACTGCCGTTAGTGGGGGTCAGAATTGTTTGCATTCGAGTCATTCTTGGCCGGCGGGGGCAATCCTCTATTTCTGTCAGATCCAAATTGATTACTCATTCAATTAAGAGCGGCTAGATTTCCTATGGGTAAACTATTCCTGCTACTCCTTGTCGCAGCCGCTTCTGCGCTGAACGTTGCTTCTCAGTCTGGAAGAAGAATCACCACTCCGAGGCCCACGCAAACAGCCCCCATACAACCACCACTCAACCCGGAGCCCGAGCTCAGCCCGCCCGTCGCGCCGTCGGGGTTGCTTTTCCTGCCTGAGAATCTTCGCGAGCGGCAAATTAAGTCCCTCAACAGTGGCAGCTTCCGCTTCGCGGACTTCCACGGCAAAGTCGTAGTAATAAACCTCTGGGCGTCCTGGTGCGGACCCTGCCGTATGGAAGTTCCGGAGTATGAGAAAGTTCGTAAGGCTTATGCAGGACACGTGGAGTTCATAGGATTAACGACGGAAGACCCGCGTACTTCCTCTAACCGTGTGAATAAATTCTTGCGCGAGATCAGTTTCGGCTTCCGCCTTGGCTGGGCCGACCGTGAGACCGCGCGCACGTTGATGAACGGCAGGAACTCGATCCCTCAGACGTTGGTGATCGACGCTGACGGACGTGTCGTCAACCATTGGAGCGGCTACTCGCCTGGACAGAGTGGAAACAAGTTAAAGCAGACGATTGATCAGGCCCTGCAGACAGCACGGCGGACGTGAATCGCGTCAGCGGTTTCGGACCAGTTCCATTTCAAATGCCGCTCCGTTTCAATTCGCTACACGGAACGGAGTGATGTGGTGTAGGCGAGCGGTAGTGTGGACAGGGGTGAACAAGGCGGCTGGCGTGGGAGAACCGGTAGATGAGGAGATTGCGATTTCAGTAAGGGGGTGAAGGTCCTCTTTAGCGGACTGTTAAAGGAAACATCGATGAAGCAAAGAATTCTCAACCTTGTTTGCATCAACGCCGTCTTCTTCACGATGTCGCTTTCAATTTGCGCTCACTCCCAACTCGGCTTGCCTTCGAAATGGAAGCTCGCCTACGTCGATACTTCAGCGCTTCAGTCGGCTTCATCAGACGCAATGTCAACCTTGCATGCAAAAACCCCAGACACGCGCGGCGGCGCCATCTTCGTTTTCCATACCGATGAGTTCTGGCTAAACCTACACCACTTCCTTTACGTCCTGGGGCGCGCCGAAAACAAGGAAAGGGATACCTCGCGTGAGGCGGTAGCGGGGGCACCAGGTGATCAGGAACGCGGCTTCGAGAAGCTGAGCGCGAAAGAGCAAACGATCTGGCGTGAAGCCGTTGCCTCGTATGCGGCGCGGCCGAGTAAGAAGGATATTGTTTTTGACGATCCGCTGCCCGCACTCACCAATGCTTTAGCGCGTGCAGGTGATTCAAGATCGCTGACCGGATCAAAAGTCATCCGGCATAGCGGCAATTCTTCAGCGCGCAGCGCCAATCTACCGGAAGGCGTGGTGGAAGAAGCATCACGACGCAAACCGGGACTGGCAAAGGGTCATTCAGTCACTCGTCGATCGACATGGTGCGACTGTTCTCGCTTTCATTACCAACACGTACAAGTTGCAGTGGCCGGCGGCGGGGTTTCCGGTACACGTATCGGCCTACTCGAATTGGGCCGGTGCGTATTCAACGACCGGCGACCTGCTTGTCATCTCGAGCCAGAGTCGCGGAATTCAAGCGACATATGGTTTGGAAACTATTTTTCACGAAGGAATGCACCAGTGGGACGACCAGGTTTTCGAAGTCCTGCGTGAACAAGCGAGGAAAGTGAACAAGGTCGCTCCGACGAGGCTTGTCGCATGCGCTGATTTTCTTTACCGCGGGAGAAGCCGTTCGACGCGTGGTGCCCGAGCATGTGCCTTATGCAGAAAAGTTTGGCGTATGGCAGCGGGGTCTGGGTCCGATGAAAGTCGCGCTGGAAGAAATTTGGAAACCTTATCTCGAGGGCCATGGCACTCGAGATGAAGCGTTTGCCGAACTCATTAAACGAACCGCGATCGACCCAACTCAAAAGTAGACAATTTCGGATCTGAACAAGTATCAAGCCGTTGTTTGCCTGTCGCCGCGAAGTCAGTTTGCCTCATGCCGCGGAACGGGTGCTGCCGCCCGCTCCGCGGACTTCGGATTTCAAATGAGTGGGACGCGTGATAGATCGATGTTGTGAACAAGCCAGCCCGTTACGGCTTCGCCGCCGGATGTGAGGCGCGGCTTTGCCCCGCCGTAAGCGCGATGTTAAGTGTTGGGCTACGCCCTTGGTGCGGGCTCTGCCCTAAGGTCCATCCGCAGAGGGGCAGAGCCCGAACCAGGGGCACAGCCCAGGACAGCCCCCTATTTTAGACCCATCTTACGGCGGCGCCGAGCCCGCGCCGCCCATCCGGCGGCGAAGCCGTGGCGCAGATGAATCAATCGATTTCGTTGAGATTGAAGCTTGGTCAAGGGCCGCGTGGTATTGCGAATCCGTTGTGAACAAGACGCCAGCGTGGCAGAACCGGTAACCGCGTTAGCGAGCAGTAACATGCCTGAAAGGCATGAAGTTAGTAGCCGGGGCAACGCCCCCCGGGCGGGTGAGATTTCAGTTCCGACCCTGAAAGGGTCGCACTTTCGACGAGCCATATCATGCAAGTGGAATCCTTTGCTTGGCACGTGTGCGACCCTTACAGGGTTGGGGAGATTTACCAGTTTTCCGGGGGCGTTGCCCCCGGCTATTGACTGTGTCCCTTTCAGGGACATCGCGAATTGCATTCGAATGTTTTTCCGACAGGCTCTAAAGAGTGAAATCCTCGCTTGAACGCTGCTCGCTGGCGCCCTTTGAATTCGATCGTTGGGCGTGCTGTGTCGGTTGTATTATCTAGATAAGAGGTGATGGAGTGATTCGATTTAGCCTGGTGATAACGATTGTTTGCGCGCTTCTCGTCCCACGACCTGGCTCTTGCGTCAAGGCCGCGGAAAACGTAGTGCCGCTCGTTACGGCTCACGCCCCGTTTCACGGACTAGGAAATTCACGTTGACCAGCCCAGCACTAAAAGTGCTGGGCCATTATCACTGTCCGCCTGCCGGACTGGTCGAGTCGTATTAGATGGGTTGCGTGTTAACAACTCTGAAGAAAACCGCTCTGAAGATAGTCCAAAGTCCGAACCACGGCAGCCCCCGCCAGGTAAAGAAACATTGGGAATGAGAAAGTCCTAACAGAATTACTTTCCGCTGTTAATGATAGAAGAAGCACAACTTCTTATTGAGTGAGAGTCTCTCAGGTCTCAGTGTTCACCCTCCTGGAAAAAACATTTTTCGGCTGCTATGATGAACCTCGGTATCCCCAAGCACACAACGTCCCCCCGGGTAGGTCCCTACGGTATCAATTAATGCACCAGTCAAATGAACGAGGATATCAGGATGAAAAAAACCTCTCTTAGCCTTCTAGCTCTACTACTGTGCGTGCAGTTCGCCGCTGCGCAGAAAGTGCCGGTGCAGGAAATGGTCCTGGACAACGGGATGCGCCTGCTGCTGGTACCACGCAAGGGCGATCCAAACGTGGCCGCCGGCTGGGTGGCTCGCGTCGGTTCGGTAAATGAACGTCCAGGTATCACCGGCCTCTCGCATCTCTTCGAGCACATGATGTTTAAGGGCACGCACGCCGTGGGCACGAAAAACATCGACGAGAATTTGAAACTCATAAAGGAAATGGACACCGTGCGCGTCGAACTCCGTCAGGAGGAGCAGACGCTCATCCGCAAGGCGCGGCTCGGCGAAATTTCCGACAACAAAGACCCGAAGTATCGTTCGGAGCGCCACAAGGAATTACTCGCTAGATTTAACGAGCTGACCAAACGAGAAAAAGACTTAATGGTCAAGGACGAGTTCGACCGTATCTACACCACAGCGGGCGGTTCCGGCATGAACGCCGGCACCAGCACCGATTTCACCGTCTATTTCATTAACGTCCCGGCTAACAAGCTCGAACTCTGGTTCTGGATGGAATCAGATCGTTTGCGCAATCCCGTCTTCCGTGAGTTTTATTCCGAGCGCGATGTGGTCCACGAAGAACGGCGTCTGCGCACCGATAGCACGCCGACCGGCAAGTTTAATGAACAATACGAGTCGATGTTTTGGCAGTCGTCACCATATGGTTGGCCCGTCGTCGGCTGGCCCAGCGATCTCGAAGGCATCACGCGCGAAGAGGCGCTCGACTATTTTGCCGTCAACTACGCACCCAACAATCTGACCGCTTGCCTGGTCGGCGACGTCGATCCGGTGCGTGCCAAAGAACTCGCTCAGCAATACTTCGGGCGTCTGCCGCGCGGACCTCGCTCGCCCGAGCCTGTACGCACAAGCGAGATGCCACAACTCGCGGAGAAGCGCATGGTGGCCTGGGCCGAGACCGTCCCGCAGGTGCGTGTTCGTTATCACACCGTTGCGGAAGGACATGCCGATGATTTCACGTTGGACATCCTGGCCAGCTTGCTCAGCGGCCGCACCGGACGGCTCTACAAGTCGCTCGTGTTGCAACAATCAGTCGCCAACAGCGCGGGTGCCGGGCAGGACGGACGCAAGTACGAAGGGCTGTTCGAGTTAAACGGAGTCGCCAAACCCGGCAAAACCCCGGAGGAAGTGGAGCAAGCGCTTTACAAAGAGATCGAACGGATGCAGAAGGAGTTGGTTGACGCAAACGAGTTGCAGAAGGTGAAGAACCAGTATGCCGCCAACAACTTTCGCGGGATCCAATCAAACTTCGGGCTGATGGTCCAACTCCTCTTGCGCGACAACAACCGCGGCTGGGAAACAATCAATACCGACCCCGCGCGCCACCAGGCCGTGACGCCGGAAGACATCCGTCGCGTAGCCAATACCTACTTCAAACCTGAGAATCGCACCATCGCCATCTACTACACGAAGAAAAAGGCTGACGGCGCCGTGGACGATCCGGCGCTAGCCGGCTTGACTGATCAGGAGAAGATCCAAATCGGTCAGATGAAAGGGATGCTCTCACAGGCGAAAGCCGAACAAATTAAAATGATGCTTTCCCGGTTTGAACAACAAGCGAGCTCAGCTCCAGCCGATAAACAGAATTTCTTCAAGGTGGTCAAGAAGATGCTGGAAGATCGCCTCAAGCAACTCGAGGGAGGTAATCAGTAATTATGAGACCCTGCATGAGGAATCAACAGAGGAATCTAAGGCCACTTTCCGGACTTCTGGCCCTGGTCCTGCTGGCGCTGTCGCCAACAAGCGTGCTGGCCCAGACGCAGCAAATTCCCGCGCACCCGCGCGAGTTGAAATACACGACGCTGACTTACACGCCGCCGAAGCGTGACCAGTATCGGCATGTGCTATCCAACGGCGTGGTTGCTTATTTCGTCGAAGATCACGACCTGCCGCTGGTGAACATCTCGACCCTCGTCCGTACCGGCTCATATCTCGACCCGGCCGGCAAAGAGGGACTCGCCGCGCTTACCGGTACCCAGATGCGCGTTGGAGGCACGACCTCGAAGTCCGCTGACGAGTTTGACGAAGCCGCCGATTTTTTGGCCGCAAACATCACAAACTTTATCGGCCCGACCCAGGGCAACGCTAACCTTAATCTGCTGGCCAAGGACGTCGATCAAGGCCTGGCGCTTTATTTCGACATGCTCAGGAACCCACGATTCCAGGAGGATCGTATCAAGCTTGCCAAAAGTCAGATGCTTCAGAGTATGGAGCGGCGTAACGATCGCACCGACGCCATCGAGGGCCGCGAATGGTCCCGGTTGATGTACGGCACTGATCACTTCTCGACGAAAGAGACAACCAAAGCATCGATCGACGGCATCACGCGCGAAGACATGATCGCCTTCCATCAGAGATACTACCAACCTGCCGGCTTCATCTTCGCCGTCTCCGGCGATTTCAATACGAAGGAGATGCTGGCCAAACTGGAAGCGGCGACGAAGGGCTGGCCCGTCAACAAGCAGGCCGTCCCCTCAGTTCCCAAACCGGTGAATACACTCGTGGCCGGCGTCTATACAGTGCACAAGGCAGACGTGAATCAGGGTCGCGTAAGCATAGGGCACGCCGGCGCACTGCGGGATTCGCCGGACTCGTACGCGCTTGAGATCATGAACGACATCCTCGGCGGTGGTGGTTTCACCTCGCGCATCATGTCGCGCGTGCGCTCGGACGAGGGACTCGCCTACAGCGCGGGTTCAAGCTTCGGGCTTGGCGTTTACTACCCGGGCAACTTCCGTGCGTCATTCCAGTCGAAAAACCCTACCGCATCGCAGGCCATCGACATCGTCATGGAAGAGATCAACCGCGTGCGTGCAACCAAGGTAACGGACGAAGAACTCGAAACCGCGAAGAACTCGGCCATCGAGGTTTTCCCGCGCATCTTCGCAACCGCGGCGCAGGTAGCCAGCACCTTCGCGCAAGACGAGTATACGAAGCGTCCGGCTGACTACTGGACGACCTATCGCGATCGCATCCGGGCCATCACGGCTGATGACGTGCAGCGTGTGGCGCAGAAATACCTCCAGCCGGACAAACTGGTAGTGCTCGTCGTTGGCAATATTGACGAGATTGGCAAAGGCAATCCCGACAAGCCGCAATATTCGCTCTTGAAGATTGCGAAGGACGGTCAGATTCGGCGCATCCCCTTGCCCGATCCTTTAACGATGGTCTATCCGAGCAATCCATAAGGCGCGTCTCGGTGGGAACGAATTTATTCTTTGAGATGACCTTCGCCAAAGGTTGCGTCAAAAAGGCGCGATGCCGCGTCAAAGCAGAAGCGGGAGCGGTAGAGACAGAGTGAAACCCAATTCTGCAGACCTGGCTACACAAACGTACACACATCCTCAAGTCTCTTCCTCTTGATGTCAGGCACAACCGCGTCTTCGGCTGGATAGCCGACTACCAACACCAGAAACGGAGTTTCATTGCTAGGTCTTCTCAATATCTCATTCAAAAACTTCATGGGACTTGGCGTGTGCGTGAGCGAAACAAGGCCCACCTGTTGGATCGCCGTGATTAGTAAGCCGGTTGCTATTCCCACCGACTCTTTTGGGTAGTAATGCTTAACCTGCCCACCAGTCGGCAACCTTCCATAGCGTTCTTCAAATATCGCTATCAGATACGGAGCTATCTCCAAAAATGGCTTGTGCTCGTCTGTCCCCAGAGGCGCGAGAGCCTCTAGCCACTCTTTAGGCGCACGCTTGTTGTAGAACTCTTTCTCCTCTTCCTCGGCAGCCACTCTGATTTGGCGCTTCACGGATGGATCGGTGACGACTACAAAGTGCCAGGGCTGAAGATTGGCGCCACTCGGCGCTGTTGCTGCCGCAAGGATACACTGCTCTATGATCTCACGAGAAATAGGACGATCGGAGAACTGACGCACAGTACGTCTGCTTCGCATCTGTTCATAAAATGAAACTGCACGCTGTCTCATTTCATCAATGTGATACTCATGATAGTCCGTAAGCGCGATGAATTTCGGTGATGACACCCCCGACTCCTTTCAGGCAGGTTGGCAATTCTCCATGATCGCGGCAGCTTACTTCAACGCATTAACCGCCGCGCGGATTTCATCATTGGTGGGACGCTGCTTGTAATTTGATTCGATCTTAATCCAGGCGACGCGGCCTTGCTTGTCGATCACATAAACCGCCGCATACGGAATGCCATAACTCTTCTGGCCTTGATAAGCGGGATCGACCAGGCCGTACGCATCAATGGTTCGATGTTCAGGATCAGACAAGAGCGGAAAGGCAACCTCACCTTTTCCATCCGACGCTATCTTCTTTGCAAACTCACGGCTCGTCTCGGGAGGATCAATGCTGATCGCATAGAGACTCACCTTTTCATCCTTCTTCGAGAACGATCGCAGACCGGCTAACTGCCGGGAGCAGAACGGTCACCAGTAACCGCGATAAAAAACAAGGACGACCGGATTCTTTCCGCGCGATTCGGACAATGTGATTTGACGCCCATGCTGATCCTTGAGGGTGAAGTCTGGGGCCTCCGTTCCTGTGACAACGGGCGACTTGCGCTCCTGGGTTGTGCTCAACGCCCGGCAGAGGGACAGTGAGGTACTAGCTAAAGCCAGAATCAGCAGACTTATTAGAATTTTCGCTTTCATATCCTTCTCCTATGTAACGCTCTTCGTTTTCCGCTGCGCCGCAGATAGTCAAGGAAACGCTTGATTGGCATGTTCGCGATTGTGTAGAGGTGATTGAACGACACGCCGTAACGCGCCAGTAACTCGCGCTTGAAATCCGCTTCAATGGAGGCCTGCGGCGGCGGCAGGAACGCTCCAACCGGATTGTAGACGAGATTTAAGACGAAGCTACTTCCGTCAACTCCGTAACCGACGGCGTTTAATCTAAGGAGAGCTTCGATAGATTTATGAAAAACTCCGTGCCCCCGCTGCGCGTCCGTCTGCTGTTCGAGAAAGTAAGGCAGTGAAGAGACTACTTCCACTTCATGCCTGCGGAAAAAGTCAGGCAGATCGCTTTGCCCGGGATCGAACATGACCGTCAGATTGTGCCGCACAATTACGTGTGTCCCGAGGTGGCGCGCCTCCGAGACTAGATGCCGGAAGGAAGGATTAAGTTCAGGGGCATCTCCGCTTCCTGCTGAAACGCGCACTCAGGACACGTGATTACCGAACGTTTTTGCACGGTAGCTCGATCTGCTTCCATCAAGCCCCTTTGTGCACGTGCTCACTCTCGACGGGCAGCCCTGCATCGATCCAGTCCTGCTTTCCTTCGGCATAGTCGAGCACGTTTGTGTAACCCAGCGCCGCCAATTCCCGGGCAGCGTTTTCTGATGCATGTCAGGTAAAGCTGGCGCAATAGACCACAATGTCGGCGTCTTTGGCGGGCAAGATTTGAGGAGCCAGTTCCGCCACTTGATCTGGGGGCAGATTGATCGCGCCCGGCAGATGCGCGTGGGCATAAGCTGTTTTGGACAGCGTCTTAACCAGCAAGAACTTCTCGCCGCGATCAAACTTCGCTTTCAACTCATCCCTTGAAATTGTCGCTACCATGATTTTCACCTCTTGTTGAAACTATCTTCTGGACGAACCATGCCGAAGGTGCTTACAACTTTGTAGTCACTTGGGTTCCCTGCGCCTTTGCCCAGCTTGCTTTGCCATTAGATGCACGAACATCTTCCGCGAGCAGTTTCTGTATCACCTGTTCAGTCTCGTCGTAGCGTCCTTCACCAACATGCGTCCAACGAATGCGACCCGACTTGTCGAGTACAAAGATTGTCGGCCACGCTTTGACCTTGTAGGCACGCCAGATTTCGTATTCATTATCCGTGACTACCGGAAATCGAATGCCCAGCGAGGCAACTTGCCGGCCCACGTTTTCGATCTTCTTTTCACTGTCAAACTCCGGCGAGTGCACCCCGACAATCCTCAACCCCTTTTCGCTGTAGCGTTCGTGCCAGCGGTTTAGTCTCTCGCTGGAGGCGGCCGAGCCCTGATTGGCCACGCATTAGCGTTTTATAGAACTCAAAGTGCGCGCGCAGGGAGGGCGGATTCAAACTGTGGATTTTCAGAATATTATCCACTCCTCCCCAAGGCTCCTGCAGTTGATCATACAACTGCTTCAAATCGCCGCCAGCAGCATCTTGCTTGAATCACTTTGTTTCATGCCATGACCTATGCTCCATTATGCTCGATGATAAACACGCACGCCGGTGATTGCTGAAAGCAAATCTGTGCCCGTGATCGTGGAGCCAAGTTTCTCCCCTAAGGCTTTCTTTAGAAGCGTAATATTTGGCTTCGCTACGAGGTACATTGCGCCCCTCCGGAGCTAAAGAATTCCTTCCGGCAACATGGAGCTATAAACATTTGGCGCTCTGCGGCCAGGACACGATTTGCGGTTAGAACTC
>Ga0136617_10002414_pt1 | contig 16660 bp, 15 predicted proteins | sample AntDrymUQ3222106_2_FD_129672 | JGI IMG/M metagenome (GOLD analysis project Ga0136617, IMG submission 129672) | Polar desert sand microbial communities from Dry Valleys, Antarctica - metaG UQ322 (21.06) | ecosystem: Environmental > Terrestrial > Soil > Desert | place: Antarctica: Dry Valley...
AAGCGGACGACGGCAAGCTCACTCGGATCAATTACAAGGATCTTCACGCGCGCACGTGCCGGATGGCGAACGGGCTCAAGTCACTCGGCATCGCCAAAGGCGATCGCGTCATCATTTATCTCCCGACGATACCGGAAGCGGCCATCGCCATGCTCGCCTGCACGCGGATCGGCGCGGTCCATTCGGTCATTTTCGGCGGATTCAGCGCGGACAGTATTCGCGATCGCATCGCGGATAGCGGTGCGATTGCGGTCATCACCGCGGACGGCGGTTATCGCAGGGGTGCCATTGTTCCTTTGAAGAAAAACGTGGATGACGCACTGCGCGACGGAACTTCAATCAAGCGCGTGATCGTCTTCCGGCGCGCCGGCAATGACGTGCATATCGAGGAAGGCCGGGATGTCTGGTGGCATCGCGAGCTGGAGTATGTGGACGCTAATTGTCCCGCCACGCCGGTCGATAGCGAGCATCCGCTCTTCATCCTTTACACCAGCGGGTCGACCGGAAAACCGAAGGGGATTCTGCACACGACCGGCGGATACCTGGTCGGTATTTATTCGAGCACGAAATACGTCTTCGACTTGCGCGAGGACGACGTGTTTTGGTGCACGGCCGATGTCGGCTGGGTCACGGGCCACAGCTACGTGGTTTATGGTCCGCTCGCGAACGGCGCGACTACGCTCATGTATGAAGGCGCGCCGAATTGGCCGGAGCCCGATCGGTTTTGGCATATCATCGAGGAATACAGCGTCAATATTCTCTACACCGCGCCCACCGCGATCCGCGCCTTTATTCGCTGGGGCGACGCCTGGGTGAAGAAGCATGACCTTTCGTCCCTGCGGCTGCTCGGCTCAGTCGGCGAGCCAATCAATCCCGAAGCGTGGATGTGGTATCACGAGAAGATCGGTGGAGGACGCTGCCCGATCGTAGACACCTGGTGGCAAACGGAAACTGGCGGCATCATGATCACCCCGCTTCCGGGCGCGATCCCGACCAAGCCAGGCAGCGCGACGTTGCCGTTCTTTGGTGTCGATGCAGCGATCGTGGATGACCAGGGCAAGGAAGTCGGACCGAATGTCGGCGGCAAACTAATAGTGCGCCGCCCGTGGCCTTCGATGCTGCGGACGATCTACGGCGACAAGGAGCGCTACCAAAAGCAGTATTGGAGCGAGTTCAAAGGCAGTTATCTGACCGGCGACGGTGCGCGCCGTGACAAGGATGGTTACTTCTGGATTGTCGGCCGGATCGATGACGTCTTGAACGTTGCCGGTCATCGCCTCGGCACTTCGGAGATCGAAAGCGCACTCGTCAGTCACCCGGATGTCGCGGAAGCGGCGGTGGTCGGCCGACCAGATGAATTGAAAGGCCAGGGCGTGGTCGCGTTCGTCACGGTCAAAACTGGCGTCAAAGCCACGCCGGGATTGAAGGAGCTACTCCGCAGTCACGTGGCGAAGCATATCGGCGCGATTGCAAAACCGGATGAAGTCCGGTTCGCCGAGTCCCTGCCAAAAACGCGCAGCGGCAAAATTATGCGGCGCCTCCTGAAGGAAATCGCGAGCGGAAAGACAGTCACCGGCGACACCACCACCTTGGAAGATTTCAGCGTGCTCGCGAAACTGAGCGCGGACGAGTAGGCGGCTTAGTTGTAGCTGCCGTCCGTCCTCGGCGGCAGGGAGCGGCAAGTCCATGGAGACCTCCATGACTGCCGCCGAGACGGACGGCAGCACAACGCCAAGTTTTTCTTTGGCAATCCCACCACTCGCGTAGCGTTCCCCCTGTGAGTTTCATCCGGACAGGTTTGCGCGAGATCGGGCTGAAGGTCCGCCGCCAAAAGACACGCATGGCTTTGCGCCACGAGAAACGCGTTTTGCAACGGGCGGAGATCGCCTTGGGCCGTGAAGGCGTGAATCAAGCTGGCAATTTTCCGGAGCTACGGACCGAGATCGTAGCGCTGAAGAAGCTCGAGCAGGAGCAGAAGGAAGTCGCTGTGCGCATCGCGCAGATCGAGGAAGGGCTGAAACAGATCGACGCGCAGCGGCAGCAAAATGCGAAGGAACAAAACGAAGCGCTGGCCGCCATCGAAGAGGAAAAGAAACCAATCCTGCAACGTCGCAATGAAGCCAAGGCGACGACCGAGCTTTGTGACCGCGAACTGTCCGGGGTTGAGCGCCGCCTGCAGGATAACGACGCCGCCGACCGCGACCTCCTCCAGAAGCTGACGGAACTTCAGGCGCAGGTTCCCCCACCCGCCGACCTGGAAGTGCAGACTTCCGGGCTGCGCAGCAGACGCGCGCAGTTACCCGAGCAACGCGCCGGGATCGTGCAGGCGCGACTTGGAAGCGCGGAGGCTTGCCGGCAGGCCAGGGAAAAACTTGCGATACAGGAGGCGGAGCTTGAACAAGTCGAAAAGAAGATCGCGCAAATCCGGGGCGAATTCGAAGGGCGGGATCGGTCGCTCAATGAGAGCGCGCGGACGCAGCAGGAATCACTGAAAGAAGCGCGCACGCACCATCAAACCGTCGAAGAGCGCAAGAACCCGGCCTATCTCAACATCGGCCGGCATCTCGCGTCCCAGGGGATCGCCCCACCGAACGCGCCCCACCTGCTTGAGGATGTGCAACGCCACCGCACCGCGGTTGAGAAGCATTCACAGCACAAAGCGGAACTGGCTGTGCTTTCCAGCCAGATCGACAAGCAGGAGCTCCGCAAGTTCTACTTTAGTGTCCTCTCCGTCCTCGTCTTGCTCGCTATCATTCTACCGCTGGTCTTCAAATCTCCACCCAAACGCGAGTGGCTGCCCTATGAAACCGAGGCCATCCTGTCGATTAACACTCAACAGCTGCAACGAGACGAGTTGGCGAAGCGTTGGGAAAAGGAACAATCCGACGAGTGGCAAATTATTTGGGCCGGGTTGACCGCGAGCGCCCAGCGCACCCCGGTCCTTGACCTGCAGCGTGACGCCGTCCGCGTGACCCGCGCAATGACGACCACGAACTCGGGCGAGATTCGCGAATTCGTCCTCGTGCAGGCGAAAGGAGATGTCACCCCAGTTATTCATTCAATCGAAACCGAGCAGGGTTTCGAACGGCGGCCGATCAGCGGATTGCCGGTTTGGTTGCGGCCGGATTTTGCCTTGGCACGCTTGGGTCCGAGGACTCTGGCGGTGGGCGCGCCCGCGGAAGTGGAAGAATTGGTCCGCGTCCGGCTCGGCATCAAGCAGGATCTCAAGATCACCGGGAACCTTTTCGATCGTTTTCAGGCGCTGGATCAGGAATCAGCGTTGCGCCTTATTTCGAGCGACCCGCCAAGCCTCGCACGTTACTTCAACCCCATCTTCACCCGAGAGCTGCTCGATTCGGCACAGATCCTCGGTCTCGGCCTCACGTTTGGAAATCCCGTTAAAGGCCGTGTCGTCCTAAAATTGAAATCCGTTCAAGCCGCTGATGAGCTCGCTGAGCAGGTCCGGACGGACCCGCAACGCTGGCTCCGGCTCCAGGATTCGGAGCTGCTTCTCTACGCGCAAGCGCCCGAAGTGAACAAGCAGAGAACCGACCTCGAAATCAGCTTCGTGGTGCCGGAGAATAGTGCTCGACTTCTTTTGCAGCGCGTTGCAAAGACAAACGCCGCGCCCGCGGTGGCTGGCAATTAACGTGCTATGCCTACAGCGGGCCGTCGGCCCCTGAACGCAACCGCATCCTTTCCTTGAGCAGCCGACCGCTTCGAATTCTAGCTTTTTCGTTCGCCTCCTGTTTGTGCGGCGTCGTTCTGCACGGAGCGGAGCTGGTCAACATCAAAGAGGTTGATCCGACGATCGAGGTCGAGCTCCGTTACGCCGGGACGCGGAACGTGACTGGCCGTCCGCTCTACCGCGCGAACACCCTGGCCATGCTGCGTCCGAGCGTCGCCGCGCGCTTACTCCATGCCCAGAGTTACCTTCAGGTTCACGGCTTTCGACTGAAGATCTGGGACGCCTATCGTCCGAAAGACGCGCACGACCAGCTCTGGCAGGTGTCCCGAAATACCGATTTCGTGGCCAATCCGGCGGACGGCCTTGGTTCGCTTCACAGCTGGGGCGTGGCGGTGGATGCGACGCTGGTTTATGAAGATGGCCGTGAGGTCGCGATGCCGACCGACTTCGACGATTTTACTCCTGCCGCCATGCTGCGTTATGTGGGACCGGATCAGAACATCCGCAAAAATCTGTTGACCCTGCAACGTGCGATGGCCCGGGCTGGCTTCTACGGCCTGCGCACGGAATGGTGGCATTTCGTGGCGAAAGATTGGCAGAAATACCGTGCCGTGCGCGAGCCCGGTGCGGTCTCGCCCGCATGGCGGCCCACCGCACCAGCCACGCCACGTGCCGGAGTTGCCGGACGCGGCGTCAGCACACGCTAAATGATCGAGACGCTGCTCCGCGATCTGCGACAACCGGAGTATGTGCACACGCTTCTCAACCCGTTGCCGGTTTACGGGGTGGGGCTGAGTTTAATCGGCCTCGTCATCGCGCTTCTTCTCCGAAGCCGTCCTGCGCAGATCACAGCGCTGGTGTTGATGTTCTTGAGTGCCGCGGCGGCGTGGCCGGTCATTCATTTCGGAGAAAATGCCTATAACAACGTCCTCACCTCGTTGGATGACGATGGACGCGCCTGGATGGATGCCCATGAAGAACGCGCGGAGATGTTCATGTATGTGTTCTACGCTCTCGCCGTCGTCTCACTCGCTGCGCTTTTTCTGCCGAAGAAGTGGCCGAAATGCGGTACTCCGTTGGTCGTATTGGCGATGGTAATGGCTGTCTTCGCGTTAAGCGCCGGAGCTTCCATCGCGTATGCGGGCGGAAAAATCCGCCATCGCGAATTCCGCACCGTCCCTCCCCCACAGAAAGCACCTAAGGCGCTAATCGAATGGCGGCGCGTTTTAGTGGGCGCAACTCTCGCTCACCCAGCGCAAATAATCGGGCAAGCCGTCCGCCACCCGTAGAGAAATAATCTCCGGAACATCATACGGATGTAAGGACCGAAGCTTCGCTGCCAGCTCCGCATAACGCGTTGTTTTGAAAAAGACCAGGGTCTCGGAAGCCTCCTCCAGCCCTCCTCCCCAGCGATAGATCGATTGCACTGGCGGCATCAAGTTTGCGCAGGCCGCCAGCTTCTCTGTCACCAACTCCGTGGCGATGCGGCGGGCCGTCTCAGCATCCGGGAAGGTGCTGATCACGAGCACGACGTCGTTTGTCATTTACGCCGGCACGAGTGCCGTTTGCCGGCAGATCCAGCCGCCGCCAAGAACGACATCACTGTCGTAACACACGGCGGCCTGTCCGGGGGTGACGGCTTTCTGGGGCTCGTGCAACTCGATCCGCGCGCAGCCCTCCGGCAGCGGATACAACGTCGCGCGCGTCCCGGGATGGCTGTAGCGAATTTTCACGGTCGCTTCCCTTGGCTCGGCCAGGACCGTGCGGCTCACCCAATTGACCTGATCGATTTCAAACCCGTCTGAAACTAAATCGTCCGCGCTCCCGACGATAACGCGATTCGTTTCCGGATCGATGTCCACGACATAACGCGGCTGGGGCGAGCCCCCGGGAAGACCCTTGCGCTGACCGATCGTGAACATCTCGATCCCGGCATGAGCAGCGAGGAAATTCCCCTCCAAATCGTAAATTCCGCCTGCGTGAAATTCCGATTCACCAAGATGTGAACGAAGAAATGCTTTGTAATCATTGCCCGGCACGAAGCAAATCTCCTGGCTGTCCACCTTGTCCGCGACCTTCAGTCCGAGCGAGCGCGCTATCTCGCGGATGTCTGGCTTCGACATCGCACCGAGCGGCGTCAGGGCGCGTTGCAGTTGCGCCTGGCGAAGGCTGAACAAGAAGTAGGATTGGTCTTTCCGCGAATCCGCGCCTTTGCGGAGAACCGCCTGCCCGGCGTGGTGCTCGATGATGGCGTAATGCCCCGTGGCGATATAATCGCAGCCGAGCGCTTCAGCTTTCTTCCAGAGATTGCCAAATTTCAGCTTCTCGTTGCACATCACGCACGGATTGGGCGTGCGCCCGGCCTGGTATTCACTCGAGAAATAATCGATCACGAGCCGCTCGAATTGGTCAGCCTCGTCGACCACGTAATGCGGGATGCCTAAGGCATGCGCCACGTTCCGCGCATCGGCGACCGCTTGCGGGCCGCAGCACTTATCTTCCGCGCGCGAAATACAATCCTGCGGCCAGACCTTCATCGTCACGCCGATGACATCGTAGCCCTGCTCGCGCAGCAAGTAACCGGCAACGCTGGAATCAACGCCGCCGCTCATCCCGAGAAGGACGCGCTGTTTGAACCTGTTCACAGGTCGGTAGGCTCGCCGCAACCGAAGAAGCGGTCAACGCCCGCCCGCTAGCGGCCTCATTAGCCGGTCGTCCAGTTCGGACCGATTCTGCTCTTGAACAAAAAAGGAAGCGTGAACGTGCACGTCGCCGGTCGCCCGTTACGAAAAGCAGGAATGAAAGGCGCCTCGCGCGTCCCCCTGATGACTTCTGACGCGAATCCCAACCCCTTTGGCTCTTCATAGGAAGTGCGCAGTTTCGTAATGTCCCCAGTGGCCGAGATCGAATAATCCATCGCCACCGTCCCATTGTTACTCCCTGCGCGTCCGGGCCATACGATCCGTTTCAATTTCGTCCCATAATCAAGGATCAGCTGGGGCGCCACGAAATCGTTTCCTTGCTTGAGGTCTGCCTCTTCCTGATTCAGGAAAATTCTGATCCGCGGCTTTCCGTCGATCACGGCATACATGAGAGTGCCATGGAGCAGCACTGACTGCGGCTTATTATCGCGCTTCGCAGGGAGAAATTCCGCACGGTCGATTTGGTCGAGGAACTCTTTGCTCAAAGCTTGAGTATTTTCCGTGCCTCGGAACGTGATTGCGGAGTAGGCACGCCCAAGTTGAGAAACGCCGCATTGAAACATCACCAGACCGTTCTCCTGTCCGCGTTTCATGAGGCTCTCGGCATTTATCAAATTTACGAGTGACCGCGGGCCAGGCGCGAGCAGAGCGGGCCGGAACTGCGAGCCGGCCTGGGCGGACAAACTCCCTCCCAGGAAGATCGTGATAGAACCGATCATCAGAAAGCGAAACGGCGTTTGCATATCGCAAGGACAACCGATCCGCAGACTGGTGACAAGCGGTTATGGCTCCGACTCGTACTTTCTAACCGCTGCTGGGATCAGGCTGGGTGGCGAGGCACCTGACCTAGGAGGCTTGGAAGGTCGACTTACAAATGGACTGTCGCGCAATGTGAATCGCCATGGCAATTCCGCGGCGCGGGTAATCCCAATTCGCGCGTCGGCTACGACCGCCACGTGAGCAGCCTGCCTCGCTCGAAAACATCGGCGCGGCGCGGCGCAAAGATCCACCTCGTGATGGCGTATTGTAATCTCGAGCGCTTGAGTCAGCTTGCCCGGTCCGGAACAAAGCTGCTTCAGCTCTTCCACTTTACGCCGCCGCTTCATTACCTCGATCCCCTCCGTGGGCTCGAGGGCGCGAATCAGGATCAAACCAGTCCGGGGCGCTCCCTTCACGAGCACATTCAGCATCCAATGCACTCCGTAGTTGAGATAGACATAAGAGGCTCCCGCCTTGTTTCGCTCGACAAAGCTGCGCGTGCTCGGACGCCAGAACGTGTGACAGGCCTCGTCGTTCTCAGTCAAATACGCTTCCGTCTCCACCACGATCCCGGCGCACCTGCCCCATACCAGTTCGGTGCCGATTAACTCGCGCGCGCAAAGCAGCGGATCGCGTTGGAAAAACGAATGCGAGATAGCGCGCCTCGCCGCAAAAACCATGTGAGGAGAACAGCGTAAGGACGCAGTGCCGGGCTAATCGATGGGCTTGTAGCAAATCGGCTGCGCCACCTCACTCTCGGTGGCATCACCATTGCGGAACGCCGGAATGAATTTCGCATAGCGGAAATTTTCCGTGGCCGCCTCGCCGTAGCCGAGAAGCGGCGGCTCCTCCCCCAGCACTTGGAGATCGTTCAGCTGCCCATCCCGATCCACTTTCAGGCGGAGATCCACCACCGCGGTCAGCGGAATGGACGGGCCAGTTTCCGGCGGCCGAAGCCCGCTGAATTTCGAGTCCTGCCCGAAGACCGGCTGCGGCGCGATGAAGTCTGTTACTTCTTTGAGCTCTTTAGCGTCCTGGTTCAGGAGGATGCGAATGTGCGGTTTCGCCGTAGAAAAGAAGACCGTCGCGAAAAGCAGCACGTCCACCGGCTGATGCTGATAGATCGCCGGAGTGAATTTTACTCCTTCGAGCCGCTTCTCCAGTTCCGCCTCGAGCGCATTCGTTTCCGGCATCGCGCGATAAGTCCAGGCGGCCATCGCTTCCCCGCTCTTGGCCACGACCGCACAGAACATGACCGCGCCATCTTTCTGCCCTTTCTTCAACAAATCCTGCGCATCGATTCTGTTGATCAACGATTCCGGGCCGGAACCCAGCACCGCGGGTCGAAATTGCGGCCGTTGCGCCTGGCCGTGAGCGGAAACCGTCAGGCCCAGCAAGATGAGGAGGAAATGGAAGCGGAGGAGGCTGCGCATAACCGCCTACGCAACTCGCCACCCGCGGTTTCGCAACTCTAAACTGCCCGCAAGCGGGGCGTGCTTGCCCTCGCCTTCCCGCCACCGCACTCTTCCCGGATGTTCGAACTCGAAGGCATCGATCACGTGGCGCTCGCGGTGCACGACGTCAAACGCTCCGCCGAATGGTATATCGACGTCCTCGGTTTCGAGCGCCGGCATGAGGGGATGTGGGACGGCGTACCGGTCTTTATCGGCAAAGGGACGACCTCTCTCGCTCTCTTTCCGAGTCGCAATGCGAACGACGCGCAGACCAGCCGGCGGGCGCAGCTTTCAATCCTGCACATCGCTTTTCGGGCCAGCCGCGCGCAGTTCCTTGCCGCGCAACGCGACCTGACCGCGCGCGGCATCGCTTTCGAATTTCAGGACCACGAAATCTCGCATTCCATTTATTTCCAAGACCCGAACGGCCATCAGCTCGAGATCACGACCTACGAGTTTGCCGCTCCGGATTAGGACTCAAATCCTGCCATCAGGCAGACAGTTAAGGGCGAGATTGCCCTCTCCCCTGCTGCGCATCCAGCTCCTCGGCTCTTTGCAGGTGAGCTTGCGCTTCCGGGGCGCGACCCACGCGTGCCAGGGCGCGCCCGAGATTGTGGTGCGCCGCAGCGTAATTGGGATCCGTTTGCAATGCTTGTTCGTATTGCCGTATCGCTTCCTCGAGCCGACCGACTTGGACGTATGCGTTCGCGAGATTGTTGCGCGCGCGTGCGTATCCAGGTCTCAGTTCGACCGCGCGGCTGTAACTCGTCACTGCTTCTTCGTGGCGTTGCAAACGCAGGAAAACGTTGCCGAGATTGTAATGCGCCTCGGGATTCGTCTCTTCGATTTGCACCGCCTGCCGTAAATGCGACATCGCCTCCTCCAGCCTCCCACTTTGCAACAGAATATTGCCGAGATTGTTCTCGGCCACCGCGGAGCCGGGCTCGAGCTGGAGCACGCTCTGGAATTCCACGATGGCTTCCTCTACCCGGCCCAGACGCGCGAGCGCGCCGCCAAGCTGGCCACGGGCGGCCGCATTCCTCGGGTCAATCGCGATCGCTTCACGTAGATGCGCGACGGCTTCGTCTACTCGCCCCATTTCCAGGAGAGCCGCACCGAGATTCGCGTGCGCCGCGGGGTAGCGCGGATGCAACTGCAACGCCTGATTATACTGTGCAGCCGCTTCCTTCGGCTGGCCCACGTGCACGAACGCATTCCCGAGATTGAAATGCGCTTCCGCGTAGCGCGGATTGATTTCCAGCGCCTTCTTGTAATGCGTGATCGCTTCATCCAACCGGCCTGCCTGCCGCCTCTTGATGCCCAGATTGTTGTAAGCCATCCAGCTGTCCGGATTGGTGGCAATCGTCGCCTGCCAAAGCGTCTCTTCGTCGGCGTAGATTCTGCATTGCCGCCAGGTGAGCACGCCGAGCGAGACCAGCAGGGCACCGCAGACGGCCGCATCTAGGAAGCGTGGCTTCTCCTTCAAAAAACGAAACCCGGTCGTGATCCCGGCGGCGGCTAACGCCAGCGGTCCGATGCTGGCGAGGTATTGATAGTGATCCGCCACGAACGAATACCGGAAGGTGTAGAGCATGATGAAGCCCAACATCGGGCTAAGGGTTGTGACGAAGAAGAGCAAAGCGACTTCGATGCCCCGTCCGACACGCCGCCTTGCGAAGAAAATGGCGACACATGCGCCAGCGGTCGCGAGCAGCCAGAAATAATCAAGCGGATCGCCGGCCGCGACGGACCAGCGGGCATAGCTGAACGCGAGATCCGCCGGCCAGAACAGCTTGCCGAGATAAAACCAGATCGCGCGACTTGCGATGAGGACGCGCTCCGGCAGTCCTATGGCGAACAGCTCGCCCTGTGTTCCTTGATGATGCCGCTCCCACCAGACCGAGACGAGACCCATCGCGATTCCCAGAACGACAAACGGCGCAATCTGCGCCGCTCGCGACCAGTTGAGCGGCTTTCGCTTGAGCCACAAAATCAGAAGCAGTGCCGCGGGGATCGTGCAGGCCGTCGTTTTGGAAAAGAGGGCAAGCGCGTACAAGACCAGCGCAAGTGCGTAAGGTTTCCATCTCGCTCTCGATCGTTCTTCCACGAAGGTGTTCCACGAGAGGAGCGCGAGCAGAAAGAACAGTCCCATGAGCACATTCTTGCGTTCTGTGATCCAAGCGACCGACTCCACGTGCACCGGATGCAGAGCGAAGAAACCCGCGGCTAACCCGGCACCGGGGACATGGAGCCTGCTGAGCAACCGCCAAACGAGCAGCGCATTCGCGGCATGCAGAACAATGTTAACCCAATGGTAGCCCGCCGGGTGCAAGCCCCAAAGTGCGTACTCCAAACGAAACGTGGTGTAAACGAGCGGAAAATATTGCGACGGCGAATCCAGAGAAAACCAAATGCGCTTCAGCCCATCGGACGCGGTCAGCAATTCATTCTTCGTGACATACTCGTCGTCGTCCCAAATATAACCAGCGTGCCACGCCTGCTGGTAGGAGAGGACCGTGGCGGCGACCAGGAACAGCGCCCAAAGCCAAACTTTCGGTTGGAAAATTGATGAAGGTGGCGGCGCAACAGGATCCGGTAGATTCCTCTGGAGGGGTGCCGCCGTCGCACCGGTCTCTTTTTCCGCATCGAATCGCCTTTGACTCTGTGAACCGGCGGTGCTCGCATGCGGAATCGCGGTTTTTGCCCGCGTTGTTTTTTTCTTCCTGCCTCGACTCATTCGATTTACCCGCGCCTCCCGAATCAATCACGATCCGAGTAAGCACACTCGTACTTGCTGACTCTCAATGCTCAACGGCCAAAAGATCATCGTAGTCATGCCCGCTTATAATGCCGCGCGAACCTTGCGCCGCACCTACGAGGAGGTAATGGCCCAAGGGTTGGTCGATCTCGTCATCGTGGTGGATGACGCGAGCCATGATGATACCGTCGCGATCGCGCGCACCTTGGAGCATGTGCAGGTGGAAACGCATCCGGGGAACCGAGGGTACGGCGCTAACCAAAAAACATGCTACCGCCTGGCGCTCGCGGCGAGGGCGGACATTGTCGTCATGATTCACCCGGATTATCAATACACACCGCGACTCCTCCCAGCCATGGTGTCACTCGTGGCCAGCGGACTCTATCCTTGCGTGCTGGCGTCACGCATTTTGGGAGGCGGAGCTCTCCGTGGCGGCATGCCGCGGTGGCGTTACGTGTCGAACCGCTTCCTGACTTTGGTCGGGAACCTCATGCTCGGAGCGAAACTGTCGGAATATCACACTGGTTACCGTGCGTTTGCTCGGGACCTCCTCGAGCGTCTCCCGTTCGAGGACAATTCGGACGACTTTGTTTTCGACAATCAGATCCTCGCGCAGATCATCTGGTTTGGTTACCGAATCGGCGAGGTGACCTGCCCGACGAGTTACCTGCCGGAAGCGTCGTCGATCAACTTCCGCGCCAGTGTCCGTTACGGCCTCGGCTGTCTGGTCACGGCGGCCAAATATCGGCTCGCAAAACTTAGCGGCGGCGGTCGCTTGTTCCCATCAACCTGACCGCGGCTGATTGTGTAGCTCGTTTTGATTGTATAAGGATGCGCACGTCGAAAATACCGGAAGGGATCATTCGATTCGCTCATGCGCTCGTCGAAAATGCACCGCTTCGCTCCTGGTTTCTGAGTTTGGAGAGCCTGCCGGCTTCGCTCCGCCGCTCCGCCTTCACGCAAATGGCGGAGCAGATGAGGTCGGGCAAAAAGGACGCGGAGTTGGCCAAAGCCATCTCTGCCCTGGTGCAGCCGGAACTGTATGCAGCGGTCCGCAAGTCGGTCCGCGAGCGGTGTGGCTTGTAAAGTTTGCGCCCGAGCCGAGGGGATCTTGCATGACTTCCACTCCGTGAGGAGGATATCTCATGTGCCGAAACATCAGAACTCTGCATAACTTCCAACCGCCTGCGACCGAAGACGAAATCTGCGCGTCCTCGCTTCAATTCGTTCGCAAGCTGAGCGGCTTCACGAACCCGTCCAAAGCCAATGAAGATGCGTTCCACCAAGCGGTCGAAGAAGTGGCGCGCGTAACACGGACGCTGCTTGATTCGTTGGTGACGAATTCTCCGCCCCGCGATCGAGAAGTCGAAGCTGCCAAAGCGCGCGCGCGGTCACTCGATCGTTTCCAATCTGCCTCTTCCGCCGGGGCATGAAAGACCAGCTTTCGACACGTTGCCCGCTCTCTCCAATTGCGCGCCCCGCCGCCCTGCGATAGAAGAGCCTTGTTTCAACCATGAACCGGGCCTCTCGTCTTTTCGTTATTCTCCATCTTGCGGGCGCGGCACTCCTCCTGCCTGGCTGCACGGGCGACGGAACCTCGCAGGGGATTCAGCAGGCTCGGATCTCGACCGCGGCGAGCATCCAAAGCGAAGCCCCCGGCGATTACTACGTCGGCCGCCGCTACTTTAAGCGAAACTTCAAGTTCTGGGGTTACGTGCGCCGGCCCGGCCAGCCATGGAGCACTTCGAAGCTGGTCATGTTAAACGAGAAGCAAAAACTCGCGCCCGACCGAGCTCAGGCGAACTTCGGCATGGACGCAAATCACGAATATAAACTTTACGGCGAATTCAGCGGCGAGACCGTCTACGAGCCAGCCAGCAACGGCTTTTATCCGGAGTTTGTGCTCAGAAACTACGAACTGGTTTCGACCAACCCGCCCCCCATTTTCAAAAGCCAAATCAGCGGCCGCGCGCAGGCGGCCACCGGCGGTTTGACGATTGAGAAGCCCGAGTAGCGCGGACGCGCCGCCTGCGCCGCAACGCGATCCGCTCGCGGAGGAATTTTTCCGTTACCTCGAAGTGGAGCGCAATGCTTCGCCGAGGACGATCACCGCCTATCGGCAGGCTCTCACCGGATTCCGCTCCGGGAAGACTGCGCTTTCCTGGAAGAAATGCGTCGCAGATGATTTTCGCGACTACCTCTTTAACGCGATGAAAAAGCAGCAGGCGCGCTCTTACATCCGGTTGCAATTCTCCGCCTTCCGCACCTTTTATCGCTTCCTCGTCGAAAGGAAAGGTTTGCGCCGTGATCCGGTGCGGGAGCTCGAGCTGCCGAAATCGGAGAAGAAACTTCCACTCGTCCTGACACGGGCGCAGATCGATGAACTGCTCTCCGCGCCTTTGCGGGTTCCAAAGCACAAGGCCGCGCCAACCTGGATGCCGCTCCGCGACGCGGCCATCATGGAATTGTTCTATAGCAGCGGATTGCGCTTGAGTGAGCTCGCTTCGCTGAACGTAGCCGACGTCGATCTTTACACAGAGTCGGTGCGCGTTCTCGGAAAAGGACGGAAGGAGCGAGTTTGTCCGGTGGGCGCGCCGGCCTTGGAACTGGTCTCGCGCTATCGCGCGGCGGCGAATGTGCAAAGCGGGCCGCTGTTCATCAACAAAACGAGACGGCGCATATCACCGCGCTCGATCTGGCTCATCCTGAAACGATACTTGCGGCACACGAGCATCCCGATCTCGCTCAGTCCTCACAAGCTGCGCCATAGTTTCGCCACCCATCTGCTGGATGGCGGAGCGGACCTACGGAGCGTGCAGGCACTGCTGGGTCACGCCAGTCTCTCCACGACGCAGATTTACACCCACGTCACCGTGGAGCGGTTAAAACGAGCCTACAACGACGCGCATCCGCGCGCCTAGGCAGCTAACTCGCGCTGGCTGCCGCGCTCCCCTGGGGCTCGACCACGTGGAAGGCGAGCTTCCCCTCGCTCACGGTAACTTCGACGACATCCCCTGCCTTGACCGATCCGCGCAAGAGCTCCTCCGCAAGCGGGTCTTCCAGATAACGTTCCACGGCGCGGCGCATCGGACGCGCTCCGTAGGTCGGATCGTAACCTTTCTCGATCACAAATTCATGCGCGGACGAGTCGAGGATAATTTGGATTTCCTTGATCTTGAGGCGCGCTTTCACCTTGTTCACTTCCAGATCTACAATCCGCATCAAATCGGGCTTCGAGAGGGTGTGGAAGACAATGATCTCGTCCAGCCGGTTCAAGAACTCCGGTTTGAAGACGCGCTTCGTCTCTTCCATGATTTTATCCCGCATCGTGTCGTAGTCGCCCGCGTCTTTCGGAGCGCCAAAACCCATCGTGGTCTGACGCTTGATCAAATCCGCGCCGACGTTGGACGTCATGATGATAATCGTGTTCCGAAAATCAATCTTCCGGCCTAACGAATCGGTGACCTTGCCGTCTTCCAGAATCTGCAAGAGCAGGTGCATCACGTCCGGATGCGCCTTTTCGATTTCGTCGAAGAGCACCACCGAGTAAGGGCGACGCCGCACCGCTTCGGAAAGCTGTCCGCCTTCCTCGTATCCGACGTAGCCCGGAGGGGAACCGATCAGGCGCGAGGCCGTGAACTTTTCCATGTACTCCGACATGTCGATTTGAATCAAAGCGTCTTGGTCGCCAAACATGAACTCCGCCAGGGTGCGGGCGAGAAACGTCTTGCCCACCCCGGTTGGTCCCAGGAACACGAAAGAACCGATGGGACGCTTTGGATCTTTTAGATCGGCGCGCGAGCGACGGAGTGCTTTGCTGATCGCGGTAACAGCTTCGTCCTGACCGATGACGCGCTGCTTCAGATCCACTTCCATGGCGAGAAGCTTGGCGGTTTCCTTCTGCTCCATTTTTTGGAGCGGGACGCCCGTCATCTTCGAGATGATGTTCATCATGTCGTCGGCACTGACGAGAACCTCCTTCTCCTCACGCTCCTCGCGCCATTTCGCGAGGATCTCCTCGAGTTTGTCTTTCGTCTGCTTTTCCTTGTCGCGGAGCGCGGCCGCTTTTTCGAAATCCTGAGCCTTGATGGCCGCTTCTTTCTCGATGTGAATCTCTTCGATCTGCTTCTCGATTTCCTTCACGTCCGGCGGCCGCGTCATGGCGTTGATCCGCGCGCGCGCGCCTGCTTCGTCCATGACGTCAATGGCTTTATCGGGCAGAAAGCGGCCGGTGATGTAACGCTCGGAAAGTTTTACCGCCAGCTCGAGCGACTCGTCGGTCAGCTTCGCTTTGTGATGCGCCTCATATTTTGGCCGCAGTCCCTTCAGGATCAGGATCGCTTCATCCACGGTCGGCGCCTCGACCTTTACGGTCTGAAAGCGGCGCTCCAGGGCGGCATCCTTCTCGATATACTTGCGATATTCATTCAGCGTGGTGGCCCCGACGCACTGCAACTCACCGCGGCTCAAGGCGGGCTTGATGATATTCGAAGCATCCATCGCCCCCTCGGCTGAACCGGCGCCGACGATGGTGTGCAACTCATCGATGAAAAGAATGACATTCTTCGAGCGGCGAATCTCGTCCATGACCGCCTTGATTCGCTCTTCGAACTGGCCGCGATATTTCGTGCCCGCGACCATGAGGGCCAAATCGAGTGTGATGACCTTTTTGTCGCGCAGCAGCTCAGGAACGTTGCCGCCCGCGATTTCCTGAGCGAGTCCTTCCGCGATCGCGGTTTTACCCACGCCCGCTTCACCCAACAGAACCGGGTTGTTTTTGGTCCGGCGGCAGAGGACCTGGATGACGCGCTCGATTTCGTTGTGCCGGCCGATAACAGGATCGAGTTCGCCTTTCTTCGCCAGCTCGGTCAAATCGCGCCCGAACGCCCGCAACGCCGGCGTCTTCACATCCTTCTTCGACGAAGGTTCAGCGCCTTCTTGCTCCGATTCTGGCGGGGTAAAATTGGGATCCAATTCTTTCAGGATTTCGTTCCGCGTCCGTTCGATATCGACTTCGAGGCTCTTTAAAACCCGCGCGGCCACACCTTCGCCTTCGCGCAGCAAACCAAGCAATATGTGCTCGGTGCCGACGTAGGAGTGATTCAGTGCCTTGGCCTCTTTGCCGGCAAGCGCGAGCACCTTCTTCACGCGCGGCGTGTATGGGATATTACCGACCATCTTGGTCTCGGGTCCGGAGCCGACCTGCTTCTCGACCTCCATCCGCACCGTCTCGAGATCCATGCCCATCTTCTGCAGCACGTTGACGGCAACGCCCTGCCCCAGTTTGATCAGTCCAAGC
>Ga0136617_10002415_pt1 | contig 16654 bp, 19 predicted proteins | sample AntDrymUQ3222106_2_FD_129672 | JGI IMG/M metagenome (GOLD analysis project Ga0136617, IMG submission 129672) | Polar desert sand microbial communities from Dry Valleys, Antarctica - metaG UQ322 (21.06) | ecosystem: Environmental > Terrestrial > Soil > Desert | place: Antarctica: Dry Valley...
AGCCGATCACCGGTCGGATCCACCAGCCCCCGCCGGCGCACCAGACCTTCCAGGGCAGGAACTTCGTGATCTGCTCATTCTGTCCGCGCAAGCTCGACTTCGATCCTGACGCGGTGCCGATCCCGTACCACCACTCGAATCTGCAGTCGGAGGAGATGATCTATTACGTCTCCGGCAACTTCGGCTCGCGCAAGGGCGTCGACGTCGGCTCGATCACGCTCCACCCGTCGGGCCTGCCGCACGGGCCGCAGCCGGGGCTCGCGGAGAAGGCGATCGGCCTGCACGAGACCCACGAGCTGGCCGTCATGTGCGACACCTTCTATCCGCTCAAGCTGTCGAAGCTCTCGAAGGAGCTCGACAACGGCATCTACGCGATGTCGTGGTACGAGCCGGCCGACGGCGAGGTCACCGAGGCCGGGCTCACCTCGCACCTCTAGGTGAGGCTTGTCGTCGACTGGGACGGGACGGTCACCGTCCGCGACTCGCTCGTGCAGGTGATCCACGAGTTCGGTGACCCGAATCTGCTCGCGGAGCTCGAGCCGCGCGTCGGCGTCGACCTGACGCTGCACGAGGAGATCGCGCTCGAGTTCGCGGCGATCGCGGCGCCGCTCGACGAGGTTGTCGCCTGGGTCGTCGAGCACGTAGAGGTGCGGCCTGGGTTATCAGAGCTCGCGGCGTTTCGGCCGCTCGTGATCTCAGCCGGCTTCCATGAGCTGATCGAGCCGGTGCTTGCACGCGAGCGCGTGGAGCTCGAGGTGCTCGCGAATCGAGTGGACGCGCGTCCGGACGGCTGGCGCGTTCGCTTCCGCGACGAGTCGGCTTGCCGGACCTGCGGCGAGCCGTGCAAGCGCGCGGGTGTCGCCGGCGGCGCGTACGCCTATGTCGGGTACGGCTATTCGGATCGCTGCGCCGCGCTCGCGGCCGACCGGATCTTCGCGCGCGACTCGCTCGCCGCGTATCTCGACCGACTCCGCGTCGCCCACGAGCCGTTCGCCGACCTCGAAGACGTCGCTCGCGCGCTTACCAAGTAACAGACTGTTACTTGGTACTCGAGCTCCTCGTTCTCGACGTGGTTGAAGCGCGAAAAGCTTGTGTTGCTACAACACAAGCTCGGTTCGATCCGCGCAACGAAGCCGTCAAGGGACTAAGTGTTGTTCCAACACAAGCTCTACAACCTGACGACGAACCAGCCGTCGACGTTGTCGCAGAGGACCTGGTTCGGCCGCTCGTGGGCGTAGGTGTAGAGCGGAAGGCGGTTGCGGGTGACCTGGAGCTTCCCGTCGGGGCGGCGGATCGTGCCGAAGACGCCGGTGATCCCGGCGATCTTGCGGGGCACCGCGGCGGCCGAGCGGACAATCAGCGGCGGCCAGGCGACAGCGCACGCTCCCGTGCAGTGCACCTTGAAATCGCGTTTCTCGACGTTCCAGTAGTATAGGGCTTGGTGGTCGCGGCGCGCGAGGATGTTCCCGAAGCGCGCGTCGCGCTGTTCGAGCACCGGCGGCGCGGCGCTGCTCGTACTCATCGCGGCAGCGGGGACGAGGGCAGCGACGACGGCGAAGAGCGAGAGCAGAACGGCGGAACGGGCGAGCGAGCGCTTCATTGTCAGCTCCTTGGGAGAACGAGTCTGCGCTCAGTCTTCCGGCCAGCGCATGTGCTGCGTCTGAACGTTCGCTGAACGATCGAGATTGTGTTTCTGAAACACAAAGTCGTTGAAGGACGAGGCGAAGCGCGGTCGCCGGCAAGCAGCCCAGCTCGCGCTCTAAGCTCCGGGGGATGATCAGCCGGGTGTGGTCCGGTCGCACGACCGCCGAGAACGCCGACGCCTACGAGCGGTTCCTCCGAGAGGACGTCTTTCTAGGAATCGAGGCTCGAGTCGAAGGCTTCCGCGGCGCGCACCTCCTGCGCCGCGCGCTCGGTGACGGCGTCGAGTTCATCGTGATCACAAGGTACGACTCGCTGGAGGCGATCCGGCAGTTCGCGGGGGAGGACTACGAGGTCGCCGTGATCGAGCCGGAGGCGCGCGAGCTGCTCGAGCAGGCCGACGAGCTCGCGAGGCACTACGAGACGACGGCCTTTCCCGGCGAGCGCTAACCGGCCGCGCAGCGCCGGCCGACGCCGAAGCGGACGGTCGTTGTTCGCTGCTCTAGGCTGAGTGCGTGGCGGAGCTGCCGATCGTCCCGTTCGCTTCGTCGGCCGAGTGGCAGGCGTGGCTCGAGGAGCACGCGGACGCTGATGGCGTCTGGGTCAAGCTCGCGAAGAAGGGCGCCGGGATCCCGACCGTCACCTACGCTGAGGCGGTCGAGGTCGCGCTCTGCTTCGGCTGGATCGACGGCCAGTCGCGCGGGCTCGACGAGCGGTACTACCTCCAACGCTTCACCCCGCGGCGGGCGCGGAGCGTGTGGTCGAAGCTCAACCGCGCCAGGGTCGAGGCGCTGATCGAGAGCGGCGCGATGCGCCCGGCCGGGCTGCGTGAGGTTGAGCGGGCGAAAGCCGACGGCCGCTGGGACGCAGCCTATGACCCACCTTCGACGGCCACTGTCCCGGACGACTTTCAGCAGGCGCTCGACCGCGACGAGGCCGCGCGGGACTTCTTCGCGACCCTCGACGGCCAGAACCGCTACGCGATTCTGCACCGGCTCCAGGGCGTAAAGAAGCCCGAGACACGGGCTCGCAACATCGAGAGGTTCGTGGCGATGCTGGCCGCGGGCTAGAAGCTCTATCCCTGAGCGGTGGCCGCGACGAGCCGCTCGATCTCGCCGATGACGTGGTCGGCGTGAGGTCGGAGACGCGACCCGAGATCGTCCCAGCGCTCCTCCTCCTCGCCCAAGTAGATCGCACGCGCTCGGGCGAGCACCGGCCGCTGCTCCTGCGGGAGGCGTTCGAGCGCCCAGTCCGCGGCGGCGTCCTTCGAGCGGATCTCGCCGGTCGCCACGGTGCTCCAGATCCGGGCGAGCGTCAGGATCACGTTGCGCGTGTCCTCGTCGAGCTCGCCGACGAGCCCGTCGATGCCGCTGACCATCGCGCTGATCTGGTCCTTGCGAGGTACGGGATCGAGGATCTCGGCCGGCGGCGGCCCATGGAGCGGCCGGTTCGCCAGCAGCACCATTGTGAGCAGCGAGGCGAGGTCGGGGTTCGCCGTCGTCGGCCACGGCTCGACGTTGCCGCTCTCGAACTCGCGGCGCCACCAGTCGCCGTACTGAAAGTCGAAGCTCGGCGGATAGCGCCAGGGTCGGATCTCGGACTCGACGACGATCGTCAGCTCGAGGTGACGGGACTCGCCACCGGAAAGCGAGAGCAGGCGCTCGACGAGCCGGCGCTTCTCCTCGAGCGCCGTCCGTCGCTTCGACACCACGAGCACGTCGAGGTCGCTCCGCGGCTTCAATCCACCAAGAACCGCCGAGCCGTGGAGATACACGCCGACCGTGTTTCCGCCGAGTACGTCGTCAACCAAGGCCAAGACGTGATCGAGCTGCGTTTGCACCGCGGCCGACTGTAACGCTGCGGAGTGCTAGAACCCGACGGATGCCGAAGCGAGGATCGCTCACAGACACGACCGCAGCCGGCTCGAGGCCGATCGACTCGTACGGGCTCCTCTCGGACTGCAACTCGGCGGCGTTGGCCGGAAGCGACGGGTCGATTGACTGGCTCTGCGTTCCGCGCTTCGACAGTCCCGCGGTCTTCGCCCGCATCCTCGACCCAGCCGCCGGCCACTGGCTGATCGCACCTGCCGGGGACTTCGAGAGCGAGCGCCGCTACCTGCCCGGCTCGCTCGTGCTCGAGACGACCTTCACCACCGAGACCGGCAGCGTTCGCCTTCGCGAAGCGCTCGTCTTCGCGGAAGGTCAGCGCCACCACGACCTCGGCCTGGATGCGCCGCACGAGCTGCTGCGCTCGGTCGAGGGCGTCGCTGGCAGCGTCGACCTCGTCCTCGAGCTCGCACCGCGGCCGGAGTACGGGCTCGTCCGGCCGCTCTTTCGGATGACGGAGGACGGCGGTCGCACCTTCGGCGGCCCGAATCAGGTCGTCGTCCGGGCAGGCGTCCCCGTCGAGGTGGAGGGCCCGACGATGCGTGCCGCCTTCGCCGTCTCCGAACGCGACCGGGTTGGCTTCTCGCTCCGCTGGTCGCCGATCGAGAGCGCCGGCGTCGAGGCGACCGCGCCCGACGAGGTTGCCGCGCGGATCGAGGACACGGCAGAGGCATGGAGCTCGTGGGAAGCCGCCCACGACATCTACGACGGCCCGCACCACAAGCTCGTGCGCCTGAGCTCGCGCGTCCTCAAGGGTCTCACCTATCGGCCGACCGGCGCGATCGTCGCCGCGCCGACCACCTCGCTGCCCGAGACCGTCGGCGGCGGGCGGAACTGGGACTACCGCTACGCCTGGATCCGCGACGCGAGCCTGACGCTGCAGGCGCTCTACCTCGGCACCTGCTCGGACGAGGCCGAGAACTTCGTCTCCTTCATGACGAGCTCGGCCGGCGGCGGCGCGAGTGCCGACCACTCGCTCCAGATCATGTACGGGATCGGCGGCGAGCACGACCTGACCGAGCGTGAGCTGCCGCACCTGCGCGGCTGGCGCGACTCGGCGCCGGTGCGGATCGGCAACGGCGCCTGGAACCAGACCCAGCACGATGTCTACGGCGAGCTCCTCGATGCGCTGCACCTCTACCACGAGGAGCTCGGCGAGCTCCATCCGGAGATCCAGGAGTTTGTCGCGGAGCTCGCCGACGCGGCCGCCGTGAAGTGGCAGGAGAAGGACGCCGGAATGTGGGAGATGCGTGGCGAGCCGCGGCACCACCTGTCCTCGAAGGTGCTCTGCTGGACGGCGCTCGACCGGGCGGTCAAGCTGGCGCCGAGCCTCGGCGAGTTCGGTGGGGCCGAGGTGTGGGCGCGGGCGCGCGACGAGATCCGCGAGGCGATCCTGACCCGCGGCTGGAGCGAGGAGAAGCAGGCCTACGCGCAGTCGTTCGACTCCGACGATCTGGACGCGGCGCAGCTCCTGATCCCGATCGTCGGGTTCCTGCCGGCGACGGACGAGCGGATGCGCTCGACTATCGAGGCGATCGCGACGGAGCTGACGCGGGACGGGCTCGTGCTCCGCTACCTGAGCGAAGACGGGGAGAACGCCGACGGCCTCGCGGGGTCGGAGGGCACCTTCACGATCTGCTCGTTCTGGCTCGTCTCCTGCCTCGCGAAGGCGGACGAGCTCGAGCGGGCCGAAGCGCTCTTCGATCGGCTCACCGGCTCCGCGAACGACCTCGGCCTCCTCGCCGAGGAAATCGATCCGGAGAGCGGCGAGCAGCTCGGCAACTTCCCGCAGGCGTTCAGCCACGTCGGCCTGATCACGGCTGCCTGGGAGCTCGACCGGGCCCGGTCGAAGCAGTGAGTCACGACGCGGAGATCCGGCTCGAGCCCGGCGAGCGGTTCCCGAACCTGGAGCTGCCCGACCACACCGGGCGCGCTCGAACCCTCTCCGAGGTCGCCGGCGGCGATCCGGTCGCGCTCTTCACCTCCCGCGGCTGGTGGTGCCCCAAGGAGCAGCGCTACCTGCGGGAGCTCGTGCGGTTGCAGGACGAGTTCGAGGTCGCCTACTCGCGACTCGTTGTCGTCAGTGTCGACCCGCCCGAGGTGCAGTCGGCGTTCCGGGCCGGGCTCGGGGCGCGCTTCACCTTCCTCTCGGACGCCGGTCGCGACTGGCTCGACCGGCTCGACCTCCACGAGACGACGGATACGACGCACGATCCGTACCGGCCGGCCGCGTTCACGCTCTTCCCCGACCTGACGATCCACGCGGTCTACAACGGCTACTGGTACTGGGGCCGGCCGACCCTCGAGGAGCTGCGGCGCGACATGCGCGCGATCTCGGAGCAGATCCGGCCGGACTGGCGGCTCGAGTGAGCGAAGGCTCGTCGCGGCTCTGGTGGGACGGTGAGCGACTCTCGACGGCGCTCGACGCTCCCGGCCGGCGCTTCCGAGCCGATCCGCGCTGCTTCGCCGGCGAGCCGGTTCGAGGAGCGTGGGCGCACGTGTGCGCGCTTGCGAACGACGCGGCCTGCGTGCGCTTCGACGAGCCGGAGATCCAGCAGGTGCGGCGCGACGCGCTCGCGTGGTGGCTGCCGCTCCTCGGCTCGTCGCTCGTTTGCGTGACGACCCTTGCGCTCGATGCGAGCTACTACGGCGGCGCGGTCACGGTCGCGCGCAGCCGCGACTTCTTCGAGCTCGATCCGTTCGCGCGGATCTTTCCGGGATCGGTCGTTCGCAGCGATCTCTTCTGCGAGGTCGCGCCGCCGGTGGGGCCGGTGATCGAGCGCTACGCCGGCGTGGCGTGGCCGGGCGGCGGTTTCTCGTAGCGGCGGAACTCGCGCAGCGCCAAACAGACCGCCCAGCCTCATTTGCAGCACTTTCCAACTTGAAAGAAAGGAACGGTCGCAGAGACGGTCGCAGACATCATTGCAGAGACCGTCGCAAACACGAATGCAGATACGGACGCAGCGACGGTCGCAGGCACGATTGAGCTTCTGTGCTCCTGTCGCTGCCCCAGCCGTACGACTTTGCGCTCTCGACCGAGCGGTTTCGCGTCTTCGGGGTCGACCGCGCCAACCTCTGGCATGAGGGCGGCCTGCACCGGGTCGTCGTCGGGCGCGAGGTCAGGATCGAGGCGGCGCCGGGCGGGGTGGAGGTGGAGCCGTGGAGCGCGGAGATCGAGGCTGAGGTGCGGACGCTCCTCGGGGCGCCCTTCGACCTCGCCGGCTTCGCCGCCTTCGCTGCCGGCGAGGAGGTGCTCGCCCGGCTCGCCACCGGACTTGCCGGCTACCGCCCGCCGCTCGCCCCGAATCCGTTCGAGTCGCTCGTCACCTCGATCACGGCGCAGCAGGTCTCGCTCCAGTCGGCGTCCGCGATCCGAAGCCGCCTGATCGAGCGCTTCGGCGAGCCGGCTGAGCATGCGATCGCATTCCCAACCCGCGAGCGCCTCGCGCTCGCGACCGAGGCCGAGCTCGTCGCCGTCGGCTTCTCCGGCCGCAAGGCCGAGTACACGATCGCCCTCGCTCGTGACGACCTCGATCTCGACGCGCTCGCGCTGCTCTCCGACGAAGACGTGAAGGCCCGGCTCGTCGCTCTTCGCGGGATCGGCGAGTGGACAGCCGACTGGTTCCTCGCCCGCCATCTCGGCCGCCGGCACGCGTGGCCCGCCGGCGACCTCGTCCTCCGCAAGGCCGTGCGGTCCTTCTATGGTGACATTCAGGACGTTCGCAGCTTCGGCGCCCGGCTCCACCCCTTCGAGAATCTCGCAGCCCACTACCTCCTGACCGGCCTCCGCCTCAGCTCATGACCATCGGGCATCCGCAATGACCATCCGTCACGCCACAGCCGACGACCACGAGCTCGTCCGCTCCCTCTGGCAGGAGTTCGTCGGCTGGAGCGGCGAGCTTCCCGCCTGGGCGGACGCGAGTTGGGAGACGGCGAGCCAGGAGATCGAGCGCGCGCTCGACGCGAACGGGCTCTTCGTCGCCGAGCGCGACGGCGAAGCGGTGGGCTTCGCGAGCGCGTGGATCGACGGGCACGTCGCTACTGTCGGCGATCTCTTCGTCCGCGAGTCGGCTCGCCGCCACGGCACCGGGAAGGCTCTCGTCGACGCCGTCGTCGAGAACATGCGGGCGCGCGGCGCGACCTATCTCCGGCTGAACGCGAACCTCGACGCGCTCGCGTTCTACGACCGACTCGGCTTTCGCGAGGAGTCGCGGAATCTCATCCTCTCGCTCAAGGTGCGCGAGGTCGGCGGCGGCCGCTCGTTCGGGGCGATCCACGTCCAGAGCGACGACCTCGCGTCGATCGAGCGCGCGGTCCGCCAGTTCGTCCCGCGCCTGCCCGGCGCCTCGCAGGGAAGCCTGATCTCGCCGCCCCGCCACGGCTGGATCGCGGTCTACGACGACGTCTGCGACCGCGATCCGACGATGCTCCGCCGCCTCGCGCGGGAGCTCTCCGACCGGATGGGCGCCGTCGTGCTCGCGCTCGGCGTCGAGCAGGACGAGGTCGTGCGGTTCGTGCTGCTCGACCGCGGCGGCGTCGTGGACGAGTACCTGTCCGTGCCGGAGCACTACGGGCCGCTCCCGCCCGGCGACGTGATCGGCCTGGCGGCGAACCCTCGCGTCGTCAACCGGCTCACCGGCGCCGACCCCGCCACCGTCCGGACCGTTGCCCGCACCGCTGCGTCGCCCGCGGAGCTGCCGCCTGCGCAGGAGCTCCTCGGCGACCTGGCTCGCGCGATCGGGATCGAAGGAGCTGAACATGGTTGGAGCGATGCGCCGGAGATTCCCGACGCCGTCGCTGTCGAGCGCTGATGTCGACCCTGACCCTCTACGATGCCGCGCGCTGTCCCTATTGCGCCCGCGTTCGGATCGTCCTCGCCGAGAAGGGCGTCGAGTACGAGACGGTTGAGATCGACCTCGAGCGCCGCCCGGCCTGGCTCTACGAGAAGAATCCGGCCGGGAAGGTTCCGGTGCTCGAGGAGAACGGCTGGATCCTGCCCGAGTCGGCGGTGATCTCCGAGTACCTGAACGAGCGCTACGCCGAGCCTCCGCTCTGGCCCGACGACCCGGGCGAGCGCGCGGCCGGCCGCCTGCTCGTCTTCCGCTTCGACGACTTCTCGAAGCCGTACTACTCCCTCCGGCGCGGCGAGGAGGGAGCGCGCGGGCGATTCGAGGACGAGCTTGCGTTCCTCGACTCTCTACTCGGGGCCATGCCCTGGCTCTCGGGGCGAGCGTTCGGCCTTGCGGACGTGGGCTACCTGCCCTGGGTGGTGCGCGCCCGCGAGCGGCTCGGAATCGAGCTGGAGAGGTTTCCCGCGCTCGCCGGGTGGCTCGAGCGGGCATCCGAGCGGCCGTCGGTCGCAGCGGAGCTCGAGCTCGTCGCAGCCTCATGAGCGAGGACGTCGATCGTGACGAGCTGCGACGGAGGCTCGGCGAGCCCGGCCTGATCGTCCTCGACGTGCGCAGCGCCGACGAGTCCGCCGGGCGGACGGGCGCGTCCTGCGATCCGCGCCAGGGCCGGATCGCGGGCGCGCAGCACCTCGACGTCCAGGAGCTGATGACGCTCACCGCGGCGCAGATCCGGGAGCTGCTGCCCGAGGGCGCGAAGGTCGTCGCCTACTGCCACTCGGGCTCCCGCTCAGCGGTGGCCGTCCAGATCCTCCGGGCCGCGGGCTTCGACGCCCGCAACTATCCCGGCTCCTGGCACGAGTGGTCGCGCGACGACTCGCTGCCCTCGGAGACCGGCTAGACCGTCTCGAGAAAGGCCCGGCACAGCCCGCGGCCGAGCTCGTTCCAGTCCGCGATCCGCGCCGCCGTCTCCCGCCGCAGCGCCTCCGGGTCGGCGACGTCGCCGGGATCCTCGCCGAGCCACTGCTCGATCTGCGGGCCGGTCACCTCGGCGTGGAACTGGATCCCGTAGGCGCGACCGAGCCGGAAGGCCTGCGTGCAGACCGCGCTCCGCGCGAGCTCGGTTGCCCCGGCCGGAAGGCCGTAGGTGTAGTGGTGCCACTGGAACGCGTCGAAGCGGGCCGGCAGCGAGCCGAAGACAGGATCGTCGGCCGCCGCCGTCAGCTCGACCTCGAACCAGCCGACCTCGGACTCGGCCGCAGGATGCACGTCAGCGCCCGCCGCCTTCGCGAGGAGCTGCGCGCCGAGGCAGACGCCGAAGAGCGGCAGCTCGCGCTCGAGTGCCGCCTCCAGGAATCGCAGCTCGCCGAGCAACCACGGATGCCGCTCCTCCTGATCTGCGTGCATGGCGCCGCCGAAGACGAGCACCGCGTCCGCGGCCGCCGGCGGCTCGCCGCCGAGCGGGACGCACCACTCGGCGAGCTCGTGCCCGGCGTCGCGGATCGCCTCGCCGAAGACACCGGTTCCCACGCTCGGGCCGTGCGTGAGCGCGAGCACTCGCATCGGTGGATCGTAGTGGAGGGCCGGAGGCGCGAAGCCCCGGCCCTCCGATCCTCCTACCGCTTCGGCACGACGAGCCGCACCGTCGCGCTGCGGGCGGTAAAGCCGGCGCGGGTGACGCCGAGACAGGTGACGCCGAAGGTCGCCTGGCACGCGGTTGCGCCCAAGTCAGCGGTCGGCACCGACGCGCGAGCCTGGAGGAACCAGACCTGAGCCCTGGCCGTCTGCTTGACGGCGAGTGAGCCCGTGAACGTCGTTCCCGAGACGCGCAGCGCGCTCGACGAGCCCAGAGCGGAGGCTGTGCGGCCGCGGAAGAGCCGGACGGTCGGCGTGCCGCCGGCGGGAAGCGCCAGCGTGCCGCTGACCCGATAGGCGGCGATGCCCCTCCTCGCGTTCAGCCGCACGGGCTTCCTGAGCGCGATCGTGCGCGGGAAGCTGACGAGCGACTGCGACTCGACCGAGCCGGCCGCGTTCGCTCGACCCGTGTTCGGCGTGTACGGCGTCGCGAGCAGGCGCCAGCGGGACTCGCCGCTGCCCGTGCTCGCAAACACATCCCTCACTGTGAAGACCGTGCTCGTCAGCTTGAACCCGAAGGTGGCGCGGCCCGGGGTTCCGACGGGCACATCGGGCGGCGGCAGGCAGGCCTGGATCGAGGCGGTCGCGAAGGCCGAGGCCGGCGGCGCCGTGACCTGGTCGACGAAGACGGGCAGCTCGAGCGTCTGCCCGGCGGCCTGGAGGATCAGGACCCAGAACGCGGTGTGCGTCACCGTGCCCGTGCACGCCGTCGCTGCGGCAGCGATCGGGACCTGCGTCGTCCCGGAGAGATAGGTGCCGGAGGCAGCGCGGACCTGCACCGTGCCGGTGAGCGGGAGCAGAGCGCCGCCGAGGTCGCCGGCGGTGCCGGCCGCGGTGACGGTGCCGATCGTCGTCCCCGCCGCCTGGGTCAGCGTCGCGGTGGTGCCGGCCGGAACGTAGAACGTCAGCTTGGCGCTCGGATCGTCGGACGCGCTCTGCGTGAAGCCGATCGTGGTCGGCCCAGTGCGGTCGTCCGTCACGAGCAGGCGCGGCGTCGTGTAGGCGGCGAAGGCGGAGCTCGCGCCGCTGAGCGCGAGCGCGCCGACGAGCGCGAGCAGCGTCAGTCGAATCTTGGTCGTGATCATGGTTCCCCCCGGTCGGTGTCGGTCGAGACGATAGTGGACTACCCGCGCGGGTCGAGGAGCGCGCTCGAACGGACCCACTGGCGGTTGTCGTAGCGGTAGAGGTAGACGCCCGAGAGCGGGAAGTAGCGCGTCTTCGAGGTGCGCACGGCGATCCCCGGGAGCAGGAACGGGTTCGCGCGCTGGTCGAGGCTCTGTGCCGCCCGGAGGAGGCCCGCGCGACTCAGGTTGCGGCCGGCCTGCCGCAGCGTCTCGGTCATCGTCCAGGCGACCGTCATCCCGTACCAGTTGTAGACGTCCGCCTCGCGACCCGTCGGATGGTGGCGGCGCATGATCCGGCGATAGAGCGCGAGCGCGGGATCCTTCGCCCAGATCGGGTCGTTCGGGTTCTTGAGAAACGCGATCGAGAGCGCACCCCTCGTCAGCTCGGGCGCGTTCGCGCGGGCGATCGCCATGATCCCCGGCTCGATCGAGACCGACGCGATGTAGACGCGCGGCTTCCAGGCGAGCCGGTGAGCGGCGACGAGCGCCTGGATCGCGAACTTCGGCGTCGCGAAGATCAGCAGCGTGTCGGCGCCAGAGCCCTTCAGCTTCGCGAGCTGGGTGGAGACGTCGGTGTCCGTGAGCTCGTAGCTCTCCTTCGCGAGCACCCTCGGCCCCTTGCCGGCGATCGCGCGCTCGAGCCCGCGCGTCAGGTCGGCGCCGAGCGCGGTCGACTCCAGGAGGACGGCGAGCCGCGCGCCCTTGGCCGTTCTCGCCAGGTGACGGCCGTAGACCGCGCCCTCGCCGACGTAGCTCTGGAGGAAGCCCATCGTCCACGGATACTTGGCCGGCTGCGAGACCGCCTGCGAGCCGTCGCCGACGAAGAGCTGCGGCACTCGGAGCTGGTTCAGATACGGCTGGATCGCGGCGTTCGGGGCGGTTCCGACGGAGTTGAAGATCGCGAACACCTTGTCCTGCTCGACGAGCTTGCGGGTGAGCTGGACGGTCTGCGCGGGGTCGTAGCCGTCGTCGTAGTAGCGGTACAGGATCTTCCGCCCGTTGACTCCGCCCTTCGCGTTTACGTAGTCGAAGTACGCCTTCGCGCCCGGTCCGACCGAGCCGAAGGCCGACGCCTCGCCCGAGAGCGGCACCGTCCCTCCGAGGAGGATTGTGGTCGGGGTGACGCCCGGCTCGGCGCTCGAGCCGGCGAGCCCGATGGGCGCGAGCGCCAGCGCCGCGAGCAGCGCCAGCCGTCTCATCCGGAGATCGGCTTCGCGAGGCTCGAGAGCCGGAGCGTGACCGGGCCGAGCGTCGCCGAGCCGGCGCCTGCGAAGCCGAGATAGGCGAACTGCCCGGCCGGAGACGACGGCCCGACGGAGACGCGCAGCCGCGTCCCCCTTGGGACGTAGACGCAGTAGTTGGCGAGCTGGATGCGATTGACGCCGGCGCGCGGCCGGAGGCCGCCGTGCGCGACCACCTTCGTGCCTGCCATGACGGTGACGACGAGGCGTGGGTAACGGACGAGCTTCGAGAGCGTGATCGTCGCCGTGCCGCCGCCCCAGCTCTCGAGCGCGGTCGTGAGTGGGGCAGCGTTGCGCGAGACGACGGCCCCGCCGCGAAGGGAGGAACGGCCCGGCAGCGCGAACGCGCGCGCCACAGACTTCGGCAGGGCGGGAAAAGCGACCGGTGCGCCGAAGCCGCCTTCGCGCGCCACGAGCACGACCGACCCGACGTTGCCGCCGGTCGTCGACTTGAGATGGAGGTCGAACCAGTTGAGCGCCTCCCTCTGGACGAACGCGATGTCCGGCCCGGGGAACGTCGAGGGCGTGTGCCCGAACGCGCCGACGTAGAGGCGCTTCGGCCCGGCGAGCCGCGCGTAGGCCCGCGTCGCCTGCGAGATGTCGAAGACGAAGTCCGTGCGGCCCTGGAAGAGGTAGACCGGTGTGCGGATCGTCGAGACCCGCGGGAGGGCCGAGCGCTCCTGCGAGAGCGCGCGGATCGCCGACATGTTCGTGCTCTGGACGGCGTCGTTGCGCAAGCCGGCGATCAGCGGCGAGCGCGCGGCCACCGACGCGGCGAGACCGGCGACGATCCCCGAGCGGGCGAGGCTCTGCGGCCAGAGCGCGTCGTAGAGCGAGGTCCAGGTCTCGACTACCTCGGCCGCCGCGAGCGGCACCCCCGCCGCGAGCGCGTTCCAGATCTGGCCGCCTCCGTAGGAGATTCCCCAGGCGCCGATCCGCTCGTTCACCTCCGGCCGGCCGGCGAAAGCGCTCCGCACCGCACGCAGGTCGGCGACCTCGCGCGGCCCGGCGAGCGTGACGACCCCGCCGGAGGCGCCGTGGCCGCGGGCGTCGTAGGCGAGCACGGCGTAGCCGCCGGCGACGAACGACGTGGAGATTGCCTCGACCGACTCCTTCGTGCCGGCGAGACCGTGCAGGACCATCACCCCGGGCCAACCACCGGCCGGCGCTGTCCCGTCGGGCTCGTAGAGCGAATAGGCGAGGTCGACGCCGTCGTCCATCCGCAAGGTGCCGGTCTGCTTCGAGAACGCATCCGCGGGCGCAGCCACGGCGAGGGCGACGAGGCTCACCAGCAGGAGGCGGCGCAGCACGGCGCCACGGTAGCCGACGGGTGCGCCTCGTACAATCCCGCGATGGACGCGAGGCCGATCGGTGTATTCGACTCCGGCGTGGGCGGCTTGACGGTGCTCCACGAGTGCCTCGTCACGCTCCCCCACGAGGACTTTGTCTACCTCGGCGACCATGCTCGGCTGCCGTACGGCCCTCGTCCGCTCGCCGAGCTCCGCCGCTTCGCCCGCGAGATCGGCGGCTATCTCGAGGCGCGAGACGTGAAGCTGATCGTCGTCGCGTGCAACTCGGCGACCGCGGCGGCGCTGCCCGAGCTCCAGACCGAGCTGCGCGTTCCGGTCGTCGGCGTGATCACGCCCGAGGTACACGCCGCGGTGCAGGCGACGCGCAACCGCCGGATCGGCCTGCTAGCGACCGAGGCGACGGTGCGCGCGGGCCGCTACGAGGAGCTCGTCCGGACGCTCGATGCGGGGGCGCAGCTCTTCTCGGTCGCCTGCCCGCGGCTCGTGCCGCTGATCGAGGGCGACGACGCGTTCGGCGCCGCGACGACCGAGGCGGTGCGCGAGGTTGCGGCCGAGCTGAAGGACGCGGGCGTGGACACGGTCATCCTCGGCTGCACCCACTACCCGCTGATCCGGCCGATCCTCCAGCGCGTCTTCGGCCGTGACGTGACGCTGGTCTTCTCGGCCGAGGAGACGGCCCGCGAGGTCGCGGAGACGCTCATCCGGAAGCGGATCGAGAACGACCCGGCCCGCGAGGGCTCCTACCGCTTCCTGACAACCGGCGACCCCGAGGCGTTCCGCACACTCGGCCGTCGCTTCCTGCAGCTCCCGATCGAGGAGGTCGAGCACGTGGAGCTCGCGGAGCTGGAGGCCGTGGCATGAGGGCTGATGGGAGGCATCGCGACGACGAGCTGCGGCGCCTCGATCTGATCCCGGACTTCGTCGAGCTCGCGAACGGCTCCGTCCTCTATTCCCAGGGAAAGACGCGTGTGCTCTGCACGGCGACCGTCGAGGAGGGCGTGCCCCGCTGGCTCCAGCGCTCGGGGCGGGGCTGGATGACCGCCGAGTACTCGTTGCTGCCCGCGTCGACCGGCGAGCGCACGGCACGCGAGGCCTCGCGGGGCAAGCAGGGCGGTCGCACGGTCGAGATCCAGCGGCTGATCGGGCGGGCGCTGCGGGCGGTGTGCGACTTCAACGCGCTGGGCGAGCGGACACTCTGGCTCGACTGCGACGTGATCCAGGCCGACGGTGGTACGCGGTGCGCCGCGATCTCCGGCGCGTACGTCGCCGCGCGGCGCGCGCTCGACCGGATGGGGCTCTCGAAGGCGCTCGTCGGCTCGGTCGCGGCGGTGTCGGTCGGAATCGTCGACGGCCGCGTCCTCCTCGACCTCGACTACTCCGAGGACTCGAGCGCGGAGACGGACATGAACGTCGTCATGACCGGCGACGGACTGCTCGTCGAGGTGCAGGCGACCGCGGAGAAGGATCCGTTCTCCCGCGAGCGACTCGAGGAGCTGCTCGACATCGCCGCGGGCGGGATCGAGACGATCGGAGACGCCCAGCGGCAGGCGATCGACGCGGCGCGGGAGTGATCCGGGCTCGCCTCTGCTCGCAGAACCCGCACAAGCTCGAGGAGCTGCGTGCGGCACTGCCCGGCTGGGAGCTCGAGCTGCTCGAGGCGAACGGCTACCCGGCCGAGGACGGCGCCACGTATTACGAGAACGCCCGCGCGAAGGCGCTCTTCGGTCGTGCGCACGTGAAGCCGAGCCCGTGGACGATCGGCGAGGACTCGGGGATCGAGGCAGCGGCGCTCGGCGGCCGGCCCGGAGTCCGGTCGGCGCGGTGGGCCGATGACGGCGTCGCGCGCCTGCTCGAGGAGGTGGCGGCCGCGGACGACCGCCGCGTCCGCTACGTCTGCGAGCTCGTCTGCCTGACACCGGATCGGGAGCTCCGCGGCACCGGGATCCTCGACGGCACGCTTGCGACCGCCCCGAGCGGGAGCGAGGGCTTCGGCTACGACCCGATCTTCGTCCCGGCCGGCGAGACGCGAACGGTCGCCGAGCTCGGCAACGCATGGAAGCGCCGCCACTCCCACCGCGCCCGCGCCGCTCGCGCCCTCCTCGCCGCCGCACCGTCCTAATGGGCCGCGTCCGGGGTCAAAGCCCGGACACGCCTCCGATGGACGTGTCGTTCGACGATTTCCCTGCACGCGGACGAATTGCGGACGCGTAACGGACATGTCCGGGCTTTGACCCCGGGCGTGTCCGAACGAGACATGTCCGGGCTTTGACCCCGGGGTTCAGGCCAGGCCGGCGACCTCGTCGTCGATCCGCCGGCCCTGCGCGAGCCACCAGTTGACCTCGGCGCCGAAGACGATCACGTTCGCCATCACGTAGATCCAGACGAGCAGGAGCGCCGAGGCGCCGAGCGCCTGAACCGCGATCACCTCTCGCGAGAGCCGCACGAAGACCGGCAGGGCCTGGAAGCTCACCTGGAGCAGCACCGCGCCGAGCGCGGCCCCCGGCCAGACCTCGTGCAGCGTCAACGGCGCGTTCGTCAGCCGCTCGTAGGCCGAGACGAGGAAGACGAAGACGGCGCCGGTCGAGAGGAGCATCGAAAGCCCGTAGCCGATGAAGCTGTTCGCCACGAACCCCGGCGCGAAGCGGTTCAACAGGTCGTATCCGATCGAGCCGACCACGAGTGCGAGGAACAGGATCACGAGCGAGCCGGCCATGAAGAGCGTCGCCAGGCCCTTGCCGCGGAGAAAACCCCGATTCGGCTTCCCGTAGACGATGTTGAACGCCGACTCGAGCACGCTGAAGAGCGAGAGCGACGTCCAGAGGAGGAACGCGCCCCCGATCAGGCCGAGGGTCGTCGCGTTCGCCGTGATCGCCTCGACGACGCGGACGATGTCGCCGATCGACTGCGAGGGAAAGAGCCGCCGGAGCTCCTCCACGAGGTAGCTCGACTCCTCCGCGCGGCCGGTGAAGC
>Ga0136617_10002416_pt1 | contig 16654 bp, 12 predicted proteins | sample AntDrymUQ3222106_2_FD_129672 | JGI IMG/M metagenome (GOLD analysis project Ga0136617, IMG submission 129672) | Polar desert sand microbial communities from Dry Valleys, Antarctica - metaG UQ322 (21.06) | ecosystem: Environmental > Terrestrial > Soil > Desert | place: Antarctica: Dry Valley...
ACAGCTGTCCATCCGCCTCGACCCCGGCCGCCATCATGACGCCGTGCGGCCGAGCAGGAGAGCGCGCCCGACCACGCCGCGCCTGCTCGTCTGTGCGGTGATGTTGTCGTTGCTCGTCGCGATCCCGGCCGCGCAGGCGATCGTCCGCGACGGAGGCGGGCGCAGCGACAGGCTCAGCGGCACGAACGAGCGCGACCTGCTGCGCGGCGGCTACAGCAACGACACGCTGCGCGGCCGCGCCGGCGACGACGCGCTGCTCGGCGGCTTCGGCTCCGACAAGCTCTTCGGCGACGGCGGCAACGACCGCCTCGAGGGCGATTCGGGCAACGACAGGATCGCGGGCGGGCCCGGCGTTGACGAGCTCGAGGGCGGGTCCGGCAACGACAAGGTCGACGGCGGGCCGGACAACGACCGCATCGACGGAGGGGACGGCGACGACACCCTGCTCGGCGGCGAGGGCGACGACTTCATCCTGGAAAAGGGCCTCGGCAACGAGGTCCTCGTCGACGGCGGGGCCGGCGACGACTACATCAACACGAACCGCGGCAGCGACCACATGGTGCTCGGCCGCGACGGCGATGACATCCTGATCGGCGGCAACGGCGCCGACGAGCTCATCGGCGGCGGCGGCGCCGACGTACTCGAGGGCGGCCAGGGCAACGACACGCTGGACGGCGAGGGCGAGGACGACAGGATTATCGGCGGCGAGGGCGCGAACGTCATCCGCGGCGGCGACGGCAACGACACGATCTGGACCGGGTACGTCAACCCGAGCGAGATCGACTGCGGGCCCGGGGTCGACACGGTCTACGCCGGCTACGTGTCGCTCGGCAAGCTCGAGCGCGGCAGCCCGCAGCAGGTCCAGGACTCGCTTGTCCGCCAGCCGTGGACGTTCACCGGCTGCGAGGTGCTGATCGCGGTCAGCGTGCGCGACAACGCGCTGAGCCCCGAGCGCCTGAACCCGCAGTTCTCCGACCCGCGCAAGGAGCAAGGGCTGGCGACGAACGCCGGCCTGCTCGCCGCAGGCGCGCCGGGCGCGGGTGCGGTCGCGTTCGTCAACAACAACACCGATACGCCGTCACGGCGCTACGGCCGGGCGACGCAGGGCAACGACTCGCTCAGCGCCCGCGGCGAGAACGCGCTCGATCCCGACGGCGGCCTCTACGGGCTCGGCGGCGACGACCATCTCGAGGGCGACACCACCGACGACCGCCTCTACGGCGGGCCGGGCAACGACCGGCTCGAAGGTCGCCGCGGGTCCGACGTGCTCGCCGGCTCGGGCGGCAGCGACCGGCTCGAGGGCGGCCGCGGCGCGGACCTGCTCGACGGCGGGCCGGGCAACGACAGGCTCAACGGCGGCTTCGGCAACGACCTCCTCACGGGCGGCAGCGGCAACGACACGGTCGTCTCGATCGCCGGCGGCGAGGACGTCGTCGACTGCGGATCGGGCATCGACCGCCTGATCGTGGGCGGCGACAGGAAGGACGCGTACAAGAACTGCGAGCGGATCGAGTAGTCGGCGCGGCCGATATCCTCGCGCCATCGCCGGCGAGCCCGACAACGAGAGCGCTGAGACGCTCACCGCGCCCGCAGCAGTCACGATTCGCCGCGCGCTGCTGTCGGTCTCGGACAAGCGCGGGATCGTCGAGTTCGCACGTGGCCTGGTCGACCTCGGCATCGAGCTCGTCTCAACCGGCGGCACGGCGACCGAGCTCGAGTCGGCTGGTCTCGAGGTCCGCTCGATCGCGGACCTCACGGGCTTTCCGGAGATCATGGACGGGCGCGTCAAGACGCTGCACCCGCGCCTCCACGCGGGTCTGCTGGCAGTCCGCAACGACCCGGCGCACGTCGACGCGGCCAACGAGCACGACATCGAGTACGTCGACCTCGTCTGCGTGAACCTCTACCCGTTCGAGCGCAGCGTCGCGCGCCGGCTACCGTACTCCGAGATCATCGAGAACATCGACATCGGCGGACCGACGATGATCCGCGCGGCGGCGAAGAACCACGCGTTCGCGGCCGTCGTCACGAGCCCCGAGTCCTACGACGCGGTGCTCGACGAGCTGCGCACGACCGACGCGCACCTGTCGATGTCGACGCGCGAGTCGCTCGCCGCCGAGGCGTTTGCCTACACCGCGCGCTATGACACCGCCGTCGCGCGCTGGTTCGCCGAGAAGTCCGAGGACTTCCCGCCGCTGCACGTGCGCGCCTACGAGAAGGTCTCCGACCTGCCCTACGGCGAGAACCCGCACCAGCGCGCCGCCTATTACCACGAGGTCGGCGCGCGGATGCACGTGCTGTCGATGGTCCAGCAGCACCACGGCAAGCAGCTGTCGTTCAACAACCTGCTCGACCTCGACTCGGCACGCAACCTCGTCCGCGACTTCGAGGAGGCGGCCTGCGTCATCGTCAAGCACAACAACCCCTGCGGCGTCGGCGTCGGCACCGACGCGCTGCAGGCCTACGAGCGCGCCTTCGCGACCGATCCGCTGAGCGCCTTCGGCGGCGTCATCGCGTTCAACCGGCCGATCGACGTCGCGACGGCCGAGCGGCTGTCCGAGCAGTTCGTCGAGGTGCTGTTCGCGCCCGCCTACGAGGACGGGGCGCTGGACGTCCTGACGAAGAAGCCGACGATCCGCATCCTCGAGGACAACGAGCGCCGCCAGCCGCTCACCGCCGAGCCCGAGTTCAAGCAGGTCATGGGCGGCCTGCTCATCCAGGACCGTGACTTCGAGTACGCCGACCGCACGGAGATGGAGATCGTCACGAAGCGCGAGCCGAGCGCCGAGGAATGGCGCGATCTCATGTTCGCCTGGAGGGTCTGTAAGCACGTGCGCTCGAACGCGATCGTGCTCGCCAAGAACGAGTCGACCGCCGGCATCGGCGCCGGTCAGATGAGCCGCGTCGACTCCGTGCGCCTGGCGATCGACAAGTCGCGGCTGGAGACCCTCGCGGGCTCGGTGCTCGCCTCCGACGCGTACTTCCCCTTCTCCGACGGGCCCGAGATCGCGATCGGCGCCGGGGTGACGGCGATCATCCAGCCCGGCGGGTCGCGGCGCGACCCCGAGGTCGTCGATGCCGCCGACGCGGCCGGGATCGCGATGGTCTTCACGAGCCGGAGGCACTTCCGCCATTAGCAGGTTGCGCAGCGCGTGGCAGGCATCGAGCGCTTCGGCTCCGGCGGGCCGTGGGAGGCCGGCTTCGGATACAGCCGCACGGTGCGCGCGGGCGACTCGTCCTCGTCGCGGGCACGACGGGGCGCGCACGGCGAGCGCTTCGGCGCGCACCCGCCGGTCTGCACCCTGGTTCAGGTCGCGGCGCTGATCGACCCGCGGATGCTCGTGGAGATCGAGGCGACGGCGTATGTCGGTGGCTAGTGGTCCGCGCTTGCGGGGGACTCGCGGGTCCGTCCGGGGCGTCGCGCACACTGCGCCGCTCGTGCTCGTCGCAAGCGTCTTCTCAGCCGTCGCCCGTTGACCGCCCTGCGGACGTGGCAGGAACGCGCCCTGGAGCGCATGTCGGCGTGGGACGCGGGCTCGTTCCTGCTCTCCGCCGCCCCCGGCGCCGGCAAGACGATCCCGAGCCTCGTGTTCGCACGGCGGCTGCTCGACGCGGGCGTCGTGACCCGCGTGCACGTCGTGTGCCCGACGACGCCGCTGACGCGCCAGTGGGCCGAGGCCGCGGGCCGGCTCGGCGTTCAGCTCACACCCGACGCCGAGGAGCTCCTGCCACCGCGCGACTTCCACGGCGTCGCGGTGACCTACGCGCGCGCCGCCTCGTCCGCCGCGCGCTGGGCAAAGCAGTGCGGCGAGCGCACGCTCGTCATCGCCGACGAGGCCCACCACCTCGGCGAGGAGCTCGCCTGGGGCGAGGGCTTCGCGCGCGCCTTCGGCGCGACGCGGCGCTGGCTGCTGCTGTCGGGCACGCCGTTTCGTTCCGACGGCAGCCCGATCGCCGGCGTGCGCTACGACGACGGCGTCGCGGTGCCGGACGTGAGCTATTCCTACGCCGACGCCGTCCGCGACGGAATCTGCCGGCCGGTCGTGTTCGTCCCCTACGACGGGACGCTCTCCTGGCAGTCTGGCGACGACGTCATCGAGTCCTCCTTCGCCGACGTCGCGCTGAACGGCCGCGAGGCGAGCCGGCGCTACCGGACGGCGATCTCCACCGAGCTCGCCGACGGCCTGCCGCGGATCCTGCGCGCGGCCGACGAGCGCCTCGGCGAGGTCCGCGCGGGCGGTCACCGCGACGCGGGCGGGCTCGTCGTCACCGCCGACGGCGGGCACGCGCGCCGCGTCGCGGCGCTGCTCAAGGAGATCACGGGCTGCTCGCCGACCGTCGTCGTGCACACGGACGCCCGGGCGGCAGGCAGGCTGCGGGCGTTCGGCGTGAGCCGCGACCGCTGGATCGTCGCGGTGAACATGGTCTCCGAGGGCGTCGACATCCCGCGGCTGCGCGTCGGCGTCTACGCGACGGCCGCCAAGACGCCGCTCGTCTTCCGCCAGATCGTCGGTCGCTTCGTGCGTACGCTCGCCGGCCGGCCGCTGGAGCACAGCTACCTCTTCCTGCCCGCCGAACAGCTGCTGCGCGCGCACGCGGCCGAGGTCGAAGAGGAGCTGCACCACGTGCTGCGCGCGCCGGCCGAGGAACCGCCCGAGCCCTTCGACGCGGGCGAGCGGCGCCGCAGCGAGCCGACCGAGCCCGAGGCGTTCGTCCCGCTGAACGCCGACGTGGCGCCACAGCTCGCGCTGTTCGGCGGCGGCCCGCCCCCGCCGGCGGTCGCTGCGGCACCGCCGGCCGTCGCACCCCCGCCGGCGGCGGCCGAGGAGCCCGTCTTCCAGCGCCGCGGGCGCCTGCGCGACAAGCGCCAGGGCCTCGTCGTCACGCTCGCCGGCATGGAGGGGCGCTCGCATCGCGAGATCAACTCGTGGCTGAACGGCGAGATCGGTGTCGCCGGCGTGCGCGAGGCGTCGATCGAGCAGCTCGAGCGCTCGATCGAGCTGCTGCAAGCGCGGCTGGATCGCATCGGCCGCCGCCGCGCGAGCCGCGCATCCTAGACTTCCGCAGACCGCCCGCCCCCATGGTGTAGCGGTTAGCACGCCAGCCTTTCACGCTGGCAGCGGGGGTTCGATTCCCCCTGGGGGTACTCCAACTAAGCTGATGTCCGTGAGGGCCGTTAGCTCAATCGGTAGAGCAAGGGACTTCGGTACGGAGCGCCAGTCGGGAAACCGCTGGTTTGTCGGCAGCTGTTTGCTGGGACCCCCTGAGAGCCTGAGGTACCGCTCGCGGTGACAATCCTCAGGATTGGGCAATCAGCAGGCAACCCCGCAAGGGAGAGCCCTCAGAGGCCATACGCTGCCCACCCTAACGTGGACCGGCGAGGGTGAAGAGATGGTCCAGACCGCAACGCGCCAGAGAGCGGCCGGTGAGAGCCGGTGCGGCAGGTTAATCCCTAGGTTCTGGGTTCGAGTCCCAGGCGGCCCACTGAGGACGTCGTTGACAGGCGGGACGCAGCACCTGAGCACGTCCGTAGCCTGTCCAGGCTCCCAGGAGGTAGGCCTCATGCGACTGTCACCTTGGGCCCCGGCGGCGATCGACGGCGCTGTCGCGTCCCGCCGGCCGGCGCGCGATGGCACTCGCGTATCTCTGTACGCCGGTCTCGTCGCGGTCCTCGCGCTGGTGGCGGCCGGCTGCGGGGGGAACGAGGACGACATACCCGTGACGTACCGCGTGGTCGCGCCGGACAACGCCCGCGTCAGCCCGGAGGTGCTCGGCGTGCTACGCGGGCGCCTGGCCGCCGCAGGCGTTGAGGGCGCCGGCGTGTCCGCGACCGGTAACGACGTCGTCGTCTCCGCTGCGTCCGGCGATCCCGCAACGCGGGCGACGATCGCCGCGCTCACCGTTGCGGGCAACGTCGCGATCTATGACTGGGAGGCACACGTCGTCGGTCCCGACGGCCACCCGGGACCGGCCGACGCGAAGGTCACCGGGGGGCCCGCGGCCGGCGACGAAGCCAGCGCCATCTCGCGCTACGACGCGGTGCTGCGTGCCGCGCGCGCGCCGGCGGACACGGCCGCGCAGGGAACAACGACCTACTGGCTCGTCGATGACAAGAGCCGGCGCGTGCTGCGCGGCCCGGCGAGCACGCGCGGGCAACTCGCGCGCGGCACGCGACCGGCGCGAACGCGCGTCGTCGCCGTGGCTCCCGGACGCGTCATCGTGCGCGCCGATGGCAACGCGAACGACCGCTGGTATGTCCTCGAGGATGTGCCGGCAATGACCGGCGCCGACATCGACACCGCACGGCCGGCACGAGACGAGATCGTCGATGAGCCGACCGTCCTCATGACCTTCACCCCGCGCGGGCAGCGCAGCTTCAAGAAGCTCACGCGCGAGCTCGCGGTGCGCGGCCGCAAGGCCGGACGCGCCGGCGCGCCCGACGTGGAGGCACACCAGCACTTCGCGATCGTCCTCGACGACCGGATCATCGCCACTCCGTACATCGACCACCGCCAGAACCCCGAGGGCATCGACGCCGCCGTCGGATCGCAGATCTCCGGCGGGCTCACTGCGCGAGAGGCGGCGCGCGTCGCCGGCCTGATCGGCTCCGGGCCGTTGCCCGAACAACTCGTCCCGAGCGAAAAGTGACCTGCGAGAGCCGAAGATGCCCCGCGACCCGATCGACTGGAGAACGTCATGACCGAGCAGCACACGCCCGACGCCGGCCGCGTAGCCCGCTGGCGCGAACGGCGCCGAGCCAAGGCCCAACGACGACGCGAGTCACAAGAGCACCGGCCGCCCGACGCCAACGAGACCAGGCTGCGTGCCGAGGCAGACCTCTCCAACGCCGAGCGAGGCCGCTCATACGGCAACATCTTCGGCGGCTCGCAGCTTGCAGCAACGGGCGCGGCGTGAGCGTCGGCGTGGCGCGATCGGGGCCTGCGTGCGAGGATCGTGCTGTGGAGCCTGAGGAGCTCGCGGATGCCATCACTCGCCTGGTGGAGTGGGCCGAGCAGCAGACGCCGCGGCCACCGTCACCGCTGCAGGAGCGACTGCGTGAGCATTTCGGGGTGGATCCGGTGGATCTGCCGGTCGTCACCCGCGGGCTCGAGGCGTGGGATCGTCCGAACGTGCAGGTCGCGCTCGACGCGTGGCTTGAAGGACGGGAGTTCGACGTCATCGGCGTTTCGGTGATGGCGGGCTATCGCGCCGGACTCGCCGAGTTGGTGCGAGGCGGTGAGTGGGCCGCCGAGACCCAGCTCGGTGGAGCTGAACATGTGACGGTCCCGTTGGGTGAGCAGGAGAGCATCACCTGCGTGGAGTCGGGTCTGTGGCTGGTTCGTGACGATGACGTGCCGATCGTCGTGATGCTCAAGAGCATCGACATGGGAGGCGGCGAGCAGCTCGGCCTGGAGGTCATGGCGTCCGAGCGCGAGCGCGGCGAGCAGATCGTCGTCGAGCTGCGACGCCTGATGAGCGAGCGCAACGTCTATCGCGGCCGAGTCCTCGAGCTGCGCCCGCGCCACTTCCACGACGATCAGGGAGCACCGCTCACCGTCCGCTCGCTGCCCGACATCGCACGCGAGCAGATCGTGCTCGCGGAAGGCGTGCTCGAGACGATCGAGCGCCAGGCCTTCGGCATCGCGCGTCACGCCGAGCGCCTGCGGGCGAGTGGGCGACATCTGCGCCGCGGACTGCTGCTGCACGGCCCGCCGGGTGTCGGGAAGACGCTGACGGCGATGTATCTGGCCACGCAGATGCCCGGGCGCACCGTCGTGCTGCTCACCGGCCAGGGCCTCGGCGCCGTCAGCGCGTCGGTCGACCTGGCGACAGCGTTGCAACCAGCGATGGTGATCCTCGAGGACGTCGATCTCGTCGCCATGGAGCGCTCCTACCAGCCGACCAACGCGATCCTCTTCGAGCTGCTCAACGCGATGGATGGCCTCGATGAGGACCACGACGTTCTATTCGTGCTGACGACCAACCGCGCCGACGTGCTCGAGCCCGCGCTCGCCGCGCGCCCCGGCCGGGTCGACCAAGCCGTGCAGTTGCCGTTGCCCGACGCGCCCGCGCGGCGACGCCTGCTGGCGCTCTACGGCGACGGGCTCGGGGTCAGCCTGGACGACAGCGACCGCCTGGTCGCCGACCTTCGAGGCACCACGCCGGCGTTCATCCGCGAACTGTTGCGCCGCGCCGCGCTGCTCGCCGCCGAAGAAAGCGACGACGGCCCGCTGCGCGTCACGCATCGCCACCTGCACGACGCCCTCGACGAGCTGCGACGCACGGGCAGCGAGCTCACCCAGACACTGCTTGGAGCACAGTCGCCGGCCGCACCCGATGCGCTCCCCGACGATCCGCACGCGGACGGCTGAAGGCAAACGCTCGCGTTTCCGCACGCGCGCGCGAGTGCGAGAACGACCTCGGCAACCGAATCTCTCATGCTGGACGGGCATACGGGTAGCCTGAGCGCGCGCGCGTAGCTCAGCGGCTAGAGCATCGCCCTTACAAGGCGGGGGTCGCCGGTTCGAATCCGGCCGCGCGCATCCGCGCCCTCGCCTGCACCGCACTGGAACATGATCGGCGGCCGGCATGACGCAGATCAGTCGAGCACGACGCCTCCCCGTGGCCTCGACGTCACGTCGATCGCCCGTACCACGTCGTGCCGGCCGCGGCAGCAGATTACCCGCGCGCGGGCGCTGCGTCCAAACAAGAAAACGGCGTGCTGTCGCCGACGGTGCAACTCACGCCACAAACCGGCCCAGCAGGCGACGGTCAACCGGCCTCCGTGCGGTCCTTCACGCAGCCGGGGTCCTGTGCCGCATCGACGAGCCCGTCGCCGTCGTTGTCGCGGCCGTCGTGACATTCGGACCCGCCCTGCGTTGCGCCCTCCGACCTGCCCGTCGCGCAGCTGGGGTCCTGGGCGCGATCGGTCAGGCCGTCGCCGTCGTTGTCACGACCGTCGGCGCACTCGTTCGCCGCCGGGGGCGTCGCTGTCGTCGTATCCGGACTCGGCGTCGCCGGCGCGTTCGGCGACGCGGACGAGTCGGCTTCGCTGCCGTGGTCGCAGCTGGGGTCCTGGGCCGCGTCGGTGAGCCCGTCGCCGTCGTTATCGCGTCCGTCCTGGCAATCCGACGGTGTCGCGGGGCGGTCGCTCGGCGCCTGGATGTCGCAGCTCGGATCGGTGTCACCGGCGACGCCGTCGTCACACTGCGCGACGCTCGTCGTGTCCGCGAACGTCGCCGTGAGCGAGCGCTTGCCGTCCATGACGAGCGAACAGCGATCGGCGCCCGAGCAGGCGTCCCCCCACCCGTCGAACTTCGACTCGCTCGCCGCGTCGGCAGACACGACCAGGCGCGTGCCGCTCGCGAACTCGTGTTCGCAGGACCGGCTGCACGAGACGCCTGGCGCGATCCGGACCCGCCCCTTGCCGTCGCCCTCGATCGAGACCGTCAGCGGGACGCGGATCTGCGCGGCCGTTGCCGTTCCCCCGGCAGCGCCGGCAGGAACGAGTAGACCGTCGCCGCCGCCGCCGCCGCTGCTCGCGACGAGCGCGATCAGCGTCACGGCGATCAGCCCAGCGGCGCCAAGCGCCGCCAGCAGCACGGGCGGTGGGGATCCGCCGCTCCAAGGGCCGGTTCCGCGCCCGCGGGCGCCGGTAGTCGGACCACCGACGTCGCTCATCGAGACCCTCCTCCGGTCCGTGATCCACCAGGCACGGCGACCTTTGCAGATCCACGCGCTCGCGACAAGACGCCGCTGCGATCACGGGTGCGGCGTGGCGTGCGTCCTCCGTCGTCGATCAAGCCACGAGCCGGACCGCGGGAGCCTCGTCGGCCCACGCGATCGCGAGCGCGAGAAACGCCTTGGCGGCCGGCGGCTGGCGCCGTCGCGCGCGCCAGACGAGCGCGACCGGCCATGTGAAGGGCTCCGGCCCGATCGGGCGCAGCTCGATCGGCGGGCCGGGCTCCTCGGCGGCCGACCGCGGGATGACGGCGACGCCCATGCCCTTGGAGACGAGCGCGCGAACGGCGCCCATCTCCGTGCAGATGAAGGCGTTGCGCGGCGTCAGGCCGTGGTCGTCGAGCGTCCGCTCCAGGCGCCGGCGCAGAGCGGAGTTCTCGCGGTAGGTCACGAGGTCCATGCCCGCGAGCTGCGCGAAGGTGACCTGGTCCTGCGCGGCGAGCGGGTGGCCGACGGGCAGCGTGCAGACGAACTCCTCCTCGGAGAGCAGCGTCGCCGCGAACTCGTCGCCCAGCGCGTCGGGGTCGACCGCGGTGAAGATCGCATCGAGTTCGTCCGCGCGGATCTGCGCGAGCAACTCCTCCTGCGTGCCCTCGACGAAATGGATCGCAACGCCCGGATGCTGGTTGTGGAAGTCGGCGATGACGGCGTAGAGGTCGTACAACCCCGTCGGCCACATGCCGCCCAGGCGCAGGTCGCCGCGCAGCAGACCCGCCCGCTCGTCGAGCTCGTCACGCAACCCCTCGACCTCCGACAGCACGCGCTCGGCGTAGTCCAGGACGAGCGCGCCGTCGGCGGTCAGCTCCACCCTGCGGCTGGAGCGCGTGAAGAGCGTGATACCAAGCTCCGCCTCGAGCCGGCTGAGCTGCTGGGACACCGCGGACTGGGCGAGGTGAAGCTCCTCTCCGGCCTTCGTGAACGAGCCGTGACGGGCGATCGCGACGACGGTGCGCAGGTGCCGAAGCTCCATGTTGGAAAGCCTCGCACGTCACGATCCAGAAGTCGAAGACGCGTCATCGGTGCCAGCTATCACGCGGCGCGATCGATGCGGCCGTGCCGGTTCGAATCCGATGTGGCGCAGGGCGCTGCTCAGCGCGTGCTGATCCCCAGCGCAGGCGGATGGCGCGGCTGGTAGCTGCCCATGTCCTGGCCGTCTGGCAGCCGGATCGACGCCATCACGGCGATTACGTTCGAGAAACCTCGACATCGCCCTCGGTCGGGAGGTGTCCGTCGACCTGGACGCCGTCCAGCCAAACGGGTCATCCGAGCCCGCGGCGGCTATTGCTACGAGCACGACGTGCTGCCGACGGATGTCAGCGCAGACCTGGCCCACGACGTGGTCCCCGCAAACGCTTCTCCCGCTGCGGACGCCGGCGAGCCGCAGCGAAACATCCTGGCAACCACTCCCGTCGCTGAGGCCGCAATGGCGCCGCGGCGGTTCCGCCGCGGCCGTCACTAGCCTCCGCGCGACTGTGACAGCTCCGGGGCGCAACCGGCCGTGCCCGTGCGGCAGCGGCGTGAAGTACAAGAAATGCTGCGGGGGAGGCGAGCCTGCCCCGCGCGGGGGCTCGCGCAAGCCCGTGTACGAGCCCGGGGCGGAGCGCGATCCGGCCTACTGGCGCGCGCTCAAGGCGGCCCGCAACCGGTTTGCGATGCCCGCGGTCGTCTGGGAGGACCCGCGCACGATGGCGGCGATGCTCGGCTTGACACAGCGACCGGGCTTCGACGCGCGCCGCGCGCCCAACGACGAGGATTTCGACGTGCTCATCGCGCAACTCGAGTGCCGGGCTCTGGCGGGCGCCACCGACGTGTGGATGCGGACCGGCGCCACCGGCGATGAGCTCGTGTTCGCCTTCCCCGCCGACCAAGCGCTCAACACCGCGATCAAGCGTCTGCCCGGTAGGCGCTTTGACTTCACCGAGCGGACGTGGGCCGTCTGCGCCGATCCCGCGCAGGCGGCGGCGGTGAAGGCGCTCTTGGACGAGCATCCGTGGCTGACGATCAGCGACGCTGTGGCCGACTGGCTCGAAGCCCACCAGGACGCGTGGGCGGCGCTGGCGACCGTGGTCGAGCATGAGCGGGCGCCGTGCTTCGTCGTCCACACGCTCTACGGCACGGTTCCGCGCGAGCTGCTCGAGGGCGCCGCGGGAAACGATCGCGGCGTGCTCGTGCTGACCGGCGACGCGGCGGCCGCGAAGCTGCTCGCGGGCCGGGAGTCGATCGAGTTCGACGCGCCCGGGGCAGCGGCGCTGTCGGCGCTGCGAGACGGTCGGCGTCCCGCCGGCGCAACCGTCCGCCTCGGGCGTGACGAGGAGGGCCAGCAGCGCTTTGAGCTGCACACCGATTGGCAGTTCAGCGCGGCGGACGACTTCGCCCGTCTGCCGGAGGCGGGCGTCGCCTTCGCGCGGGGCCAAGCGTGCAGCCTCGCCGTCCAGGAGGACGTGCTCGCCGTTCCCTGCGATCCGGCGCTGGGCGCACGGCTGCGCGAGCTGCTCGGGACCCACCCGGACGTCGAGGTCGAAGACGACGCTGCGCACAGGCTGCAGGCGCTGGAGGCCGAGCGGGCGCAGGCCGAGGCGACGATCGCGCTGTCGCTCGCGCACGACGCGCAGCTGGTGGTCGACGGGCTCCGAGGGGAGCTGCGGCCGTTCCAGCGCGCCGGGGTCCGCTACGTCCTCGCCCAGCGGCGCGTGTTCCTGGCGGACGAGCAGGGGCTGGGCAAGACGATCGAGGCGCTCGCCGCGCTGCAGGCTGACGGAGCGTTCCCGGCGGCCGTCGTGTGCCCGGCGAGCATGAAGCTCGTGTGGGAGCGCGAGTGCGAACGCTGGCTTCCCGGGCGCACCGTCGCGACCGTCCACGGCCGCTCGGCAGAGGGCTGGACCAGCAGCGGAGCACAACACGCCGACATCGTGCTGTGCAACTACGACATCCTCGAGGCGCAGTCCGCGCGCCTGGCCGCGCGCGGCCTGCGCGCGGCGGTCTTCGACGAGTCGCACTACTGCAAGGATCCCCGCGCCAAGCGCACGAAAGCCGCCATCGCGCTCGCCGAGCGCGTCGCCGACGACGGCCTGCGGCTTGCGCTCACGGGGACGCCGATCATCAACCGCTCGAAGGACATCGTCGCGCAGCTGCGGCTGATCGGCCGCCTCGCTGACTTCGGCAGCGGAGCCGGCCTCGGCCGCCGCTTCCGCGGCGCCGTGGCCCTGGATCGGCTGCACTGGAACCTGCGCGCCCGCTGCTACGTGCGCCGCACGAAGGCCGATGTCCTCTCGCAGCTGCCGGCCAAGCGCTTCGCGAGCGTCCCGGTCGAGCTCGACAACGCCGCCGAGTATCGCCTTGCCGAGGAGGATGTCGTCGCCTGGCTACGCACCCAGCCACTGGACCTGCGAACGCTCGAGGCCAGGGTCGCCGCGGCGCTGCGGGCCGAGCAGCTCGCCCGCCTGAACTACCTGCGCCGGCTCGCCGCACAGGGCAAGCTGCGCGCCGCGATCGCGTGGATCGACGACTTCATCGCATCGGGCGAGCCGCTGGTCGTCTTCGCGCACCACCGGGCGGTCCAGCACGCGCTGATCGAGCGCTTTCCCGGCGCGGCGCACGTCCTCGGCGAGGACGATCTGGCGGCCCGAGCCGTCGCGGTCGACGACTTCCAGCGCCCAGACGGACCACCGCTCATCGTCTGCTCGATGCACGCCGCCTCCCAGGGCATCACGCTCGTCCGCGCCTCGAACGTCGTCTTCCTGGAGCTCGACTGGACCCCGGCGCGCCACGACCAGGCCGAAGACCGCTGCCATCGCATCGGCCAGCACGACGCCGTGACCGCGTACTACCTGCTCGCGTCCGAGACAATCGACGAGCAGATGGCGACCGTGCTGCAGCGCAAGCGCGCCGTCATCGACGCGGTCACCGACGGCCGCTGCCTGGCGGACACGAGCGCCCTCGACGCCGTCGTCCAAGCGCTGCGCGAGCGGTCCGCGCCGGCGATCAGCGCGGCGGCCTGATCTGCGCTGATCCGCTCGCACTTCTCGATCGTGGGCGGGCGTTTGACGCAGGCCGGCAGCGGCAACCTCGTCGACTCCTTCGCCGGCGTCCTGGCGCTGACGGCGCTGATCGCGACCGGCTACACGATCTCCTCCGCGTTGCGACTGCGCACCGAGGAGGCCGCCGGGCACCTCGAGGCGCTCCTGTCCGCACCGGTCGGGCGCCGGCGGTGGGCGGCCCGCCACGTCGTCATGGCGATGGCCGGCTCGGCGCTCGTGCTCGTCGCCGCCGGCGCGGGCGTGGGACTGGCCCATGCGATCGGCAGCGCCGACGCGAGCCAGCTGCCGCGACTCACCGCTGCGGCGCTGGCCCAGGTCCCGGCGACCTGGGTCCTGGGCGCCATCGCGATCGCGCTCTTCGGGCTCGCTCCGCGCGCGACGGTGGCTGCGTGGGGCGCGCTCGGCGCCTGCGTCCTGCTGTGGTTGCTCAAGCCACTGCTGCACGCCCCGGGCTGGCTCCTCGACGTCTCCCCCTTCGAGCATGTGCCGGGCGTGCCGGCGACCTCCCTCGCTGCGGGTCCGCTGCTCGCGCTCGTCGCGGTCGCGGTCGCGGGCCCTGGGTTTGTCGCCTTCAGCCGCCGCGACGTGCGCTGAGCGCGGCGAGCTCGCTCGCGGCTACGGGGTGAGCTCGCGCTGCACGTCGTCGACAAGCTCGAGATGCAGGTCGAGCAGCCGGCGCAGGTGGTTGGTGACGAGCAGCAGGTACTTGCGCCGGTGCGGCAGGAGCTCTGCGGCCGCCTCGGTCTCCGTAATTCGCACCTGGAGGTCGGCGATGTCCTCTCGCAGCGTTGCCATGCTCTCGCGGGTGACGCCCTCACCGACGAGGTCGGCGATCAGCAGGCGCAGGAGCGGATCGCTCTTGACGGGTGTGAAGCGGACGGGGGTGCGCGCATACTCGCGCAGCGCCGCCATCCCCTTGTCGGTGAGCGAGTAGACCGTGCGCTCGCGCGTCTTGCCCGGCTCCTTGCGCGCCTCGAGATAGCCGAGCTTCGCCAGCCGCTTGGGCTCGACGTAGTACTGGCTCTCGCCCGCCCAGTCGAGGATGCGCCCGCGGCGTGCCATCCGCAGCAGGTCGTGCGCGCCCGCGCCCTGGTGCCCGACGAGACCGAGGATCTCGTAGGAGAACAGGCTCAGCTCATCCCTTGCCATGGCTATGTTCCATAGTAGATAACCACGAAACGTCGCCTACTGTTGGAGCGACGATGCCGACCAGCACAGGTCGCATGAGCGGTCGCGCGCGCCGTGAGCGGCACGCGCCCGCCGCGGCGCGGCGATGAACCCAAGCTCGCGGCGGGCGCGAGCGCCCGCCTGAACACGTTAACTCAGGTCGCGCTTGCTCTTCTCGGCGATCTTCTTGCCGTCCTTCAGGTCGCGAAGCTTCCGGGCGGCCTTGTGCGCCTGCTCGTTGCGCTCGGCGATCTGCTTCGTGAGCGCCTCGAAGGCGGCTTTGGACGTCGACCTTCCCGGGCCCGGCATCTGCGGTGCCTTGTCAGCCGCCATAGGCGTAGCTCCGAGCGGATGCAGCGCGAGCGCCGTTATGGGGCGACCGGCAGGTTGGGCAGAAAGCTGGGGTCATGACCGACCCTTTCGGTAGAAACCCGAACCTTGAGGCTAGCGCCTGCTTCCCCGGCCGCCTACGCGGCGCTCTCCTCGAACGCCTCGCTCATCCCCTCCGCCAGCGAGCCGAGCTCGTCGCGCAGGGCCCGCACGTCACCCGCCAGGCGCTGCGACCCGAGCGCGTCGACCTCGGTCGAGACCTCCCGTAGCTCCAGCTGCGCGCCCTCGATCGCTTCTCAAATGCGTGCCTCGGTCGCCTGTGCGGCGATGCTCGGCGCACGCGCGTGAGCACCGGCCGACCTCCTCCTCGTCGGGAAACGTCCGCGCGACGGCGATGGCGTACCGGCATCGCGCGCAGGTCTTCGCTACCGCTTTCGGAGCTGCGACCACCGTGGGCGCGGGCGGTTCGGGATGAACCGCCCGAGCTCGAACGCCCACACAGCGGGACCGTCGAGCAATCCCAGCAGCGCGGCGTCGCGATCCCCGCGCGCGACGGCGATCGCGCCCTGGACGGCGCGGTGCACGCCCCACAGGATCAGGCCGGGCCAGCGACGGCGCGGCAGCGCGCCCGGCCAGCGGTCCGCGAGCCACGCGGCGCCGGCGCCGTGGCGCGCCCGCTGGGCGAGCATGCGCGGCACGGTTTGGCGATTGCGGTGCACGACGGCTGCCTCGTCGCGACGCTCGAGCTCCCAGCCGGAGGCTCTGATGCGAAAGCACAGGTCGGCGTCTCCTCCCGAGCGGACGCGTTCCTCGAAGCCGCCGACCTGGACGAAAGCGGCGCGGCGCACGGCGGCGTTCGCGGTCTGGGCGAAGGCCCAGCCGTCATGCGCGAGCGTGACATCCTGGCTCATCGAGGACTTCAGCCACGCGTAGCGGGCGGCGGCGGTCGCGCTCGCCTCCTCATCGACGACGGCGCCCGCGAGCACGCCGATTTGTTCGCCGAGCACGCCGTCGAAGTAGCGCTCGAGCAGGTCCGGCGGCGGCAGGACGTCGGCGTCGAGGAAGACGATCCAGGCGGCGGTTCCCTGTGCGACGGCGCGGTTGCGGGCGTGATAGGAGGTCTGCAGCTCGCCGGAGCCGAGGATCCGCACGTGCGCACGCGCCGAATCCGCCGCGCCAGGCCGGTTGTCGGCGATCGTCACGGTGTCGCCGGGCGCCAGCACGAGCGCCCCAAGCCGCTCCGCCACGCCCTCGAGCTGCTCATCCGAGCCGCGAAACGGCAGCACGACATCGACCGAAGGGCGCCCACTCACGGCCTGCAATCTACGGCGCAGCCGCCGCACCGCGCAGGTGTTGCCATACTTGCCGTCCGACTTGGG